>Ga0308164_10002338_pt1 | contig 19187 bp, 23 predicted proteins | sample PhyTR2_FD_201031 | JGI IMG/M metagenome (GOLD analysis project Ga0308164, IMG submission 201031) | Phyllosphere microbial communities from UC Gill Tract Community Farm, Albany, California, United States - DLSLT.R2 | ecosystem: Host-associated > Plants > Phyllosphere > Unclassified | place: USA... | reverse complement strand
GGCGACGGCGAACTCGTCGATCTACGTCGTCAACATGTCGCTCATCGCCTCGAACTTCAAGGGGCACGTGCGTCGAGCCACCTCTCCCTCCCCGCTCGTGTCGCTCAGCGGCTGACCTCGCCCCCTCCCGCACGCAGACTCGCAAGAGCATGGTCTCGGTCGTCTACTTCATGGGCTACTGCGCAGGCTGCATCGCCGGTGCGTCGCTCGTCCCCGCAGCCTCCTCCCCTCTCTCGAGCTTGAGCTGACGCTCTCCCTCCTTCGCAGGTCCTCAACTCTTCCGCACCGTCGAGGCGCCTCTCTACCGCACTGCGACGAACGCTATCATCGTGCGTCCTCGCTGCTCTTCCGCAGCCCGCTCCTCGTCGCTCAGGCCCCTCTCGGCTCGACCCTCGTGCTGACTCTCTCTCTCTCTCTCTCCCCCTACACCCTCGCACAGGCCCTATACTGCATCTACATCGCCTCGATGTTCCTCTACCAGGAGATGTCTCGCCGCGAGAACCGCCGCCGCGACCGCCTCGCCGCCGAGGGCGTGGAGGAGGCTCGGCCTCGCCCGGCGACGAAGGAGGACAACACGACCGACATCGACGACTTGGCGTTCCGCTACATTCTCTGAACGAGCTCTCGAAATGTGGAAGACTTGTAGAGCAAGGTATCTGTATCGTTGTGGGGCTGCTGAAAATGCATCGAGTCTGTGTTCTCCTCCTCGTCCTCGTCGAGAGCCGCTCGAGCTGCGCCCCTCCTCTTGAGCGCTTGCTCCCAGCGCCGCTCCGAGTGCTCGAGAGACCAAGGAACGTGTAATGCGAGTTTTCGGTAACCAGGAGCGAGCCAAGCCGTGCAGCATGTCGCAGACCTGTGTAGCTCGCGCCGTCCAGCTCGTTTGGGCGGGCGACAAGCATCGCACGACGAGTGCGGGGACGAGAGCGCTCCAGCAGCTGTCGAGAGCCGACGGGCGAGCATGTTCGGCTCTGTGTGCAGCTGAGAGGGCGAGAGCGCCGAAAGCAGGAGCGGCGGCGAGTCGAGCGAGCGCAGCGCGTGCTGTATCGCCACGAGGGCGACCCGACTGGCCACCGAGCGCGTCTGAGCTCACGTAGCGAACACAGGAGTCGGCAGCAGAGCGCGAGAGACTCCTGGCCTAGTGCTGCGTCGCGCAGGAGCGGCGGGGAAGGGCCGGCGAGGAGGACCACCGCAGCCGGCGATCCAGGACGCGCAGGGGCGAGCGCGCAGGCTGCCAGAGCAGTAGTACGGGCTCTGCAGGTGCTTGCGTGCAGCACGAGAGCTGCGGGTCGAGGACGGAGGCAAGCTGGACCTCGAGCGACGCGTCGACGAGGAGATGAGGAGGTCGCGCTCCTCTGCACCTCGCACACAGCAGGCTACGACCCAGCCGCTCATCCAGCACACCAATCAGCTACTCCTACTCCCAGCAGACCGCCCCGACTCGCACCGCGCCCAGCTGCCACCTCGCCCCTCCCCACCGCCCGCTCCCCCTTTGTCGACCCTCGCGCCGCCGTCACCATGGGCGCAGGACAGAGCCAGATCCTCGAGGACATGGAGAAGAACACCAACTGTGCGTGTCGAGCCCCTCTTGCCCTCTCCCTGGCCGGGTTCCTCCTCGCTCCCTCGCTGACGCACCGCTGCCCTCCCTCTCCACACCTCGCGCTCGACTCGCACGCCGCACCTGCGCCCTGCTCTGCCCACCTGCACCCCTCGGCACACCACTACGCCTGCGCATGCCGCCTCGCCACGCCCGCTCGCCACGACGACCTTGCGCTCCTCCTCCCCCTCCCCCACCTCGTCGCCGCCTTCGCACCTCTCAGTCTCCGCCGTCGAGATCCAGCGCCTCAAGAAGCGCTTCATGAAGCTCGACCGGGACGGCAGCGGTACGATCGACAAGGAGGAGTTCCTCCAGATCCCGCAGATCGCAACCAACCCGCTCGCGAGCCGGATGATCGCCATCTTTGACGAGGAGTGCGTCCCCCTCTCGCTCTCCTTCCTCAACCCGCTGCTTGCGCACAGCGTCGGGGACGTCGAGCTGACCCAGTCGAGTGCGCGCGCAGCGGTGGTGGGACGGTCGACTTCCAGGAGTTCGTCGCCGGCTTGAGCGCGTTCAGCAGTCGGGGAGAGCGCGACGAGAAGCTCAAGTGTGCGTCGACCGTTCTCCAAACTGCGCTCCCTCATCTCAGAGCGCACCATACTGAAGCCTATACCCTCGTCGCGCAGTTGCGTTCAAGGTGTACGACATGGACCGAGACGGCTTCATCTCGAACGGCGAGCTGTTCCTCGTGCTCAAGATGATGGTCGGCAACAACCTCAAGGTGCGTACCTCGTCCTCTCGACCTCCCTCAGGCTCTACTGTGCGGTAAAGCTGACTCGGCTCTGGGCATTGTCATGCAGGACCAGCAGCTGCAGCAGATCGTCGACAAGAGTCAGTCTCCCTCTCTCGGCACTGGCATCGTCGCGAGCGACCGAGCCTGTGTCTCAAAGGGCGCGACTGACGCATTCTAACTGTGCGCTTGCAGCCATGATGGAGGCGGACCAGGATGGCGACGGCAAGCTCAGCTTTGGCGAGTTCAAGGACATGGTCGCGAGCACCGACATCGCCAAGCAGATGGTCCGTCGCTCCTCTCCTCGTTCTCGTTCTCGTTCTCGGCCCGCAACTGACGGTCCTGCTCGTGCGCTCGTGCAGACGCTCGAGGGTACGTCTCGCTCCAGCAGGCTCACCTCGTCCTCGTCCTCTCGTACTGACGCTCCTCACCCTCGCGCGCAGACATGTGGTGAAGAGCGAGTCGAGGAGAAGGTCGTCATGCAGGTGTTCGCTCCCGGGTTGAGCGGGTCTGGAAGGAGGCGGTCGGCGAGGAGCGAGCTGTCGAGCGAGCGGCGAGGAGGGACTCGTCTCGCTCGTTGTACTGTACCCGTTGCTGTATACCCGCCCTCCATCCGTCCTGCTGCATCTGCACGACTGGCTTGCACGACCGAGCTCTGCGAAAGAGAGCGGGCGAGAGGAGGACGACTTGGCCGTTCTCGCGACTGCGCCGGGGGAGCGTCGTCGTCCTCATCACCAACATGTCGCTCTTCGGCAACACGTCGGGCGCACCGTGAGCTCTGTCCGGCTCGCTACAGCACCTCGTGAGACCCCACTGACGCGCTCTCGTCGTCCCTGCAGGTCGTTCTCGTTCGGAGCTCCTGCGTCCACTCAACAACCCGCGGCCTCTGCACCGGCACCCTCGCTCTTTGGAGCCGCACCAGCCGCCACCGCACCCGCAGGAGGCCTCTTCGGCGCCGCCCCGAAACCCGCCGCCCCCTCCCTCTTCGGCTCGACCTCGACCTCGGCTCCTCCTCCCGCACCTGGAGGAGGCCTCTTCGGCACGAGCACGGCCGTACCAGCAGCGAGCAAGCCCGCCTTCTCGTTCGGAGCACCAGCACCAGCCGCCTCGGCACCACCGGCGACCGGCGGCCTGTTCGGCTCGACCGCGACGAGCCAGCCTCAGCAGCAGCAGCAGCAGCAGCAGGGCGGCGGGCTCTTTGGCCAGGCGCAGCAGCCCGCGGCCGGCGGGTTCGGCGGCGGGCTTTTCGGGCAGCAGAGTCAGGCGCAGGGGCAGGCGCAGGCGCAGGGCGGTGGAGGACTGTTCGGGTCGCAGCAGCCGAGGTGAGCCGGCTCTCCTCTCCCCGCCTCGCTCGTCCAAGTAGTGGGCTCTGGGTGGATGCAGCGTGGAGGCACTGGACGAAGCTGACTCTCTGAACTCGCAGCGCGGCACCTCAAGGACTCGGCGCGTCGACGGCCGCACCTGCAGCAGGCGCCATCAGCAAGACGACCAAGTTCAACGACCGTCGAGGAGATCGAGTGCGTCCCTCTCTTCTTCGCTCACGGTCTCGAGCCTCGCGATGGAGCGCGAGCTGACGAACGGCCGACCTCGTGCAGCAAGTTCATCCGGCAACAGTGCTCGCTCGCCGACGAGCTCAAGGCCAAGGACCTCGGCAGCGACATCGCCTCGACGCAGCGCATGTACGAGCAGTACTCTGCTGTGCGTCTGCGCTCCCCCTCTCGCCGCATCCAGCTGCTCGAGCGCTGACTCGAGGCCTGCGTCCACAGGAAGCCGCCACCGTCTCGTCCCTCCTCCAGACCGACTCTCGCCTCCTGTCGGCCCTGCGCGCCGAGCTCGAGCAGTCGCTCACCGACCTCACCAAGACGACGCTCCTCATCGAGGGCTTCAAGGCGCCCCAGTCGCCCAAAGCGCACGAGGCCAAGCAGGTCGCGACGTTCCCGTACGAGTTCTTCCGCCGCAAGACGGACGAGATGAAGGACCGGGTCGGGCGGTACAAGGCGACCATGGACGTGCGTTCGATAGCTCTCTGTCTACATGCTCGGCTCGCTCTCGCACTGCTCGTCGTCGCTCTTCTCCCCCTCGCCCTCGCACTGACCCCTTCTCTCCCTCCTCCCTCGTCGCGCTCGCAGCAAATTTCCGCCCTCCTCTCGTCTCCCTCGCACGCCCTCTCACCCTCGTCCATCATCCCGACCCTCAAAGCGCAGCACGCGTCGCTCGTCAGCCTCGCGAGCGCCGTCTCGGCGCTCGACCTCGACCTCAAGCAGCTCAAGGACGCGTACCGCACCATCTATCGCGACAAGACGGGCCGACTCGCCGACCCGTTCAGGGTCAATGGGAGCGGGGCGGGGCTCGGCGGCGTCGAGAGGGGCGTCGGCGGGATGGCGATCCGGTAGCTCTCGGTCGAGCGCGTGCTCGAGGAAGGGGACCGAGCGAGTCCAATGTCGAGCGGGTCGTGAACTGACAGCTTCATTGCGATACTGCTGAAAGAGAGAGAGAAAGAGAGTGCCCAGGAAAGAGAGCCTGCTACTGCTGCGCCGCCGTCCACCGCCGCGCTCAGGCCAGCGCCGAGAGCGCTCTCCTCCACTTGCTCTTGCCGACCGACACGGGCGTCTCGTCGTTGCTGCATCGTCGTCTCATCGTCAGCTTCATCGTCTCGAGAGTGAGGAGAGGGAGAGAGAGAGGGAGAGGGAGAGGTGGACGCACTCGCGCGAGCCGCTGAAGAAGTCGATCTCGAGGAGGTCGAGCGTCTCGCACTTCTGCCACCATCGGGCGCCGAAGTAGATGAGCGGGAAGAGGACGACCATGAGGTACCGTGTGATGAAGTCGGACGTGTTCCAGTGCCCGGGGAGGAGGAGGTGGAAGCCTTGGACGAGGAGGATGATCGAGAAGCCCTGCGACGACCGGTGCTGGAGATCAGCGTCGACGGTCGCGAGAGAAGAAGTTGCAGACGAGGGACGTACGACGAGGGCGACGTAGGCTGCGTAGGGCTGGAGAGGAGCGCGGTAGGGGAAGAAGTTCCTCGAGATGTCCTGCGCCTTGGCCGCGTGGAAGAAGCCTGCGAGCGATCGACGTCGTCGGCTCGACGCCTCGAAGCCTGGATGAGCGAGAGAGAGAGAGAGGACGCACGGATGTAGCAGAAGCAGATGCACGCCCAGCTGAGGAGCCCACCGACCGCGCAAAAACTTGCTAGCCAACCGAAAACAACGGCGGCGTCGTGAGTCCCAGCCTGCAGAGCGACGCTACGTGAGCTCGAAGAATGAGGTAGAGGGAAGGAAGAGGAGAGGCGACGCACCGACATGAAGGCGAGCGAGCCAAAGGCGATGCCGGTCGAGACGGCCACGTAAGGAAGCCCGTACCGATTGAGCCGCGCAAAGACCCTCGGCGCGTTGTCGTTGAGCGCGAGGCCGTACAGGCACCTCGAGGCGGTGTACAAGCCGGACGAGGCGGCCGAGGTCGCCGCGGTGAGGAAGGCGGCGTTGACGACGCTCGGGAGGGTCTGTGCGCAGGACGGAAGACGAGAGTCAGCGAGGGCGACGAGGCGAAGAGAGGTGGGCGAGCGTACATGTATCTGAGCGCGCTCGATGGCGACGACGAACGGGCTCGACAGGGCGGTGCCGTCGTTGCGGGCGAGCGCCGGGTCGGACGAGCTCACGACGAGGCCGATCGCGAAGGTGCCGAGGACTGTAGGAGCGCCGAGCGTCAGTTCTGAGCGCACGAGCCGAACGAGAGCAGTAGTAGGACGCACTGTAGAAGAGCCCGATGCGGAACGAGATCCTGCGGATGGCACGAGGGATCGAGCGAGACGGGTTTCGAGCCTCTGTGAGCGCAAGAATTAGGTGAGGCGTCGAGCCGCGGCGCGAAAAGGATGCGCACCTCCTGCAGCTACGCTCACAATCTCCGAGCCGACGTAAGCGAAGGCGGCCTTGGGCAGGACCGCGACGAAACCGGCGAAGCGACCCGCTGCGCCCCGGATGCCGAGGAACTGGACGAACGGGCCGGGCACGGACCAGAACGAGAAACCGATCGGCCTGCAGGAGGAGGGAGACATCAGTACGACGAGCTGAGAGAAGGTGAGGCAGTGCAAGCCGACGAACGAGCCCGGGCAGCTGGATGAAGAAGCGGACGCACTCGGTTCCGGGCACGCCGCCCGCACTGATGATGACCGACAGAATGAGCAGGCCGACGATCGTGATGATCTTGATGCTCGAGAACCAGAACTCGAGCTCGCCGAACGCCCTCGTGCCGCCCAGGTTGATGAGGGCGACGACGACCCAGAGCGCGGCGACGTATCCTGCAGGGCTGCGGGACGGTAAGAGTCAGGCCTTCGTTTGCGTGAGAGACGCTCGTGGAGAGACGCTTGAGCAAGAATGGAGACGAGAAGGAGCGAGGAGCAGGAAGGAGACGTACTTTGCGTCGCTCCAGAACGAGACGAGGGTCGCCGCCGCCGCGAGCTCGGCGGGGAGAACGAGCAACCAGTTGGCGGCGTACGTCCAGCCGACGGCGAGGCCGAACGCCGGGTTGACGAGTCGCGTAGCAAGCGTGATGTGGCCGCCGGGGAGAGGAAGGTGCGCAACCATTTCGCCAAGGGAGGTCATGACGCACCACACGAGCGCGCCGACGAGGCTGAAGGCGAGCAGCATGCCGAGAGGACCGGCCATCGTCACTGCGATAGCTCGAAGTCAGCGAAGACGCTCGAGGCTCGAGAAAGAGCGCAACGCGAGGCTTGAGAAAGAGCGCGACGCGAGGGAGAGCTCGAGCCGACTCACAGCTTTGCGCCGTCCCGAGGAAGAGTCCAGTACCGATGACGCCGCCCTGTTCATGTGCGAGAGTCAGCTCTGTCGCTCGGGCAAAGAGGGAGGAGAGAGAACTGGACGCACCATCGAGATAAGGGCGATGTGGCGCGGCTGGAGCTGGCGGCGCAGCCCTTGATCCTTGCCCTCCCTCTCGCCCCACTGGACGAGCGGCTCCTTGCCCTTCGACTCGCTCGAGTAGCCCGTGAAGCTCGTGCGCGCCTCGGAGGCGACGCCGGGCGAGCGCGACTCGAGCGACATGGGCGAGAGGTGCGCGAACGGCGGGTAGGTGGGCGTGTCGGGCGTCGACATCGTGCTGCTGGCGAATCGACCGGGAGCTAGGCGGCCGTAGAGGGTGTCGAGTGTCGAGAGTCGAGGGATGAAGGGCGACGGCGAGGGAGAAAGGCGTGGGGGCCCAGATCGTGGCGCACGGACGGACGGAGAGGATGAGGAGGCGACGCGAGGAGGAGTGTGCGCGGACAGGAGAGTTCCCCGCTGTCTCGCCGTGGGCCTCGAGAGTCCGCAGTCGCCGCAGTCGCTGAAGGACGTGCCTGACGAGCGAAAGTCGCGCAAAGAGCCGGCTGCCGAGGCGGGAGGAAGTGGTCGGGCGGGGAGGAGGAGGAGCAGGTGCTCCTCAGCAGAGCAAACGGGTTTCTCGCCGCGCACTTCACTCTGCCAGGCCTGGAGAAAGTACGAGCGAGCGTAGCCGTACCCGCAGCGTGCCCGTGCGACGCGGGCGAGCGGGAGGTTGAGGGAGAGCCGGACGAGGAGGCGGCCTCGTCGCGGCTGCTTGCCATGGGCGCATAGGTGGAGCACGCCCAGTAGCAAGTACCTGGCACCCTGCACGTCGAGAGCATAGCGCTGCAGCGGGTGTGTGCCGAGAGAAAGAGGCGAGCGAGCGGCTCATCTCCTCGTGCGCCGTCCTCCTCCAGCCCACCTCGCTCGGCACCGCTAGCCCGCTCGTTTCAGCCACCATGGACATCGACGACATCTTCAAGGTGCGCACCATCTGCCCCCTCCTCCTCACGAGCTGTCCTGACCTCTCCCCACCCCACCTCGCAACAGCGCCCGCCTCTGCCCAAGTCCGGCCACGCAGGCACCAAGCGCAAGCTCGAGGCCCCGACACTCGACCCAGAGTCGTACAAGTCGGCCCGTCTCGACTCGGGCACCGGCGCAACCCCGTCAGCAGGCGCCGACTCCAAGGGCAAGGGCCGCGCCGTCACCATCCAGGACGGCTCAGACGACGACGACGACGACGACAACGACGAGCGAGCCGAGTTCGCACCGGGACAAGACGCCGACTACTTCGCCGAGGAGGACGAGGACGGCCGCTTCTTGTGCGTCCTGCTCTCCCTCCCCTCCCTCCCCCTGCACCTCTCGCCTTGGCTGGACGCTGACCCAGGCCGCACCCCTGCAGTGGAGGAGGGCTCAGCAACGTCCAGAAGCAGGTGCTCAACATCATGGAAGGCTCGGGCAACGACGAGCAGCTCCCGGGCGAGGACCTGACGCCGCAGAGCGTCCGCAAGTCGCTCCTGTCGCTCGAAAAGGCCGTCAACAAGAACCGCGACCTGCGTACAAAGTACCCGACCGATCCAGAAAAGTGCGTTCGCGTCCCTCCTGCCGATCGCGCACCCCTCTACGAGCGCCGCCGCTGACGGTGCCGCTGCGTCCCCTCGCAGGTTCGTCGACTCCGAGTTCAACCTCCTCGAGTCGCTGCGGTCCCTCTTCCTCCTGTCGACCAACCCGGCCATGACGTACCCGATCCTCCTCGAGAACTCGACGCCCAACACGCTCGCCGACCTCCTGTCACACGAGAACCTCGACGTGCCCATCGCCGTGGTCGAGGTGCTCGAGGAGCTGCTCGACCCGGAGGACCTCGAGGACGACGGCGACGAGGACGAGGACGAGGCGGCGTCCGAGGCCAAGCGCGCGGCGATGAAGGCTCTCCTCGACGGGCTCGTCGAGGCGGGCGTCGTCGACCTCGTCGTCGCGCAGCTGCAGCGGCTCCACGAGGAGGACGAGAGCGAGCGTAACGGCGTCTTCCACACCCTCAGTGCGTCCACCTCTCGCTTCCTCTTCCCTCTCGACGCCGATACTGACTCGCGCGCCCTGCAGGCCTCATCGAGAACCTCATCACCCTGACGCCCCAACTCGCGTCCCCCTTCCTGTCGCCCAAATCCTCCTTCCTTTCGTTCCTCGTCAAGCGCCTCGGGCAGGACAAGAAGCCCGTCGAGTACGACCAGAACCGGTACTACGCCGCCGAAATGCTCGCCCTCGTCCTGAGCTTGCCGGCCGAGGTCGTCGAGGGCGAGAACGAGGCGAGGCAGCGCGTCGGAACCGAAGGCTGGGTCGACTCTCTCCTCAAGGCGCTCTCGGTGCGTCCTCCTTTTCACTCGCTCTTGATGAGATGGAGCCGTTGAGCTGACTCTTCATCCTTGTGCCGCCCGCAGGTGTACCGCAAGCGGGAACCCGCCTCGAGCGACGAGGTCGAGTTCATGGAGAACTGCTTCGACGCTCTGTGCTCGGCCCTCTCGTCGCCGACACCGACACCTTTCTCGGCCGACGCGCCCGCCGTGCACCCGGTCAAGTCGGCCTTCCTCGACGGCGAGGGCGTCGAGCTCCTCGTCCTCATGCTCAAGGCCAAGAACCTGTCGCGCACGAGGGCCATCAAGGCGCTCGACCATGCGCTGCAGGGCCGCGAGGGCGCGCCGTTGTGCGAGCGGTTCGTCGAGGCGCTCGGGCTCAAGACGCTGTTCGCTGCGTTCATGGGTCGGGTGCGTTGGCCGTCCTCCTCCTTCCCTTTCTCGCCTCGTCCACCTATCTCGCCTCTTCCCGCTCACCCGAACTAACACTGACTCATCCTTCCCCTCGCTCGCAGAGCGAAGGCGGCAAGAAGAAGAAGAGCGCGCAGCTCGCCCCGACGCACGAGGACACCGAGCACATCCTGTCGCTCCTCTCGTCCCTCTTCACCTCGCTCTCGTCCGACACGCCGCTGCGCACGCGCCTCCTCGCCAAGTTCGTCGAGTCGGACTACGAGAAGGTCGACCGCCTATGCGAGGTGCGCGAAGAGCTCGAGCGCAGGATCGACAAGGGCGTCGACCCGGCAATGGCGGCCGACATGGACGACGACGAGCTGTACCTCGACAAGCTCGACAACGGCCTGTTCGCGCTGCAGCTCGCCGACTACGTCGCGGCGTGGGTGTGCATGGAGGACGACGGCGTGCGTCCCTTTTCCCCTTCTCCCTCTTCCTCCTCCTCACCGCCGAGCCCTCGACTGACCGTCTCGCCCGCCTCCGTCCCTCTTTGCAGGCGCGCGACCACCTCAAGATGCTCCTCTCTCGCCGCGACAAGTCGCTGCGCGACGTCGTCGCCGTCCTCGACGAGTACCGCGACAACATCGGCGTCGACGACGACCTGTCCGAGGACGCGCCGCCGAGCGAGGGTGAGGAGCGCAGGGCCATCCTCGACCAGCTCGCGCGGTACCTCGAGAGCGTCGCGTAGCGTCTTGTACCGTGCAACGCGCTCGCTGCGACCAGTCTTACTCTTCTCGAGCGCTGAGCGAGCGAGAGAGAAAGGAGAGCCAGCTTGGTTGAGCGCAGCAGGGCGGCCTGGGCAGGCTTCCTCGAGCGTGTGCCGCGAGCCTCTCTAAGCGAGCTACACTGTACAAGGCGCGAGGAAGAGCGTGTCTTGCGATTATCCGGTCGCGTCGGCGAACGGCCGAGTGGGGGAGGAGAAGGGCAAGAGTCGGGGCCGCGTCGTCGCTCTCCTTCGCTCCTCAGCGCGCTCAGCTGCGGATCGGTGCACTCGCCGCAGCTACAGCTCACCAGCGCCCTCGACCACCAGCTCCCTTACGCCGCCGACGAGCTCGCCCCGCACCGCCACCTCCGCCGAGTTCGTCCCGCCCTCGCTCGCCACCCACCACCTCGCCAAACATGCCCTGGGCCTACGCCGTGCCCCTGGGCGTCGGCCTCATCGCCGTCGCAGCCGTCGCCGTCATCCTCATCGAGGTCGTCCCCGCCGTCCTCGAGGAGCGCTCGCGCGAGAGGCACAGGAGGAGGCGCTTGGCGAGGCCCGTCCGGCACCGTGCCGACACGCCGCCGCCGGCCTACCACGACACGGTCGACGAGAGCGCGAGGACGAGCGGCGTCGAGCTGCCCGAGGGCGGGTGGAAGTACGAGGTGCGCAGGAGGAAGCGCTCGACGGCGATGACGAGCACGGCAGCTCGCAGCGAGGATCCGCAGCAGGTGCGTCCGTTCTCGAGCTCCACATCCACTACAGGGACCACGCGCTAAGTCCTCGACCTTCCTGCAGAGCCGCTACCGCCTCGAACCTCTCGTCCACGAGCCGCAACACGTCCTCGGCGGCGACTCGACCGCCGCAGAGTCCGACTTTGCGCTCGGCACGCACGATGACAGCGACGACGAGACGCCTGCTCCGTCGTGCGACAATAACGCCGCCGCAGCGCGCGCCTCGCGCTCGCGCACAGCGTCCAACTCGCCGTCCGAGCCGAGCACGGCGCCGTTCCTCTCGCCGCCGCTTTCGACCTCGTCCCGCCTCGACGTCGGTGTCGAGCTCGTCACGACGTCAACGCCACCGTCGGCAGCGCCGCCTGTGCCGGCCGAGGAGAGCCCTTTCGCCGACCTCACGAGCTCGACCGCACCCCTCCCCACGACCTCCTCCCCGCTGGACACCGCCTCTCCCGCCCTCTCGTGCGCCTCCTTTGCGCCCATCTCACCCAGCACCGCCTCTCCGACTGCGCTCGCCCCCGCCGCGGCGCCGTCCAAGCCCAACTGGCCCGCGAGCGCCGACGACTGGGTCCTCCCGAGCCCGGCGCCGTCCGCTCCAGCGAGCCTGAGCGGCGACGCCGCGGCGGCGAGCACCGACGACGAGGACGGCTGGTCCCGCCTCAGCGACGAGGAGGACGAGTGGCGCGAGGTGAGGGTGCGAGCGAGCGAGGCGGGCGGGCTGCGTCTCGAGGGGGCGGGAGAGGCCCGTGCGCACTGAGGCGGCGAGACGCTCAGGGTCCGGGCGAGGGCGAGTCGTAGCTTTGTCACCACTATGCAGTGCTTTCTCTCTCTCCAGCTTGCTCTCGACGACAGGAACCGCGAGCGAGCGAGAGAAACCGAAAGTCGATAGTCCGTGGCCTCGTCTGCCCGCTCCTCCTTCTTACTACTCGAGGACGATTTGCTCTACAGCCCAAGCCGGTTTGCCATCCTCCTCCCGACCGGCGCACCATGCTCGCCGAAACGCTTGGCGCTCCCGCTCGCAATGCCCTGCTGCCTCAGCCTCCCTTTCTCCCTCCTCTCGCGCTCGCGCTCACGGTCGCGCTCGTCACGCTCAAACTCGGCGTCCTCGACCTCGCGCTCGTGCCCGCGCGCATCGAAGCCCGTGAAGCCCGAGGGCCCCTCGCGCGAGAGGAGCTGCGATGGCTGCGGGCGGTGGTAGGCGGCGGGCGAAGGCGGCGATGTGTGCGACAGGTGAGGGCGGAAAGGCGCCGAGTAGGGCGACGAGGGACCGTCGCGAGGGTCGTAGTCGCCGTAGGGCAAGCGAAGATCGTCGCGCGGCGAGTAGGGCTGCTGCTGCGGGCGGAAAGGGCCCGAAATGGGCGACGCCGCGGCGGCCGACGAGACGGTGGTCCTGCCCGTCGAGCGCGACGGCGCCGAGCCGGTCGACGGCGACGACACCATGGTCCTCCTGCCGTTGCCCGAGGCAGGAGGAGCCCGGAGAGGCTGCGTCTCGGCTGCGCGAGGCGGCGCAGCGGACGAGACGCGCGTGCGAGAGCTCTGCCCGCCGGCCGAGGTCGGCCCGTACCTTGACGACGCGCCGCCGTCGCGGTCTTGGTCATCCGACGACGACGCAGAGAGGTCGTCGGACGACTCGTCGCCCGAGAACGGGTACGAGCCGCCCGTCCGTGAGAAGGAGTGGCGCTTGTTGACCGTCAACGGCTTGGGCGGCGGCGGCGAGGGCGAACGAGACGGCGAGAGGGACGGCGAGAGGGACGGCGAGAGGGACGGCGACCGGTCGTACCGCCGACGGGCGTGCTCGTTCGCCCTCGACGTGGGCGCCTCGCGCTCCGAGTCGGTCGCGTCGTGCCCGTACTCGGGCTCGAAGGCGCCCGGCCGACCATCGTCCACCTCGGACCCGGACGCCGTCAGGTACCCGCTCCTCGTGCGCCTGATCCCGCTCGCGGGGCGCGACAGGTCGCCCTCGTCGGAGCTGCCGACGCTCGACGGCGGCGGGACGCGCTTCTGATGCGCCGGCGCCGCGGCGTACGACGACGGCTTGACCGGCTCGGGCCGGATGGGCAGCGCCGAGCGGTCGTAGGCGCACGAGATGGCGGGCCCATCGGGCGAGAGGGGCGAAGGGATGGGCGGAACCGACGGGTGCGGCGGGCCGAGGGGAACGTGCACGGCCGGGCGACGAGAGCCGGCCGTGGAAGGCTGCGGCGCGGCCCGAGTGAGGTCCTCGAACGAGTCGAGCGAGTCGCTGTGCCGAAGCGCGCGCCGGTCGTCGGCGGCACGTTGCTGACGGCGACCGTGCGAGAGCTTGTGCGAAGGAAAGTCGGCGACGACCTCGTGCTCGAACCGCTCGACGTCGTCCTTGAGCTCGTGGAGAAGGCGTCGTCCACGAGCGGGCGGGCGACCATGGTCATGCCGGGGCGGGCGGTCCCGAGGGCGGGAAGGCGACGACGAGCGAGGTCCGTGAGCCGCAGCCGGGCGGTTGAGGTCGGCGTCGAGGCGAGCCGAGCGGGGCGGCTGAACGGGCTCGGGCGGTACGGCGTTGACTGCGAGATGTGCTGTCAGCAAAGGAGCACAAGCCGAGTAGGAGGGACAGGGAGATAAAGTGGACGCACGAGCAGCATTGAGCTTGGCAAGACGATGGCGCGGCTCGTCGCCCTCCGACTCGCTGCGGACCGTGAGGCGGGACGACGGCCTCGACTGCAGGTCGGACGCGGCCGAGTCGCTGTCGACGTGAGGCGCAGGCGCGTCGTCGTGCGCATCGCGAGCTCGGCGGCGAGGCGGACCCTCGGAATCGAGCGGGCGAGACGGCGGCGCGCGCTGGCGCTCGGGCCACGGCTGCGCGACAGGCGCTGCGACCGGCTCGTCCCGTCTGGCCGCCCGACGCCTGTCGCCGCCGGTCATAACGGCGCTCGAGGGGCGACGAGAGCGAACCGAGCGCTCCTGCTCGACCTGGCCGTCGTGCTCGTCGTCGCTGCCCGGCTCGACTAGGCGGGGCCGCGTGTCGTGCTTGGACCTGAGCGACGCCTGGTCGTGGTGGTGCAGCTTGGCGTCGGTCGCGTGCTCGACGTCGTGAGCGCCCGAGACCATCTTGGTGACCGAGTCGCGCAAGCCGCGCAGGCCCGACTCGACCGTCGCCGAAACCGACATGGCGCGCTGACGAGGGGTCGGACGAGGCGGCTCGGGCTCGTCGTCGAGCTCGGAGGGTGACTCGACGAGGGACGAGCCGCGGTGGCGGTGGCGGGACGAGCGGACCTGGGCGCGGTCAGGCTCGACAGGCTCGCCGCGATGGGGACGAGCGGGCGGCGCAGCCTCGCTGTCGGAAGCGGAGCGAGAAGGGGACCGACGCCGAGATGAGGCGCGAGGACGACGGGCGCTCGAGTGCGGGTCGCGGCCGGTGGCTCGCGCCTTCTCGTCGGGCTCGTGCGCCTTGCGCTCATCGGCCGCCTGCTCGACCGCCTTGCGCTGCGTGCGAGCACGACTCGCCTCGGCGGCGTCGAGCTGCGCGTCGGTGTCGGCCCGCGCCGCCCGCCTCGCCGCTCGAGCCGCTCGGCGCTTCATGCGCTCCTCCTTGCGCAGGAGACGCGCCTCCTCCGTCTCCTCCTCGACCTCGTGCACCTTCTCCTTGACCTCGCCCGCGACGAGCTCGCCCTCGGTCTTGACGAGCGCGACGACGCTCTTGACCCAGCCGCCGAGGAGCGCGCCGGCCGTCTGCTTGGCCGGCGCGGGCGGCGGCTGAGCGACGACGGCCGGGTCGAACCCTTGGTCGCGAGCTCGAGGACGACGCGCTGACCGGTCCTTCGACGCCGAGCGCCGCTTGGCCTCGAGGAGCGAGACCTCGCCGCCGGCGGGAACGTCGAGCTCGGGGTCGTCCATGTTGCCGCGCACGAGCGTGTCGTCGTCCGAGTCCTCGCGGCGCTGACGATTGCGAGAGACGGAGCGCCAAGTTGGGGTGCGGTCAAGAGGTGGAGGCGACGGCGTCGGTGCCGGTGCGGGACGTGCCGAGGAGCGGCCCGAGCGCTCGTGCTTGGACGAAGGCTCGTCGAGCCCGTCGTGCGCCTCGCGCTCAAAGCGCCCGTCTTGCGCGTGACGCTTACGCTGCGGCGACGAGCGCGAGCGGCGAGAGGTGCGAGAGGGCGGAGAGGGCGAACGAGACGTCGAACGAGTGCGACGAGAGGCCTCCTGAACAGCGCTCTCGTCGGCCTTGGCGCGCTCTCGGCGGGTCGAGCGGGAGGCCTGCGGCGAGGGCGACCGTGCGGGCGACGGCGAACGAGTCGGGGACCGCCCGCGGCGCGAGCTCTGGTCGTGCGCCTGCCCTGCGCCGCCCGAGCCCGGCAGGGCGACCGCGCCGCGGGAAGGGCGAGGAGGCGGAGAGGCCGAGACGCTGCGGCGGTCGGCGTGGGAGGCCGGCTCAGGCGACGCCGCTCGCGGCTTGCGGCTCGAGCGGGACCCGGCCGGCCTGCTTGGCGGCGGCGGCGGCGGCGACGGCGAGCGCGACGACGCCTCGTCCTTGTCCGGCCGCCGGCGACGACTCCTTTGCCGCTCGCGGTCTTCAGCCGGCGGCTCGGGTCGTCGCGACGAGCGAGGCGCCGGGACCGGCGAGGGCGACCGGCTCGGCGACGGCGAGACGGCAGGCTGCTCCCGCTCGGCGAGGTTGGGCGACGGCGTGCGCGCGCGACGAGCCGAGCGAGACGATCTCCTCGGCGGCGGCGGGGACGGCGAGCGAGAAGGGGAGGCCTGGTGCGGGCGCGACGACGGTCGTCCGAGCGGCTTCGACTTGAGGATCGGGTAGGCCGGTTTCGACAGGTCGACCTCGGGCTCGGCCGGCTCGCTCTCGTCGTCGAGCGAGGGCTGACGACGCCGGCTCGAGCGCGAGCTGCGCTGCCGAGCGTGCGCCGAGCCGGTGAGTCGCTCGGCGTCCTCGTCGAGCTTGTCGCTGCGCTCGCGCGCCGAGCGCGACGTAGGCTGCTCCTCGTCCGTCTCGCTGCCCGACCCGACCGGCTCGGGCTTCTTGGACCGCTTGAACCGAGCCGACGCGGTGGCCGTCGGACGAGGGCTGAGGAGCTCGGCGGGCTGGAACGGCTCTTCGACGCCGTCCTCGTCCGAGTCGGGAGCGGCGGCCGGGCGGTCGAAGCGCGGGCGGTCGTCGTCGTTGGGCGGCGGCATCGGCGACGGTGCGCGAGACGCTGCGGCAGCGAGCGCGTCGGGAGTGCTGTACGGGTCGGCGCCGTCGGGCGGCGGGTCGGCCTCGTCGCCCTCGCGCGAGTACGAGATGCTGCGGTCGGTGTAGGCGTGCTGCAGCGAAGAGTCAGTACGTGGACGTCGAGACAAACGTCGAGACGAGCGGCGAGAGGGTTGGACTCACCCAGGTGGCGCAGTGCGAGTCCTCCTGGTAGACGTAGAGCGACAAGTGGAGCTTCTGCGAGCGACAGGTAGGACGTCAGGACTCGCTACTTGCGGAACGGAGAGATCTCGAGCGGTACACGAGCGAGGGGGAGAGGGAGACGCACAGGGTCACCGACCGACCTCGCCCAGTTCCTCGTGCACAGGATGTACATGCCGGGGTCTTGCTCGCGCTCGTGGACGACGTCGTGCACGTAGCTGCCCGCCGGGAAGTTCTGCTGGATCCAGCGAGCGACGCTCTCGCGCTGGACGTCCGACTGGAGGGCGTCGTGCAGCGCGTCGCGAGCCGGGTCGAGCTCGTGGGCCCACGGGACGTTGGCGGCGACCGGTGGCGGGCGACCGCTCGCGAACTTGAGGTGGAGGAAGCTGCTCATGCGGGCTGAGGCGTCGCCCGAGGGCGTGGCGGAACGGGCGAAGAGCGAGGAGAGGCGCTTCTTTGAGGAGGAGCGCACGCGCGAGGACACTGCACGGCGGGAGCGTCAGCTAGTGCGGCGCGCAGCGATCGTACACTGCTAGAAGAACTTGGACGCACTGCGCGAGGCCTGTCCTTGACGATGAGCTAGTTGTCGAGGAGGACAAGGGCGGCGAGGAGCGACAGGAGAGCCCGGGCTCGGCCTCGGCTGGTCCGCGGACCGTCCGTGCACGGACAGGAGCTTGCGGCGAGGGGTGCGAGCCCGAGGAGGCGCGAGAAGCCGTGCTGGCCGACGACCGAAGACGATCGACGAGGGGACCGTGCGTCGTGCGACGCTTCTCGAGGGCGACGAGGGGAGCTCTGCTGAGGAGTAATGCGGTGCGATACAGGTGCTGCTGTCGTAAAGATCTATGATGCTGACTAGTTGATGCGGTCGGGGTCGTGCTGTCGGACGAGACGGTCGAGCTCCTTGAGGTACTGGTCCTCCGAGTGCGGGTCGAGCTCGCGGACGGCAGCGGCGAGGTTGTAGACGTACTCCTGCAGGTCGTTGTCGGCGTCAGCGATACGAACATCATGAGGGAGGTCGGGCAAAATCGTAGCAGGCGCAGAGAACGAGGGCGCACCTTGTTCGGGCCCGACGGTCCGGCCGTCCTTGCGATATGCGCCGCGAGCTGATCCATGGGCTCGCCGCCGCCGAAGGACGGGTTGTCGGTCTCGCCGACGTAGACCTTGACCTGCAGATCACGGCGTCAGCTCAAGAGAGCAAGGCAGACGAGGGCGAGAAGGAGAGAGAGTGGGACGCACGCCCGACTCGATGACCGTCTCGTTGCCGTGCTCGTCGACGCTGTAGACGTCGACCGAGCGGAGCGTGTAGCCGTCCTTCTCGCGGTGGTCGAGGTAGGCCCAGATCTCGTCGCTGAGCTGCGCCGGCTCGGAGGGGATGCGGTAGACGCGGCCCCAGACGTGGTGCGAGCCGAGCGGGTCGTCCTTGCGGTGCTCGGCCCAGTCGGCCTCGCTCACGAGCGTCACGACTGCGGGCGAGGTGCATGAAGTCAGCACGCGGCCTCGGCGACGAGCGAGCGGGACGAGAGAGGAGGACGCACCTCGACCAGGGTTCTCGGGCGTCCCCCGGTGGTCGTGCGACTTCTGCGCGAAGCGGCGGACGAAGCCCTTGATGTAACCGGGCTTGCTCTCGAGGTTGAACGGCGGGCCCTTGAAGATGAGGCTGCCGTAGCCGAACAGGGACATGCTGCGCTGCGAGGGGAAGGGAGGGAGGGGGAGGGGCGTCAGCAGGCTGCTCGGGGGCTCAGAAGCTGATAGTTCTGTGAAGCAACGTCTGTGCTGTGACGCCGTTGAAGCGGTCGCGCTGGTCTCGCTCGGCTGAGAGGCCGCACAGCAACCTCATCAGTCCGCGAGTACCCGCTCCCTCCTGGTCCGGGATCCGCGCGGGAAGAGGATGAGCAGGGGACGCACCTGGGTGGTCTAGATGCTCTCGCCGCCCTGCCTTGCACCTAGTTGGCGTGCGCTTGTGCGGAAGGCGAGTCGAGCGGGTCCGGGTCGGGAGGAGGAGGAGGAGCGGCGGAGCCGAGTTGTCGTCGACGGCAGCAGAGCTTGCGCGGAATAGTGTGCTCGTTCTGGTGAGCTCAGGCGAGCCCGCTGGACAGCAGCTGTGCGGCCGAGCGATGTGGGAACAGAGAGCCGCTCGCCGCCGACCTCCTCTCGACTCGAGGGGCCCGCCTTCCTGGCTCCGCCAACCGCCGCTTCCCCGCTGAGGCGAGCTCTCCGCCAGCTCATTCCGCGACGAGTTCACCTGGGCACCGTCTCGTGCCCTTCGCGCGACCTGCAGCGCCCCCCTCGTGGACGAGCGAGTCGGCCGAGGCTCGCTGATTCTCCTCGGCGGCAGCACTCGCTCGCCATTTCGCAAGGGTCTGCTGTGCACCGGCTCCGCTCGGTCCGGGTGCAGGCTGCTGCAGCGTGGGAGCAGGCCTCGGACTGGGGCTGTGCGCAGCGAGCGCGATCG
>Ga0308164_10002337_pt1 | contig 19190 bp, 20 predicted proteins | sample PhyTR2_FD_201031 | JGI IMG/M metagenome (GOLD analysis project Ga0308164, IMG submission 201031) | Phyllosphere microbial communities from UC Gill Tract Community Farm, Albany, California, United States - DLSLT.R2 | ecosystem: Host-associated > Plants > Phyllosphere > Unclassified | place: USA... | reverse complement strand
GTTTTGGAATTAAAAGCCTTGGCACTCAACAGCATTAAAAAGATAAAAGAAGATTATTCAAATGGCCTGTTTACCAATATCACTCCTTTTTCAACTTCTACCTATGGAGCAGAGATGAAAAGTATAGAAGAAGTGCTGGTTACAACCATCGGTCATGATAATTTACATTACGGCTATGCCTGGGCGCTTAAGAAAGGCGTAGAAAAGGTTTAGGGGTTAGCGAAAAGACGAAAGCTAGCACACTCGGCATTGCGAGGAACGAAGCAATCTTAATGCGATAGGTTAAAGACCTAGCTATAGTTGCAGAATTGCTTCGTTCCTCGCAATAACGACCGCACATAATATATAGGTCAATTATCCCGAAAAGAAAAACTGTTTCGTGAAGACACGGACTTGACAATAATATTTAATAGAAAATAGAACCATAAAATAAATAACAAAAACGATGTCAAATTATTTTAACACATTACCTCTTAGAGAAAAATTAAACCAACTGGGTGTTTGCGATTTCATGGATAGCAACGAATTTTTAGACGGCATTAGCGCACTGAAAGGAAAAAAATTAGTAATTGTAGGTTGCGGTGCTCAAGGCTTAAACCAGGGTTTAAATTTAAGAGATAGTGGTTTAGATGTAAGTTACACGTTGCGCAAGGAGGCGATTGAAGGCAAAAGGGATTCATGGAAAAATGCGACTGAAAACAACTTCAAAGTTGGTACTTACGAAGAACTAATTCCTACTGCTGACGTGGTAATTAACCTTACCCCAGACAAACAACATACCGCTGTTGTGAATGCCATTATGCCTCTAATGAAAGATGGAGCCACACTGTTATACTCGCACGGTTTCAATATTGTGGAAGAAGGCATGCAAATTCGTAAAGATTTAACGGTTATTATGGTTGCGCCTAAATGTCCGGGTAGTGAAGTTAGGGCGGAATATGTTCGAGGTTTCGGTGTACCAACTTTAATTGCGGTGCATCCAGAAAACGATCCTCAAGGTAAAGGGTTAGCGCAGGCTAAAGCTTACTGCGTAGGCACCGGTGGACACAGGGCGGGAGTTTTAAAATCATCTTTTGTGGCCGAGGTTAAATCTGATTTAATGGGCGAGCAAACTATTCTTTGTGGTTTATTGCAAACAGGCTCTATCCTATCTTTCGATAAAATGGTAGAGAAAGGAATCGACGCTGGTTATGCTTCTAAATTGGTTCAATATGGTGTGGAAGTGATTACTGAAGCTTTAAAACAAGGTGGTATCACAGCAATGATGGATAGATTAAGCAATGTTGCCAAAATCAAGGCTTTCGAAATCTCCGAAGAATTGAAAGACATTATGCGTCCATTATTCCAAAAACACCAGGATGATATTATGAGTGGTGAGTTTAGCCGTACCATGATGGAAGATTGGGCCGCTGGCGATAAAAATTTATTGAAATGGAGAGCTGAAACTGGTGAAACTGCCTTCGAAAAAACGCCTGCTGGCGATGTTAAAATCGGTGAGCAAGAATACTTCGACAATTATTTATTAATGGTTGCTTTCGTTCGTGCAGGTGTTGAATTGGCTTTTGAAACAATGGTGCAGGCAGGTATTAAACCTGAAAGTGCTTACTATGAGAGCTTACACGAAACACCACTTATTGCCAATACGATTGCCCGTAAAAAGTTATTCGAAATGAACCGCGTAATTTCTGATACGGCTGAATATGGTTGTTACTTATTCGACCAGGCTTGTAAACCATTACTAGCTGATTTCATGACGAAGGTTGATATTGATTTAGTTGGTAAAAACTTCAACGAAGGTAAAGATGGCGCTGTAGACAACAGAAAATTAATCGATGTTAACGAGGCAATCCGCTCACACGAGGTAGAACGAATTGGTGCTACCTTGCGCAAAGCGATGACCGCAATGAAAGCAATTAAAACTGCATAATAGAACTCAAGCCTTATAGGTTTTTAAAACCTATAAGGTTTACAAAAAATAACAAAATGTCAAAAACATTAGTAGAAAAAATTTGGGATGCACACGTTGTAAAAAGCGAAGAAGGATTTCCTGATATTTTATACATTGATACACACTTAATACACGAGGTAACTTCTCCGCAGGCTTTTGATGGGTTGCGCAAGAGAGGATTGCCAGTTTTTCGTCCAAAGCAAACGGTGGCTACTGCCGACCATAACGTGCCGACTTTAAACCAGTTATTGCCAATTAAAGAAGAGCTCTCCCGCTATCAGGTGGATATGCTGACTAAAAATTGTGCAGAATTTGGAATCGAACTTTATGGTTTAGGTCATCCTTTTCAGGGCATTGTACACGTAATCGGCCCTGAATTAGGCATTACCTTACCAGGGAAAACGATGGTATGTGGCGATAGTCACACCTCAACACATGGTGCTTTCGGAGCCATTGCCTTCGGCATTGGTACTTCGCAAGTGGAGCAGGTTTTCGCAACGCAATGTTTATTGCAGTCGAAACCTAAAACCATGAAAATTGAGGTTAACGGCGAGCTTGGTAAAGGTGTTGGCGCAAAAGACATCATCCTTTACATCATCTCCCAAATTTCTGCAGCTGGAGGAACGGGTTATTTTATCGAATATGCAGGTTCTGCAATTGAAGCTTTGAGCATGGAAGCCCGAATGACGATCTGCAACATGAGTATCGAAATGGGTGCCAGAGGTGGTTTAATTGCCCCCGACCAAACCACTTTCGATTATATTAAAGGAAGAGAGTTTGCGCCAGCAGGCGAAGAATGGGATAAAGCTTTAGCGTATTGGAAAACCTTGTATAGCGATGCTGATGCGAAATTCGATAGCGTTTTAACGTTCAATGCTGCAGATATCGCACCGATGATTACTTATGGAACCAACCCAGGAATGGGAATGGGCATCCAGGAGCACATTCCGGCGACTAGCGCACAACCTGAGAAAGAAAAACTCTCTTATCAAAAGGCGTTAGACTACATGGGTTTCGATGATGATGCGTCGTTAATTGGAAAACCTGTTGATTATGTTTTCATTGGAAGTTGCACCAACTCCCGTATTGAAGATTTACGCGAAGTGGCAGCATTTGTAAAAGATAAACGCAAAGCGGATAATGTTACGGTTTGGATTGTTCCGGGTTCTAAACAAGTTGAGCAGCAAGCTAAAAACGAAGGATTAGACAAAATCTTTGAAGCGGCAGGTTTTCAATTGCGTGAACCAGGTTGCAGTGCTTGCTTAGGAATGAATGAAGATAAAATTCCAGCTGGAAAATATTGCGTTTCAACATCGAACAGAAATTTTGAGGGTAGACAAGGACAAAATGCCAGAACATTATTGGCTAGTCCGTTAACCGCTGCTGCCGCTGCCGTAACCGGCGTGATTACAGATGTTAGAGAAATGCTTGAAACGGTAGAAGGTTGCCTAACCTAGTCGTCATTGCGAGGCACGAAGCAATCTTAAACCTATAAATATATAGATGGTTGGTGAGGACACCAACCATGGAAAAAAGTTTTAACGTAAGAACAAAATCCCTAACATACTCGTCATTGCAAGGCACGAAGCAATCTAATTGATAACAGAAATTGCTTCGTACCTCGATGACGGAAAGCTAACAAACATGATTTTAGAAGTTGCGATATTAAATGTAAAAGCTGGCTTATCAGCTGATTTTGAAAAAGCTTTCAACGAAGCTCAAAAAATCATTTCCTCCATGGAAGGTTACATTTCACATCAACTGAAAAAGTGTTTGGAAGAAACTGACAAATACATTTTGCTGGTAAACTGGGAAACATTAGAAGCACATACCGACGGTTTTAGAGGGTCTGCAGAATACCAAGATTGGAAAAAGCTCCTTCATCGTTTTTATGATCCTTTTCCGACTGTTGAACATTATGTTGAGGTGAGATAGTTTAAAGGTAAATGATTTAAGGTAAAGCAAGCAACGCGTAACCAAATCGTCATTGCGAGGCACGAAGCAATCTATTACGCAAGAGAGCTTGCTTCGTGGCTTGCAATAACGAAAAGACAAAAAAAAATGGAAACATTACAAGAAATACAGAATCAATTTAATGCAGTATCCGAAAAATACGATAGGCAAAGGCGTTTCCTTATTCCTTGTTTTGATGATTTTTATGGTACCGCTTTAGCGCTGTCTCAAAATGTTTCAGGAATTAAGAACATCTTGGATATTGGTGCAGGAACAGGATTGATGAGTGCGTTCTTTAATGAGAAATACCCAAAAGCGAGAATAACTTTGGTTGATATTTCTAAAGAGATGCTTAAAAAAGCTGAGGAGCGTTTCGAGAGAAATGAAAACATTAGTTTTTTGAATGCCGATTTCTCCACTATGGATTTACCAGAAAATCATTATGAATTGGTGGTTTCAGGATTGGCAATACACCATTTGCCAAATGAATTGAAACAACAGCTGTTCGGCAAAATTGCAAAAACACTTAAACCTGGATGTTGGTTTATCAACGCTGATCAGGTTTTAGGCGAAACTGAAATAGCAGAAAAAGTATATACTGGAAATTGGAAAAATCATGTGGAGCAAAGTCCTAACTTAACGAATGAAGAGAAACAAAGTGCATTTGAGCGAATTAAGATTGATATTATGGCGCCTTTGAAACCGCAGTTAGAATGGCTCGAAAATGCCGGGTTACACAATGCAAATTGCTATTATCAGTATTACAATTTTGTAGTATTTGCTGCAAATAAATAAAAAAAAGGCGAGATAACGGTTCTTGGTACCTGAAACTCGCAACTTGATACTTGTAAAATGAAAAAATTCACAAAATTAACATCGGCAGTTGTGCCTTTAAACATAGAGAACATTGATACCGACCAGATTATTCCGGCGAGGTTTCTAAAAGCGACCACGCGTGATGGTTTTGGGGAAAACCTATTCCGCGACTGGCGTTATGAAAACGATAACCAACCTAAAGCCGATTTCGTACTAAACAACCCTACTTATAGCGGTCGGGTTTTAGTGGCCGGTAAAAATTTTGGTTGTGGTAGCAGTCGCGAGCATGCAGCCTGGGCTATTCAGGATGCAGGTTTCGATGTCGTAATCAGTAGTTTTTTTGCCGACATTTTCAAAGGAAATGCATTAAATAATGGACTGTTACCGATACAAGTAAGCGAAGAATTTTTAAAGAAAATTTTTACAGCAGTGGATAACAATCCAAGAACAAAATTGACCATCAATTTAGAAAACCAAACAGTTACAATCGAGGGGCAAGTCCTCCCTTCTGGGGAGGATTTAGGTGGGGCTGAGAGTTTTGAGATTAACGCTTATAAAAAATCTTGCCTGATTAACGGTTATGATGACATAGATTTCATTTTAGCGCAAAAAGATTTGATTGAGGAATTTGAGAAAAATTAATTTCGAGAGGCTAAGACAATCATCATTGCGAGGTAAGAAGCAATCTACAACTATTGCTAGGTTCTTGAAATCATCGCATTAAGATTGCTTCGTTCCTCGCAACGACGACAGTAAAAAATCAGTGTAATCAATTAATCTGTGTAATCAGACCGAAGGAAATTAATAACCATGAAAGAAAGTATAGTCAACATACAACACTTAAACCTAAAATACCAGCAAAAATTGGTGTTAAAGGATTTGGATTGGACTATTAATCGTGGAGAAAACTGGGCATTAGGCGGCACGAGTGGAAGCGGAAAAACTTCATTAGCTAAAGTTATTTCAGGCTTGCAAAGTGCAACTGGCGAGGTAAAAATTAATTTTAATAATGATAGTCATTTACCACGAGAGGTCTTATTTGTAGAAAGCTGGTATCAGTTTAAAAACCTTGAAGGCGTTGCTAATTTCTATTATCAACAGCGCTATACCAGTCAGCAGGCTAAAGATACCTTAACCGTCCATGCAGAATTAGTGGGCTTTGGCAAGGAAAACCGTTTACATTTTGACCACGTAGAACCGATTCTAGAAGCGCTGCACTTTACAACATTTGCCAGTTCTCAACTCATCGAATTATCAAGCGGCGAACATAAAAAATTGCAGTTGGTTAAAGCTTTATGGTTGAAGCCACAACTGTTAATTATCGACCAACCTTATACAGGCCTGGATGCCGCATCTCGTAAAAACCTTAATCTTTTATTGGAAGAAGTTTCAACGGATGGTGTTCAATTGATTTTAATTTGTAACGATTCGGAGTTACCAGGTTCTATTAATCGCTTTGCAGAAATAGCAAATGGTCAAATTTTAGTTTCAGATTCAAGAGTTATAACATCAGTTTCCGAAGATACATATTCACGAAAAATTCCCGATTTTCTTAAAGAGTCGCCCACATATTCTTCAAGGAATATAGTTAAAATGGTTGATGTTAACATCAGCTACGGCGAAAAACAGGTTTTAAAAAACGTTAATTGGGAAGTTAACGCCGGCGAAAAATGGTTATTACAGGGACACAATGGTTCAGGCAAATCAACCTTGCTAAGTTTAGTAAACGGCGATCACCCGCAATCGTATGCCAATGAACTTTATTTATTTGGTAACCGGCGTGGAAGTGGTGAAAGCATTTGGGATATTAAACAACATATTGGCTTAATCTCTCCTGAGTTTCACTGGTATTTTGATGCTGCTTCTACTGTTTGGCAGAGTATCGCCTCAGGATTTTATGATACGGTAGGCTTATTTCAACAATTACCGTATTCTAAAAGTCAACAGGTTGATGAACTGATGGAATATTTCAACCTGACTGAAAGTAAAAATGAGTTGTTAAGCTCGCTCCAATTAGGAAAACAGCGATTGGCGTTATTAGCCAGAACCATCATCAAAAATCCCGAATTGTTGATTCTGGATGAACCATGCCAGGGATTAGACCAACAGCAAACAAAATATTTTAACCAACTGGTTGATAAGCTGTGCAGCAACGGTATGACCTTAATTTATGTTGGCCATTTTGAATCTCAGCTGCCAACCTGCATTGATAACAGAATATTATTAGAAAACGGCGAGGTAAAAGTTGTCGAAAGTTTAAACACCAAAACTCGTCATTGCGAGGTACGAAGCAATCTTTTGCATCGTACTGTCTAAATGAGATTGCTTCGTACCTCGCAATGACGGCAATATACAATACAATGAAGAAGAACATTTTAGTGATACCTGGAGACGGTATTGGACCCGAAGTTACTACATGGGGAAAAGCAGCATTAGAAAAAATTGCTGAAATCTTTGGACATGAATTTCTGTTCGATGAGGCTTTGATGGGGCATGCAGCGATCGAAGTAACTGGCGAACCGCTGCCAGATGAAACTTTAGAAAAAGCAAGAAAAAGTGACGCCATTCTCTTTGGAGCCATCGGCCATGCCATGTACGACAACGACCCTAGCTTGAAAGTAAGGCCAGAACAAGGTTTGTTAAAAATCCGTAAGGAACTTGGTTTGTTTGCAAATCTCCGTCCGGTATTGCTATTTGATGAACTTCTTCAGGCATCAAGTATTAAACCCGAAATTTTAAGAGGAACTGATATATTGTTTTTCCGTGAATTAACTGGCGATGTATATTTTGGCGAAAAATCGCGTTCAGAAGATAGAAATACAGCATCAGATTTGATGATTTACCACCGTTACGAAGTGGAGCGTATTGCACATAAAGCTTATCAGGCTGCGCAACAACGCAACAAAAGATTATGTTCGGTAGATAAAGCAAATGTTCTGGAAAGTTCTCGCTTATGGCGTGAAACGGTTCAGGAAATTGCAAAACAATATCCTGATGTAGAGACGGAGCACATGTTTATTGATAACGCAGCGATGCAGTTAATCAAAAACCCGAAGAAATTTGATGTGGTACTAACAGCAAATTTATTTGGAGATATCTTAACGGATGAAGCTTCTCAAATTGCTGGTTCGATGGGCATGCTGGCTTCTGCTTCAGTTGGCGAAAGCACCGGTTTCTTCGAGCCGATTCACGGTTCGGCACACGATATTACGGGTAAAGATTTAGCAAACCCTTTAGCTTCTATCTTATCGGCAGCGCTGATGCTCGAAATTGGTTTTGGGCTAAAAGAAGAAGCTAAATTATTGGTAGATACAGTCGATGAGGTTTTGAAAGAAGGTTTTAGAACACACGATATTGCCGACCAAACCACCAACCGATTTAAAGTTTTAGGCACCGCCGAAATGGGCAAATTGGTATTAAAATTCTTATCACAAAAATCACATACAATCCCCCAAGCATAATGATACACGATCCGAATAAAGTATATATTTTCGACACCACTTTACGCGATGGCGAGCAAGTTCCAGGTTGCCAGCTAGATACAAACCAGAAAATTGAAATTGCAAAAGCTTTGGAATTACTTGGCGTTGATGTAATTGAGGCAGGTTTTCCGATATCCAGTCCTGGCGATTTCCAGAGCGTTGTAGAATTATCAAAGGCAATAAAAAATCCAACCATTTGTGCGCTAACACGTGCAATAAAAGGAGATATCGACGTGGCAGCAGAATCTCTGCAGTATGCAAAATATCCGCGAATCCATACCGGCATCGGTGCATCTGATATGCATATTCAGTATAAGTTTAACAGTACACGCGAAAAGATTTTGGAACGTGCGGTTGAGGCTGTAAAATATGCAAAGAAATTTGTTGAAGACGTTGAGTTTTATGCAGAAGACGCGGGAAGAGCCGACAACGCCTTTTTAGCGCAAATGATTGAAGCTGTAATTGCAGCAGGTGCAACGGTAGTAAATATTCCTGATACAAACGGTTACTGCTTACCCGATCAGTACGGTTCAAAGATTCTTTACTTAAAAGAAAATGTAAAGAACATTGATGAAGCGATAATCTCTGTACATTGCCACAACGATTTAGGCGTGGCGACAGCAAATAGTATTGCAGGCGTTTTAAACGGCGCCCGCCAAATTGAATGTACCATCAACGGAATCGGCGAAAGAGCAGGCAATACCGCTTTGGAAGAAGTTTCGATGATTTTAAAAACCCATGCTTTAGGTTTACATACCGGTATCAACAGCAAACATTTTACTGAACTTAGTGGCATGGTTAGCCGTATGATGCACATGCCCGTACAACCAAATAAAGCAATTGTTGGTAAAAATGCGTTTGCTCACAGTTCGGGGATTCATCAGGATGGGTTTTTAAAACACCGTGAGAATTATGAAATTATAAATCCGGAAGATGTTGGTTTAAATAGCGCCGATATTATTTTAACTGCCCGTAGTGGTCGCCATGCGTTAAAGCACCACTTAGAACGTTTAGATTACGACATTGATAAAATAAACATAGACGACGTGTACGAGCGTTTCTTAGTTTTGGCTGATGAAAAGAAAGATATCAGCGATGATGATTTACTATTTTTAATGAGCAACGGAGAAATTGAATCCTATAAAAATGGTTATAAATTAAACTTACTGCAAGTGGTTTGCGGCGACCAAGAAAAACCTACCGCAAATATTAAATTGCAGTACGAAGGTATTGTTAAAGAGGCAAAAGCAGAAGGAAACGGGCCTGTTGATGCCACGATAAACGCCATCGTAAGCATTATTGATAAAGATATAACGCTTAAAGAATTTACCATTCAAGCAATGCATGGAGGAAGTGACGACGTGAGTAAAGTAAACATGAAAGTAGACTATAATGGAAAATCTTTTGTCGGCTTTGGTTTCAGCACAGATATTGTAAAAGCTTCGGCAAACGCATATTTAGACGCAATTAATAAGTTTTTGTAAAAGAAGGTCGAAGGTTGAGGGCTGGAAGGTTGAGGTTTTGGAAGCTGAAGGGTATGGCAACAAGTTTATAATAAAATCGTCATTGCGGGGTACGAAGCATTCTTAATGCGAAAGATTGTTAACCCATAGTTGTAAGATTGCTTCGTGACTGGCAATGACGGCCGAAACTCAAACCATACACAGAATCGTCTTTGCGAGGCACGAAGCAATCTTAAAGCGAGAAGCAATTATCTTGAAACACTTTTTGTTTGCAGCGGCCAGTAATTACGCTGTCATGCTGAGGCACGAAGCATCTGCAACCGATGAAACTGATTTTTGGTACCTCAGCACAACATAAAAATAAAAACAAGTTGCATGCTCACCCAACAAAACGGCAACGCTGCAACAGCAGAACAACACTGAAACTGCTTTTTCGAAAAAATAAGTCTGAGTCAAATTTCGATTCTAACTAATACATAATGAACAAATGAACGACACCATAAAAAACACTTTTGATTTCGAAAGCGCATACCATACCTTAAAAGGCGTGGTAAAACGTACACCCTTAGAATTTAATGAAGGATTATCGTTAAAATACAATGCGAAGATTTATCTTAAAAGAGAAGATTTACAGATTGTACGTTCCTATAAATTGCGTGGTGCTTACAACAAAATCAGCACCTTACATCCTGATTCGCTGAGGAATGGCATTGTTTGCGCTAGCGCAGGCAATCATGCACAGGGCGTTGCTTATTCCTGCAAAAAGCTGGACATTAAAGGCGTAATATTTATGCCCGAAATTACGCCCAAGCAAAAAATTAAGCAAGTAAATATGTTTGGTGGCGATAACATTGAAATTGTTCTGGTTGGCGACACCTTTGATGATTGTTTAAAAGAAGCCTTAATTTACTGTGAAGCAAGATCATCAACCTTTATTCCTCCTTTTGATGATGAAAAAGTTATTGAAGGACAAGCCACCGTTGCCATGGAAATTTTCCAGGATTTACCTGAGCTTGATGCGATAATTGTCCCTGTTGGTGGTGGTGGGTTGGCTTCAGGCGTAAGTTCTTACCTGCAAACGGTAAAGCCTGATGTAAAAATTTTCGGTGTAGAACCCATGGGTGCACCTTCGTTAAGCGAAGCACTTAAAAACGGAGGCCCGATAACAGTTGAAAATATTGAACGCTTTGTAGATGGTGCAGCCGTTAAAAGAATGGGTTGGATAACCTATAAATACTGCAAGGAACTGCTAAGTTCTACATACCTGATCCCGGAAGGGCAAATTTGTACAACGATTTTGAAGCTTTACAACGAAGATGCGATTGTTGTAGAACCTGCAGGTGCATTATCGGTTGCAGCTTTGGAGCAATTGAAAACCCAAATCGAGGGTAAAACTGTTGTTTGTATCGTAAGCGGTGGCAATAACGACATCGAGCGCATGCAGGAGATTAAAGAAAAATCTTTGCTCTTTGAGGGCTTGAAACATTATTTTATTGTTCGTTTCCCGCAACGACCGGGGGCGCTAAAATTGTTTGTAAACGAGGTTTTAGGTCCACATGATGATATTACCCGTTTTGAATTCATCAAAAAGACAAACAAAGAAAATGGGCCAGCTTTAGTAGGTATCGAATTAACCGACAAAGATGATTATGCAAGTTTATTGCAACGTATGAAAGATTTCAAATTTGAGATTATAGAATTAAATCAGGATCAAACTTTGTTCGAGTATTTGGTATAAGGTTTAACTGCAAAACGCTAAGTCTTTCGCAGAGAAAGAAAAGAACATTTATAAAATTGCCATTCTGAGTCTGCCAACATTGGTTTCGACAAGCTCAACTTGACAAAATCTCGTAAGAAAATGAATTTTAAAAATCTAACAAACAAAACGTTAATAAGCGACAATGATTTAGATTGGCAAGAATTAGGTGCTGGCGTGCGGCGCAAAGTAATGCCATTTGATGATAATCTGATGCTGGTAAAGGTCGAATTTGAGAAGGATGCCATTGGATCGCTGCATAATCATCCGCATTTGCAGCTTAGTTATGTAGCAAAAGGAAGTTTTGAGGTTACCATGGGTGATGAAAAAAAGATCCTTAACGAAGGAGATGTATTCTTCGCACCGTCAAATGTTTTCCATGGCGTAGTTTGCTTAGCGGCTGGTTTATTAATCGATATTTTTAATCCACACCGTGAAGATTTCTTGTAAGCTAACTTCATATTGGGTTTACTCAAAAGTTAACCTTACATTTTTGTAACCCAATCCCTCAATTATTGGTTTTAGCACATTTGCGGCATTGGTTTTAGTCTGTTTTAAAATATCCGATTTTTTCACTTCGGCAGTAACCTGCTTTTCAGCCGCTTTGTAGGCTTCATCCACTAAACTTGCTTCTCTAAAAAAGGCCATCTTCGTATCGTAAACCCGGGAATTTTTGTGGTCAATTTTTACGTAACAAATCTCTGGCTGTGGCAAATTTACTACAGCTGTATCTGCATCGATTTCAATATCATCGCGGGTGATTTTTGTTAGGTCGATACACCCGACCGCCTCGGCGTTAACGATAAGTAAAACACTTGCTTCGGGTAAAAAATCAGTTTTATTTTTATGTTCCAGCACATCGCTAATTTGGTATCTAACCAGCTCTAATTTGCCTATAGCCTCAATTTTTTCAACAAGAAGCTGATGTTTGCTTTCAACTGAAGTGTTAATACTAAACTTTTTTGAGATGAAAAAATAACCTGCAACCAGTAAAATTAACCAAGGCAAAACTCTAAAAAATACTCTCATTGTGGCGATGTTTCAATTCAATTTTCAACGTTGTTCTGTGTTTGTTAAACAATTATTAATCCACATTGTGTTTTCACCATTTTTGGCAGTTGTTTTGTATTATCCAATTACACACAAATAGAAACTAATCAACATGAAAAAACTGACTATTCTTATGCTTTGCATTGTCACACTAGGTTTGGCTTCTTGCAAAAAGGACACTATCGTTCAAAATACCCCTAACATCACGCTTTATAAAACTATTCAGCCGGCACAATGGACTTCAGGAAGCGATGGGAACGGCCTGTTCTACTACGTAGACATTACTGATAACCGCATAGAACAATATGAAGATGACGGCATTATTTTATCCTTCGCTCGTTTTAACGACGATGGCTATGACGCCTTGCCATTTACTTACGGACCTGATTCTTACAGCTATAGCTCGTTCCCTGGAAGGATAAGAGTTTATTTGCAGTATAATGGTAATAGAAATACTTTACCGGTTAGGCCGACAGCAAGTATCGGGGCAAGGATCGTATTGGTTGCATCGTCTGCAGACTAAAATAACTAAAACTCTAAAAAACGACTAATGTTCAATTGAACGTGGTCGTTTTTTTTATGCTCGCCTCTATTCAACTGTATTGCCCTTACGGTAACACCATTTCGTTCTAAAAGCAATTCATCATAAAAGCCTTTGTAGTAAACATCTTTAACTTCGAAACGTCTGCTACTCCAGTTATTACTAATTTCGGCCCATTCAGGGTAGAAAACTACCGAGCCTGCAAAAGTTTTAATGCCCAACTTTTCTGCATCACCTCTTGGCAGAACAACGGCATTACCCAAAATCTGTGCGGTGTAAATGTGTTTTGGATTTTGATAAATATCCACAGGCTTACCGGTTTGAAGCAATTCACCGTTCCTCAAAATCAGTAGTTGGTCTGCAAGAAATAAACCATCGGCGGGGTCGTGCGAAACTAAGATTACGGTTACACCAGTTTCTGCTGCCACACGTTTAATATCAGCCCTTAATTGGTTTTTTAATAAAGCGTCAACCTGGCTAAACGGCTCATCCAACAATAAAACTTTGGTATCCGCAACCATCGCCTTGGCAATTGCCACACGCTGTTGCTCGCCACCGCTTAACTCTATTATTTTCTTGTTTTGCAATGGAAGAATCCGTAGATGCTCCATAATAGCCACGGTTTTTTCAGCCTTGGTTTTCAGATCAGTATTCGATAGCTGTGAGGCAATATTATCGTAAACCTTAGCGTAAATATTCAATGAAAAATCTTGCGTAACCATTTTCATCTGCTTATGACCCGGAATTAATTGTTCATCTGGACCTTTAACCCGTTCGTTTTCAAAAAAAATTTCGCCCGCATCGGTTTTTAATAACCCATAAATGGATTTCAGTAGCGTTGATTTCCCGCTTCCACTTTCGCCGATAATGGCTACAACATCTCCCCTATTAATTTCAAAGCTGATGTTTTTGATACCGCCAGCTTGTTCTGCCTGGTATTGTTTCGTTAAATTTTTAACACTGAATATATTATCGCTCACGTCGTAAAGATAAAGCTTAAAGATTAAAGAGAAATGTTTTTACGCAAAAAATCCTGTTCCGCCTAACCGAAACAGGATCTAATTTGTGTGTTGCTAATATACTTACTGAAGGCTTTTATAAGTCCCCTTTAGGGGATTTAGGGGTTAATTTAAACCGAAAGTTACCCCGAAACTCATGTTTTTTAAACCAGCTTGTGCAGTCGTGGTAAACATGTCGTTGAAATAGTATTTGGTAAATAAACCTAAACCGCCATAGCCGAATCGCACTGTGCCACCATAACGAACAGATTGGAAATGATAGCTGTCATACTGCTTTTCTTTTCCGCGTTCCTCGCTAATTTGTTTAACCTTACCGTTTAGTAAGAAACTTACCTCAGGGCCTAAAACAAAGTAGAATCTTTTTCCCTTTTTACTTTCGCCTGTACGGAATTCGAAGTTTAATGGAATATGTACATAACTGCTGGAGAAACGATTTTTAGAAAAAGCAACAGGTTCGTTGATATAAGTTAAAGTCGGTTGATTTTTCTGGATGGTAATGTTATCTCTTAACCTGATTAATGTCCAATCGAAACCACCTGCTACGTAAACTTTAAAGTTGGAGTTAAAGCGATATCCGAATTGTAAAACATCGAATGAAAATGTACTTGTTTTGCCGCCTTTGTAATCTAAAAACTCGTTGTTAGGAGACAAGTTAAAGTCACCGTTATCAATCAGTCTCGAAAAGCCCAAATCAACTCTGGTGAAAGTTACACCCCCAACAAACCTTCCCTTTTTTGCGTTTTCTGTTGAATCAGAATTTTTGGTAATCAAGTTTCCACCCCCAATTGTTAGCGTGTATTTACTTTTCTTTTTCATCACGGTATCTTTAACCACTGTATCTTGCTGAGCAAAAGCACTTGGAGCCATAACACCGGCAAGCCCGCTTACCAAAAGTGTTGTAAAAATTATATGTTTCATATTTCGTGTGTGTTTATTTGAATGTTAATTTGCAATTAGTTCATTAGTAAATTGATTTCAGGCTTTCAAACGACAGACTACTTTCTGTTTTTTTTACCGATTTTAAAAGGCCCGATATTTATTGATGAAAGCGAAGAGTCATCATCATCTGTACGGAACTGAATAAACTTATCTTTTCTTTTATCAACTTTGTTTACAATTAAGTTTACTACATCACCGACATTCCTTATGCCTTTGTTTTCACTCTGGCCGTAATCTCCGCTTACATCGTCGGCCTTCACAGAACCTAAATTCGCAGCTATTACAGTTTCCTCCTTCGGTTGCTGAATTGCTTCTTCGATCTTTCTTTTGATAATCTCTTGTTTAGGCTCCTCAACTTTGGCAATTATTGTTTCCTGCTTTTGCATTTCAGGCGCAGTAATCGCTTTTTGATTTTGTGTGGACTTAACAGCTTCTTTTACGCTTGATTTTGCTAACGCCACAGCAGGTTTTGAATTGGAAGGTGAAACCTGTTCTGTCTTTTCAATTACAACACCCAAAGCTTTCACAGAATCGCCAACCTGTGTCGTTTCAATAATCGGCTTAATAGTTTTAGGCTCAACGTTATTTGCAAATTGCTTTGGTTTAACTTCTTGTTGTTGGTAAACCAAAAACCCGATTGTGGCAATTAATAAAACTGCTGCAGCAGACAGCCAATATATTGGAAGAATCCTCTTTTTCTTCGGTTCGATTTCACTTTCGATATTACTCCACAAATCTCTTGATGGTGTAATTTCGGCATCTTCGAAAGCATTCTTAAATAACTGATCAAAATCCTTATCCTGTATAGGTTGCATAACCAAATCCCTCCATTTTTATAATTTCCTCTTTTAAAATTGCTCTTGCTCTCGATAACTGAGATTTACTTGCGCCTTCAGATATTCCAAGCGTTTCGCCTATTTCTTTGTGTGAGTAACCCTCAATAACATACATGTTGAAAACCATCCGATAACCGTCTGCCAGTTTTTGAATCACTTTCATTAAATCCTGCATGCCGAGTGTTCCAAAATCAAAGCCTGTCGAAGGTTGCTCGTATGCCTCGTCTATTTCTACAACATTCAGGCTTCTTAAATTTTTGCGGTAACTTTCAATTGCTGTGTTAACCATTACTCGTCTAATCCATCCTTCAAAAGAACCATCGCCTCTGTATTCTTTAATCTTTTGAAAAATCTTAATGTACCCCATTTGCAATACATCTTCAGCTTCCATTCTATCTTTTGCGTAGCGCATACAAACGGCGAGCATTTTCGATGCCGTTTGCTTATAAAGCAACTCCTGCATTTTTCGGTCGCCGGCTTTGCAGCCCTCCATCAAATCGTTTATCGTATAGCTTCGCGTCAATTTCATTGTGTGTTTGTATATAGAAGATGGGAGATTACAAACATTGGTTGCATCAGGAGTAAGAAAAAGTTAAAAAAAGTTAAAATAAATTTCTATGTATTGACTATCAAGTACATAGCTTTCGAATAAATTCCCCAGAAAGATATAGTTTTTTAATTCGGAAAGCAATGGCAGGGGCCTTTTTGAGGCGTTAGTCCCGCTATCCGTTACAATCTTTTTGCGATTGTCCGTCTGAGCTTGTCGAAGATCTGCATCAAAAAGTATTCTCACTCCTATCGGGTTTAAAAACTTCGGACTTTGCAGGAAACGAAGCCTGAAAATCGCAAAATTTGGCTAAAGCCGAAAGCATATTTATAGTTCCGTTGGCTGAAGCCAACGGCAAAGAATAGCGATAGTTAAGGCCTCTTGAGTTTCATTGCCGTCTTGCTTTAGCTGACGGCAGAAATTTTAGTCTTTTTTCTTAACCTTAAACAATCTAAAATCCTGTTTATAAGTTAAGAAAAATGAATGGTTAAATTGGAGTTGTTTATCGGTATTGTCTAGATCGATGTGCGGTTCGAAGCGAACATCAAGATATAAATGTGGAATTAATTCTTTTTGATAAGCATAACGCAGCGAAACGATGTTTCGGCCGCTTTGTTTTAAACCATTCGTATATAAATTACTTGAAACTGATTCATACAGAGGCATACCTTTGATCGAAATAAAGTTATTTCCTTTCCAGTACGATGCAACTAAACTCCCCCATTTGCTTTCAACACCTGCGTTCAACCACATACCAAAGCCACCTTGGAAAGCACGTCTTTTATCGGGCGATAAGTCTTTGTAAACGGCAATGTAGTTATCAGTATAAACCTGTTTAATGTTGGTGTTAATTTCCTTATGTAATTTTAATCCAGCTGCGCCATTAAAAACAGTACTAATCGGAATTTCTTTTAATACGTCGATTTGTCCGCCCTGGTGAAAAGCCAGAAACTGAGCAGGAAAACTAAACTTCCAGCCATTGTTTTCCGTAATAGTTGTCTCTGTTGATAACCCGCCTATAATTTCTTCCTTTGCAGCCTCGCCTGTGTAAATCATTTTTTGCCAGGCAATCCAGGCATCTAAATTAAATCGCTTGCGCTCAACCAATAGCTGAGTACCATACTCAATGGGCGTTGTTATTGTTCTTTCGAAATCATAAAGCGGCTCAATATATTTATGTTGAATTCCCCCCTCCAAACTGCCAAAAATTAAAGTGAGGTTGCGCTTGTGATACTTTAAACTGAACAAGGGTTTCGCATCTGTAATTCCATTTCTGCCAAAATCTTTACGAATAAAAGCACCTGCGGTGATGGCCAGGTTCGGATGCGCATAATAAACAATTTGAGGTTGCAACTGTGTTCCATACAAAGTGTATCCATCATGAAAATCGTTGGTATACTCGTAGTTACGAACATAATTGAAATTGTAGAAATTGAAGTGAACTTCGTTCGTTAAGCTGCTATCCGGACGAATTCTGTTTTCTAAAGCAGTTTGATTAAACTGTGCTGAAGCAACGTAAGAAGTACAAAGAAAAGTTATGCAGATTAAGGCCTTTTTTAGACCTGTATTTGTAAACATGTGTTTGGAATTTATCGTCCAAATTTAGAATAGTTTTTTGTTTATTTAACCGCAAACAACACTAAGTTTACGCTAAGGAAACAAAGAAGGCTGTTGTTAATTTCACTTATCCTTTCCGTTTAGCCTTTTGGCTTATTTCTTCAACCTGTAATTCTTATACAGTTTAACTGCAATCATAATTACCATGGCAATCCCCATAATGCCAATCAAACCATAAATCCAGTTAATTGCACTTTTGAGAATAACCACAAACACAATCGCAATCATGAAAATTGTAGCCAGTTCACGCCATAAACGCAATTGAAAACTATTCATTTTGAATACATTATTTTTAAGTTGCTTTACAATGTTTTGGCAGATAAAATGATAAATAAGGAGGCCGATTACGAAAGCAAGCTTAACCCACATCCAATCCATTTGTAACAGGCCACTGTTGAGCGTAAGCATCCCGGCACCAGCCAAAACGGAAATAATCATGGCAGGAGTAGCAATAATTTTCCATAAGGTAGCCTCCATTTTAACAAATTGTTTTTGCAGAATACCTCTTTCCGGCTCCTCTTTCTCGCTTGCTTCTGTATGGTAGATAAACAAACTTAATATATAGAATAACCCCGCCATCCAGCTAATCACAAATACGATATGAACAGCTTTAAAATATTGATAATATGGCTGAAGAATTTCTATCATTATAGGATTAAAGAAATAGATTTTTGATCTAAAATAAATCAGAATGAGTGCCTAACCTTAACAAGATGATCTCATTATCTTCTGTAATCTCGAACCAAATGATTAATAGATCAGGTTTAATATGAGCCTCCCAATTACCTTTGTAGTTTCCGGTAAGCTTGTGGGCCAGATGCTTTTTTTCAATGCCGCTTGCACCATTAATTTGCAGTTTCTCTAAGAAAGCCTCAATCAACTCTAAATTTTGAGATGCTCTTTTAATTGCTTTTTTTGCATCCTTTTTGAATTGATTTGTAGGCTTTAAAGTGAACATTATAAAGAACCCAAAAATGATTTTATATCTTGTATAGGTTCTCCAATTCCAATCCCTTTATGTGCATCTTCAATGGTTTTGCGTGTAAGTTTATTCGGAATTCTGGCTTTTTGATCACTATTTTCATGAATAGTAACGCCAAGTTCTTTCAACAGGCTTTTGACCAATGAACTTTTGTTTTCAGGAATATCGATAATTAATGTCTCCATACTCAAATATAATCAATTTTGTCCCGCAGCCAAATTTCGACATAAAGGATTTAATA
>Ga0308164_10002335_pt1 | contig 19192 bp, 13 predicted proteins | sample PhyTR2_FD_201031 | JGI IMG/M metagenome (GOLD analysis project Ga0308164, IMG submission 201031) | Phyllosphere microbial communities from UC Gill Tract Community Farm, Albany, California, United States - DLSLT.R2 | ecosystem: Host-associated > Plants > Phyllosphere > Unclassified | place: USA... | reverse complement strand
GGGCCCTTATTGGATGCTTTTACAGAAGGCGTTTCCAGCGTGCAGAGACCCTTTTTCTAGACGTTTCTCGCTGCCCCTTATTGGAGTACCTTCAGGGCATGACAATCGTCGCCTTTTACGACCGCGTCTCGACCAAGGATAAAGGTCAGAGCACCGAAAATCAGTTGTCTAACCTAGGGCGTTTCGCGTGTACACTTACCCGCCGATGCCGATTAGGAGCCGCTGCCCTTGTTCAGTAGTTTGATAGCGCTGGTTGGGCGAACTGGGTATCTCGGGCAGCGTAAGCGCCAATAACTGGCGTTGGAGGAGCGGCTCGACATAGCTCGTGCGAAACTTGGTGCGGTTGCTCACGGCCAGCACGTGGAGCACAGCGGCCAGCGGTTGCGGCTGCAAGCACAGTGCCAGTACTCGCAGCAATTGCAAGAGCTGCATGGAAACCAGCCTAGTCCCTTTTTCCGTCACGCTTAGTCCCTGCCACTGCTCAAACGTGGGCAGAGCGGTTGCTAGTGCCTTTTTCTCCAGCTTCAGCCTAGTCCCCTGGCGTGACCAGCCTAGTCCCAACTGGTAGACTAAAGCGGTAGCCGATAGGTGAGCGACCTGTCCTGCTGGTAGCAGGGTAAGGGCGGCCATGCGGGTAGTTTGGGCGGCGTCCGGGGGCAGGTCTAGCAGTTGGGTTAGTAAGGTAGCGGCTTCCTCGCCCAATTGGCTCACTGTTAGCGGAAGTATCGTCTGAAAGGTAGGGCCGTCGAGGAAGCGAGGTAGCGCCCCGCGCACGTAGTGCGGGAGGTAGTGCGTGACGTTCAGCACCCCAGAACCTAGCTCTTCAACACGGCCGAGTTGCAGAAAGAACCGAGCAATCGTGGGGTTCTTCGGATAGGGTGCGAACGCATCTAGCAGCAGTGCCCCCCCATAGTGCGGCACGTTAGCATTTTCAGCTTCTACCCGGTCCGCGTAAATGATAAAGGTGGTCGGGCGAGCGTTCGTGTATTCACGGTGCACCAAAATGTTAGCCACCACCTCCCGAAAGATTTTGTCGCGCAGGCTGATGCGCGTAGGGCCTTCAAGGTAAAAAGGGTCCGGCAGATGCTTGCCGACAAAGTCCATGAGCTGCTCGTAGGCCTCCAGCAGATTGGTGCGGATGTCCAGCCGGTCATCGTAGCGCTGCACATCGTGCCGGCGCAGCAATGCATCGACTCGGAAATGGGGAACTGCCTGCGTAATCACCTCGTCCTGGCCGAGTAGGAGCACGGCGGCCAGGGTATAACCTTCTTGCTGGTGCTGGTCGCGTTGGTAGAGGCCAGCCTTGACCAGCAACTGGTGGTTGTCCAGCGCCAGCCAGGGATGGCTCGGGTTGCGGCTGGCCAGCAGCTGCCGCACCTTAGGGAAGAGGTCGGCGCGTAGGTCCTGCAAGCGCACGTGGGGGTAAACGGTGCTCTCGGTATAAAATAGCCGCTTGCGATTGTAAAGGGCGGCCAACCGAGCGGGGTCCGTCACCCGGAAATCGCCGTCTTCACTGCGGTCGTATACCACACCCCGGGTGCGGTGGAGCTGTGAATCGGCCAGCACTTGAACACAGAGTACTTCTTTGCCCTCCACCTGTACCTGGCTGGGAAACAGCACGCAGGGTGGGTCGAGCTGCTCCGGGTTATTCGACAGGTTCGCAATGTTGGTTTTGAGCGTGGGCACCGCACTAGGTAGGACGCCGCACACGGTGCCATCGTCTTCCACACCCAAGAGAATCGTGCCGCCATCGCGGTTGAGAAAGGCGCAGACGGTTTCAAAGAAATTGGTCGGCAGGGCCTGGGTAGCTTCTTTGAATTCGAGTTGGATGCCTTACCCCTGGGCTAGCAGGCGGCGTACTTGGTCAATAGTCATGCAGGTAAATACAAGGCAGTTTTGGGTAGGCCGACGACCAATGCCAGACAGGCATACGGAGCAATCGACCACCGCCTAGCTAGGCCCACCACCAGCTATTTCTTCCCGACCTAGTGGTGAAAATCAAGGCGGCAGGGCTGGGCCACAGTTCCGGGCAAGTCCCCTCAAGCAAAGATACTAAGCACTGTCTCCCCCTAGTAGGCAGCAACCAGCTAGGCCTAAGGCCGCGACTAGGCCGCTAAAAAGAGCAATAGCGAAGGTTTTAGGGGGTAGTAAAACAGCGGCTTAACTATTTTATTTTTGTATGTAGGAAATCTGAAGAATTCTCCACTACTTTCGCTAAATATATTGGCAAACGCAACTAGTTGACCTTCTAGTATCCTTAGCCTTCTTTCCTTTGCGCCTCCATCTCTACCTCACCGCTGCCCACCCCGTTCCCTTCGACTACCTGCCCACGCTCAAGAGCGCGTTTCACCGCTGGGCGGGCCACAACGAAGACTTGCATAACCGCCTCTCGCTCTACTCCTACGGCTGGCTGCACGGCGGCCGGGCTGGGCGAGGCAGCATCCGCTTTGCGGAAGGGGCCGGCTGGTTTATCTCCGCCCCCAACGAGGACCTAATTCACGCCCTGGTCAGTGGCGTAGTGCGCGCGCCTGACCTAGGTCTAGGTCTCACCGTGCGCGATGTGCGCCTGCAACGCGCCCCCGAGTTCGCGGCTGGTGAGCAGCCCTTTCGTGTGGCCAGCCCCGTCTTCATCAAGCACGAAACCGAGAAAGGCAAGCCGGCTGACCACCTGCTGCCTGGCCACGAACTAGCCGACGAACTGCTTACCGCCACGCTGCGCCACAAGCTGCGCCAGAGCGGCTTGGATGATGAGGGCGCGGCCGTACGCTTTGACCCCGCCCGCATTGCCACCGCCAAAAGCAAGCTCTTCCAATACAAACAGGTGCAGTGCCGCGGCAGCATCTGCCCGGTACTGGTGAGCGGGAGCGCCGAACAAATTGGGTTCGCCTGGGAGGTCGGCGTGGGCCACTCCACGGGGATTGGCTGCGGGGCGCTGGAATAAAAAAAACAGCCGGGTGAGGCCGCTTTTAAAGAAGGTTATTGCCCGCTGTTTTTACGCTGGGCTTGCTCCTGGATTTGTCGCATCATCTCCTCGCGGGTAACAATAGTGCCCCGCTCAGCCCGCAAGCGCCGCCAGGCATCTTCGGCTCCCGGCCCCTGAAAAGGATTAGAGAAACTAGTCGTGACAGAGGAAGTAGCGGAGTTCGGTGAGGTCGCTGGCGACTTCGACTCCGAGGGCTGCGAGTTTTCCGGTGTTGTCGTCATATCTCAAAGCTACGAAAATAAATTGACCCTTATCCGTGAAGCCTAGCAACTGCCATACCCCTGGAAAAGCTGACCCGACTTTGGGGCCGATAACCGCTACCGGACTAGCATATGCCGCCCGCACCTGCGCCATAGTTACTCCCTTGCGCTGCAATTCTACGGCGCTAAGTTGGCTCACATCAAGGTCGGGCATGGGGTTGAGATCGTCCATAGAATTTGAAAAGACAAGAAAAACGGGCAGGTCATTTTACCAACCTGCCCGCGCCATCCTGTCCGATTAAGGAGTTCTTAGTGCAGCAATTTCAATTCTGGCTGGCTAGGCAAATCTACGGAAAATTGATATTAGTACAGCACGGTGTAAAAAATACAAGCTACTTTCACGCTTCTCCTTCTTCATCATGAACGTCCTTCCACAAGCGCTACTCTCTACCCCACCCGACTTTTCGGTGAGCGCAATTCTAGAAATAGAAGCACTAGCTCCTTTGTCACTGGTAGCCAAGCTGCCAGGTAAGTACTACGCGTGTCAGTCGAAGCCTACCGATGCGATGCTGCTGGGAGTATTAGAAAATGCGCTGGGCTGGCACATTGGCGAAGTGGAACGCAAGCAACTGATTAAAGTGCTTGAAAAGAAGTATAAGCGCAAGGCTTTAGCTTCGGGGGTGGGCTTCAGTAGCCTGTTGCAATGGCACATCCGGCTGGGGGTGCTAGTTACGCCGCCACTGCTAGCCTATGATGACCTGTGGACGCAGCACTTGCGGGGCAACACGTTCGTGGAGGGCAGCCGCAATTACGACGCGCAAGCCATTCCGCTCATGAATGCCAAGCGCGGGGGGCGAGTAAAGCTGCTGGAAAAAGCCAGTGCCCGGAAGGATGCTGCCGCGCTTACCGACTTCCAAACAGGTGATGACGTGAACCTTACCGTCGTGCGGCCTTATTTTCCGCAGTATTATTCCAGCCCCACCCTACGTGGCTACGTGGAGCCACAGGAGCCTTACCGGCTGAGAATTGAAACGTCGGCCGCGCTGGCTGAGGCCCTGAAAACGGCTGTAGTCGACCCGGCCGCGCCGCTGTATCTGGGCTCCAACGACGGTTGGGTAGAACTAAGCTGGCATGAGTAAGCGTCCCACCTCCGCACCGACCGGGCAGTTTGGGCTGTTCGATGGCACACCGCTGCCAACACCTGCCGCCGCCTCAGCCATGCCAACTGCCACTCCGCCGCCGGCCCACGCCGAGTTCCTGAGCCTGAGTGCTTTAAGCGACGAATTGCTGCATCCCTACTCACGCTATGGGCTAGCCGTGGCCGCCGAACAGGGCCGCCTACCCGACGCCGTAACGGAAACCGGGCTACGGGAGGCGCTGATTGAAGCAATTGAAACTGGCCTGGGCGAGTTTCGAATGCGAACATGGAGCGACCCGGCCCACGACGAAGTACTGGTTTTTGAGGCCGTGAAGCTTAGTGAGCTAGATAAAAACCGGGAGTTGGTGCAGGGAACTCTGGCCACCCGAGGTATCTACTTATTTCCGACCCCCGTCACGACGGACGGGGGAGCAAGCGACACCTTTACCAACGCCCTAGACTTGGTGCGGCAGTTGCGGGAGGCCGTGCCGCTGGCGGCCGGGGCAGTATTAAGCCGCTCATTTGCGCCTACGACGGGTAAAATTAACCACAATGCCAAAGCCTCGCAAAGTCCCCCCAAAGGCACTTTATTCGAAGCTGCCTGTGCAGCAATTGCTACGGTAACGCAGCTAAAGCCAGCGGCCTGGACCAAGCTCCGAGGTTCGAAAGAGCAGGATGCTAGCCCGGTCAATACATGCATTCTGCCTGACTTGCCCTGGCCGCAGCTCCGGCGCTTTCTCGCATTGTTTGCCCGGATGACGAGCACCCAAACCAACCGGAAAGAACTGCTCCGTACCCGCCCCAAAGCTCTGCCTACCGCGCCGAAGGCCTCAGCCAAGCCCGCCAAAAAAGCTAAAGAGCCAGCTGAAGGCGAAACTCCCAAAGCGCCGAAGCCGCCGAAATCAGAATTCCGGCGGCCCCGCATTCACTCCGGCAACTACCCCGACGCACCCCGAGAGGCGGGCACGTTTGGGCCGGTGGGGCTGCTGGGAGCCATTGGTCGCTGGGCACGGCAGGCGCAGGAACTGGATTTGGGGCGGGCCGTGCTCGATAGCCTGGCCGAACAGCCGCTGCTGCTTATTTCTTACGAGCAAATCAGTCAGGTGCGCTTCTCGCACCACGTTACGCGCCTAGCCCTGGCCGAAGACCTAACCGGCATCGTGGACGCGCTCTATTTACGCACCTTGCTCTACTCCGAATTAGACAGTCTCGGTACACCGTTTGGCAAGACCAATTTTAAGCTGTATTGCCTGATGGCTGGCCGCTTTCTGCAAAGCTTCTCGCCGCCCGCCTTCGCCGATTTTTTAGCTTTCCGTGCCGAGTACGACCCGCGCGTTGCTCCACTTTTCACCGAATACTTCCGCACCATGAACCCTGAAATCGTAGAGTCGGCCAGCGAATTAGGCCGTTGGCTCAACCGCACGGCGTATTTCGCCGCCAAAGACGACCTTAAAAGAGCGTCGTCAAAAGACAACGCCCAACCGACAATACAACAGGTGAGAGAGCGAAAGGCCAAAATTCTGGTCGTGCTCGAAAGTGCAGTGTTGAGCGCTAAAACCCCGGAAGAGATGGTGTCGCAGGTGCTGATTCAAGCGGGCCGCTTGTCGTTTGACGACGCGCCACACAAGGCCTTGCGCTTCATTAATGCGGCTAATTCGCGGGAAATAACCCCCGAACAGTCCAGGCATTTGCTAACGGCTTATATGAGACTACAAGGGCCACCGATAGAAAAAGCTCTTCCGATAGCTGATGAGGCCGACGACGCACCCAACGAAATCGACCACAACGACAACTAATTTAACCCCTAATCTCTCCTTCCCATGACCATCAAAGGAATCCTAGTGACGTTGCTTGCTCCAATGAGCGACCACATTGCCAACGCCGGCGAAAAGCTACTCGGCAATGCCTCGTCCATCAAGCGGCGGCCCGACGGGCGGGTGTACATCTCGGGGCAGATGCAGCGCCACGCCCTATTCTCGGCCCTCGACCGCCTCAACGCCGACGACGAAGGGCGAGGCCAGACCTACGTCTCGAACGGGGACGGCGTGACGAATGTGGTCGAGACCGACTTGCGGGCTGATTTGGGCGGCTTCCTACAAACGTCGAAGGAACCTTATTCTGGACGTCGTACCGCGCCCGTATCCGCTACTCCGGCTGTGGCATTGGAATCCAGCACAATAGGTCGTGACCTACTGATTCGGTTACGAATGGTGGGAGAAGCAAAAGACCAGGCGTTGGCCACCCGCGAGTTTTCGCAGGACGACCGGATGCTGATGAGCTTTTTTGTGGACGTGAGCGCTGTGGGCATCCGCAAGCGCTTCGGCTACGAAAACGAGCTGCACGTGCGCACCGAGTACGTGCGCCACATCGACGAACCCGAGCGCAAGCGCCGCATCCGGCTAGCCCTCGAAGCCACGGCCGCCCTCACCGACTACGCCAACCAGGCCCGCAACGCCACGAGCGGCGAGCCGCAGCAGGTGCTGTTGGTGTTCGACACGCGGCTTTCACGCAAGGCCAGCCGGTACTTCAAAGCCAATGCACCCGAGCAGCGCAACATTCTGGCCGAGCTGGACGCACGGGGCGCAACGTATTTTCTGGGCGACGATACGGCCGAAACCGGCGATAGCACCGCTACCGCCTACCGCAAGGCGCTGGATTTTCTAGCCGCCAACACACTTTATGACCCCGCCCCCGGCGCGGCCATGCAAACCACGGCAGCCTTCGAAACCAGTGTAAAGCCCGCTAAATCTACCAAATAACCGGCAGCTTGCCGCGCCCACCTGCATGGAGCCGTTAGCCAAACCTACTGGCGAAACCCTGGCCGAACACACCGGCCACGTACGCGACGAGATGGCGCAGGTGCTGGCCGCCCGCCCATTTCTGACCTATAAATACGCTGTGCGCACCGGCCAGAACCTACCGGCCCTGGCCGATGCCTGCGCTCGTTGGCACGATGCGGGCAAACGGCACCATAGGTGGCAACAAGCCTGTCGGGCCGATTTCGTCACCTACCAGAAAACACTCCGCGTGGGCAATGAACTTCGCAAGGGCACCGTGCGCCACGAGTTTGCCTCGCTGGTGCGGCTGCGGGCAGACCCGGCCAATGCGTGGCTGCCGCTCACTGCCTATGCCGCCGTAGCCGCCCACCACAGCAAGCTAGGCCACCGCAAGCGGTACGTAGACCGCTGGAACGACGACCCGGCTTTCAAGCCATTCAAGCAGGAATTGTGGCGATTGAGTGGCTCGATATCACCGGACGAAGCAACTGGCGAAGATTTTTACGTGCGCTTTGAGCGGGCCATTGCTTGGCGCTATGAGTACAGTGGCCTCCGGGCACTGCTGCGCCTAGCCGACCACCGGGCCAGTGCCCGCGAAGCTGCCATCCACGAACAGGGTCGTAACCCAACTAAGTCAGCCAACAAATTGGTCGTGCCGACGCTGAGCAGCTTTCGCTATGATTTCCCGTGGGGCAACAGCCTGCGCGGTGTTCAAAAGCTGGTGTCGGAGTTTTGGGACGAGCGATTTACGTTGCTACGAGCACCCACCGGCGCGGGCAAAACCGACGCGGCGCTGCTTTGGGCACGGCGGCAAATAACCGTGGGGCGGGCCGACCGTCTCGTTTGGGCCATGCCCACGCGCTTCACGGCCAATGCCTTGTTTCTGGCCACTACTGACCAACTCAGTCGCACCGGAGTTTACCATTCCAGTGCCTGGCACTTGGCGCAGCAGCGCGAGAAAAATACGGCAGACAGCAACCTGCGAGCCGCTTGGCGGCAAGAACTGGACTATGCTCGGTTGCTCGAAACGGCCGCCACTATCACCACCCTCGACCAGTTGTGCCTGACTCTCACCGCCACCCGCGAAGACCATCACACCACGTTCTGGAATTTGGCACATTCGTGCGTCGTAATTGACGAAGCCGATTTTTACGACGATTTCACGCAGCGCAATCTGGTCGTGCTGCTGCGGGCCTTGCGGGTACTGCAAGTACCGGTGCTGTTGATGAGCGCCACATTGCCTGAATCGGCCCGCCAATTGTATGCACTGGCCGGTGAGCCGGTAAGCAAAATATGGGAAGACCCCGACCCCACCGAGGCCCACCGGCCGCGCTTGCACCTGCACCGGGCCGGGCCAGCCGAAAACCCTGCTGACCTGGCCCTGCTACTCGAACGCGGCTTGCAGGGCGAGCCACTCATTATTTATGCCAATACAGTGGGCCGTGCCCAAGCTTACTGGGACTGGTTTCAGGCGCGAAAAATGGAATCGGTGGTGCTTTATCACTCCCGCTTCACAGAACCAGATAAGGAGCACATCGAACAAAAGCTGCTGGCAATGCTGGGGCCAACTGCCTGGGCTACGGGTGCACCCACCGGCGTGGTTATTCTCACGCAAATAGGCGAGTTGAGCGTCAATATCAGCGCCGACCTAATGATTGCCGACCTCTGCCCCACTGACCGGCTAGCGCAGCGGGCCGGCCGTCTTTCGCGGTTTCAAACGCGCTACGATAAGCGTGAAAACGTGCTGGGCGAACTGCACTTGGTAGAACCGGAAAAGACGGATAAAGCCGGCCAGAAGACGCCCTACCCCGCACCCTACGGCCACTACCAAAAAGGGCCAGGATGGCAAATGAGCACGGTACTAAATCACGCTAACCGACAGCTAGAGGAAGGTCAATACTCTGCCCAACAGTTTGTGAACCTGGTAAACGAACTATATCCGGAAGTCGGAGAGGAGGCTAACCATATAAAAGCCAACCGCAAGGTCCTTGAAAACGCGGCCGTCGATAATTGGCTGATACTGCCCGATGCCGAACCCAACCCCGAAGACGAGGACACCGACCAGTGGAAAAGCCGCGATATCGGCCCGCAGAAAGTGGTGTACGCCAATACCAATTTCTCACCTATTCCTTTTGAAGGCGACCCGACTGACTTTCCCAATTCCTTTGCCTTCCGAGAGTGGGCACTGCCCCATGCCATTTCGGTGCCGGTTTATGATTTTATTCGGGCGAAGAAGGCAGGTAAGCTAACCGAGGTGAAGTTGCGGGTCAATCAGGAAGTTGAACCTATCTGGGTGGTGCAGCCAGCCTATTACGACGCGCTGCAAGGTCTGCGGTTTGATAAAGAGCCAAGCTCTGAAGACGAATAAACTGCCGATGAAAACCCTCACCGCCACTCACGTCAAGTACTACCACCTGTGCCACCGCAAGCTCTGGCTTTTCGACCGCGACGTGTGGATGGAGCACACTTCGGAAGCCGTGGCAGCGGGCGAGCTGCTGCACCAGACGGCCTACCCCCAGCGGGCCGAGCGCTACCGTGAAATCAGCATCGGCGGCAGCAAAATCGACTTCTACGACCCGCAACGCAAGGTGGTGCACGAAATGAAGAAGTCGAACAAAATGGCCGACTCGAACATCGCGCAGGTTAAATACTACCTCTGGCTGTTGGAGGAGCACGGGGTAGAAAACCCCACTGGCATTCTGGAATATCCCAAGCTGCGCCAGACCCAGCCTGTGGACCTTTCCGACGAGGACCGCGCCCGCATCCCGCTGGAACTGGAGGCGATGAAAGCGCTACTAGCCGATGATACCCCCTGCCCACCGGTCATTAACAAGCCCTTCTGCAAGCAGTGTGCTTACTACGAGTTCTGCTACGTGGCCGAGTAAGCTGTTAATCAGCCAATCTGTCTCCCAGCCAGTCTGTGCAGCAGGCGTAGCCGCGAACCGAAGGACAGCGTAGCTAAATCCGTTTAATCCGTTATAATCTGCGGTGAAGAAGACCTACTATCTATTCAACCCCGGCCGCCTCGCGCGCCAGGATAATACCCTCAAGTACACGGCCTACGATGAGGAAGGCGGCGAGGGCCAGACGCGCTTTCTACCCATTAAAGACGTGGCCGACCTTTACGTATTTGGCTCGCTCGATGCCAATTCGGCGCTGTACAATTTTCTGGGCAAAAACGGCGTGTCAGTGCATTTTTTCGACTACTATGAGCACTACACCGGCTCGTTTATGGCGAAGGAATACCTGCTGGCCGGCCGCTTGCAAGTAGCCCAGACGGGTCACTACACCAGCCTCAAAAAGCGCCTCGTACTGGCCCGCAAGCTGGTAGAGGGCGCGGCCTTCAACCTACTCAAAAACCTGCGCTACTACCAGAGCCGGGGCCGGGTAGTAGGCGAGGAAATTACCCAGATTGAATTGTACGTATCGGCCCTACCCCACGCCACGACGGTAGCCGAGCTAATGGGCTACGAGGGCAACATCCGGCAGACATACTACCGCTGTTACGAGCAACTGGTGAGCGTGCCTGGCTTTGCCTTTGGCACCCGCAGCACCCAACCGCCGCAGAATGAGCTGAATGCGCTCATTTCGTTCGGCAACATGCTCTGCTACGCGGCCTGCCTCTCGCAGATTTATCATACCCAGCTCAACCCAACAATTTCGTTTTTGCACGAGCCAGGTAGCCGGCGGTTTTCGCTGGCCTTGGACATGGCCGAGATTTTCAAGCCACTACTTGTGGACCGCACCATCTTCCGGCTGGTGAACAAGAAAGAGATTCAGTCCCGCGATTTCGTGCGCGAGCTGGATGGCTGCTTGCTGAAGGAATCGGGTCGCAAAACGTTCGTGCGCGTGTTTGAGGAGCGCTTAAAGGAAACCATTCAACACCGCCGCCTCAACCGGGCCGTCAGCTACCAGCACCTCATTAAGCTGGAGTGCTATAAGCTGACCAAGCACCTGCTGAACATGGAGGAGTATCAACCTTTTAAAGCCTGGTGGTAAGCGGCGATGTACGTTATTCTGGTATATGATATGAAGCAGCAGCGTGTAGGGCGTATGCTGAAATTGTGCCGCCGCTACCTGCACTGGATTCAAAACTCCGTCTTTGAAGGAGAAATTAGTGAGGTGAAGCTAGCGGAGTTGCTGGCCAAAGCTCGCACTCTTATGGATGAGGACGAGGACAGCGTCATTCTCTTTAAAAGCCGCACCCAGCAGTGGCTCGAAAAGCAGGTAGTAGGACGTGAGCGCAGTTCGCTAGACACTATTTTGTAGAACGGTTCCGTCGTCGGTTGGCGCGTAGGGGTAGTCAAACAAATTATAGCGCACTTGGTGTGAAGTTAATAAACTGACTATCAGAGTCGTCTATGCATCAGTAAAATCATGTTTTTAGCCAGCGACGACTTTAGTAGATTTTATCACACAGAAAATGTGGCTATACGCTCTAGAAAGGCTTACACTTGCGACTTAATCGACGGCCTTCAATCGGACCAGGTGGAATTGAAATGTGATACGAAGCAACCAGGCTTACCCCGAACGGCCGCCTTCAATCGGACCAGGTGGAATTGAAATCTAATAAAATAGGTCAAGCGATGTGCAAACATCGTGCCTTCAATCGGACCAGGTGGAATTGAAATTGCTGGTGGCCACGCAGGGCCTGGACTATACCAGCCCTTCAATCGGACCAGGTGGAATTGAAATATGGTGCGCTAGGCGAGCCGCTGGTCTCGCTTGCCCCTTCAATCGGACCAGGTGGAATTGAAATTATTTGCCAAGCGTTGGGTAGAAGCTGTCGAGCAGGCCTTCAATCGGACCAGGTGGAATTGAAATATTGCAACTCGGCTTCCGTGGCGAACCACATGCCACCCTTCAATCGGACCAGGTGGAATTGAAATTTGTCGGATTTCTGCACGTCGGCTTCGATATCCGCGCCTTCAATCGGACCAGGTGGAATTGAAATTGGTGGTCAATTCCGGTAAGCGCTCGTAGCCGTGCCCCTTCAATCGGACCAGGTGGAATTGAAATTCCGGTGGCTCATTCGCTCGCTAACTGTGGCTAAGACCTTCAATCGGACCAGGTGGAATTGAAATACTGGACGAACGGCGGTGGTCCAGGCTCCCTCACGCCTTCAATCGGACCAGGTGGAATTGAAATTGGCATACACGCTTTGGCAAGCGGTTTTCAAGTGCCCTTCAATCGGACCAGGTGGAATTGAAATGGGGCTACTCAGGAATAACCACCCCCACGCCCCGCCGCCTTCAATCGGACCAGGTGGAATTGAAATAGACATATGCCAAGTTCAATAAGAGCAAGCTCTATGCCTTCAATCGGACCAGGTGGAATTGAAATGTGGTAGCGGTGATTTTAGGGAAGAGCGAGACCATACCTTCAATCGGACCAGGTGGAATTGAAATTACAGGATGCGAAAGCGCAGCAGGGCAGTTTCGGGCCTTCAATCGGACCAGGTGGAATTGAAATTTGCTGGCCTCGATGGCGGCCAGCCGGTCGTGGAGCCCTTCAATCGGACCAGGTGGAATTGAAATGGTGGCAGGTGCTACAGGAGCCGGACAAGAATAAGCCCTTCAATCGGACCAGGTGGAATTGAAATTCGGCCAGCTTCTCGACCGACTGCTGAAAGCCGGCCCTTCAATCGGACCAGGTGGAATTGAAATAGGAGCAGGCCGCGTACTGGAAGAAGCGGGCGCTCGCCTTCAATCGGACCAGGTGGAATTGAAATGTGGCGAAGGCGTTGCCCTGGCTGGCAATCTGCGCCCTTCAATCGGACCAGGTGGAATTGAAATTTCAAGTTTGGGGGCAAAGGTTTTCGTAGTATAGTCCCTTCAATCGGACCAGGTGGAATTGAAATCGAGTACCGCAGCCTATTCAAAAACCTGCACGAAGGCCTTCAATCGGACCAGGTGGAATTGAAATGGTGGCAGGTGCTACAGGAGCCGGACAAGAATAAGCCCTTCAATCGGACCAGGTGGAATTGAAATACTACTAAACGCGTGAGCGAGGTCTTGCTGAGCGATCCTTCAATCGGACCAGGTGGAATTGAAATTAAACTCGTTCTCAATGCGGGCCAAGTTGCCCGTAAACCTTCAATCGGACCAGGTGGAATTGAAATTTCGGAGAGGGTAGGTTAGTCAGTCTTAGCTGCTTCCCTTCAATCGGACCAGGTGGAATTGAAATACGAGCGGGAGAGAGGGGATTAACAATCTTGTAACCCCTTCAATCGGACCAGGTGGAATTGAAATAGGTAAGCGAGAAGCTAGCCGACGCTACCAAGGCCGCCTTCAATCGGACCAGGTGGAATTGAAATGGCAACATCTCCAGCATCAGCAGAAAGTGAGGTAGCCCTTCAATCGGACCAGGTGGAATTGAAATTGATAGTGCCGCGGGCCTCGCCGCGCTGGCTCCAACCCTTCAATCGGACCAGGTGGAATTGAAATAGGCCGGCGCCTACGCCAGCGTGGGCCTGGGGGTGGCCTTCAATCGGACCAGGTGGAATTGAAATCTCGTCGGCATGAAGTGAGTGTCCTCATATGGGAAACCTTCAATCGGACCAGGTGGAATTGAAATAGGCGAGCCACGACGCCCGCGCCGCCGCAGAACCTACCTTCAATCGGACCAGGTGGAATTGAAATATTTATTTGACGCTTCGCTCGGTCCCGGCGCCGGCGACCTTCAATCGGACCAGGTGGAATTGAAATAGGCGGGGGCCTTTTATTACCGCGACAAGCTCTCGGGCCTTCAATCGGACCAGGTGGAATTGAAATTTGCTGGCCTCGATGGCGGCCAGCCGGTCGTGGAGCCCTTCAATCGGACCAGGTGGAATTGAAATTATTCTGGGCCTTGGCCTGGGCGGCCTGCACCTCGGCCTTCAATCGGACCAGGTGGAATTGAAATGTGTTACACCAGGATTGTCAGACAAGACGCGCGTAACCTTCAATCGGACCAGGTGGAATTGAAATTCGTAGGCAGCGACGGTTTGGGCCAGCAGCGAGTACCCTTCAATCGGACCAGGTGGAATTGAAATATACGGGCGAGCAGGCCTACCAGAATGCGTTGCGTGCCTTCAATCGGACCAGGTGGAATTGAAATCGGCATTACCCTCATTGACCGCAACCTGCTCTACCACCTTCAATCGGACCAGGTGGAATTGAAATGGGAGCGTGTGGTGGGCACCGCCCAGCGCGCCGGCCTTCAATCGGACCAGGTGGAATTGAAATATCCTGCGGCTAGTGAATTGAGCCTAAAAGATATTGCCTTCAATCGGACCAGGTGGAATTGAAATCATTGAGTTGCACAGGGCGCGCTAAAACTATTTTCTGCCTTCAATCGGACCAGGTGGAATTGAAATCAGAAGAGCCGAAAACACCCTATAGGGGGTAGGGGGCCTTCAATCGGACCAGGTGGAATTGAAATAAACGAGCCTCTACGGGCGCTACTCGTTCGCCAACCTTCAATCGGACCAGGTGGAATTGAAATGGCCCAGGCCAGACTCAGGAAGATGCACCGTTCGTCCTTCAATCGGACCAGGTGGAATTGAAATAGTTCGCCCGGCCGCGTAGCCTGCGCAATGTCGAGCCTTCAATCGGACCAGGTGGAATTGAAATCGAAACAAACAACCCAACCAATACCAATGCAACGCACCTTCAATCGGACCAGGTGGAATTGAAATGCTCTACGGCGAGATAACCGGCCAGGCCGTGGGCAGCCTTCAATCGGACCAGGTGGAATTGAAATTCGGGCCGCAGGGCTTCGCGGTGTTTCGGCTGGGGCCCTTCAATCGGACCAGGTGGAATTGAAATAGCGGCAGTACCAGGAGCTACAGGGCAGCCAGGACCCTTCAATCGGACCAGGTGGAATTGAAATAGGTGCGCTACGCCGAAGCCCGCCTGCGCGAAGCCCCCTTCAATCGGACCAGGTGGAATTGAAATTGAAACTGCTGGCAATATTGCTGTCTGGTTCTGGCCCCTTCAATCGGACCAGGTGGAATTGAAATATAGCTTGATTGGTTTTGAGTTGCTGCTGCCGCACCTTCAATCGGACCAGGTGGAATTGAAATAGCCCGACATCGCCGCCGAACTAGCCAAAATCGAACCCTTCAATCGGACCAGGTGGAATTGAAATAGGCTATTGCCGCTTTTTCGTAATCCTAATGCAACCCTTCAATCGGACCAGGTGGAATTGAAATGCTACAATGCTGGCTGCGGCTGTGCCGAATACGGCCCTTCAATCGGACCAGGTGGAATTGAAATATACGATTATCAACCTCTTCGGTGAAGAGTCGCAGGCCTTCAATCGGACCAGGTGGAATTGAAATTCCTCGGAGGGGTGCAGCCCGGCGCACGGCACGCCCCTTCAATCGGACCAGGTGGAATTGAAATGGCGGGAGTTGGCTCGCGCAGCTGCTCGTGGCCAGCCCTTCAATCGGACCAGGTGGAATTGAAATACGCTCGGCAAGTACGGCTACGAACCACTTACGAACGCCTTCAATCGGACCAGGTGGAATTGAAATTGGTTGTTGATGCGACCACCAACCGCCCCCTTGAACCCTTCAATCGGACCAGGTGGAATTGAAATACGATGCGGGCAATGCCTTGGCGCAGTCCGGCACCGCCTTCAATCGGACCAGGTGGAATTGAAATAAAACTCGGCGGTAGTGGGGTTCGGGTACACGGCGACCTTCAATCGGACCAGGTGGAATTGAAATGCGTAAACTCGGGCGTGGGGTTTACCAGTTGCTCGCCTTCAATCGGACCAGGTGGAATTGAAATCGTCCTGGCGGTCGCTGCCGGCGAATCGCTCAACATCCTTCAATCGGACCAGGTTGAATTGAAATTTCAGGTAAATCGCCTGGTCACGCAGGCAACGGCGGCCTTCAATCGGACCAGGTGGAATTGAAATTGCCTTCATTGGCACCTGCGGCAACGTGTCCCCCCCCCCTTCAATCGGACCAGGTGGAATTGAAATCTGCATCGAGCTGCACCCCGTCCCACTGCTGCATCGCCTTCAATCGGACCAGGTGGAATTGAAATCGGCTTACTCAGCTTTTAGCACTTTCCCCGCTTTTCCCTTCAATCGGACCAGGTGGAATTGAAATCGCGCCGGCGCGGTGAAGCGCAGCACCTTCTACATCCTTCAATCGGACCAGGTGGAATTGAAATAGTTGCGGCTGGTCGAGGCGCGCGTGCGTGGCCACCCTTCAATCGGACCAGGTGGAATTGAAATAGCACGTTTGCCCAGGCTGTTATCAACTTTCGGGACCTTCAATCGGACCAGGTGGAATTGAAATAGGCCAGCCAGCCCGGCGACCCGCGCTACATGGATCCTTCAATCGGACCAGGTGGAATTGAAATGCATCGGCAGCAAAGACACCTACACGGCCGCCCTGAACCTTCAATCGGACCAGGTGGAATTGAAATTTGAGATATCCGCGCAACGTAGCACCATCGTAAGCGCCTTCAATCGGACCAGGTGGAATTGAAATAAAGGCCGCCTTAATGCGCGCTACGCTACCCTGCAACCTTCAATCGGACCAGGTGGAATTGAAATTGACGGGGCGGGCGTGTACAACGTGAGCTATCCGGCCTTCAATCGGACCAGGTTGAATTGAAATTGATGGACATAACCACGGCCAATACCTACGCCAAGGCCTTCAATCGGACCAGGTGGAATTGAAATGATTTGCTGCTGGCTGTGCCCACGCCCGCCGCGCCCCTTCAATCGGACCAGGTGGAATTGAAATTCCTGTATTTCACGGCCAACCATTGACGAGAGTACCCCTTCAATCGGACCAGGTGGAATTGAAATACCACTACTACTTCCCCGCCTAGCCCCATCCCCGCCTTCAATCGGACCAGGTGGAATTGAAATACCTAAACACAAGCACCAGGGAAGAAGAGACGGCCGCCTTCAATCGGACCAGGTGGAATTGAAATGCACTAGCCAGCAAGGGCGCGCCCTGGCCCCGGTCGCCTTCAATCGGACCAGGTGGAATTGAAATAGGGTCGCGAAGCTGGCGAGGTACTGATTGAGCTGGCCTTCAATCGGACCAGGTGGAATTGAAATAGCGTTACGGTTGATTGCCATTTCAACCAAGCGCACCCTTCAATCGGACCAGGTGGAATTGAAATCATGTGGGACACCATAGGCGAATACAAACTATGTACCTTCAATCAGACCAGGTGGAATTGAAATGCGGGCGGCCGCTTGGCGGGCGGCCAGGGAAGCCCCCTTCAATCGGACCAGGTGGAATTGAAATTTACGCTTGGCTGTGAAGTAATTGACCTGCTTCCATTCCTTCAATCGGACCAGGTGGAATTGAAATACTCCAGCGCGTACTTGCCCACCACCTGGCCGGCATCCTTCAATCGGACCAGGTGGAATTGAAATGAAACGGAAGCAGAAATGCGTACCTACCTCGATAACCCTTCAATCGGACCAGGTGGAATTGAAATGAACCTACAGCTACGGCGAGTTTTTGCCGTAGTTTGCCTTCAATCGGACCAGGTGGAATTGAAATATGTGCAGATGGTGGATTTTGGCCAGTCACAGTTCCCTTCAATCGGACCAGGTGGAATTGAAATCAACAGGACAGGCAGTACGCCGTGACGGTGGCCGCCTTCAATCGGACCAGGTGGAATTGAAATACTACTACGCGCGGGGCAAGATGCCCAGCCACTGCCCTTCAATCGGACCAGGTGGAATTGAAATTCGACGGGCGGGCAGCGGGTTCAGGTGTACGAGGGCCTTCAATCGGACCAGGTGGAATTGAAATTAAGAACGCCAGTGAGGGCCTGGCGGCTTCGCTGGCCTTCAATCGGACCAGGTGGAATTGAAATTTTCGAGCGTCTGGGACGACTCGAAGGGCTGGTTAGCCTTCAATCGGACCAGGTGGAATTGAAATACCTCATTGCTGACCGCCGTGCGCCAAAGCGCCGTGCCTTCAATCGGACCAGGTGGAATTGAAATTTGTGTAGCCAGTAGAGGGCCACGTGGTCGGCGCTGCCTTCAATCGGACCAGGTGGAATTGAAATCTACGGATACGCTTGACCTTATGATTGGCGTCGGCCCCTTCAATCGGACCAGGTGGAATTGAAATAAATCGCCCGCGCGTTGGGTCTACCCGAAGTCAGCCCTTCAATCGGACCAGGTGGAATTGAAATTCCTTGGTGGGGTACACCGCTACGCCGGTGGCGCGGCCTTCAATCGGACCAAGTGGAATTGAAATAAGGTGTACACCACCAAGCCCGTATCGAGGTCTACCTTCAATCGGACCAGATGAATGGAATCGTAGTACGGTGGCACAGATTAACAAGGACGTCACATCAAAGATTTACTTGACTTTAGCTTGGTCCTATTTTGTATTGTAGGGGAGGCTATTTTTACTTCTTCATACCTCAAGGCAACTTATTAGGCTTCGAGTCTGAGACCGACCCTACCTTGGCGAGTGGTGCTCATGCGGCGATAATAAGAAATGCAGCTGATAGTAATGAGTAGTTCGGAAATGCTTAGGTATAGTTATTTTCAAAACGTTTCCCTAAGTAAAGTTTTAGAAGGGGCTAACACTTTCAAAACGAGTAGTTGGAACGAGACCTTGCCTCCTAGACTGCCAACTCGGCAGCCCTCTTCCAGTAACTGTGGCGCTTTTTTACATATTGTAAAGGAACGTCTATAGCATGTAAAATGCCGTACCTTGTGGGAGTTTTGTACTATAGCACCTGTTTTGTACTGTGATTGCTCCCCTGCCCGTTGCCCGGACCTATACTCCGTATTATAGAGTCTCCACTCAAAAGCAAAGCACCTCGGGGCTAGGCCTCGAAGCGCAGCAGGCGGCCGTCCGGCAGTTCGTGGCCGACCCCACCCAACTCGGACAGGAGTTCGTGGAAGTGGAGAGCGGTAAGAAGAACCACCGACCCCAATTGCTCGCGGCTATCACCGAGGCCCGACGAACGGGGGCGACGTTGCTCATCGCCAAGCTGGACCGCCTAAGCCGGAATGCCGGTTTCATCTTCGCCTTGCGCGATTCGGGGGTAGACTTCGTCTGCTGCGATATGCCCGACGCCAATACCTTAACCGTAGGGTTATTCGC
>Ga0308164_10002334_pt1 | contig 19194 bp, 17 predicted proteins | sample PhyTR2_FD_201031 | JGI IMG/M metagenome (GOLD analysis project Ga0308164, IMG submission 201031) | Phyllosphere microbial communities from UC Gill Tract Community Farm, Albany, California, United States - DLSLT.R2 | ecosystem: Host-associated > Plants > Phyllosphere > Unclassified | place: USA... | reverse complement strand
AAAGGCCCGATTCTTGTCGTAGTCCGATCCCTGGCAACTTTCTTTGGTTACTTTCTTTTTTGCCAGAAAAGAAAGTGACCCGCCCCCGCGCGGTAAGCGGGCTCCACCCTGGAAGGGAGTAGAAGAAGCAAACGAGCCGAAGGCAATAAAAGAATAACCACCCACCAAAGCCAAAGCCAAAGCCAAAGCCAAAGGCAATAAAAAGCTAATCCATCCAAAGAAAATCCAAAAACCCCTTCACCGCCCCCCGCGAAACAACAAACTAGCCTGCCGTGTAGTCTCCGCCAGCAGCTGTTCGCGCTGCTGCCGGCTACGCAGCCAGTGTGCGTCGTTCTCCCCCGCATTCACTCCGCCCCGCAGCAGATGCAGCGCCGCCTCCCCACCCGGCCCCTGCGCATGCCGACCAATCCGGTGCAGCGTCAGCAGGATGTGATCCCGCAACGGCATGTGGTCACCCGTCTCCGGATCGACATAGTTCCCCTCCAGCCCGAAGCGGCATGCGTGAAAGCGATTGGTGCTGTACACCAGGTAATCGTCCTCATCCGGCATAAACGGCTGCTCGGCCAAAAACCAGGCACCCAGCGCCTGCACATAACCCGCCAGCGCGGCGGCCCGCTCCACCGTCAGCGGGGTATCGAAAACGCGGATCTCGATGGTGCCGAAGCTCGGCTTGGGCCGGATATCCCAGTAGAAATCCTTCATGTCGCTGACCACCCCCGTGCGCGCCATCTTGGCGAAATAGGCCTCGAACTCGGCCCAGTCCAGGTGGAACGGCGCACGTCCCGCCAGCGGAAAGGCCGACACGGAATTGAGCCGCGCCGAGTCGAACTGCGTGTCCTGCCCCTGCACGAAGGGGCTGGAGGCCGACAGCGCGATGAAATGCGGGATGTAGCGCGACATGCGGTGCAGCATCAGCAGCGCGGCGTCCGGGTCGGGGCAGCCGATGTGCACGTGCTGGCCGAAGATGGTGAACTGCTTGGTGAGGTAGCCGTACAGCGCCGACAACTGCCGGAAGCGCGGCCGGTCGTAGATGCGCTGCTCGTGCCAGACCTGGAAGGGATGGGTGCCGCCGCCGGCCACGGCGATGTTGAGCTTGTCGGCGCTGCGCACCAGGGCGTCGCGAAGAGTGGAAAGCTCGCTCAGCACCTGGCCGGCGTCCCGGCAGATGCCGGTGGAGATCTCGATCATGCTCGACGTCATTTCCGGCACCACGCTGCCCGGCAGGTCGTGGGCCTGCATCAGCCGCAGCATGTTCTCGGCGTAGGGGGCCAGGTCGTAGTCGTGCGTGTTCACCAGCTGCAGCTCCAGCTCCACGCCCAGCGTGAGGGCGCGGGAGGGCACGAAGGCTTCAAGCGCCATGGCTGTCCCCCGCGTCGGCAGGCGCGACGGCCGGTTCCTGCGGGGCCTGCGACCGGCCTGCGCGGCGCGGCAGCCAGGGCCGCGAAGCCTCGCCCGCGCGGTGCAGCGCGACGGTGGCGATGACCGCGCCCAGCAGTTCCATCACCAGGATGGTCGGCAGGGCGATGCCGGCCACCTGCCGCGAGGCGTGGCCGGGCACCTGGGCGTATTGGGAGGCGATCAGCAAGGCGATGGAGGACATGGGCGACAGGGCGCATCCCACCCAGAAAGCCTGGCGCCAGCTGACCCCGCTGCCCACCTTGCCCAGCGCCACGCCGCCGATCTTGGCGACCGCCCGCGCGCCCACCAGCGTCAGGACCAGCAGTGCCACCGGCATGCTCCAGTCGGCCCGGGCCGTCACCACCGACACCATCACGAACATCAGCATGATCAGCAGCGACGCGGCGGTGCCCAGCTGGCGCGGCCACGACCACGGGCGCGGCGCGAGCTGCTTGAGCAGCATGCCGCCCAGCAGGGCGGCCAGCGGCGCCGAGCCGCCCAGGTGCGACGCGATGCCGGCGGCCGCGGCGATCAGCGCCAGCAACAGGATCGAGGTGTTTTCGCTGGCCGGGCTCATCACCCGCAACGCCAGCCGCAGCGCCAGCGCCAGCACCGCGCCGACCGCCACCGACAGGCCCAGCACCATCGCCGCGGGGCCGACAGTGGCCAGCAGCCGCATCTCCTCGCGGCTCTGCAGTTCGGCTTGCGCGGTGCCGACGGCCAGCGCGTACAGCGTGCTGAGGGTGGCCAGCACCATGGCGCGGTCGGTGACCGGACCGCTGGCGCCGGCGTCTGCGGCGACCCGGCCCAGCACGGCGGGCGAAGCGGCCATGGCGATCAGTGCCAGCGGCGCGCAGACGGCGGTCGGCAGGCCCATCCAGTGCAGGGCGGCATACACCGCCAGGTAGGTGAGCGCAGATTCGGCAATGCTTTGCACCAGCACCATCGGGTTGCGACGGAACCAGCGCAGCGGCACCCGCCCGCCCGCCTCGAACAGCACGACCGCGATCCCCAACTCCAGCAGGAACAGGCCGTTGCCCCGAAGGGGCCATACCGACGCGCCGCCGAAACCTGCGAAGCCGGCGACACTGCCTGCGAGGGCGTATCCCATCACCTTCGGCAGGCCGGTGTAACGGTGCAGCAGGTAGCCGATGAGGGCGGCGGCGGCCAGCAGCAACGACCACTGCACGGTGGCGAGGCCGGTGGAAGGCTGGAGCCATTCGATCCAGAGGGTGACAAGGTCGTTCATGCGGGCTGGCAAAGCGGGTGGAAGCCCGCTCGTGTCGGCGCCGCACTTTACCGCTTGTGCATGTGCCGCAGGCTGTCGACCGGGCTAACAACTCGAGCCAGGGGGGCGATTCGATGCCGCTTGACACCGATGCGATGACACCCCGGCGCGGCCGGTCGGCATGCGCTGTACACCGCTGGGTGCTGCTGCTGTGCCTGGGCAGCCTGCTGGTGCCTGCCGCCTGTGCCCAGGGGCGCCGTGCGCATCCGCTGACAGACCCGCCCCGGCCGTACTTCGGCGCGGTCGAATCCGCTGCGGCGCAGGCCGTCGCCCGCACCACGCTGGCCATCCTGGAGTTCGCGCGCTGGCCGGGCGAGCCACGCGAGGTGCGCCTCTGCGTGGTCGGCACGACCCCCTATGCGGGCGCATTGCTGGCGTCGCGGCCGGTGTGGCGGGAGCGGGGCCGCCATCTGTCGGTGCGCCAGCGCACGGCCCGCGACGTGTCCGCCGACTGCGACGCGCTCTACCTGGGCCGCCTGCCCGAAGCCGATGCGCGCGCGCTGCACCGGCGCATCGCCGGCGAGGCGCGCATCACCATCAGCGAAGGCCGGGACGCCCGCGATGCCGACGAAGGCTGCGACGAGGACATGTTCTGCCTGGATCTGCGCGGCCGGAGCAAGGTGGGCTTCGTCGTCAACCGGGACGCGCTGGCCCGCAGCGGCGTCCGGGTGCAGCCGGGCGTGCTGCAACTCGGTACGCGCCGGGCGCACGGCACATGACCGGCGACGTCCGCCCTTCGCTGCACAGCGTGCTGCGCCGCACCCTGCTGTCGGTGGTGGTGCTGGCGGTGCTGGTGGCCGGCGGCCTGCTGACCGCGTTCGGCACGCTGGCGCTGCGCAGCAACGCCGGCGCGAACCTGCACCTGGTTGCCCGCGCGGTCGGCTATTCGCTGGAGGCCGCGGTGGCGTTCAGCGACGGGGAGGCCGCCGCCGAAGCGCTGGCGCTGATCGTCGACACCGAGGACGTGGCGCAGGCCTGGGTCTACGACCAGCAGGGTCGCCTGCTGGTGCACTGGAGCCGGAACGCGACGCTTCCCCGGGCGCCCTGGGTCGCGTGGATATCGACGTTCGCCTGGGAATGGACCCGTGGCTTGCTCGCGCGGCTGTTGCTGCCGCCGATGATCGACGAACCCATCCTGCATGGCGACGCCGAGATCGGGCGGGTGGTGATGCGCGCGACCGGAGACGGGCTGGCCGGGTTCGTCCTGTTTGCGATCGGGGTGATGCTGGCCGGCCTGGCCCTGGGGGCGCTGGCGGCCGCATCGGCCCTGCAGCGCGTGTTGCCGAGCATCCTGGCGCCGCTGCAGCAGTTGCACGAAGTGGCGCGCGCCGGCCGTGTCGAGCGCAGCCTGCATCGTCGCCTGCCCGCCGCCCGCATCGCCGAGTTCCACGCACTCGGCGGCGACGTCAACGCGCTGCTGGCCGAGCTGCAGGCGCGCCAGCAAGGCCTGCAGCGCGAGAACGCCCACCTGGCGCAGCGTGCCACCACCGACAGCCTGACCGGCCTGCACAACCGGGCGGCCTTCGAGCTGGCACTGGCGCACGCCGTCGTCGTCGCCCGGCGCCAGGACAGCCGGCTGGCGGTGTTGTTTCTCGACGCCGACGGCTTCAAGCAGATCAACGACAGCCTGGGCCACGCGTCCGGCGATGCGGTGCTGGTGGCCATGGCCGGGCGCATCCGTGGCCAGCTGCGCGACCACGACCTGGTGGCGCGGCTGGGCGGCGACGAGTTCGCGGTGCTGCTCGACGGCCTGCCCGACGCGCCGGCGGCGAGGTTGATGTCCGACGCCATCCAGCTCAGCATGGCGGAGCCGGTCGCGCTGCAGGGCGGGGGGCGGGTGACCGCCTCGCTGAGCATCGGCCTGGCGATGTTCCCGGACGACGCCGCCGACGCCGCCGGCTTGCTGCGCGCGGCCGACGCCGCCATGTACCGCGGCAAGCGCACCCGCGCCTGGCGCGGCGGACCGCCACCGCCCTGAGGAGCGCGCCTCAGTGCGGATCGATGCGGTCTTGGACGGGCGGCGGCTTGGGTGGCGATAGCGGCGGCTGGACCGAGTCCGGGGGCAGCACCGACGGCACCGCCCCACGGCTGCCGGGCGCCGGCAGGAAGAAAGAGAGCGGCCGGCGCAGCAGCCGGCGCCAGATGGCGCCCCGGATGCGCGCGCGCGCCGGGCTGCCGACGTTCTGCGCCCGCAGCGCCAGTTGAAAGGCCAGCGCGAAACTCACGGTGAGGTTGAGCGCGCCGATCACCGGAATCGCCGCGATGCACAGCCAGAACGCCGGCATGTGCACGACATTGAGTCCGTAGGTGACGGCGGCGCCGGCGATCTGGCCGGTGGACAGGGTGACGTGGCGCGCTTCCAGCCCGATGCCGACGAAGGCGAGCAGCGCCGGCAGCATGCCCAGCATCACGCCCAGGGAGATATTGCTCGCGAAGCCGGAGATGTTGTCGCGCATGAAGTGCGCCCAGCGCGCGGCCCGCACCGGCCCCAGCACCCGGATGATTCCGGGGTTGAAGCGCATCGCCGATTCCAGGTGGTGCAGCACGAACCAGTTCTCGGCCCAGCCGGCGACGATGCTGGCGGCGAACAGCAGCACCCCGGTAAAAGCCGCGAACAGGGCGGTCGGACCGAGGATGGTCAGCGACTGCAGGGTGTGGGCGGCCTCGCCCGCGCGCACCAGCGGAGCGCCCGACACCGCCTGGATCGACCAGGCCAGCACCAGCATTACCGGAAACACCGTGAGCACGTTGCCCAGCACGGCGGCCACCTGCGAGCGCACCAGGTGGGTCACCTCGTCGACAAAACGCTCCACGCCCGCCTGGTTTTCGATCTGCTTCAGGCGTGCGGCCATGGCGGGCGCCGTCATGGCGGGCTGCTTGGTGGCCAGCGTGCAGTGCAGCAGCTGGATCAGCACGAAGCTGCCGGCGTACAGCAGGCTCGACCAGACGCCGCCCCAAAAGGCCGACAGCCCCAGCAGCCCCAGGCCGAACTTGCCCAGCACCGTGCCGGCCGTCAGCACGCCGCCGCCGGCCGCCTGGCGCAGCATGCGGCGGTAGCTGTCGGCGTCGCGGGTGATGTAGTGCTCGCCGGTTTCGGCGCTGCGCTCGGCCACCTTGGCGGCCAGCAGCGAGGAGTTGGCGGCGATCAGCGCACGCACGCTGCGGCGCTCCTGGCCCACCAGCACCAGCCGCGCCAGCAGGCGGGCCGCGGCGTGGGGCGGGCTGGCGGACAGCACGCAGTCGAGCAACTCGCGGATGCGCAACAACCGCTCGCGCAGCTGGCGCAGGCGAAACACCAGGCCCACGGAAATGCCGTTTTCCTCGAGGTGCGCATAGATGCTGTTGGCCGCCTGGCGGCAGGCGTCGAGCCGCTCGCGCAGCTGCTGCACCGCGTCGGCCAGCGCCTGCGGGTCGCGCGGCCGGCGCAGCACCTCGGCGCGGACCCATTCGACATCCATCATCACGCCCTGGAACGGCCGGGCCTCGCGTGCGGCGTCGGCCATGCGCAGGCGCAGTTCGGGGGAGAAACCGGTGGCGACCACCTGACCCGCGCAATAGGTGATGGCGTCCAGCAGGGTGTGTTGCCACGGCGTGATGACCGTGCCGGGGTCGATGCCCTCGGGCAGCACGAAATCCGGTGGCGCCAGCAGGTCGGCGATGCGCGCCAGCTGGCGTTCGTCCAGCGCGGCGATCCATTGCGCGTCGAAGGCGTGGGGCAGTGCCAGCGGAAACAGCTCCGCGGCGTCCTGTGTCTCGGGGCTGGCCGGTAGCAGCTTGCGGCGCATGCGGTCGCCGAATTCGCTGAAGAAGGCGGTGCGCAGGGCAAAGCCGAAATCGGCCAGCAGCGGGGTCACGTCGACCGTCTGCACCAGCGCATGCCACCAGGCGGCCAGGCGCAGGCGGGCGTCGGGCTGGGCGGCCAGTGCGTCGAGCAGCAGTTGCACCCGGCTGACGGCGGCTTGCGGATTGCTGCTCTTACCGCGTATCCACTCGAAAAGACCGATCAGCCAAAGGTGGCGGTCGGCCAGCGGCGCCTGCGCGTCGAGGGTGTCGAGCAGGCTTTGCAGATCACGTTTGGACATCGGCTCGTGTCAGTGCAGCACACGCCGGCCGCCGGAGTCGTCGCCGGCGGGCGCGTCGGATTCGAGCACGAAAAGGGGCACGGGCACGTCGAAACGGTGGGCGTCTTCGGCCACGCAGAAATAGGAGCCGTGCATGGTGCCGCTAGGCGCGCGCAACTGGCATCCGCTGGTATAGCGGAACGATTCGCCCGGCTGCAGCAGCGGCTGCTGGCCGACCACGCCCAGGCCTTTCACCTCTTCTGAACGCCCTTGCGTATCGCGGATGATCCAGTGACGGGCGATCAGCTGCGCCGGAATGTCTCCGGTATTGGTGACGGTGATGGTGTAGGCGAACCCGTAGAGCTGGTCTTCGGGTGCGGAGCGGTCGGGGAGATACTGCGGCACGACGGCCACGGTGAACTGGTAGTTCGGCATCCGGCGATATTAGTCCGTGATGTTCCGCGCCCGGTAATCGGCGGATTCAGGCGGCCAAGTCCTGCGAGAATCCGGCCCCATGAGCGCCGAACGAACCTACCGCATCGCCCCTTCCATCCTTTCCGCCGACTTCGCCCGACTGGGCCAGGAGGTGGCCGACGTGGTCGCCGCAGGCGCCGACTGGATCCACTTCGACGTGATGGACAACCATTACGTTCCCAACCTGACCTTCGGCCCGATGGTCTGCCAGGCGCTCAAGCCGCACGCCAAGACGCCTGCCGGTGTCGCCGTCCCGATCGATGTGCACCTGATGGTGAAGCCGGTCGACGCCCTGGCCGCCGCCTTCGCCGATGCCGGCGCCGACCTCATCAGCTTCCACCCGGAAGCCGCGGAGCACCCGCACCGCAGCGTGCAGGCGATCCGCGCCAAGGGTCTGAAGGCCGGCCTGGTGTTCAACCCGGCCACCCCGCTCGACGTGCTCGACTGGACCATCGAAGACCTGGACCTGATCCTCATCATGAGTGTCAACCCGGGCTTCGGGGGCCAGAGCTTCATCGACTCGGCGCTGCGCAAGGTCGAGCTGGTGCGCAAGCGCATCGATGCCAGCGGCAAGGACATCCGGCTGGAAGTCGACGGCGGCATCAAGCCCGACAACATCGCCCGCGTGGCATCCGCCGGCGCCGATACTTTCGTGGCCGGCAGCGCCATCTTCGGCAAGCCCGACTACCGCACGGTGATCGATTCGATGCGGGCGGCCTTGCGCGGGTAAATACCGCTGTGTTTGCCGGTCGGACGGTCACTGTGGGACCCCGCTGACAGCACGATTCCCCATTTCCCACAGTTACCGGATGCTTAAGGCTACGGTCGCCGCCTTTACTGGCCGTTAACCTTAGTTTCAAGCTTTTTCACGTTCCTGCGCGGACCGTGCAAGGCGAAAACAACGGTGTCGAAGCAGTCACGGCTAACAGGGGAATCGGCCATGGAATGGGTTGTATGGAGTGTTGCAGGCTTGATGGGCGCTATTGCCCTGGCCGCGTTGGTCAACGCTCTCGAAAACTGCTTCGACTACTGACAAACCCCTCAGGCCGCGCTGCAGTCGCCGCCCTGGTGCCTGTTGCGGCGAGCCCTAACCGCAAGCAGGCGGCGCCCGATTGCGGCACCGCTGTCGAAGGAATCCAGACACCATGGTGCAACCCAGAAATGGCACCCGCGGCAAGAACAAGCCCGTCGGCACGGCCGCAGACAAGATCCAGCAACTGGCCGCTTATGTGGACGAGCCGGTGCAGTTGCTCACCACCAACCAGGGACTGCAGATCCCTGACAACCACAACTCGCTGAAAGCCGGCCTGCGCGGCCCGACCCTGCTGGAGGATTTCATCCTTCGCGAAAAGATCACCCACTTCGATCACGAGCGGATTCCAGAACGCGTGGTGCACGCACGCGGCGCGGGTGCGCACGGACATTTCCAGGTCTACAAGGCCCTTTCCGAATACACCACCGCCAACTTCCTGAACGACACCGAGGCACGTACGCCGGTGTTCGTGCGCTTTTCGACGGTGGCCGGCTCGCGTGGCTCGGCCGATACCGCACGAGACGTCCGCGGTTTTGCGGTCAAGTTCTATACCCAGGAAGGCAACTACGACCTAGTCGGCAACAACATGCCGGTGTTCTTCATCCAGGACGCCATCAAGTTCCCGGACCTCATCCACGCGGTCAAGCCCGAGCCGCACAACGAAATTCCGCAGGCCGCCAGCGCACACGACACCTTCTGGGATTTCGCCTCCCTGATGCCGGAGACCACCCACATGCTGATGTGGGCCATGAGCGACCGGGCGTTGCCGCGAAGCTACCGGATGATGGAAGGCTTCGGCGTCCACACCTTCCGCATGATCAACGGGCGCGGCGAGTCGCACTTCGTCAAGTTTCACTGGAAGCCCAAGCTGGGCCTGCATGGGCTGGCCTGGGACGAGGCGCAGAAGATTGCCGGCAAGGACCCGGATTTTCATCGTCGCGACCTCTGGGAGGCCATCGAGAAAGGCCATTTCCCGGAGTGGGAACTCGGCTTGCAGATCCTGTCCGAAGACAAGGCCGTGTCGCTCGGCTTCGACGTGCTGGACGCCACCAAGCTCATTCCCGAGGAGATGGTGCCGGTGACGCCGGTCGGCAAGCTGGTGCTTGACCGCAACCCGGACAACTATTTTGCCGAAACCGAACAGGTGGCCTTCCATCCCGGCCACCTGGTGCCCGGTATCGACTTCACCAGCGATCCGCTGCTGCAAGGCCGTCTGTTCTCTTATACCGATACGCAGTTGTCACGGCTGGGAGGCCCCAACTTCCACGAACTGCCGATCAACCGCGGCCTCAGCCCGGTGCACAACTTCCAGCGCGACGGCATGTACCGGCAGTCCATCGCGCGGGGGCAGGTGTCGTACGAACCCAACTCGCTGGCCGCAGGCGCCGAGTTCCGGGTCGACGGCGGTTCCAACGGCTTCCATAGCCAGCCCGACAATACCGTCGAGCCTCCCAAGGTGCGCCGTCGGAGCCCGAGTTTCGACGACCATTTCAGCCAGGCGACGCTGTTCTGGAACAGCATGACGCCGGTCGAAAAGGACCACATCGTGGCGGCGTTCCGCTTCGAGCTGGGCAAGGTCGCGACGCCTGCGGTGCGTCAGCGCATGGTCAACAACCTGGCGCACGTCGACGCCCGGCTGGCCAAAAAGGTGGCGGCGCCCCTGGGCATCGAGCCGCCGGATGCCAAGGCCGCCACCGGCCAGGCCGGATTCAGGAACGTGCGCTTCGAGTTGCCGATCGAGGAATCGCCCGCACTCAGCATGGCGCCCCGGCCCGACAAGGCCGGCATCCAGACTCGCAAGGTCGCCATTCTGGCCACGGACGGCGTCGACGTGGTTTCGCTGCGTCCGGTGCAGCAGGCGCTGACGGACGCCGGCGCCGAGTGCTGGGTGCTATCGCCCCGCCTGGGCGCAGTCGCGACAGCAGGGGGCCGTCGGCTGGAGGTCGCCGCGACAATCCAGGCGATGCCTTCGGTGATGTTCGACGCGGTCATCGTCGCGGGTGGCAAGGAAAGCGCCGATGCCCTGTCCAGGCTGGGCGACGCGGTGCATTTCGTGCTGGAAGCCTATAAGCATTGCAAGCCGGTGTGCGCCATCGGTGACGGCGTTGCATTGCTGGCTTTGCTGGGAATCAATGCTGGTGCTACCGCCGAATCGCTGGTCAATCACCCGGGCGTCGTGATGGGCGAGGCCAGTGCCGAAGGTGCCCTGAAAACCGCCCAGGATTTGATCGCGGCCATGTCGGTGCATCGCCACTGGGACCGGCCGAACATCGAATCGATTCCTGCCTGAAGCGACCGCCATCCAAACAAAAAAGGCCCTGCGATGCAGGGCCCTTTTTTTTGGGCGGGCCGTGTTCAGCGGCCGGTGCCGGATTTAGGTGCGCCTTCGCGGACCTGCTCGTTATAGACGCGGTCCATCTCGGGCGCCTTGCCGGTGTCCGGCCGACCGCTGGCTGCATCCTGCGCAGCGGCCTTGTTGCGCGGGTTGTCGGCCGCCTGGCCGTCTGACTGGCTGTCGGCCGAGGTGTCGCGCTCGTTGGGCGTGCGGGGTGCGGAATGGTCGCCTGCCTCCTGGTCTTGGGGACGGGTGTCGCCACGCTCGGCTTCGGTGGTCTTTTTCTCTTGAGTCATATGCGCTTTCAGATGTCCTGCGGATATTGACGCTGGACGCGTTCCCAGGCCGCGCGGGTCGCGGGGCGCGCATCGTCCCACGACAGGCGGGACGCACCGCGGCGGCTGTCCCATGTCGTGGCCAGTTCTTCCTCATAGGTGGAGAAGTCCCGGGGGCCGCCCTGCGCACCTTCGTAGCCGGCACGGTAGGCGGGTGCGTAGTCGTCGTAACCCAGGCCATCGGAGTAGTAGGGCTCGCCGACGTAGGCGTCGCGCCAGTAGGCGTCTTCGGCGGTGGGGTTCACCGCCTCGGCGGCACCCTTGCCGGCCAGGCCGCCCACTACCGCACCAATCACGGTGCCGACGGCCACACCCACCGGGCCGCCCGCCAGGCCGAGCGCCGCGCCGGTGATGGCGCCGCCGCCGGCACCGATGCCGGTGCCGATGGGGTGGGCGCCGGGTTCGTCGCTGATCGGGTCGCGATTGAGAGTGTCTTCACGTTCGGCCATGGTGATCTCCTGGTAGGTTGACAAGACGGCGGCTCGTTCGATAGACCAAGCGCCGACATTGAAAAATCCATGCTGCATACGGTTGGCCGGAGCGCCGGTAGGACGGAGGGGGCGACACCTGTAGGAGTCGCAGGGACGAGGGAGCGGCCCGCTACCATCGGCCATTCCATTTCGGCCGGCCCCACTAGTCTTTGCCCGTGAACTCCAGCGCTTTAAAAATCCCCCGTTTCGACGCCGCCATCGTCGATCTCGACGGCACGATGGTCGACACACTGGGCGACTTCGAACAGGCTCTCGGCGCCATGCTGGTCGAGCTGGGCGCCCGGCCCTTGCCGCGTTCGGCGGTGGTGCTGCTGGTCGGCAAGGGCTCCGAACACCTGGTGCGTTCGGCCTTGCCGCTGGCTGGCCTGGCGCACCATGATCCGGAGGACGCGCTGGCTCGGTACTTCCGGCATTACGACCTCGTCAACGGCCGTTATGCGGCGGTATTCGCCGGAGTGCCAGAAGGCTTGCTGGCCTTGCGTCATGCCGGCCTGCGGCTGGCCTGCCTGACCAACAAGCCGCTCGGGTTTGCACGCGCGCTCCTGCAATCCACCGGCCTGCTGGAACACTTCGACCACGTTTTCGGCGGCGACAGCTTCGCGCTCAAAAAACCCGATCCGCTGCCGATGATCGAAACCTGCCGGGCGCTCGGCAGCGCACCCGCGCGCACCCTGGCGATCGGCGATTCGCGCAACGACGCCGCCGCAGGCAGCGCGGCCGGTTGCGCGGTTGCACTGGTCGGCTACGGCTACAACCATGGCGAGCCGATCCGGGCCGTTCCGGCGGATTTCTACCTCGATTCCCTCGCGGAACTCGCACCCCGGCTCGCCTGACCCCGCTGCTACACTCGCGGCCATGTTCGTCCACCGCAAACTACGCACAGGTCTCGCCGACCGGGGAGCCTGGCCCTGGCGGCGCCGATCCCACGCCGTGTGCGCCTTGTTTTCCGCGTAATTTCCGGTTGATCCCGGGCGTGGCAGGCACGACGACCGTCTTGCGCGCATCGCGGTTTCTCCACCGCCCCCTTCCCTGACGAACCCCGGCCAGACCGCCCGCGCCACCGCTGCGCGCCTCGCGTGCCCCGGGACCCCTGCTGGAGAATCTTTCCGTGTACACCGAAAACGAGTTCAAGGGCCTTGCACAGCAAGGCTACAACCGCATCCCGTTGATGGCCGAGGCCTTCGCCGACCTCGAAACCCCGCTGTCGCTCTATCTCAAGCTGGCCCATGTGCAAGACGGCGGCCGCAACAGCTTCCTGCTCGAGTCGGTCGTCGGCGGCGAGCGTTTCGGGCGCTACAGCATCATCGGCCTGCCGGCGCGCACGCTGGTCCGCGCCAGCGGCTTCGGCGCCGAGGCCCTGACCGAAGTCGTCGAAAACGACGAGGTCGTCGAGACCTTCCGCGGCAATCCACTGGATTTCATCGCCACCTACCAACGCCGCTTCAAGGCTGCGGTGCGGCCCGGGCTGCCCCGTTTCTGCGGCGGTCTAGCCGGGTACTTCGGCTACGACGCGGTTCGCTACATCGAGAAGAAGCTGGAGAACAGCTGCCCGGCCGACACCCTCGGCTGTCCCGACATCCTGCTCTTGCAGTGCGAAGAGCTGGCGGTGATCGACAACCTGTCCGGCAAGCTTCACCTGATCGTCTATGCGGACCCGTCGAAGCCCGACGCCTTCGAGGCCGCCAAAGGCCGGCTGAACATCCTGCGCGAACGCCTTCGCCAGCCGGTGGCGGCGCCGGAAATCCGGCCGTCGCAGAGCCATCCCTCGGAGCGCAACTTCGCCAAGGCCGACTACATCGCCGCGGTCGAGCGGGCCAAGGAGCTGATCGCCGCCGGCGATTTCATGCAGGTGCAGGTGGGGCAGCGCATCCAGAAGCGCTTTACCGAGTCGCCGCTGTCGCTGTACCGGGCGCTGCGCATGCTGAACCCGTCGCCGTACATGTATTTCTATCACCTCGGTGCGGGAGGCGAGGGCGGCGATTTCCACGTGGTCGGCGCCTCGCCGGAGATCCTGGTGCGCCAGGAACACACCGACGAAGGCCAAAAGATCACCATCCGCCCGCTGGCCGGCACCCGGCCGCGTGGCGCGACGCCCGAGGCCGACCGCGCCGCCGAGGTGGAACTGGTCAACGATCCCAAGGAGCGTGCCGAACACGTCATGCTGATCGACCTCGCCCGCAACGACATCGGCCGCATCGCCAAGCCCGGCACGGTGAAAGTGACCGAGGCTTTCGCGGTGGAGCGCTACAGCCATGTGATGCACATCGTGAGCAACGTCGAGGGTGTGCTGCAAGACGGCATGACCGCCATCGACGTGCTGCGTGCCACCTTTCCGGCCGGCACCCTGAGCGGTGCGCCCAAGGTGCATGCGATGGAACTCATCGACCAGCTCGAGCCGGTCAAGCGCGGCCTGTACGGTGGCGCCTGCGGCTACATCAGCTACGGCGGCGACATGGACGTGGCCATCGCCATCCGCACCGGCCTCATCAAGGACCGGGTGCTGTACGTGCAGGCGGCCGCCGGAGTCGTCGCCGACTCGATCCCCGAGATGGAGTGGAAAGAGACGGAAGCCAAGGCGCGCGCCTTGCTGCGCGCCGCCGAACTGGTGGAAGAAGGACTGGAGTAAGCCGATATGAAACTGCTGATGATCGACAACTACGACAGCTTCACCTTCAACATCGTCCAGTATTTCGGTGAACTGGGCGCCGAAGTGGAAGTGTTCCGCAACGACGAGATCACGGTGGACGGCGTGGCCGGGCGCATCGCCGCCGGTGTCGACCGCCTGGTGATCTCGCCCGGCCCCTGTTCTCCGGCCGAGGCGGGTATTTCGGTGGCCGCCATCCAGGCATTCGCCGGCCAGCTGCCCATCCTGGGCGTGTGCCTGGGCCATCAGGCCATCGGCGCGGCCTTCGGCGGCTCGATCGTGCGGGCGCAGCAGCTGATGCACGGCAAGACCAGCCGCATCACCACCACGCGAAAGGGCGTTTTCTCGGACCTGCCGGAGCAGTTCACCGTGAACCGCTACCACTCGCTGGCGATCGAGCGAACGGCCCCCCCGGAGGTGCTGGAAGTAACCGCCTGGACCGACGACGGCGAGATCATGGGCGTGCGCCACAAGACGCTGCCCATCGAGGGCGTGCAGTTCCACCCCGAGTCCATCCTGACCGAGCACGGCCACGCCATGCTCAAGAACTTCCTCGACGGCAAGTGAAAGCCTCCGACATGCCCATCACCCCCCAGGAAGCGCTGCAGCGCACCATCGAGCACCGCGAAATCTTTCACGACGAGATGCTGCACCTGATGCGGCTGATCATGAGCGGCGAGATGTCGCCGGTGATGACGGCCGCCATCGTGACCGGCCTGCGGGTGAAGAAGGAAACCATCGGCGAGATCACCGCCGCCGCGCAGGTGATGCGCGAGTTTTCCACCCGTGTGGAAGTAGCCGACAGCACGCACCTGGTCGACATCGTCGGCACTGGCGGCGACGGCTCCAACACCTTCAACATCTCCACCTGTACGATGTTTGTCGCTGCCGCCGCGGGCGCGCGGGTCAGCAAACACGGCGGCCGCAGCGTCAGCAGCAAGAGCGGCAGCGCCGATGTGCTGGAGGCGCTGGGCGCGGACATCAACCTGCCGCCCGCGGAAATCGCCCGCTGCATCGCCGATGTCGGCATCGGTTTCATGTTTGCGCCCAATCACCATCCGGCCATGAAGAACGTGGCCCCGGTGCGCAAGGAACTCGGCGTGCGCACCATCTTCAACATCCTCGGCCCGCTGACCAACCCGGCGGGGGCGCCCAACATCCTGATGGGCGTGTTCCATTCCGACCTGGTCGGCATCCAGGTGCGCGCGCTGCAGCGCCTGGGCGCGCAGCACGCGCTGGTGGTGTTCGGCAAGGACGGCATGGACGAGGTCAGCCTCGGCGCCGGCACGCTGGTGGGCGAGCTGAAGGACGGTGTCGTCACCGAATACGAAATCCACCCCGAGGACTTCGGCCTGACCATGGCGAGCAGCCGTGCGTTGCGGGTCTCGACGCCGGAAGAGTCGATGGCGCTGCTGCGCGGCGTGCTCGACGGCGATGCCGGTCCGGCGCGCGACATCGTGTTGCTGAACGCCGCAACCGCGCTGTATGCGGCCGATGTGGTTTCCTCCATTTCCGACGGCCTCGTGCGTGCGCGCACAGCCATCGATTCCGGCGCCGCGCGCGCCAGGCTCCAGCAGTTCGTCGACCGCACGCAGCAGCTGGGCCAGTCCCTGAAAGCCTCCGCATGAGCGACATCCTGAACAAGATCATCGCGGTCAAGCGCGAAGAAATCGCCACCGCGCAACGCCGGCTGCCGCTGGCGGTGATCCGCGCCGACGCCGAGAGCCGGGTGCTCACCCGCGACTTCGTCGGCGCCCTGCGCGCCAGGATCGCCGCCGGCGACCCGGCGGTCATCGCCGAGGTGAAAAAGGCCAGCCCTTCCAGGGGCGTGATCCGCGCCGACTTCATCCCTGCCGACATCGCCCAGAGCTACGCCGAAGGCGGCGCGGCGTGCCTGTCGGTGCTGACGGACAAGCAGTTCTTCCAGGGCAGCGTCGATTACCTCAAGCAGGCCCGTGCCTCTGTCGGCTTGCCGGTGCTGCGCAAGGATTTCATCGTCGATGCCTACCAGGTGTACGAGTCACGGGCCATGGGCGCCGACTGCATCCTGCTGATCGCCGCCTGCCTGGACGATGCGCAGATGGCCGAGTTCGAGGCCATCGCGACGAGTCTCGACATGGCCGTGCTGGTCGAAGTACACGATGCCGCCGAACTGCAGCGCGCGCTCGGGTTGCGCACGCCGCTCATCGGCATCAACAACCGCGACCTGCGCACTTTCGAGGTCTCGCTGGATACCACGCTCACCCTGATGGCCGACGTGCCGGCCGATCGCTTGCTGATCACCGAGTCCGGCATCCTGGCGCCGGAAGACGTAGCCCGCATGCGCGAAGCCGGCGTGCACGCCTTCCTGGTCGGCGAGGCATTCATGCGCGCCGAAGAGCCGGGCCAGGCGCTGTCCGACCTGTTCTTCGACGGCAAATAGGGCGCTGCGAATGGCGGCAGATCAACTCGGCAGCGCGAACCCCGCTGACTGGCCCGTCGCAAGCGGCTGGCAAGCCCTGGTCGACGAATTCTTCGGCGGTGCGGTCGGGCGGCAGCTGCTGGCATTTTTGTCCGCTCGCCTGGAGGCCGGCGTTACGGTATTTCCGCCGCAGCCGCTGCGCGCGCTGGAACTGACGCCGCCGGAGCAGGTGAGGGTGGTGATCCTGGGGCAGGACCCCTACCACGGGCGCGGTCAGGCCGAGGGGCTGGCCTTTTCGGTCGCACCGGGCGTGGCGCTGCCGCCTTCGCTCCGCAACATCTTCAAGGAGTTGCAGCGTGACCTGGGCACTCCGCCGCCGGCTTTTCCGGCACCCGGCGGCAGCCTCGTCCGGTGGGCGCAGAACGGCGTGCTGCTGCTCAACACCTGCCTGACGGTGGAAGAAGCGCAACCCGCCAGCCACGCCGGAAAAGGCTGGGAAGTACTGACCGATGCGGTCATCCGCCACGTGGCCATGGGCGACCATCCGGTCGTCTTCATGCTTTGGGGCGCCCACGCGCAGAGCAAACGCGCATTGATCGACGCCAGCCGCCACCGGGTGCTGACCGCCAACCACCCCTCGCCGCTGTCGGCCTTGCGGCCGCCGGTGCCTTTCATCGGCTGCGGTCATTTCGGCCAGGCACGCGACTGGCGCGAGCAGCACGGCAAGCCCGGCGTCTAGTTTCAGCCGGGGCTGCCGACGTAGTCGCGGCGAATATCGATGGTGCTTTCGGCGCCGATCGCCTCGAAATGAAGCTCGAGCCAGCGCAGGGCGGCGGTGCTGCCCTCCTGGAACAGCCGCTCCATCATGGCGGTGTCGGCCGACATCTTGCTGGCCGCCGAAAGTTCCTGCATCGCCTTGCCGCCATCGATGCGGTGCAGCCGGATGCTTTTGTAGTTGGCACCTTCCACCAATTCGCCTCGCGCGATCAAGCGGTTGATGAAGTCGATGGTGCGCATCTGCGCCAACAGACTCGAATTGAAGTTGAGCTCGGTCACCCGCTCGGCGATGTCCTGGACGTTTTGCGGCAACGGATCGCGCGACAGGGGATTGAGCTGCACAAGCACGATGTCGCGGCTGTCGCATCCGTCGATCAGCGGGCCCAGCGGCGGATTGGACGAAAAGCCGCCGTCCCAATAGTGTTCGCCGTCGATTTCGACCGCCTGGAACATCTGCGGCAGGCAGGCCGATGCCATCAAGGCATCGAGACTCAGACGGCCGTCCTTGAAGATCTCGGCACGTCCGGTACGGACCTGCGTAGCCGATACGAAAATCTTCGGTTGCCGGAGGCGTCCGACTGCCTCGAAATCAATTTCTTCGTCGAGCAGCCGGCGCAATGGATTGAAGCCCAGCGGATTCGATTGATAAGGCGACATCAAGCGGCTCATGGCGTCGCTGAAGGCGCTGCCGCCGTCGGCGTTCCAGCCGCCGGTCATCAGCCGCGCCAGGCCGTTGGCCATGGAACCCAGGCTGCCCAGCCCCGCGACGCCGCGCCACACGCGAGCGAGCGTCTCGCGTGCCAGCGCCTGGCGGCCCTCGACAGTAGGTCCGCCCCTGGCGAAGCCATGCGCCACCGCCACCGCATTCACCGCTCCGGCGCTGGCGCCGCTGACGCCTGCGATATCCAGACGGCCGTCGGCCAGCAGCGCGTCGAGGACCCCCCAGGTAAAAGCGCCATGGGATCCGCCACCTTGCAAGGCGAGACTGACCGATCGACGTGCGTGCGGCCGCTGCCCGGGGGCTGCTTCCAATGCGTTGATTTTCATGAAGTTTTTCCCCGACGGCCCACCGGCCATGCGCTATGCTGCAGTGCAACATTGTGCGCTTCAAGCTTGGGTCCTGCAAAAAATTGCCGGGCCTATTGAAAAAAGTCAGAAAAGGCCGCTATACTCTGAGGCTCGCCGGAGGGGTGCCCGAGTGGCTAAAGGGGGCAGACTGTAAATCTGTTGGCTTACGCCTACGCTGGTTCGAATCCAGCCTCCTCCACCAGCGAAACGAATTGAAGTGGTAGCGAACTTTTGATTGCCGGATCGGTCTGTCATGGCCGGTCCATGCGGGAGTAGTTCAATGGTAGAACCCCAGCCTTCCAAGCTGATGACGCGGGTTCGATTCCCGTCTCCCGCTCCATCGTTCGTTTTGTTGGTGTCGTTAGATCTGGCGATGTGTTGATTTCAGTGGAGTTCGCAGAGCCTTCGTGCAATGCGTGCTTTCGCTGCCCTTGTGGCTCAGTGGTAGAGCACTCCCTTGGTAAGGGAGAGGTCGTGGGTCCGATTCCCGCCAAGGGCACCAATTTGTGGCGCCATCCCTCGGGGTGGCGCCCATTCCTGTTGTTTTGGATTTGAGATTTTTTTCGGAGTCGAAAAATGGCAAAAGGCAAATTCGAGCGGACCAAGCCCCACGTCAACGTGGGCACCATCGGTCACGTCGACCACGGCAAGACCACGCTGACGGCTGCGATCGCGACCGTTCTGTCGAAGAAGTTCGGCGGCGAAGCCAAGGCGTACGACCAGATCGACGCAGCGCCTGAAGAAAAGGCCCGCGGCATCACCATCAACACCGCACACGTCGAGTACGAAACGGCCAACCGCCACTACGCACACGTCGACTGCCCCGGTCACGCCGACTACGTCAAGAACATGATCACCGGCGCTGCCCAGATGGACGGCGCGATCCTGG
>Ga0308164_10002332_pt1 | contig 19214 bp, 13 predicted proteins | sample PhyTR2_FD_201031 | JGI IMG/M metagenome (GOLD analysis project Ga0308164, IMG submission 201031) | Phyllosphere microbial communities from UC Gill Tract Community Farm, Albany, California, United States - DLSLT.R2 | ecosystem: Host-associated > Plants > Phyllosphere > Unclassified | place: USA... | reverse complement strand
AAGCCCGCCTCTAAAAAAGCAGCAATCGGGAGCTTCAAAACGTGAAAAAAGCCAGCACCGCTGTATTCGCCTTATCCGTCCTCGCCATCAGCGTCGCGGCCCAGGCAGAGCCGACCAGTCAGGAATTCGTTCCGACCACACTGGCCACCACCAATCTTCAGGGCGAAGCCAAGGGCTTTCTGGAAGACTCGAAACTGACCGGTTCGACCAAGAACTGGTACGCCAACGAACTGTTGCGTCGTGGCGGCGAGTTCACCCGCAAAGAGAACGGCGTCGTGGTCGACAGCGACCCGCGCCGGATCAACTGGGTTCAGGGCACCATCGTTGACTACAGCTCGGGCTTCACCCAGGGCACTGTCGGTTTTGCCACGCAAATGGCGGTCTACAACGCCGTTGCGCTGGACCGTGACAAAGACGACCTGATGGGCGGCGCCAACCGTACGCTGACCGAGAACAACGGCGACCCTGTCGGGCAGTGGAGCAAGATGGGCCTGGCCAACATCAAGGCGCGCGTTTCCAACACGACCCTGACCGCCGGCCGCCAGTCGATGAACACCCCGGTGCTGGCTTACATCGGCAACCGTGCGCTGCCTTCGAGCTTCGAAGGTGTGAGCATTCTGAGCGAAGAGTTCAACAACATCTCTTTCCAGGCCGGCAGCTTTGATCGCGTGTCGCCACGTACCGAGCAGAGCCTGACCAAGTTCCGCTCCGAGTACACCAACAACACCGCCACCGCTGACCGCGTTGACATCGCAGGTGTGGATTACAAACCGTTCAAAAGCCTGACCACCAGCTTCTACGGCTCCAATGTCCAGGACTTCTGGCATCAGTACTACTTCTCGGCTTTGCACGAAATAGGCGATACCGACGTACTGGGCCTGAGCACCAACCTGAACTACTACAAGACCAAGGATTCCGGTCAGGCCAAAATGGGCAAGATCGACAACGACACGTACAGTCTGTCGCTGACCGCAACGCACAAAGCCCACAGCTTCAGCGTGGCGTACCAGCAAGTCTTCGGCGACACGTATTTCGATTACCTGCACGACACCAACGCCATCTTCCTGTCCAACTCCCTTCTGTCGGACTTCAACGGACCTAACGAGAAGTCGGTGCAATTGGGCTACCTGTTGAACATGGCCGACTATGGCGTGCCGGGCTTGAAGTTCAACATCTACCAGGCTCGCGGGTTCGACATCGACGGCACTCATTACAAAGGCACCGCTTACGATGTCCGCGGCATGGACGGCGAGAAGCACTACGAATACGGTGTCGGCACTTCGTACACACTGCAGTCCGGCCCGCTGAAAGCCTCGACCATGCGTGCCACCTACACCACCCACCGCGCGAGCGAAAACCAGGCTGATGGCAACATCAACGAGTTCCGCGTGGTCACTACCATTCCATTCAACATTATGTAATCAGCACGATCGATCGGGCCTCAACGTGCGGTTTACCGAACTTCGTGGCCCGATACCGACTCATTAATGGCTTCATCACTTGCGGAGTGCGTTACTTGAAATCGACATTCAAACTCGCAACATTGCGCAGCGCGATCGCACTGGCGGTATTCAGCGTTGCGGTCGGCGTATCGGCCAAGCCTCTGGTGGTCTGCACCGAAGCCAGCCCGGAAGGTTTCGACACGGCGCTCTACACCACCGCCGTGACCGCCGATGCGTCGGCGGAAACCATTTACAACCGTCTGGTGGATTTCAAGCCGGGCACCACAGACATCGTCCCGGCGCTGGCTGAGACGTGGGAGATCAGCGATGACGGCCTGACCTACACGTTCCATCTGCGCAAAGGCGTCAAGTTTCACACCACCGAATACTTCAAACCGACCCGCGACATGAACGCCGATGACGTGGTCTGGAGCTTCCAGCGTCAACTGGACCCCAACCACCCTTGGCACAAACAGTCGATGGTCGGCTATCCGTACTTCGAGAGCATGGGTTTCAAAGAGCTGCTCAAGAACGTCGAGAAAGTCGACGACAGCACCGTCAAGTTCACCCTGACTCGCCGCGAAGCGCCGTTCCTGGCGGACGTCGCCATGGCGTTCGCCTCGGTGTACTCGGCGGAATACGCCGATCAGTTGCTCAAGGCCAACAAGACCGACAACCTCAACAGCCAGCCCATCGGCACTGGTCCGTTCGTCTTCCAGCGCTATGCCAAGGACGCTCAGGTTCGCTTCAAGGCCAACCCGGATTATTTCCGTGGCAAGCCGCCGGCTGACACCCTGATCTTCGCAATCGCCACGGACAACAACGTGCGCCTGCAGAAGCTAAAGGCCAACGAGTGTCAGATCGCCCTGTATCCAAAGCCGGACGACATCCCGAGCATCAAGAAAGACACCAACCTCAAGGTTGATGAGCTGAACGCGATGACCACCGCGTACATCGCCATGAACACCACGCACAAATACATGAGCGACGTGCGGGTGCGTAAGGCGATCGAGATCGCGTTTGACAAAGAAGCCTACGTCAACGCGCTGTTCGGCAAAGGCAACGCCACCGTCGCGGTGAACCCGTACCCGGACACCCTGCTGGGTTACAACAAAGACCTGAAAAACCCTGCCCATGATCTGGACAAGGCCCGCGCCTTGCTCAAGGAAGCCGGCGTTCCTGAAGGCACCGTGCTGACGCTGTTCACACGCAACGGCGGCGGTCCGACCAACCCGAACCCGATGCTCGGCGCACAAATGATGCAGGCCGACCTGGCCAAAGTCGGCATTAAGTTAGATATACGCGTCATGGAATGGGGCGAAATGCTCAAACGTGCCAAAAACGGCGAACACGACATGGTGTCGGCCGGCTGGGCAGGTGACAATGGCGACCCTGATAACTTCCTGACCCCGAACCTCAGTTGCGAGGCCGCCAAAAACGGCGAAAACTACGCGCGCTGGTGTAATCAGAAGTTCCAGACGTTGATCGATCAGGCTCGGGAAAAAACCGACCCGGCCGAACGCGCTTCGCTCTACGAGCAGGCTCAAGTGATCTTCAATCAGGACCTGCCGTGGATCAGCATGGCCCATACCAAGATGTTCACCGCAATGCGCAACAACGTGGAGGGTTACCACATCAGCCCTCTCACCACTAATAACTTCGCTACCACCCAAGTGAAGTAGAAGAAGAATCCGGCGGGCTCTGCTACCCAGAGACCCGCCGGTACCTGATGAGGTACACGAGAAGATGTTTAGTTTTATCGCTCGCCGAGTGGGGTTGCTCATACCCACCTTCTTCGGCATCACCTTGCTGACCTTCGCCCTGATTCGCCTGATTCCTGGCGACCCTGTCGAAGTCATGATGGGTGAACGCCGGGTCGATCCGGAAATGCACGCCCAAGCCATGGAACGTCTTGGCCTGAACAAACCCCTTTATGCGCAATACATCGATTACGTCGGCAAGCTCGCCCATGGCGACCTGGGCGAATCGCTGCGTACGCGCACGAGCGTGTGGTCCGAATTCACTTCGCTGTTCCCGGCAACCCTGGAACTGTCGATTGCGGCGCTGATCTTCGCAGGCATCCTCGGGCTTCTGGCCGGTGTGATTGCGGCACTGAAGCGAGGGTCCCTGTTCGACCATGGAGTCATGGGTATCTCCCTGGCGGGGTACTCGATGCCGATCTTCTGGTGGGGCCTGATCCTGATCATGTTCTTCTCGGTATCCCTGGGCTGGACCCCGGTATCGGGACGTATCGACCTGCTCTACGACATTCCCCCCAAAACCGGCTTCATGCTGATCGACACCTTGCTCAGCGATGAAGAAGGTTCGTTCATGGACGCCCTGCGTCATCTGATTCTGCCGGCCATCGTGCTGGGTACTATCCCGCTGGCGGTCATCGCCCGGATGACCCGCTCCTCGATGCTCGAAGTCCTGCGTGAAGACTACGTACGCACCGCCCGTGCCAAGGGCCTTTCGCCGGCTCGCGTGGTATTCGTTCACGGCCTGCGCAACGCGCTGATCCCGGTACTGACGGTGTTTGGTCTGCAAGTGGGCACCCTGCTGGCCGGTGCGGTTCTGACCGAAACGATCTTCTCCTGGCCGGGCATCGGCAAGTGGCTGATCGAAGCCATCGGCGCCCGTGACTACCCTGTCGTGCAGAACGGCATCCTGCTAATCGCCTGCCTGGTGATTCTGGTCAACTTCGTGGTGGACATCCTCTACGGCTTTGCCAACCCACGCATTCGTCATCAGCGCTGAGATCCCTTTTTATGAGCACACCTACTCCCGTAGTAGCAGTCGATCCAAGCCTGCTCTACCCGTCCGTTTACAAAGAGTTCTGGCAGCACTTCGCCAAGAACAAAGGCGCCGTCGCAGGCCTGGCCTTCATGCTGGTGATCGTGTTCTGCGCCCTGTTCGCGCCGTGGGTAGCCCCCCATGACCCGAGCGAGCAATACCGCGATTTCCTGCTGACCCCGCCGGTCTGGCTTGAAGGCGGTCAATGGCAGTTCCTGCTCGGCACCGATGAACTGGGCCGCGACCTGCTGTCGCGTCTGATCCAGGGTTCGCGCCTGTCGCTGCTGATCGGTTTGTCGTCCGTAGTGATGTCGCTGATTCCGGGGATCCTCATGGGTCTGCTGGCCGGTTTCTTCCCGAAAATCCTCGGCCCGACCATCATGCGTCTGATGGACATCATGCTGGCGCTGCCGTCGCTGCTGCTGGCTGTTGCCATCGTCGCGATCCTCGGCCCTGGCCTGATCAACACCGTCATTGCCATCGCCATCGTTTCCCTGCCGTCGTACGTGCGTCTGACCCGTGCAGCGGTGATGGGCGAGCTGAACCGTGACTACGTGACCGCCGCGCGTCTGGCCGGCGCAACGCTGCCGCGCCTGATGTTCATCACCGTGCTGCCCAACTGCATGGCGCCGCTGATCGTTCAGGCCACTTTGAGTTTCTCCTCGGCAATCCTCGACGCTGCGGCGCTGGGCTTCCTGGGTCTGGGTGTACAACCGCCGACGCCTGAGTGGGGCACCATGCTCGCTTCGGCCCGGGACTACATCGAACGCGCCTGGTGGGTGGTAAGCCTCCCGGGTCTGACCATTTTGCTCAGCGTGCTGGCAATCAACCTGATGGGCGACGGTCTGCGCGATGCGCTGGACCCGAAACTCAAGAACGCCGCCTGAGGACGTCCGAATGTCTCTGTTAAACATCAAGAACCTCAACGTGCGCTTTGGCGACGCCACGGCCACCCCAGTGGTAGACGGCCTGGATCTGGCCGTCGACAAGGGCGAAGTCCTGGCCATCGTGGGAGAATCGGGGTCGGGTAAATCCGTGACCATGATGGCGCTCATGGGCCTGATCGAGCACCCCGGCATCGTCACCGCCGACGCCCTGGTCTTCGACGGCAAGGACATGCTGACGCTCAATGCGCGCCAGCGTCGCAAGATCGTCGGCAAAGACATGTCGATGGTCTTCCAGGACCCGATGACCGCGCTGAACCCGAGCTACACCGTGGGCTTCCAGATCAAGGAAGTGCTTAAGCAGCACTTGGGCCTGTCCGGCCGTGCTGCCCATCAGCGCGCACTGGAGCTGTTGCAGAAGGTGGAAATCCCGGGCGCCGCACAGCGTCTGGACGCTTACCCGCACCAGCTCTCGGGCGGCATGAGCCAGCGTGTTGCAATCGCCATGGCCATCGCCGGCGAGCCAAAGCTGCTGATCGCCGACGAACCGACCACCGCGCTGGACGTGACCATTCAGGCGCAGATCATGGATCTGCTGCTGGCCCTGCAAAAAGAGCAGGACATGGCGCTGGTGCTCATTACTCACGACCTCGCCGTGGTGGCCGAAACCGCCCAGCGGGTCTGCGTGATGTACGCCGGCCAAGCCGTGGAAGTGGGTCAGGTGCCGGGGTTGTTCGACGTCCCGGCGCACCCGTACAGCGAAGCACTGCTGGCGGCGATTCCCGAGCACAGCATGGGCGCCGCGCGCCTGTCGACGCTGCCGGGTATCGTTCCGGGTCGCTATGACCGCCCAAGTGGTTGCCTGCTGTCGCCGCGCTGCCCTTACGTCCAGGACAAATGCCGCCAGCAACGCCCGGGCCTCGACCCGAAAGCCCATAGCCTGGCGCGTTGCTTCTTTCCGCTGAATCAGGAGGTGGCGTGATGAGCGAAATCGTACTGACCGCTCGTGACCTTACTCGTCACTACGATGTGTCCCGTGGGCTGTTCAAGCCAAACGCAACCGTGCGCGCGCTCAACGGCGTGTCGTTCGAACTAGAAGCCGGCAAGACGCTGGCGGTGGTCGGTGAGTCCGGCTGCGGCAAGTCGACGCTGGCCCGCGCGCTGACGCTGATCGAAGAGCCTTCTTCGGGATCGCTGAAAATCGCCGGCCAGGAAGTCACCGGCGCGACCAAGGCACAACGCAAGCAGCTGCGCAAAGACGTGCAGATGGTCTTCCAGAGCCCTTACGCGTCGCTCAATCCGCGGCAGAAAGTCGGTGATCAACTGGGCGAGCCGCTGCTGATCAACACTAGCCTTTCCAGCGCCGAACGCCGCGAGAAAGTGCAGGCGATGATGGCTCAGGTCGGTCTGCGTCCCGAGCACTATCAGCGCTACCCGCACATGTTCTCCGGCGGTCAGCGTCAACGCATCGCGCTGGCGCGGGCGATGATGCTGCAGCCTAAAGTGCTGGTGGCGGACGAACCGACGTCTGCCCTCGACGTGTCGATTCAGGCCCAGGTACTGAACCTGTTCATGGACCTGCAGCAAGAGTTCAACACTGCCTACGTGTTCATCTCCCACAACCTGGCGGTGGTGCGCCACGTCGCCGACACGGTGTTGGTGATGTACCTCGGTCGCCCGGCCGAGATGGGTCCAAAGGACGAGATCTACAACCGTCCGCTGCACCCGTACACCCAGGCGCTGCTGTCAGCGACCCCGACGATCCACCCGGACCCGTCGAAGCCGAAGATCAAGATCGTCGGCGAACTGCCCAACCCGTTGAACCCGCCGTCTGGCTGCGCGTTCCACAAGCGCTGCCCGTACGCAACCGAACGCTGCGCCGTCGAAGTGCCGGAACTGCGCTGGGTCGACAACCGTCAGGTCGCCTGCCATTACGCGGAACAGTTTGTGGCGTGATGGTTGATTCATAAAAAAGGCCGTTGCGTGAGAGCGCAACGGCCTTTTTTTGTGGCTTGATTTTGTGGCATCTGAACCACTGCTTCGCGATAACGGATGAGTTGTTCCCGGCTGAACCCGGTCCTACTGAATGCACGCCACTTCACTGTAGGAGCCAGCAAGCCGGCTCCTACAGGGAATCGCGTGCATTTAGCGGGACCGCCTTTAGCCGGGAATGAAACGCCTCCATCGTAGGAAGAACCACCTCAATAGACATCCCGCCGATACCGACCCTGCTCGATCAACTCTCGAACCGCGTCCTCACCCAACAACGCGTTCAACGTCGCATCCACCCCGGCCGCCATGCCTTCCAGGCTGCCGCAGATATAAATCACAGCGCCCTCGGCTAGCCAGCGACGCAGTTCATCAGCTGCCTCCCGCAAGCGGTCCTGCACATAGATTTTTTCAGCCTGATCCCGGGAAAACGCCAGGTCCAGACGCGCCAGATCGCCACTCGCCAGCCACCCTTTGAGCTCATCGGCGCAGTGGAAATCGTGGGCACTGTTGCGCTCGCCAAACAGCAACCAGTTGCGCGGCTCACCTGCTGCGACGCGCGCCTTGAGCAAGCTGCGCAGGCCTGCCAATCCGGTGCCGTTGCCGATCAAAATCATCGGCACCGACTCGGTCGGCAGGTGGAAACCACTGTTGCGACGCACCCGCAGACTGATCGCCCCGCCCACCGCGACATGCTCGGTCAACCAGCCCGAACACAGCCCAAGGCTGCCATCGGGGTGCAACTCCTGGCGCACGATCAGCTGCAGCACACTGTCCTCGGGAATCGACGCGATCGAATACTCGCGCATCGCCAGCGGCACCAGCGCATCGATCAGCGCTTGCGCGTGCAAGCCCACCAGATGACTCCGATTGACCGGCAACTGACGCGTCGACAAGGCTTGGCCGAGTGTCTCGCTCAAGCCATCGACGGTGACCTGGGTGTCAGCAGCAATGCCCAGACCGGACAGGAACTGCTCGACCGCAGAGGCCGGGTTGCGCGGCAACACCTCCACCAGATCGCCGGCCTCCCAACGGATTGCCGAATCGCACGTCAGCCCAAGCAAGAACACCTTCGATCCTGCGCTTCCGGGGTTCAGCCATTCCCGGGCCACCAGCGTCCAGTTCTGATACTCCGGCGCTTGCCAGACCGTTGCTGGCGTCGAGCCCGTCAACTGGCCCAGTTGCTGTTGCCAGTGTTGCAGCGCCACACCGTCGCCGCTGTCCACTTCCACCGGTGCGAACAGCGTGCGTCCGCCGCGCTCGGCCAGCCAGCCGTGCAACCGCTGAGCGAAACCGCAGAACTGCTGATACTGACGATCGCCCAGCCCAAGCACCGCGTAGTTGAGATTGTCCAGCACCAGCGGCCGGCCCAGCACTTTGCGCTCGAAGCCTCGGGCGCTGTCAGGCGCTTCGCCGTCGCCGAAGGTGCTGACAACAAACAACGCGTTGCGGCTCTGATGCAGGTCGTGTTCGGTGATGTCGCCCAGACGCTGCACCTTCACCGGCACACCGGCAGTTTGCAGCTGGCCGGCGGTTTGCCAGGCCAGTTGCTCGGCGAACCCGCTCTGGCTGGCGAAGCCGATCAACCAAGCCGCGCCCTGCTCGCCCGTCGTTGCTGACACTTCACCGCGAGCGTTGCGAATCTCGCGCTTCTTGCGTCGACGGTCCAGGTACAGCAACCAGCCGGTGATGAAAAACAGCGGCATCAGCAGCGCGGCAACGGTCACGACGATGCGCCCGACGAGGCCAAAATAGCTCCCGGTGTGCAGCGCGTAGTTGCTGACCAACAACTGCGCGCCGAAGCTTTTCTCGGAATAGCGCGACACCGCCTTGAGCGCGCCGTCGGCCGGATCGAGAGTCATCTGGTTCAACGCGCGGGGGTGCGGCCCTGTTGTAAGGAGGTAAAACACCGTCGCCATCTGGCCCGGGGCCTGGGGCATGCGCAGGTTGTAGGCCTTGAGATCCGGGCCGGCAGCGCTCTGAATGGTCTGCCAGATGGCGTCATAGTCCGGCGCCGAGGCAGTGATTGCCTTGGGTGCCTCTTTCACGACCGGGCCAGGACGCGGCCCTGCGCCACGGCGCTGTTCGCCCGCCACGGGAGGATCGCCAATCAGCTTGGTCATGCCGTTGCTGAACCAGTCGTAGGACCACATCAGCCCGGTGATCGCCAGCAGCAAATAGATGATCAGGCACCAGATGCCGAACACCGAATGCAGGTCCCAATTAAAACTGCGTCCCTTCTTCGCCCAGTCCATGGTCAGCCAGACGCGCCAGTTCAGCGGCTTGCGCGGCCAGCGCAGATACAGCCCGGACAGGCAGAAGAACACGAGGATCAGTGTGCAGGCGGCGGTGACTTGCTTGCCGTATTCACCTGCGGCAAGGAATCGGTGCAGGTTGAGGACGAAGCCGAAGAAGTCCTGACCGACGGCGTCCTCGGTGAACGCGCCGGTGTAGGGATTGAAGTTGTGCATCTCGCCGCGACGCTGGCCGGGCGGCGGTGTGAACCAGACCTGGGCGATCCGGTCGCCGCCGACATCGATGCGGAACATCGCTACCTTGTCTTTGCCCTGGGCTTCAACCTTGCTGACCATTTCGGCCAGTGACAGTTGACGGCCTTGGGGCTGCACGAACAGCACATCGGGGTTGAGCGCGTCGAGTATTTCGTCCTCGAAGGAATACAGCGCGCCAGTGATCCCCATCAGGGCAAGCACAAGACCGGCCGTGATTCCGAAGAACCAGTGCACTTGAAACAGGACTTTCTTCAACACCCTCGACACCTCACTCACCCGCTACGGCGCGCATTATGCGCACAAACGGCATGCATTCTCATCTGTGGCTGATTCTTATCACAAAGCTGTGGGGGCTTGCTCGTGAAGAGGCTGGTACATCCGTTGGATATCCAGCGGCCGAGCGTCCGCCTTCGCGAGCAAGCTCACTCCTACAGGTACTGACAGGCCACCACTGTGCGGCCAGCGAAAATTCTGCAGCAGTGACGTGCCGCATCCGGATCAGAAGTGAAAGCTGGCACTCATCAGCGCTCTTGGCGTGCTGACACCACCCGGTCGCTTGTCCAACGAAAATTCTGTAGGAGTGAGCTTGCTCGCGAAGAGGCCGGGACAGTCGCTGAAATCTTCGGCGACTGAGCTCAGGTCTTCGCGAGCAAGCTCGCTCCCACGAGATAGCGGCCTCACTCGATATTTCGGATCGTCCACCGGACTTGTTGGAGTGACAGGATCAGAAGTGGAAGCTGGCACTCATCAGCGCGGTACGGCCTGCTGCCATGTGCGCGTAGTGGGTGGTGAAGACCTGGTCGTAGTAACGCTTGTCGGTCAGGTTCTGCACGTTCAGCTGCAGGTCGACGTTCTTGGTCAGCGCGTACGTGGCCATGGCGTCGTAGCGCCAGTAGGACGGCACTTCCACCGAGTTGGCTTCGTTGCCGAAACGGGAATCGACGAAGGTTGCGCCACCGCCCACGGTCAGCTTCGGCATCAGCTCGTAGGTCGACCAGAAGTTGAAGCTGTTACGCGGCGTGCTCGGCATGTGATTGCCCTCGTCCGCCTTGCTGGTTGCACTGACGATCTCGCTCTCCATGTAGGTGTAGCCGCCGTAGACTTTCCATTTGCCGGTGATGTTGCCGCTGTAGGTCAGCTCCAGGCCATCGACACGCTGCTCGCCGTCCAGCACCTGGAACGTCGCGTTGTCAGGATCGGTCACCCGTGCGTTGGTCTTCTCGGTGCGGAACAGCGCAGCCGTCAGCGACAGGTTGTCGTCGAAGAAGTCCCACTTGGTGCCCAGTTCATAGTTGCGGTTCTTCTCCGGATCGAGGTTGGCGTTGTTCGCCGCGATTTCCAGACCGCCATTGCCGCTGGTTTCACCCGACGGGTTGCTGGACGTCGACCACGCCGCGTAGATGCTGCCGTTCGGCAGTGGCTTGTAGGTCACGCCGATCTGGTAATTCCACAGCTGACTGGTGTTCTCGCGCTTGAAGCTGCCCGCCACCGATCCCCGGCCGCCGGTGCTGTAACCGCTGGAACGCACATCGTAATCGTCATAACGCAGGCCCAGGTTCAACGACCACTGCTCGTTGAATTTCAGCGTGTCGAACACATACGCCGCACTGGTCTTGGTGTCGGTATCGGTGTACGCCAGGCTGTCGGTGATGGTGCCGTTCCAGTCGTCTTTCGGCGAGGGGTTGGACAGGCTGGTGCAGTCACCCGAGGCCAACAGCGCTGCGTTGCACGTCGAGCCAATGGCCCCGCCGCTGGCGCTGAGCACGTTGTAGCCGCGGTTGTGGGTGTCCTGATAGGAAAACTCAAGACCGGTGACCAAGCTGTGCTGAACGAAACCGGTGTCGAATTTCGCCTGCAGGTCGGTCTGGTTGACGAAGCCGCTGGAGGTGGAATTGCGGCTCTTCGCCGAGCGCGAGACGAGGCCCCTGGCGACGTTGCCGCGGCTGTCGTCCGGGTTGGTGACGATGTAGTCCAGCGTCGAGCGTGACATGCGGAAGCTGTTGGAGATCGTCAGGTTGTCGTTGAGGTCGTGTTCGAGGCGGATCGTGCCGCTGTCGTTGACGCTCTTGCGGTAGTCACGGTCGGTCAGGCCGTAAAAGTTGTTTTCGTTGACGTGGGCCGGCTTGTCGACCACGTACTTGCTGCGACCGGGGGTGCTGGTCAGCGGGATGCCATAGTCGGGCATGTCATCCGTGGACAAATGGTAGTAATCGACTTTGAGCCGCGTGTCGGTGCCCAGACCGAATGCGAACGAAGGCGCAACGCCCCAGCGGCTGTTGTCGACATCGTTGCGGCCGGCGACATTGGAATCATGCTTCATCAGGTTCAGGCGGAACGCCGAGGTGTCGGTCATCTGCTTATTGACGTCGAGGGTGTAGCGCTGGGTCTGGTCCGAACCGAAGGTGTAGCCGCCGTTGAAGTCATCGCCCAGATGGGCGCCTTTGGTGACGAGGTTCAAGCTACCACCCGTGGAGCCTGCGCCGGTGAACGCCGAACCCGGGCCCTTGCTGACCTCGACCGATTCGACGTTGAAAATCTCCCGGCTCTGCGCCGCCACGTCGCGCATGCCGTCGATGAACACGTCGCTCTCTGCGTTGAAGCCGCGAATGATCGGGCGATCCGCATTCGGGTTACCGCCCTCGCCCGCGCCAAAAGTAATGCCAGGGGTGGTGCGCAAAGCGTCGGCCAGGCTCGTGGCCGCGGTGTCGCGGATGACTTGCTGCGGGATCACCGTGACGCTTTTCGGCGTCTCGCGCAGGGGCGCGGTGTACTTTTTCGAGGCAGACTCTTCGGTTTTGTAAGCCGTGTCGGCTCGCTCTCCGTCAATGTTGGTGGCCCCCAGATTCAGAGCATCCGATGCAGGTTCCGCAGCCTGCGCCACATGGGCGGCTGACATCGCGGCAAGGGCGACGCTGACGGCGCTGACGATGGAACGCTGTGAATGAGCGGTAACCGGTTGTGCTTGGCGCGACATTTTCCTTCCCCAAGGAAACAATAAGGCGGCGGAATATAGTTGAGACTGTTTCGCATTCGCAGAAAACTTACATTCTTTACACTTTCCCATTACTCAATTTTCACATCCACCCATTCACGCGCGCGGATGGTGTTTTACACGATCAATAAGAATCACTATCATCCGCCGCCTCATTCTTCTCGCAGGTCGCGATTCATGCTCCTACATATCCCCGGTCTGTTTTCGCCCGAGGAGGTGCGACGCATCCGTCAGGCGCTGGAAGAAACTGAATGGGCTGACGGTAAGATCACCGCCGGGCACCAGTCGGCGAAAGCCAAGCACAACCTGCAATTGCCGGAAGGCCATCCGCTTGCCGTGGAGATTGGCGCGGCGATGCTCGAACGCTTGTGGCAGAACCCGCTGTTCATGTCCGCCGCCCTGCCCCACAAAGTCTTCCCGCCCTTGTTGAATTGCTACACCGGCGGGGGCAGTTTCGACTTCCACATCGACAACGCCGTGCGTCAGGTCAAGGGCAGCGCCGAGCGTGTGCGCACCGATCTGTCATCGACGCTGTTCTTCAGCGATCCAGAGGATTACGACGGTGGCGAACTGGTGATCCAGGACACCTTCGGCACCCGTCAGGTCAAGCTGCCGGCGGGTGACCTGCTGCTGTATCCGGCCAGCAGTCTGCACAAGGTCAATGCCGTGACACGGGGCGCGCGGTACGCCTCGTTCTTCTGGACCCAGAGCTTGGTGAGGGACGATGGTCATCGCACGCTGCTGTTCGAAATGGACGCGGCCATCCAGCAACTCAGCCGCGATGTGCCTGACCACCCCTCGCTGCTTCAGCTCACTGGGACCTATCACAACCTGCTGCGGCAGTGGGTCGAGGTCTGAGTCATGACCTGGAATCTGCGACGTGAAGAGGTGCTCGATGGCGACCAGTTGCGCGCCATGCTTGAAGACAGCCCGGCCAGTGCCGCACGGGCGATTCTGATTGCGGCGCAGGCCAATATCGTCGACGCCCAGGCGCTGCTCGGACAGATATTGCTCGACGGTAGCGGCATCGAATGCGATCCGGCGCTGGCGCTGGTCTGGTTTCAGATTGCGGCCCGTCGCGGGCACGCCATGGCGCAGAACATGGCAGGCCGTTGCCATGAGCATGGGTGGGGCTGTGAGCCGGATGCCGCAAAGGCTGCCGAGCATTATCGCCTCGCCGCCGAGGCCGGTCTGGATTGGGGCTTTTATAACTACGGCAATCTTCTGGCGACCGGCCGTGGGGTCAATAAAGACCAGGCTCGCGCGCTGGCGTGCTATCGCAAGGCGGCAGAACTGGGCCATGCCAAGTCGATGAACCTGGTGGGGCGTTATCTGGAAGAGGGGCTCTGCTGCGAGCAGGATCTGGCTGGCGCTTACGACTGGTACCGGCGTTCGGCCAAAGGCGGCGACTTTCGCGGGCAGTTCAGTTACGCCGCAGTATTGGCCGAACAAGGTCATGTCGAGGAGGCGCTGAGTTGGCTGCGCAGTGCGTTACAGATTGGAAATCTGAATTTTTTGCGAGTGAGCGCCGACTACCTGCTTGCATCGCCTTATCCACAAATTCGCGCACTGGCCGGAGCCTACCGGGATCGAACACTACTTGACGCATCGTGAGAGCGCTGCGGCTCTGCAGATGTCGATCAGCATAGAAAACGTCAGAACCCCCTGTCGACGAATCCCTTTATTCACACCCGAATTAATCACTTAACATTTCAGTTGGTTCGACAGGCCCAACAAATGGGGCTTAAGCGCACTTCAATCTTATCGCAGCAGAACATTCCTACAGGCTCTGCCTACTTTTCTTTTTTGACCTATTCAAAAACGCAACATACTCTTCGGACGTGCAGATATCTTTCGGTTGAAAGACGTTACGGAACAATGCACTTACTTACTCATCATTAAAGGACTAATGATAATGCCTCATACTGAATCCGAGATTGCGGAAAAAGCCGCAACCCTTCCAAACACGCTGATTGGCGCAACGGCAGACGCGTCCCTGGATACAAGGGATATCGGCCTGATTTTGACCAAGGAAGATATTAAAAGCCTGAAGAAATATGAACTCGCAGGACTCGCCCTGCCCGTTGAACTGAAAGACGTAATAACTTACCTGGGTTACGAGACAGGCGCAGGCAATCGACTGGAAGCCGCTGACTTTCAGGAGACCTTCAAACTCATTCATACCCACGCGGGCTTGTGGAATCCGCTACGTACTGACTTGATGACGGTCAATGACAAACTGGTAGGCTTCGCTGTCTCAATGCAGGTCTATGGGGGTAGCATCAATGTAGTCTTGGATGACGTCCGCGCGCTGAATTTGATAGACGAGCACAAAATTGAAACGGTGGAAGACTTGCGCAAAGTCGAGATGGAGCTGGGTATGAAGTTTCCCGGAATCGATCCGGTGGACCGGAAGGATATCGGCGATTATCTGGACGACATTTTAAAGAAAGTCCGCGAACAGCAAGCCGACGCGCGGCAGATTAAAGAACGTCTGGACGCGTTCGGCAAAGAGCTCGCAGGCAGCGTCAAACCTGCGATTGATCTGAAGATCAGGGGCATTGCCAACAATACACTTGGTGCAGAGATCGAGGCACTGCAGACCGCCATCGATAACCGGTCCATGGCAATCGAAGAGAAAAGCAAGGAGTACGACAAGCTTGTCAGAGAGGCGATCAAAAGTGTCGTTAGCGGCGGCCTGATCATGGTTATCTACTCCAGCGTTGAGGCTGAGAAAGTCCGTAAGGCGCGTAATGCGCTACGTGAACAACAAGAAGCAGCCATCGGCCTCATGGAGACAAAAAACACCATTCTCGCGTCGCTCAACCGTGTGCGCAATGACCTCCAGAACCTGGACATTATTGTGCTGGATGCAGACACCGCAACCAAGAACTTGATTACCGTCTGGAACGGGCTCAACACTTTTTTATCTCAATCCGTTGAAGAAATCAGTGGCATTGAGGATGGGCTGAGCATGCGCAGATTTCGTAACCAGATCAGCCTTGTGTTTCGGCCCTGGAAAAACATTGAAGCTGATGCCACAAAACTACGTGACGTATTTGCCGAAGCAGATCGCGAATTTAAACAAGAGTATGGAAACTAATATGAATAACATTACCGATTTTCCAATGAGCGCTCATTATCAGACAGTCGACGTGGCCGCGCTGCGCCAAGCGGCCAAAGAGGCCGGCGATGCCTCGATTGAAGTGCAAAGTCTGTTTATCAATACCGAGTATCTCCCCGCATTGCACGCTCGAATAAAAGCAAGCGACAGCGCAATGCGCGCCGCGCAATTTAAACTTCAGGAGACCGTCCAGGCGCTTGATCTTGATCTGAAGGCCCATGTTAAAACACTGCGCCATTACCAATCCGAGCTGGCAACGGCCACTGGCAGCGAAAAGCAGGAGGTGCTGGAGGACATCGCCAAAGTGGTGACCACTATCGTCGGCACCGTACGCAAGAATCAGACCGAGCTGGACCGCGTGTATGCGCCCATGACGGTCGAAGTGGACCGCGCGGCTACCGGAAGTTATCTGACTCAATTACTGGCGGACCAGCAACGTTTGCCTGCAGAGAGCCTCGAAATCAAGGTAAGAGAGGAAGCTCTGCAAGGAAAACGCCAGACATTGACACAAGCAATGACGTTGATTGAATCGAAGGGCTTCGCTGAAGTGGGCAAGGAAACTCTCCTTGATGCGCAGAATATTGCAACGCTGGCGGCGGGTGGTCCCGAGGTGGCAGTACTTAGCACCGCTATTGAGCTGGCGCAGCAGACACTCGAAAACGTGGAGTCTTTCATCAATTACATCGGCCTGATGAACGCCAGGGATGCAATTCGCAAACAGATCGATGAGCTGTTGAATCGTATCCAGGGCAAGACCATCGAACTACGTACGGTTGAGATGAAAGCAAAGTTAATCCAAGCCAGTAATGCGTTTGAAGATCAGAGAATTCGGTACACGGCCGAGTTTTCGAAGGTGGGCGCCGCAGCGAAATCTTTTGTCGGCACATACCAAAATGTCGATCCCTCCGCCCCGGATGCGCTGGCCCAACTCGCGGCTGACGCATTAGGACTGGCCAAATTCGTGAAAGCGTCGGTTTGATCCGCGAAAGCTGACCGCTGAACACGTTCATCAACAGACGTTTAAGTTTGCAGGTAGGGCTGTATCAACGGTCGTACCTGTTTTTTTTGTGCGCACGACGAATCCATTTATGACCGGAACCTACGTTAGTCAGGAACAATTTGATGACATCAATGAATGCATGGAATACATGAAGACACCCAATTTAGGTACTTGGCAGTTTACGCAGCTACTGGGGCTCGTCCCGCAGTGGCCGGCTTTTATCCCGAATGCGGAAATCAGGGAAGGCGCCCGCCAATCCAGCTCGTGGGATATCAAGAGCAATGCAGGCTATTATTTGAACGTCGCCACACTGTTGGCTGAAGTCATCAATTTCACAGACTACGTTGTGACATTCGCCGCCTCGTTGACGCCGGCCAACAATCAGCGGGGCGTTGATGTGCTTGAGCAAATGCCGCCTCCGCCTGGCTTAAAACCCATGTATGCCCCCAAACCGCTCACTGACTGTCTACAGCTACTCAAGCACTTTCAACAGATAATGTGGGCCAAAGCCCAGATGGGCCTACTCACTGCAACCGCTTATGGCAATCTGCGCCAAGGCATCTACACAACGCTGCCTCGGGTGGCCGACTTCATGTCGTTTTACCTACAACGCGCCATCATGATGGGCGGCCATGGCCCTGCATCGGACACGGCTCGGCAATTTGCACAAAATGTCGATCGTCTTTACGTGTTCGGAATGAGTGGCATGGCTAACTATCTTACCCAGGCCCAGCGCATCTACGACGTTATCGCCAATACCAGTGATCGTTTCAACGCGCTGGAAAGTACGAAGTCGATGCGCGTAGTGGTTAACAAAATGAAGCTGATCAAGGGAGATCTGACCGACGCTCAACGCTATTGTGAGGAAATGGCAGCGCTGGGTACCCGACCATGATCGGGCACCTTACGGAAACAAAAAACCCGCGATCTCTCGCGGGTTATTCTTTTTACAACAGCAAACGCTTAAACGTAGAACGATTTCAGCGGCGGGAAACCGTTGAATTCAACAGCGCTGTAACTGGTGGTGTACGCACCGGTGGACAGCCAGTACAGGCGGTCACCGATAGCCAGGTTCAGTGGCAGGCCGTACTTGTAGTTTTCGTACATGATGTCGGCGCTGTCGCAGGTCGGGCCTGCAATGACCACTTCTTCCATTTCGCCTTTCTTCTCGGTCCAGATCGGGAACTTGATGGCTTCGTCCATGGTTTCGATCAGGCCGGAGAACTTGCCCACGTCCGTGTACACCCAACGCTCGACGGCAGTGCGGGATTTACGCGACACCAGCACCACTTCGCTGACTAGAATGCCGGCGTTGGAAATCAACGAACGGCCCGGCTCCAGAATGATTTCCGGCAGGTCATCACCGAAGTCTTCTTTCAGGTAGCGAATGATTTCTTCGGCGTAGGTTTCCAGGCTGTTGGTGCGGGTGATGTAGTTGGCCGGGAAGCCGCCACCCATGTTGATCAGCTTGAGAACGATGCCGTCTTCTTCTTTCAGACGCTCGAAGATCACTTTTACTTTGGCGATCGCGGCGTCCCAGACGCTGATGTCACGCTGCTGCGAACCGACGTGGAACGAGATGCCGTAAGGCACCAGGCCCAGTTCGCGGGCGAGGATCAAAAGGTCCATCGCCATGTCGGTCTGGCAGCCGAATTTGCGTGACAGCGGCCAGTCGGCCGTGGTCGAGCCTTCGGTGAGGATACGCACGTAGACTTTCGAACCCGGCGCGGCCTTGGCGATGTTGCGCAGGTCCGCTTCGGAGTCGGTGGAGAACAGACGCACGCCCTTCTCGTAGAAGTAGCGGATGTCCTTGGATTTCTTGATGGTGTTGCCGTAGCTGATGCGATCCGGGCTGACACCGCGATCCATCACTTTATCCAGCTCGTAGATCGAGGCGATGTCGAAGCTCGAACCTTTTTCCTTTAGCAAGTCGATGATCTCGACCGCAGGGTTGGCTTTCACGGCGTAGTAGATGCTGGCAAATTCGAAGCCTGCACGCAGGTCGTCGTAGGCCTTGCTGATCATCGCGGTGTCGATGACCACGAACGGGGTTTCTTGCTTGTCGGCAAACGCCTTCATTTTCTCGAAGGTGCTTTTCTCGAAATAGTCTTCGACCTGGATCGACATGCGGGGACTCCTGTTGGCAAACGGTAAAAAACAATGGGTGTGAGCGCGCGGCTCGTGAACGTCCTCCGTATCCCCACTTTGGTTCGCCTACTTCCCAAGGCTGCTCGGCCGAAAGCAAAAAGGCCATCCGGTGATACACCACGGTTGGCCTTGCTGTCTCGTCGTCAGTACTTGAGCCGGATGGATCGTTTCCAGCATGGACGTTCGGCGCGAACTGTAGGACCTGAGGGGCCGGAGATCAACTAAAAATGTCGCGTTTCTGCCCGTTTTTGCCAGACGGGAATTCCACGCGCGTTCAATCAACCCGTAGTAACCGACCGATGTGACAGGGTGATGTTCCCGGCGATCTCTCA
>Ga0308164_10002331_pt1 | contig 19226 bp, 13 predicted proteins | sample PhyTR2_FD_201031 | JGI IMG/M metagenome (GOLD analysis project Ga0308164, IMG submission 201031) | Phyllosphere microbial communities from UC Gill Tract Community Farm, Albany, California, United States - DLSLT.R2 | ecosystem: Host-associated > Plants > Phyllosphere > Unclassified | place: USA... | reverse complement strand
TCCACGCCCATCGACTTCAGGCGCGCCAGCACCTGCTCGTACACCGGCAGCAGGGAATCGAGCAGGGAGAAGCGGTCGAAGCCGGGCGTCTTCTCCTGGCCCAGCCACAGGAAGGTCAGCGGGCCGGTCAGCACCGCCTTCACGGGATGGCCCAGGTTCTGCGCCTGCGCCACCTCGTCGAACAGCCGCACCGAGCCGAGTCCGAAGCGGGTGTGCGCGGTGAATTCGGGGACCAGGTAGTGGTAGTTGGTGTCGAACCACTTGGTCATGGCCAGCGCATGCGTGCCGGCAGCAGCGGGGCCATGCGCGCAATCCGCGTGGTCCTCGTGGCCGGCCTCGGCGGCCACGCCGCGCGCCATGGTGAAGTAGCGCGCCAGTTCGGGTTCGGCGGCGAAGTCGAAGCGCGCCGGCTCGCAACCCAGCAGCTGGATGTGGTTGGCCATGTGGTCGTAGAAGGCGAAGTCGCCCACCGTGACGAAATCCAGGCCGGCCGCGCGCTGGGCCTGCCAGTGCGCGGCGCGCAGATCGGCGCCGACGGCTTCGAGCGCGGCGGCGTCGAGCTCGCCGCGCCAGTGGGATTCGAGGGCGAACTTCAATTCGCGTTGGGCGCCCATGCGTGGGAAGCCGAGGGTGTGGATGCGTGTCATGCGGCGATCATCCCGTCGGCTCGTCTATTATTCAAACGAAAGATTTTGTCTTTCATCTTGAATGATTTTCATGGACTCCACGATCCTCGAAGTGCGCCACCTGCGCACCCTCGCCGCCCTGCGCGACACCGGCAGCCTGGTTCGTGCGGCGCAGCTGCTGCACCTGACGCAGTCGGCGCTGTCGCATCAGGTGAAGCTGCTGGAGGACCACTTCGGCACCGCGCTGTTCGAGCGCAAGTCGGTGCCGCCGCGCTTCAGCGTCGCCGGCCTGCGCCTGCTCGAGCTCGCCGATGCCGCGCTCCCGCTGGTCGGCGCGGCCGAGCGCGATCTGGCGCGGCTGGCGGCCGCGCGCGCCGGCCAGCTGCGCATCGTGGTCGAGTGCCACACCTGCTTCGACTGGCTGATGCCGGCCATGGATGCCTTCCGCCAGCGCTGGCCGGAGGTCGAGCTGGACATCGTCTCGGGCTTCCACCCCGATCCGATCGCGCTGGTGCTGCAGGACCGTGCCGAGGTGGCCATCGTCTCGGAGCAGGATGCCGCCGAGTCGGTCGACTACCACGCGCTGTTCCGCTTCGAGATCGTGGCGCTGCTGGCCAACGACCATCCGCTGGCCGCGCGGGCGCACCTGGTCGCATCCGACTTCGCCGACCAGACGCTCATCACCTATCCCGTGCCCGACGACATGCTGGACATCGTGCGGCAGGTGCTGCTGCCCGCCGGGATCGAGCCGGCGCACCGCCGCACGACCGAGCTGACGGTCGGCATGCTGCAGCTGGTGGCGAGCGGCCGCGGCATCGCCACCCTGCCGCTGTGGGCGGTCCAGAACTACCTCGATCGCGGCTATGTCACGGCGCGGCCGGTGGGTGGCGCCGGCCTGGCGGGCGAACTGCACATGGCCTGCACGGCGGCCACCTCGGCCCAACCCTGGCTGCGCGACTTCGTGCAGATCACGCGCGAGACCTGCATCCGCAGCCTGCCGGGCATCGACCTGCTCTGAGGACGGTGCGCCCGCCGGCGCCGCCGCGCGCCGCTCAGCCGCCGCCCGGGACGCGCTCGACGACCACGCTGGAATCGCAGCCCCGGCCGGCGGCGACGAAGCGCCGCGCCAGCCGCGCCAGCAACGGCGCCGCGCCACGCAGCAGCGGCGGCAGCCAGTCGGCCGGGGCGCTGATCAGGCCGCAGCGATAACGCGCCTCGGCCGGCGACCACGACAGCGCCGCGCAGGCCCCCCGGAGGCGCCGGCTCGCCAGCACCCCGGCCGGGCAGGGCTCGCTCAGGCAGCACACGCCGCAGCCGTTGCAGGGCCGGCCCTCCGGTGGCTTGGGGGGCGCATCGGGTCGGATGAGGATGACCTGGTCGGAAGGCATGGCTCCGATGATGGGGCGACCCCGCGCCGCCGAGGGTCCGAACAGGGGGTCGCGAAGGCGGCAACTCGGGGCTTCGGCCGCGCGGGGGCGCGGCGCGGACTCGCATAATGCCCGCCCGCATCGTTTTGCGCCGGCCGCCACCGGTCCACGCCCATGATCGTCCGCCCCCGCCCCCACTGGCTGCGCCTGCTGTTCGTCTGGCGCGGCTCGATCCTGCGCGACATCGCGCCGCAGCTGCTGGGCATGACGGCCATCGCCATCGTCGTGACCGTGCTGCATGGCCGCTTCTTCGAGTGGAAGATCGCGCTGAACTTCGTGCCGTTCTCGCTCATCGGGCTGACCCTGGCGATCTTCCTGGGCTTTCGCAACAGCACCAGCTACGCGCGCTACTGGGAGGCACGCGTGCTGTGGGGCGGCCTGCTCAACGACACCCGCACGCTGGTGCGCCAGGCGCTGACGCTGAGCGGCGCGCCCGGCGAGGCCGCCGTGCTGGCCGCGCGCCTGACCGCCTTCGTCCATGCCCTGCGCCACCAGCTGCGCCAGACCGACCCGACGATCGACCTGGCGCGCCTGCTGCCGGCCGAGGACTGCGCGCGGCTGCGCGCGGCGCGCTGGAAGCCGGCCGTGCTGCTGCTGATGGCGGGCGAATGGCTGGGCGACCAGTACCGCGCGGGCCGGCTCGCCGCGCCGCTGGTGCAGGCCATGGAGCCGCCGCTGGGCCGCCTGACCGATGCCCTGGGCGGCTGCGAGCGCATCGCCGGGACGCCGATCCCGTTCACCTACGCGGTCATCATCCACCGCACGATCTATCTCTACTGCCTGCTGCTGCCGTTCGGGCTGGTGGACGCCATCGGCGCGACGACCCCGGTGATCGTGGCGTTCATCGCCTACACCTTCTTCGCGCTGGAGGCGCTGGGCGCCGAGATCGAGGAGCCCTTCGGCCTGCAGCCCAACGACCTCGCGCTCGATGCCATGTCGACCATGATCGAGGGCACGCTGCGCGAGATGGCGGGCCTGCCGCCACTGCCCGCCGCGCCCGGCGCCGATCCGTTCATTCAGACCTGAACCAGCATCTCCCGCACCTTGTGGGCCAGCGCGTCGATGGTGAAGGGCTTGGCCAGCATGTCCATCCCGCTCGCCAGGAACTCGCCCCTGACCGCGGCCTTGCTGGCATAGCCGGTGATGAACAGCACCTTCAGGGCGGGCCGGCGCTCCCGCATCAGCTCGGCCAGGTCGCGCCCGTTGACACCGGGCAGGCCGACGTCGGTGATCAGCAGGTCGATGCCCTCGAGCCGCTCCTCCAGGGCCAGCGCGCTGGCCGCGTCGACGGCCTCGTGCGTCACGTAGCCCAGGTCGCCCAGGATCTCCGACAGCACCCGCCGCACGCCGGATTCGTCCTCGACGAACAGCACCGTCTCGCCCCGGCCCTGGGGCGAGCGCGCCACCGACTGCTCGCGGGTCACCGGCTGCTGCAGTGGCGCCAGGTTGCACGGCAGGTAGATGTTGACCGTGGTGCCCTCGCCGGGGATCGAGTGGATGCTGGCGTGCCCGCCGGTCTGGCGCGCGAAGCCATAGGTCATCGACAGCCCGAGCCCGGTGCCCCGGCCGATCGGCTTGGTGGTGAAGAACGGATCGAAGGCCTGCGCCACCACCTCGGGCGCCATGCCGCTGCCGTTGTCGGACACGCTCACCATCACATACTGCCCCGGCGCCACGTCAGGATGCATGGCGGCGTAGCCGGCGTCGAGTTCGCGGCTGCAGGTGGCGACGCGCAGCAGGCCCCCCTCGGGCATCGCGTCGCGCGCGTTGATGGTCAGGTTGAGCAGTGCGTTCTCCAGCTGGTTGCGATCGGAATTGACGCGCGGCAATCCTGGCTGGAGATGCAGCTCGAAGCGGATGCTCTCGCCGACGCTGCGCCGCAGCATGTCCTCCATGTCCGCGATCAGCCGGTTGACCTCGATCGCCTGCAGGTCGAGCGACTGCTTGCGCGAGAACGTCAGCAGCCGCTGGACCAGGGCGGCGGCGCTCTGGGCGGCGGTCGACGCCATCGTCAGGTAGCGTGGGAGGTCGCCCGTGCGTCCGCTGGCGACGCGGCGGTTCATCAGCTCCAGGCTCGCCGTGATGGTGGCGAGCAGGTTGTTGAAGTCGTGGGCGATGCCGCCGGTGAGCTGCCCCATGGCTTCCATCTTCTGCGACTGGCGCAGTTGCTCCTGCGCGCTCTGCAGCGCCTCGGAGCGCTCCAGCACGCGTCGCTCCAGCGTGTCGTTGAGTTCGCGCACGGCCTCCTCGGCGCGATGGCGATCGGTCTCGTCGCGGGCGATCTTCAGGAAGCCATGCGGCTCGCCGGACGGACCGGTCGGCAGCATGTTGAGCGAGCCATTCATGAACACGCGCCGGCCGTCCTTGCACAGATGCCAGCGCTTGTCCGGCGCGCTGCCGTGCAGCGCCGCCGTGACCAGTTCCATGGCGTCGATTCCCGCCATCCGGTCCTCGGGCGTGAAGATGAGCGACACATGGCGCCCGATCGCCTCCACCGCCTCCCAGCCGAAGATGAGCTGTGCCCCGCCCGACCACTCCGTGATCACGCCGGCCCCATCGGTGGCGAGGATCGCGTGGTCGAGCGCGTTCTCGACCACCAGCCGCAGGCGCGCGTCGCGCTCGCTCGCATCGATCGGATGCTGCAGCACGGCCTCGACGACGCCCTGCGCGTCGAGCACCGGTGCATGCTGGATGCACCAATGGCGCGGCTCAAGCCCGCCGCCCCGCCCCGCCGGCAGGATGACGTCGTAGCGCCGCAGCGGCAGCGTTTCCGGCTGGCCATCGCGCAGCACGCGCTCGAGCGACGCGCGCACCAGCGCCAGCGTCTCGGCGTCGCCCAGACAGACCTCGCCGACGTCGCGTCCCATGAGCTCGTCCAGCGCCCGGTGCGTCGACGCCAGGTAGGCGCGGTTGGCGGCGACGACGCGCATGGATCGGTCGAACACCAGGTAGGCCTGCGGTGCGGCGTCGAAGAGCGCTTGAGGATGGGGTGACATGCGGCGGATGAGACCCCGTGAGTGGAGAGGCGGAAGTCGAGCCGGTGGTGCGATGCAGTTCGCCGGGTAGGAAGTATGTCTTACCTGAGCCCTTGTACGTCGAGCGGACGATCGGCGTCGACGAATTCGGAGGCTGCTTGGCCGACGCCGGTTTTCTCCGCCGGACCACGCGTGGCGTGGCGGGCCGGCCCCAGTGTCGATCGGATGGATCTTCCGGACTGGCTGCCCCGCACGCTCAACCTCGTCGACCTGCTGCTCGCGGTCATCGTCCTCCTGGGCATCGCATCGGGCTGGCGCCAGGGTTTCGTGTCCGGCCTGCTCTCGCTGGCGACGCTGGCCACCAGTCTGTGGCTGGCGCTGGCCTGGCATGAACCCGTGGCCGCCTGGCTGGTCGACCAGGCCTGGGTGGTCGACCCCTGGGCCGCGCCGGTGGCCTTCGGCATCGTGCTGATCGGAGCCTCACTGCTCTTCGGCAGCATCGCGAGGGCCCTGATGCGGCGCACGCCATGGGCGGTGCACCGGCATGGCCTGAACCACCTGCTGGGTCTCGCGCCGGGCGCCATCACCGGCGCCATCCACGCGGCGGTGGTGGCGGTCCTGCTGCTGGCCTGGCCGCTGTCCGAGCGCATCGATGCCGAGGTCCGCGCCAGCACCTTCGCCGCGCATCTGAGTCGGCCCGCCGAGCTGCTGGAGGAGCGTCTGCAACCGATCTTCGAGCCCGCGGTGCGACGCACGATGCGTGGCGTGACGGTCGCGCCGGATTCGCAGGAATCGGTCAAGCTCCCCTACACGGTGGCCGATGCCAGGCCCCGGCCCGACCTCGAGGAGCGCATGCTGGCGCTGGTGAACACCGAACGCAGGGAGGCCGGCCTGCCGCCCCTGCAGGCCGATCCACAGGCCCTCGAGACCGCGCGGGCCCACTCGCGGGACATGTGGGCACGGGGCTATTTCTCGCACATCGATCCCGACGGTGGCAGCCCCTTCGACCGCATGCGCGCGAATGGATTGCGCTTTCGCGCGGCGGGGGAGAACCTGGCGTTGGCGCCGACCCTGCCGATGGCTCACCAGGGTCTGATGAATTCGCCGGGCCACCGGGCCAACATCCTGCAGCCCGCCTTCGGCCGGCTCGCCATCGGCATCCTCGACGGGGGCCGGCATGGCCTGATGGTCACCCAGACCTTCCGCAATTGATCGCCATCCGCGCGCTCGGGGGTGCAGTCGGCTGCCGCACGTCAGCGTGGCGCTCCGGTCATCCTGGCCTGTTCACCGACAGCGCGCCACGGCGACCTGCGCAACCTTGTCGTTTTCTTCGAAAGGCTTCGTGATGACCGTCCAGTACGTCGTTTCCATCTCCGGTGAATTGCTCTATTTCGACGCCGAGCGTCAGCCCGCTCCCGAATTTCCGCACGATGCCGACGACCCCGACAGCAAACCCGCGTTGAAATTGATCCCAGTGGAAAAGAAACCGGCCGCGCAGCCCGAATGGGACGACGCCCTGTCCCGCTACAGCGACGAACAGCGGATGTCGGCCGAGATCAGTGAAGTGATTCCGGGCTGACCCCATCAGACGGGAGAGTGCCGGCGCATCGCCGGCCTCGCGTGCGGATCCACCACGTGGACCCGTGCGCTCAACGCGGCATCGAGAGCGGTTGACGGGGCTCCAGCGACTGCCAGGTGCTCGCCTCACGCAACAGACGACGCGATTGCTTCAGCCGCTGTGCGATCGCGCATTCGAGGGGAGACGGTCGGAGAAGCGATCGCCCCCAGTTGAAGCAGGTGCGAAACGATCCTCTGGCCAGACGGCGACACTGATACATAGCGTTCCAAAACGTGAAATTTGAAACAATCTAGTTTCAACTATTCGTATTTTATGTCAGCCAATGCCTCGCTTGATGTCGGGATTTGCAGTATGCGTCTCAAGTCGCATCGATCACCGCTCCGACCGTCCGGCTCAACGTCTGGATGTCGAATGGCTTGCGCAGCACGATCGCGCCGGAGACACCGTCGAGCGCCAGCGTGTCGGAGTAGCCGCTGACGAAGACGATCGGCAGCCCCGGATTGCGCGCCTGGGCGATGCGTGCCACTTCGGCGCCATTGAGCCCCGGCATCAGGAAGTCGATGATCGCGACGGCCGGAGAGAAATCCTCGATCCGCTTCAGTCCCGATTCGCCATCCGAAGCCTCGCCCACCAGATAGCCCTCGTCCCGCAGGCCCTGCACGATCACGTCGCGCACGCCATCGTCGTCGTCGATGACCACGACGCGCCGCTGCGTCGACGCGGGCAGGGCCTCGAGCGCGGCGCGCTCGCTGTCCGGCGGCTCGACCACCGGTGAGGTCTCGGGAAAGCGCAGATCGATGGTGGTGCCGGCGCCGGGCTCGCTCTGGATCGTGAATTCGCCTCGGCACTGCATGACGAACCCGTAGACCTGCGCCAGTCCCAGCCCGGTGCCCTTGCCTTTCTCCTTGGTCGTGAAGAACGGTTCGGCCGCGCGCGCGGCCACCTCCGGCGACATGCCCTGGCCGTTGTCCGTGACCAGCACCCGCACACAGGGAGCGCCGTTGGCTCCCATGTGCCAGCGCTCGCAGCGGATGTCGATGACGCCGCCCTCGGGCATCGCATCCTTCGAGTTCAGCGCCAGATTGAGCAGCGACAGTTCGAGCTGATCCGAGTCGCACAGGGCCCAGGCGTCGGCCGCCTCGACCTGCAGCCGCAGCGTCACCGTCGGGCCGAGCGAGTTGCCGATCAGCTCGCGCGCGCTGACGATGACCGCTTCCATGGGGGTCGGCCGGATCGAGAGCTTCTGGCTGCGCGAGAAGGCCAGCAGCTGCTGCGTGACCTTGGCGCCCTTGGCCACCGCACCGGCCAGGTTGACCGTGTACTTGGACAGGGGATCGTCCGCCGGCATCTTGCGCTTGAGCAACTGCACGTTGCCGCTGATGGTCATGAGCAGGTTGTTGAAGTCGTGCGCGATGCCCCCGGTGAGGTGGCCGACCGCCTCCAGACGCTGCGCCCGGTACATCGCGGCCTCGACCTTGGCGCGCTCGGCGCTTTCCGCCTTGAGCTGACGCGACTGGTCGACCAGTTGCTGCTGAGCCTGGCACATCACATCGGCCAGCGCCTCGTTCCTGGACTTGCGCTCGTCCTCGAGCGCGATCTGCCCACGGCCGTCCTTGAGCACCAGCAATGCCATCGGGATGATGGTGATGACGACGAACAGCGCCATCGCCGCATCGACCTCCAGCCGATGCAGGTAGACCGCCTGCACCAGCACCCAGCCCACGATCGGCGGCACCAGCATGAAGCCCAGCTGCCTTCGCGCCACGCCACCGGCGGCATAGGAGGAGGCCACCACGGCCGCCCAGCCCAGGTCCGGCCGCAGGACCAGGGACGCGATCGACAGCATGAAGATCGCGATGGCCGTCTGCATGGCCATGTTGCTGAACAACGCGATGCCCGACAGGTCATGCACGCCATAGGCGTAACCGAGCAGCGCCACGGTCGAGAGCACGACGCCGACGCCCGCGCTGAGGTCGGCGACGACGGACCGACCACTGAACAGGATGGACACCGCGATGCCGAGCAGTGCGACGGTCGTCGTGCGCGACGTGCGCCCCGCCATGCCGGAGAGCCGGAACACGTGCGTCGAGAGCACGCCGCTCACCTGATCGGTGCCGATCAGCACATAGCTGGCCAGCACCAGGATCGACAGTCCCGCGACCACCGCCGCCAGGGCGACACCCGCCGTTCGCCGACCGATGCTGCTGGCGAACAGGGAGCCCGCCAGCAGCACGATGCACAGCGTGGTGACGGTCGATATCGCCGGATAGCCCGGCCGCAACGTGACCAGCGCGGGAATATCGAATGCATACCCCACCCCGGCCAACGCGCCGATCAGCAGTGCGATGCCCGAAAAGGCATGGACGAATTTCATAGACGCAAATGAACGACTTAAAAATTAAAACAAAGGTTGAATCAATGGCCACTGTCCGTGAGGCAACTCCCACTGGAGGCAGGAACGGAAGTCATCGTATCTGCTGAATTGGTGAAGCCTGTGAATTCAAGTGGTCCATTACTCTCAATTTGGGCCGTGATTTTTTTGCCCTAATACTTAAGGGTTCTTTATTTGAATTGCGGCCGGCACGCACTTGATGCAAAAGTTATGCATGAGTCTCCGCCGAGATACGGCGATACGGCGATCTCGCTCAATCGTCCCAGCCGAAAACGAAGCGCGCCCGCGCGCGGGTGGCGGCGACGAGCCGGGCATTGGGCTCGTCGGTGCCGGCGACCCAGTCGACGGCGTCCTGCCGGCTGCGCCCGAATTGCTCATGGCGCCGCGTCAGCCGATCGGTGCGCAGGGAGTCGTCGACATCCACATACCAGACGTCGTCGAGCAGGGCCGCGACATCCTCCCAGCCGCCATGGTCGAGCAGCAGGTAGTTGCCTTCCGTGATCACCAGCCGGGTCTCCGGCAGCACCGCGATGGCGCCGGCGATCGGTTCCTCGATCTCGCGGCGAAATTCCGGCGCATAGACGATCTCGTTGGGCGTCGCGTCGCGCATCCGCGCCAGCAGGGCGACATAGCCGGCGCTGTCGAAGGTGTCAGGCGCACCCTTGCGCCCGGCACGACCCAGGCGCCGGAGTTCCACGTTGGCGAGATGGAAGCCATCCATCGGCACGACCTGCGAAATGCCGGGGAACGCCTGCTGGAGCGCCAGGGCCAGTGTCGATTTGCCGGCGCCCGGCGCGCCCGCCAGCCCGAGCAGTTTGCGCCGGCCGTCCTGCAGCAGATCGCCCACGCGAGCGAGCGCGTGGGGGCCGAGGACGGGAGCGACCGGAGCCGCCGGCACGGTCGCGGCGGAGGTCGGAGAAACGGAACGATTCATGAATGGATCTCGAAGACGGAAGGGGTCTGGATTCTCTCCAGTCCGGATGCGGACTCGATGCGAGCGCACGCATCGCTGGTTCGCCGACCCGGCGTCATGGCAAGTGACGCATGGGTCCGCGAAAAATGTGAAGTTCGGTAAAGATAAGGGGTCGGACGCCGGCGCCCGGGTCGGTCGCGACAATGCCACCGCACACTTTGGTTCTTCTTCCAACCGCACCCCCACCCGCGAGTTCCATGCCCTATTCCGTCCGATTCGCGCCGCTGCGGCCGTCCTTCCGTGGCGCCCGATCCGGTCTCGCCATCTGTCTGATCGCCGGGCTCGCGGCCACCGGCTGCTCGCGCAGCGACAACGCCAGCAAGACGGCCGCCGCGCCGGCGCCGCGCGAGGTCGGCGTGGTCACCCTGCGGCCGGAGCGGCTGGCGTTCAACACCGAGCTCTCCGGCCGCACGGTGGCGCCGGTCATCGCCGAGATCCGGCCCCAGGTCGGTGGCATCGTGCAGAAGCGGCTCTTCAACGAGGGCTCGCTGGTCAAGGCCGGCCAGGCGCTCTATCAGCTCGACCCGGCCCCCTTCCAGGCCAGCTACGCCAGTGCCCAGGCCAACGTGCGCAAGGCCGAGTCGACGGCCGCGACGGCCCGCACGGTGGCGCAGCGCAATCGCGAACTGGTGAAGATCGACGCCATCAGCCAGCAGGTCAACGAATCGACCCTGGCCGCCGCCCAGCAGGCCGAGGCCGACGTGGCGGTGGCGCGCGCGGCCGAACAGACCGCGCGCATCAACCTGGGCTACACGCGCATCAATTCGCCCATCACCGGCTGGGTCGAACTCTCCAGCGTCACGCCGGGCGCCCTGGTCACGGCCAACCAGACGACCGCGCTGACCACGGTCCAGCAGCTCGACCCGGTCTACGTCCACGTGACCCAGTCCAGCGCCGAGCTGCTGCGCCTGAAGCGCGACCTGGCCGAAGGCCGGCTCGAGCGCGGCAAGGCGGACGAGGCGCCGATCCGCCTGCTGCTGGAGGATGGCAGCGTCTATCCGCATCCCGGCCGGCTGACCTTCGCCGGCGTCACCGTCGACGCCGGCACCGGCAGCGTCACGCTGCGCGCCGTGGTGCCCAATCCCGACCGCCTGCTGATGCCCGGCATGTACGTGCGCGCGGTGCTGCAGGAAGGCGTGAACGACGCCGCGCTGCTGGTGCCGCAGCAGGCCGTGACGCGCGCGCCCGACGGCAGCGCCTCGACCCTGGTGGTGGGAGCGGACGACAAGGTGGCGCGGCGTCCGATCAAGGTCGGCCGCGCGGTCGGCAACCGCTGGCAGTTGCTCGAGGGACTGGCCGCCGGCGATCGCGTGCTGGTGGAGGGTTCGCAGCGCGCCCGCGTGGGCGACACGGTGCGGGCCTCGGAGGTCGCGGCGCCCGCGGGCGCGGCCCGGCCCGCGCCCGCGGCCTCGGCGACGAAGTCGCCCGCCAGCGGCTCGCCGGGTCCGGTGGCCAGCGCCGCGCCGGCGCCGTCCGCCGCCCCGCCGAGCACGACGGCCATGCGCTGAAGGACCCGCCATGGCACGCTTCTTCATCGACCGACCCATCTTCGCCTGGGTCCTGTCCATCATCGTCATGCTCGCCGGGTTGATGTCGATCCGCTCGCTGCCGCTGGAGCAGTACCCCGACATCGCGCCGCCGCGCGTCTCCATCAACGCCACCTACACCGGCGCCTCGGCCAAGACGGTGGAGGACTCGGTCACCCAGGTGATCGAGCAGCAGATGACCGGCCTGGACAACCTGCTCTACCTGCAGGGCACCAGCAACTCCTCGGGCATCTCGCGCACCCAGCTGACCTTCAATGCCGGCACCGACATCGACGTCGCGCAGATGCAGGTGCAGAACAAGCTGCAGCAGGCCATGTCGCGCCTGCCGCAGGCGGTGCAGAGCCGTGGCGTCACGGTCACCAAGGGCGGCAACGACTTCCTGATGATCGTCTCGATGTACTCGGCCGATGGCAGCGCCGATGCCGTCGACGTCGGCGACTACATCACCAGCAACCTGATCGACGTCATCAGCCGCATCGATGGCGTGGGCGAGGTGCAGACGCTGGGCACGGGCTACGCCATGCGCATCTGGCTCGACCCCGACAAGCTGCGCAAGTACGCGCTGATGCCCTCGGACGTCAACAGCGCCCTGGTGGCTCAGAACGCGCAGGTCTCGGCCGGCCAGCTCGGCGCCCTGCCCGCCACCTCGCAGCAGCAGCTCAACGCCACCATCACCGCGCGCAGCAAGCTGCGCACGGCCGACCAGTTCAGGGCCGTGGTGCTGCGCGCGACGGCCGACGGCGCCGTGGTCCGGCTGCAGGACGTCGCGCGCGTCGAGCTCGGCGCCGAGAACCTGACCGTGCGCTCGCTGCTCAACGGTCGCCCCGGCGCCGGCATGGGCGTGGTGCTGGCCGACGGCGCCAACGCGGTGCGGGTGGCCGAGGCCGTCAACGCCAAGGTGGCCGAGCTGAAGCCGCTGTTCCCCAACCAGCTGGAGACCTTCGTCAGCTACGACACCACCCCCTTCGTCAGCGCGTCGATCGACGAGGTGGTCAAGGCGCTGCTCGAGGCCATGCTGCTGGTGGTGGTGGTGATGTATGTCTTCCTGCAGAACTTCCGCGCCACGCTGATCCCGGCCATCGCGGTGCCGGTGGTGCTGCTGGGCACCTTCGGCGTGCTGTCGGTGTTCGGCTACTCGATCAACACGCTGACCATGTTCGGCATGGTGCTGGCCATCGGCCTGCTGGTGGACGATGCCATCGTGGTGGTGGAGAACGTCGAGCGCGTGATGAGCGAGGAAGGCCTGTCGCCCAAGGAGGCGACGAGGAAGTCGATGGACGAGATCACGCCCGCGCTGGTGGGCATCGCGCTGGTGCTGTCGGCGGTGTTCATCCCGATGGCCTTCTTCGGCGGCTCGACCGGCGTGATCTATCGCCAGTTCTCCATCACCATCGTCTCGGCGATGGTGCTGTCGGTGCTGGTGGCCCTGACGCTGACGCCGGCCCTGTGCGCCACCCTGCTCAAGCCGATCGAGAAGGGCGCCCACACCTCGCACGGCGCGCCGCGCAGGGGCCTGATGGGCGGGGTCGATCGTTTCTTCGCCGGCTTCAACCGCCGCTTCGACAGCACCGCCGACCGCTACCAGGGCTTCGTCGGCGCCATCGTGCGGCGCGGCTGGCGCAGCCTGGCGGTCTACCTGGCGATCTGCATCGCGATGGCCGTGATGTTCCTGCGCCTGCCGACGTCCTTCCTGCCCGACGAGGACCAGGGCTTCGTGCAGGTCCAGATCACCCTGCCGCCGGGTTCCTCGAACGCCAGGCTTCAACCCATCCTGGCCCAGGTCCAGGACTACTTCACCAAGCAGCCCGATGTCGTCAGCATCAATCTGCTGACCGGCCAGAACGGCGACCAGAGCTCGGCGCGGGCCTTCGTGCTGCTCAAGCCCTGGGCCGAACGCAAGGGCGCGGAGCACTCCGCCGCCGCCATCGCGCGTCGCGGCAGCCGGGACCTGGCGGCGATCCGGGACGCGCGCATCTTCGTCGTGCTGCCGCCGGCGGTGCGCGGCCTGGGCGCCAATGCCGGCTTCAACTTCTATCTCAAGGACCAGAACGGCCTCGGCCACGAGGCCCTGGTGAAGGCGCGCGACCAGGCGCTGCAGCTGCTCGGCCAGCGCCCGGAGATGGTGAACGTGCGCAGCAACAACCTGGAGGACACCCCGGAGTTCGCGGTCGACATCGACGATGCCCGCGCCGGCGCACTGAGCCTGACCACCACCGCCATCGACACCACGCTGTCCTCCGCCATGGGCGGCACCTATGTCAACGACTTCCTCAACAACGGCCGCGTCAAGCGCGTCTACATGCAGGGCGACACGGCATTCCGCATGCTGCCGGCCGACATCGGCCGCTGGAGCGTGCGCAACACGCTCGGCCAGATGGTGCCCTTCGGCGCCTTCTCGACCTCGCGCTGGAGCTATGGCTCGCCGCAGTTGGTGCGCTACAACGGCAGCCCGAGCTACGAGTTCGTGGGCGATGCCGCCGCCGGCGTGAGTTCCGGCGCGGCGATGGCGGCGGTGGAGGACGTGATGCGCCAGATGCCGCAGGGCATCGGCTACGAATTCACCGGCGCCTCGTTCCAGGAGCGGCTGTCGGGCGCGCAGGCGCCGATGCTCTATGCGATCTCGATCCTGTTCGTGTTCCTGTGCCTGGCCGCGCTCTACGAGAGCTGGTCGGTGCCGTTCTCGGTCATCCTGGTGGTGCCGCTGGGCATCGTCGGGGCGCTGCTGTTCACCGGACTGCGGGGCCTGACCAATGACGTCTACTTCCAGGTCGGCCTGCTGACCACCGTGGGCCTGTCGTCGAAGAACGCGATCCTGATCGTGGAATTCGCCAAGCAGCTCCAGGAGCAGGGCAAGAGCGTGATGGACGCCACGCTCGAAGCGGTGCGGCTGCGCCTGCGGCCGATCCTGATGACCTCGTTGGCCTTCGGCTTCGGCGTCCTGCCGCTGGCCCTGGGCACCGGCGCGGGCGCGGGCGGGCGCCAGTCGATCGGCACCGCGGTGCTGGGCGGCATGGTCGTCGGCACGGCGCTGGGCATCTTCTTCGTGCCGCTGTTCTTCGTGCTGATCCGCGGCTTCATCGAGCGCCGGAGCGCCCGGCGCCGCGAGACGCCGGAGCCGCCGCCGACCGGTGGCGAGACCGTGGCCGTGGCCGCATCGGGAGGTCGCTGATGCCGCGCCGCCCCGCTCCATTTCCGACGCCCGTCCAACCGTCTGCGTCGCTCGCGCCCCGGCCGCCGGCGCGATGCCTGCTCGTCGCCCTGGGCCTGCCGGCCCTCCTGCTCGCGGGCTGCGTGAACCTGGCGCCCCGGTCTGCGACGCCGGCGGCGCCGGTGCCCCAGGCCTGGGCCTCGGCGCCGGCGGCGACGGCCGCCGCGGCCGCTGCCAACGCGGCCACCGATGTCCCGCTGGACGCGCCGAGCGAGCTCGGCTGGCGCGACTTCTTCGTCGACGAGCGCCTGCGCGGCACGGTCGAACTGGCGCTGGCCAACAACCGCGACCTGCGCGTCGCCGCGCTGAACATCGAGCGGGCCCGCGCGCAATACGACATCGTGCAGGCGGCGGTCTTCCCGACGCTCACCGGTGGCGTCGCCGGCAGCCGTTCCCGCACGCCGGGCACGCTGGCCGCCAACGGGACGACGCGCCTGGCGACGCAGTACAGCGCCACCATCGGCCTGGCCAGCTACGAGCTCGACCTGTTCGGCCGCATCCGCAATCTCGGCGACGCCGCGCTGGAAGGCTTCTTCGCCACCGAGGACGCGAGTCGCAGCACCCGCATCAGCCTGGTGGCGGATGTCGCCACCGCGTGGCTCACCCTGGCCACCGACCAGCAGCGCCTGCGCCTGGCGCGCGACACGCTGGCCAGCCGGCAGAAGTCCTACGACCTGATCGAGCGCGGCTATCAGCTGGGCGCGCAGTCGGGCCTGGCGCTGGCCCAGGCCCGCAGCACCGTCGACACCGCCCGGGCCGATGCCGCCGCCTTCGACAGCCAGGTCGAGCAGGACCGCAACGTCCTGGCGCTGCTGGTGGGCACGACGCCGCCGGCCGAGCTGCTGCCGGTGCCGCCGGCCGGCGTGCTGGCGGCGACGCCGGTGGCCCGCCTGCTGGCGCCGCCGGCCGGCCTGCCCTCGGACATCCTGCAGCAGCGACCCGACGTGCGGGCCGCCGAGCACACCCTGCGCGCGAGCAACGCCAACATCGGCGCCGCGCGCGCCGCCTTCTACCCGCGCATCGCCCTGACCGGCTCGGGCGGCAGCGCCAGCAACAGCCTGTCGGGCCTGTTCAAGGAAGGCAGCGCCATCTGGAGCTTCACGCCGTCGATCAGCGTGCCGATCTTCGACGGCGGCGCCAATCGCGCCAACCTGCGCGTGGCCGAGGTGCAGCAGCGCATCCAGCTCGCGACCTACGAGAAGACCCTGCAGACCGCCTTCCGCGAAGTTGCCGACGCGCTGGCGGCGCGCCGCACGCTCGACGAGCGCCTGGCCGCGCAACGGTCGCTGCTGGCCGCCACCACGCGCGCCTTCGAGCTCTCGGACGCATTGTTCCGCGCCGGGGGCGGCGACTACTTCGTGGTGCTGGACGCGCAGCGCTCGCTCTACACCGCCCAGCAGTCGCTGCTCGCCCTGCAGCTGATCGAGCAGGCCAACCGGCTGACGCTCTACCGCGCACTCGGTGGCGGCTGGGTCGACGACGGCGCGCCGGCCGCCGCGGCGAACCGGCTGCGGACCACCTCGGCCACCGAGCTGCCGCCCGCCCCCGGCGGCTGATCAGGGGGCGGTCGGCGCGAGGAGCATGAACAGGCCCTCGATCGGCCGGCCCTGATCGTGGCGCACCGCGCCGCGCTCGACCCGCGACACCGCAAAGCCGTGCGCCCGCGCCAGTTCGCGCAGGTGGGCCTCGCCGTGGGCATAGCGCAGGCTCGGCAGCAACTGGAAGGACGTCGCCTCCGGCGTCGCCCGTTCGACCGAGAAGGCGAACAGTCCGTCGACCGCCAGCACCCGTCGCACGGCGGCGAAGACGGCCGACAGGTCGCCGATGTAGATGAAGACATCGGCGGCCGTCACGAGGTCGAAGTCCGTCGGCGCGGCTCGCAGGAATTCCACGACGTCCTGCCGCGCCAGGACATCGTAGGCCCCGGTCGCCTCGGCCTGCGCCAGCATGCGGCCCGACAGGTCGACGCCGCTGAGGTGCCGCACGCGGGAGCGCAGCAGACCGCCGCACAGGCCCGTGCCGCAGCCCAGGTCGAGCGCACGCGCGAATCGGCGACCGGGTGCCGCCTCCGCCACGGCCCGGGCCAGGATGTCGTGGGCGCGATAGTCGAGCACGTCGACCACGTGGCCGGCGAAGCTCTCGGCATAGTCGTCGAACAGGGTCTCCACGTACAGCGCGGGCGCGGCGGCCGGCGCCGTGCCGGCACCCACGGCGGCCAGGTAGTAGCCATGCAGCTCGGCGTCGGCGCCTTGCTCGCGCGCCTGCCGGAATGCGTGCGCGGCCTCGTCGACGCGGCCCCGCTCGCGCAGCAGCGTGCCGAGGTTGGTCCAGGCCGGCGCGTAGGCCGGGTCGGCCGCCACGGCGCGCTCGTAGGACGGCAGGGCCTGGGCATCGCGGCCCAGGCCCTGCAGCACCTGGCCGTGACGGAACCAGGGTGGAGCGGAGCCCGGCGCCAGCGCGCCGGCGCGCTCGAAGGATCGCAGGGCGTCGGCCGGCCGCGGCCCCATCGCCTCGGCATTGCCGCGATGGAACCAGGCCTCGACGTTGTCGGGCTCGATCGCCAGCACCTGCGACACCGCCTCCAGCGCGGCGTCGGGTCGCCCCAGTTCGAGCCGCACCGCCGCCAGATTGATCAGCGTCGAGATCCGGCCCGGCGCCAGCCGCAGGCTGTCCTGGAACCGGGCCTCGGCCTCGGCGAAGCGCGACGCGGCCAGGTACGCCAGGCCTTCCATGAAGTGTCGACGGGCCGCTTCGAGGGCGGTGGCGGTAACGGGTTCGGTCATGGTGCTCCTCGCCGGCTGCGGATCCGGGCAGCGGATGACCACGGAATCGAGGCGCGCCGGTGACCCGCAGATTAATCCATGCGGGATGTCGGGGCGCGGCCGGACGGCGTGGTGTCGACGACGCGGCCGCTGCGCGCGGCCTCGCCGATGGCCTCGGTGATGCGCAGGTTTTCCAACGCATCGCGCGCGCTCACGAGCGGTGTCGTCTCGCCGCGTGCCACGGCGCGGAAGTGCGCCAGCTGGCGCACCAGCGGATCGGCGCGCTCCGCCTCGACCACCTCGGTGTCGAGCGGCGTCCACCAGGACCGGTCCTCGGCGCGAGCGTGGGTGCGCAGTCGCATCGTCGGGATCGACAGCGATCCGGCGGTGCCGGCGATCACGTAGCAGTCCTCGTCCGGGTAGGTGGCATAGGCCGCGTTCTCGCGCGAGGTCTGCTCCCAGCTGCGGGCGCAGGCCGCGGTGTCCGAGAGCATGAAGGTGCCCAAGGCCCCGCTGGCGAAGCGCAGGGCGATCGCCACCGTGTCCTCCACCGGGAAGCCGCGCACGGCATTCGAGGCGATGGCCTGCACGGCGACGATCTCGCCGCACAGCATGCGCAGGTTGTGCACCTCGTGGATCATGTTGATCAGGACCGGGCCGCCACCGGCCTGCCGGCGCCAGGGCGCATCGTCGAAATAGGCATCGGGCTTGTGGAAGACGGCGCTGCCCATCACGGCCACCAGGCGGCCGAGCCGGCCCTGGTCGATCAATTGCCGGGCCCGCGCCATGAGCGGACTGTGGGCGCGATGGTGGCCGACCAGCAGCCGGGCACCGCATGCCTCGACGGCCTCCACCAGTCGCTCGGCCTCGGCCACGGTCGGGGCGATCGGCTTCTCCAGCAGCGTGGGCAGGCCCGCCGCGACGCACCATAGGGCCTGCTCGACATGCAGCGCGTTGGGCGTGGCGAGGATCACGCCGTCGGGGCGCTGCGGACCGTCGCGCGGCAGGTCGTCGAGCGATGCGTACAGCGACACGCCATGGCGCTCGGCCAGTACACGCGCGGCGGGCGACGGATCGACGATGGCCGTCAGCCGGCAGTCCGGGGCATCGTCGATCACGCGCAGATGAGCCTGACCGATGACACCGGCACCAGCCACCACGATGCGGATCCGGTCATCGAATGGATTCATGGCTTGATTTTCGATCGGTTCCCTATCGGCTGGTGACCGAGCCCAAGATCATGGCCGGCCCGGGACGGGAACGGCCCGAGAAATCGAAGGCTCAGATGGCGTTCCTTCGTCACGGCCCACCGAGACGGCCGATGCCCGGCCGGACCCTACGTCGATACGCGGACGGCCATGCGCTCAACAGGCGGCGGCAACGGCGGCCCAAGGCACACAAAGGATGAACTTCCCAGACAGATTTTCAATAGAGTACTTTTGGTTTAACCGTCGCTGAGGTCAAAAATCAAATAGTTAAACCTAAGTTCTCATCTAAAGAATACGCCTTGGCAAAGCAATTCAATGATCTACGGAGTAGCCCCAATTCCGTGAAATGAGTCACAGACACAGAATCTTGACGAATGCATCATCGCAACATCATGAAAATTCTTATTCTCTTGGCAAGCGTCGCACTGACCTGGGGTCTGGTTGCTGCTTTCGGCTGGGTTTCCCTGGCCGTCTGCTTCGCTCTGGCCCTCGGCAGCCTGGTATTTTCCTCGGGCCCCGTGGAAGAAGA
>Ga0308164_10002329_pt1 | contig 19243 bp, 22 predicted proteins | sample PhyTR2_FD_201031 | JGI IMG/M metagenome (GOLD analysis project Ga0308164, IMG submission 201031) | Phyllosphere microbial communities from UC Gill Tract Community Farm, Albany, California, United States - DLSLT.R2 | ecosystem: Host-associated > Plants > Phyllosphere > Unclassified | place: USA... | reverse complement strand
AGGACACTCGCCCTGCATCCTCGATGAATGAGAGCAGCAACGAGTCGCCATCTGAACATCCGATCATCACCGGACTTATTTGTGAGAAGAATGTCGATAGAACATCGGCCAACTTGCTTAACTATTGTTTATCGGCCCAACTGCTTGGCGAAGGTAAGAACAAGCTAACCAAACTCCATATCTTTCGCGAGTATGGCGACACGACAAAAAGCATCATCACGTTTTCAATGCGAGATGCGCTGATTACTGCGTCTCAAATTAATCCGTCGTCAGGCGATCGTCTGATAGAGCAATTCTCGCTGAACTTCACGGAGATACTCTGGCATTACACACTCAAGAATGCCGATGGCGAAACACTGAACGAGGGAAGCGCTGGCTGGAGCCATATACAGAATCGCGCCATCGCCCAGTTCACCTAACCTGGTCGCGCTTATTTTCCACTGACTTCGCTTACTTCACCTTGACGTTCAGCGTGTATTCGGCAACCTCATCACGCCTTGCCGCATTGCGCATCAGGTACACGCGTATGGTGTAGGCACCTTTGGCGGGAATCACACCTTCATACGCGTTACCCGAGATCGAGCCGACAAACAGCGCTTCGCTCGCACCCCGTTCAGTGATGTTGAAGTAGCTGGAGGTGTTGTTGGTTTTGAGATTGACTGTCAGGGTCTGGCCTGGTGCAACCTTGATGATGTAATCCGCCGTTTCATCACCGGTGATCTTGCCCTTGATGATCCTGGCTGTTTCTTTCTGGCTGACGTGCGCGGCTGTGCCATGCACCTCATCCTTTGCCATGACTGGCACGGCGATCAGCAAGGCAACGATTGAAAGCAGTAGTTTGTTCCGCATTTTTTCCCCTACGAGGCGTAGCGCATGAATTAAGAAGAGTGATCGAGAATCGCGTTTTACAGGCAACAGCGTGATTATGCGGGATACCGGTCTGGATGGCAGGCGACCTCACCTTACAACCACTGGCTAACGATCCGCTTGCAGACGACTTACAATATCGCCATGAAACTCGATCACGCCACCGTCACCACGCCGCATCTCGATACGATGCGGGATTTTTTCTGCAACATCGTCGGATTGACGATCGGCGCGCGCCCGCCTTTCTCGTTCGACGGTCACTGGCTGTATCACGACGACAAGGCCGTGATCCATCTGATCAAGACCAACACCGATCTTCCACCCGCCAAGGTCACGTCGCGCATCGATCACATTGCCTTTCGCGTCGAGGAAGAAGCGGAATGGCAGGCGCTGATTGCGCGCTTGCAGGCAGCCAACATTGAATACCGCGCCACGGCGCTACCCGACGATAGCGAGCTGCAGCTGTTTGCGATGCCGGTGCCGGGTGTGCGGATCGAATTTGTCACACGCAATCGCGCTGTGTGATCTACCTTTGCAAAGTAGTTGGCCCATCGACTCCACTCTCTTAACGTATAACCTTTATCTCTGAATCCCACCATGACCGCTTTCAAGAACATCGTTCTCTATACCGACACCGACGGCTTTGCCAAATTTCGCGAAGAAGACATCGCCCTGCCCGGCGGCTCGCCGAAGGCATTGCTGTCTGATCTGATCCCGTCCGGTGGCTTTCAGGTACGCCACAGCCCGCCGGGCGTGAGCAGCGACTTCCATTGCACGAGGACGGCGCAATGGCTGGTTGTCTTGAGTGGCGAGATGGAAATCGGTCTGCGCGATGGCACGTCGCGCATCTTCAAGGCAGGCGAACACTTCTTCTCCAATGACACGCTGCCGGAAGGCGCAACGTTTGACGCCAACGTACACGGCCATCGCAGCTGCATCGTCGGCGACACGCCTTTGCAAACGCTGTTTATCCGTACGGCGTAATCTATTCTGTGCGCATGAAAAAACGCGTTCTTGTTTTTGCGATTGCCATCGCGGCGTCATCCTTCACTCAGGCGTCACCTGTCGCTGAAAAGAAGGTCGCTGCACCCAACGCGCAAACTGCGCCAAAGTCCGCAATTGTCGAAAGTGCCTTTTCGCCAGATGGTGGTGCCGAGGCATTGATCCTCAAAGTGATCGATACGTCCACGTCAACCATCAGGCTGGCAGCCTACTCCTTTACCTCACCCAACATCGTGCGCGCACTGGTCAACGCAAAGAAACGTGGCGTGGATGTGAAAGTGGCCGTCGATGAAAAACGCAATGAGGACAAAGCCAACGTTGCCGCACTCAACCTGTTGGTCACCGCAGCCATACCGACCCGCACTGTCTCAGCCTATGCCTTGCATCACGACAAATACATCATCGCGGATGAGCGCACCGTACAAACAGGCAGCTTCAACTACAGCAAAGCCGCAGCGAACAGGAACAGTGAAAACGTCGTGGTGATCTGGAACAACCCCAAAGTGGCCAAATCATTTATCGGCCACTGGGAGGATCGCTGGGCTAAAGGCGTCGCTTACAAGGCGTCATTCTGATCTTGGACGATTGCATCGTTCAAACATCTTTGATCCTCAACGACCAAAACGCTGCTCGATCAATCCAATCGCACGTGCCACACCATCTTCTGCCTGCATGCGCTTTCCTAGCGCTGCAGCTTGATGCCGCATGGGCTCGGACTGCAGCGTAGCGGTCAATGCATCTGCCAACTGCTGCGGCGTGACGGTATTACGATGCAATACCGTACCGGCCACGCCTGCGCGTTTTAATTCATCACCCCAGAATTGCTGATCGAACGCATGCTCGATCACGATGGAGGGACGCCCGGATCGTGCCGATGAATGCGAAGTCCCGGCACCACCGTGATGCACGATCGCGGCGCATTGCGGAAACACCTGTGCATGCGGTGCGCGACCGCAGCGAAAGATGTTGGGCGAGGTCTTGCCCGGCCAGTCGGACTGGATGATGGCGCGACATCCTGCGATAGCGACAGCTTCCGTCATCAAGGTGTCGAACAACCCGGACTGAAATTGCGTGAGCGAGCCAAAGGTCATATAGACCGGAGGTGGACCAGCCTGCAGAAAATCCTGCAAACCCGGCGGCAAGGCGATCGGGTGATCGTCTTGCGGATAATGCAGATCGCCGCAAATCTGGACGTGATCACCCCAGTCGCCGCGTCGCGTGCTTAACGCCGGACTGGAGGCAATCAGCGTCAACGCGCTGGACACATACAACTGCTGCTGCAAGCTGACAAGCGGTGGTAATCCTTCTCGCTGGCGCAATGCTTCGGCACGCGCAAACATCTTATTGCGACCGACGTAGTCGCCCAGCTTCCACGTCAGGCTATTGATGAATCGTCCGAAATTGGGACCGAACAACGGGATCTCGCTGGTACGCACACCCAGCGGCGCCAGCGCGACAGAAACCCGTGGTGTTCCTCTGATCTCCGCCGCTGTCAGCAAGGTGTGATTGACCATGTGGCCGATGACAATATCGTTGTCGGCACAGAGCGCCTGCGAAGCCGCATACATCGCCTCCAAGGCCGGATCGAAGTACTGCTGCATCACCAACACAAACTGCTTCATCGGATCGTTGGTGCGGACGATCTCTTCCAGCACCGGATTAAGCCCGGCTTCAAATCCGTCATAGGCACGCACAGCGACAAACCCGCCAGCCGCGGCATAGCCTGCGTAATCCTTGTTGTCGACGCTGGTGTACGCGATCGTTACTTGATGGCCTGCAGCTTGCAAGCCATGCGCCAATGCCATGAAGGGAATGATGTCGCCATCACTGCCCCATGTTTGCAACCCGATCTTCATTGCCGGTCCTTATCACGTTGAAAACGCTCACGTCGTGCGCCATTGCAAACAGCGGCGTACAACGTATCGAAGCAATTATAAAAAATGCCAGCCAGCCCGACGTGAATTTGCTACGCTCTCCCATTCAGTTACGACTCACGGGCGTGGTTCTTGCGTTCTGCTCTGACTGAAAAGAAGCCCTTACCGGGGCTGCCCTGCTTTTTCAAATTCAACCAATTTGATGGAAATTTCATGAATCTCACCACGCCTGCCCTACTATTCCCCGCCATCTCTCTGCTGCTCGTCGCCTTTACTAATCGTTTTCTAGTGACAGCACAGTTGATCCGCCAGTTGCATGCCAAGTACGAAACGGGGGCAAAGGATGTGGTGCTGCGGCAGATTTCCAATCTGCGTACGCGCATCATGCTGATCCGTCGCATGCAGGTAATGGGCGTGTCGGCATTCATCCTGTGTGCGCTGTCGATGTTCCTGATCTTCATCGACCTGCAGATGATCGCGCAGGTGGTTTTCGGCTCCAGCATTTTCTTGTTGGTGATGGCGCTGCTGGTGTCGCTGTACGAGATATCCATCAGTACCAAGGCAATCGAAATCGAGATCGAAGACATGGAACAGGCCCTCGGTCTGGGACGCTAGACAGATGAGAATCATTCCACATGTTAAAGTGATGGCTTGATTTTGTTTTCAGACATTCGTTTTACGCATCAAACTGTCTTGCCATGACCGCATCCAACACATCCGTCGCCAGAAACGTATTCGGTGAACCGCTCGTCCCCTGCTCTTTTGATCCGGTGACGGGCTTTTTCCGTGATGGTTGCTGCAAGACGTGTGATGACGACATCGGTAATCACATTGTGTGCGCGGTGATGAATCCAACTTTCCTGATGTTCAGCGAGGCGTCGGGAAATGACTTGAGCTCGGCGCGGCCGGGCTTTCCGGGCCTGCGCCCAGGCGATCAGTGGTGTCTGTGTGCCAGTCGCTGGCTGGAAGCCTGGCGTGCCGGCATGGCGCCTTTGCTGATCCTCGAAAGTACCAATCAGGACATACTGGAACTCGTCAGTATGGAAGTGCTGCAACGGCACGCCTACAAACCGCGCGAAGAGCAGGATTGCTGATTATCTGCTGCATCCTGTCGTAACAAAAAACATCCCCGCCAAACTCGGCAACGTCTTTTGCCCCAATGCTTCTGCAGGATCGTAAAGCCATTGCTTACGTAGACCTGTCGCACCTTTCCGTATGCAACATTTAACAATTTACATCTCGGCAATCTATTAGAATCACACCATCGTCACCCTAAACTGCTTCGTTACGTCGGATCGGTATCATGGACTCCCTAACCGCCGGCATTGCGCTCATCATCGTACAGTTTTGTATCGCCGTGGTTATGGCAGGTGTGTACTTTACAGCGCGTGACGAAAAATGTACCCGCTACTGGTCACTCGCGAGTGGCTTGCTCGCTCTGGGCATCCTGGTTGCCATCTTCAATAACCGTGCACTCAATCCAGTCGCCATCCTGTTTGCCTCCACCACCATCGTGGCAGGAGCCGTGCTGCAGTGGCACGGCATTCTCGCTTTCTACAAACAACGCATCACGGTATTCGGCTGGTATTTAACGGCCGCCATGGTCATCGTGATGTCGGTCGCCGTCTACTACAAGGCCGATCCGCAGCAACGCGTCTTTATCGTCACACCGTTCATCATGGTCATTCTGATGTTCAGCCTGCGTACGATCTGGATCGGACAGCGCGGCCGGCCCCGTACGTTTGTACAGGCGCTGGTACCGGCAGCCATACTGCTCCTGCTGCTGAACAACTGTGCACGCATGATTATCGCGGGCATGCAGTTGACGGGTACGGCACCGCTGGAACGCTCGACGCTGGAAATTCTGGCTGTCTTTGTCGCGCCGACCGCCGGTATCCTGCTATTTTCCATCGGACTGCTGCTGCTGTACTTCGAGCGCATGATCGATGAGAACCATCATCTGGCGACCCACGATGAATTAAGCCGTCTGCTGAACCGACGCGCCATCGATGCCGGTGGCGAGCGCGAACTGGAACTGTCGGTGCGCCTGAAACGCGATCTGACCGTCGCCTTTGTCGACATCGACATGTTCAAACACTTCAACGATGAGTTTGGCCATGCCTCCGGCGATATCGTGATTGCCGATGTTTCGTCGATCCTGACCGAAACCTGTCGCAATATCGATCTGGTCGGCCGTTATGGCGGCGAAGAGTTTTTGATCGTCCTACCGGGCGTTGCCGGTGTCGATGCCGCCACGGTTGGTCAACGTTTGGTCGAATCGGTCAACCGCTACCGCTTCCTCGGTGTGCATCCGGTGACCATCAGCGTCGGACTGGCAACACTGCCCGCCGAGTCGTGTACCTGGGATCAATTGATCCGGCGTGCAGACGCGGCGCTGTACGAAGCCAAGAGTCTGGGACGCAATCGCTACTGCGTCTGAACCCGCGCCAGCCAAGGCCTGTTGGTTCTTTGTGACGGCAGCGCGGTTTGCCATAAAGATGGCTGGAAAGCCGCTGGCCGCGATGATAAGCTAGCCTCACAATCATTCGAGACAAAGACACCCGTGACCATCATCCACAAGCAACTCGCGCTTGAAGAAACAGAACCAGGCATGGTGCTTTCGGACGATCTGTTCGATCCTCAGGGACAGATTCTGCTTTCCAAAGGCGCCGTTCTGACCGAACAGATGATTGCCTCACTGGCGCGGCACAACATCGAAGCCCTGCGCATCGAGATGGGTGAGATGACAGCGGAAGAAGAAGCCGCGCAGCACGCCTATTTTACCCAGCGCATCGAACACCTCTTCCGCAAGGCGGATGCCAGTCCGGCGACCGAAACCCTGCATCGTTACATCCGCACTTATCGTTTGGGAGACAAGGCATGAGCGCCCATTCTTCCGGACACATGTTGCACTTCGATCAGGTACTCAAGCAGATTCGCGATTTGCCTGCGCTGCCTGCCATCGTCCAGGACCTGATGAAAACCATGACCCGCGATGATGCCGACATTCATCTGCTGGCCAACAAGGTTTCGCAGGATCAGGCGTTGTCGGCCAAGACGCTGCGCTTTGCCAATTCCTCTTTCTACGGTTTGCAGTCGCGCGTGACCACCATCCAGCAAGCGATCACGCTGATCGGTGTCGATGCAGTCAGGCATGTGGTCACGACGGCGGCGCTGACGGGTTACTTTCCGGCAGGCCATGTGGCCGGTCTGGATTCTGGCGCGATGTGGCGGCATTCGATTGGCACGGCGGTCTGCGCCCGCGTTCTGGCGCGCCATCTGCATGTCAATCAGGATTACGCCTTTACTGCCGGTCTGCTGCATGACATCGGTCGTCTCGTTCTGTCGACTTACTTCCGCCGCGAATACGAAGCCGTAATCGCCTATCGCCAAGCGCACGACTGCCACTGGATCGAGGCAGAGCATGCGGTGATCGGTGTCGATTACGTTACCGCAGGCGTGGCACTGGCAACGCACTGGAATTTTTCGGAGTCGATCCGTAATGCCATCGCCGGCCACTACCGTCCTGAAAACCAGAAAGTCCATTCTCTGGCATCGATTGTGCATATCGCCAATGCGATTGTGCATGCGCTGGATCTGTCGCATCAGCAGGACGATCTGGTGCCGCCGGTTTCTGCCACCTCATGGGACGATCTGGGACTGAGCGAAGAAACCTACATGCACGTCTTCCACGAAACTGAAATCATGTTCGAAGATGTCTGCCGTGTATTGCTGGCAGATGCCTAATCCGGGAAATCGATCTTGCACAGAACTACCCCGTTTTCTGCGTCGGGCCATACCCTCGCCAAAATCAATCTGTTCGATAACGTCCATGATGAGATCGTGACGACGCTGCTTGCATCCTGCGAGGTGTCGCATTTCGCCAGTGGCGAGCAGGTCGACATCCCGCAAGGCCGGCAAGCGTGCGTCTACATCGTGTTGCGCGGCGCATTGGGCAGCACGACGCTCGACGAGTCAGGTGGCCCACGGCAGATTCGCACGGAAAAAATTCTGCCCGGTGAAAGTATCGGCGAGCTGTCCGTACTGGACGACACCGCAACCATTGGCAGCCTGACTGCACTCGAAGACAGCGACTTGCTCGTCATCGAGTCGCACACACTCTGGCAACTGATCGACGAAGTCGAAGGCATCGCGCGCAACCTGCTGCGTCAATTGTCGTTCAAGCTGCGTGCAGCCAATGCGCAGTTGCGCCGCCGCGAAAAACTCGGCGAGTTCTATCGCCAGTTGTCGATGGTCGATGGCCTGACCGGTTTGAACAATCGCGCATGGCTGAATGATCGCCTGCCGGCCTTGATTGAAGAAGCGCATGCCGAGAAAAAACCGCTGTCGCTGATCATGATCGATCTGGATCACTTCAAGAAATTCAATGACAATCACGGCCATCTGACTGGTGACAAGGCCTTGCGCGCTGCAGCCGGTGTACTGACCGCTGCGCTACGCCCGAGTGACTTTGCGGTGCGATACGGCGGCGAGGAACTGACCGTCATCTTGCCGGACAGCGGACTGCAGGCCGGCAAGATGGTGGCGCAACGTCTGTGTGAACGCATGCGCGAAACCGATGTCTTTAACGATACAGCGATTACATTGCCGCATTTGACGGCGTCGTTCGGTGTCACGACCTTGAACCCGGGACAGACTGCCGAAGCACTGATCGCCAGTGCGGATGCCGCGCTGTATCGCGCCAAGAACGCCGGTCGAAATCAGATTGCATTCTAGATTGCGTTCTAGATCGCGTTATCACGTCTTTTCAACACAATTTCACTGATGTCCACACACACATTTCTCTGGCACGACTATGAAACCTTTGGCGCGCAACCGCGCCGGGATCGTCCTGCCCAGTTTGCGGCGATTCGTACCGATGCCGAGCTGAACGAGATCGGCGAGCCGATCATGATTTACTGCCGTCCGGCCAATGACTTTTTGCCCGACCCGCAATCCTGCCTGATCACCGGCATTACGCCGCAGACCTGCCTGGAAAACGGTGTACCCGAATACGAATTTGCCGCCGCAATCGAACGTGAGCTAGCCGCAACCGGTACCATCGGCGTCGGCTACAACACGATTCGCTTTGATGATGAAATCACGCGCTTCATGTTCTGGCGCAATCTGATCGATCCGTACGCGCGCGAATGGCAAAACAATTGCGGCCGCTGGGATTTGCTGGATGTCGTACGTACAGCCTATGCACTGCGCCCGGAAGGCATCGAGTGGCCAACGCATCCGGACGGTCGTCCAAGTTTTCGACTGGAAGATTTGAGCAAGGCCAACGGTCTGGCGCATGAAGCTGCGCATGATGCATTGTCCGACGTGCGCGCGACGATTGCACTGGCTCGCCTGATTCGTGATCGGCAACCCAAATTGTTCGACTTTTGCTTTGCGCTGCACAAGAAGGATCGCGTCGCGACGGAAATCGGTTTGCCGATGCGCAAGCCCTTCCTGCACATAACCGGCATGTTCCCCGCAGAACGCGGTTGTATTGGCGTCGTATGGCCACTCGCCGTGCATCCAACCAACCGTAATGAAGTAATCGTCTGGGATCTGGCGGAAAACCCAAGTGAATTGTCTACGCTGGATGCTGATGCCATCCGTCTGCGCATGTTCAGCAAAAGTGATGCATTGCCGGAAGGCGTCACACGCCTGCCAATCAAGACCATCCATCTGAATAAATCACCCGTCGTCATCAGCAGCCTGAAAACGCTGTCGCCCGAAATGCGTGAACGCTGGGGCGTCGATATCGACACGGCCTTGCGTCATGCCGAGCTCGCCGCAACTGCACCCGACATGAGTGCGATCTGGCAGGATGTCTTTCATCGTCCGCAAGAGGCAACGCCGGATGTCGACGAAGACTTGTACGGTGGCTTTATCGGCAACGGCGACCGGCGCCTGCTGCAGGATTTGCGTGCATTGCCAGCCGAAAAACTGGCCGATGCCCGACCCGCGTTTACAGACATACGACTGGAAGAACTGGTGTGGCGTTATCGCGCACGCAACTTCCCGCATACCCTGTCGGAAGAAGAAGTGCAGCGCTGGGAAGAACATCGCGCTGCACGTCTGTTCGAGGGTGAAGGTGGTGCCCGCACGATCGATGATCTGTTTGAAAAAATTGAGGAGCTGTCGGAAACCGCAGATGAACGCGCCGAAGCCATTCTTGGCGCACTCTACGATTATGCAGAATCGATCGCGCCGCAAATGGACTGAGCGATTTTGCGGTACTGTTAATGTCGTTTGCACAAGCAATGCACGCAATCAGTCCAAACGCAGTCAACTCTAGGAGACAGCACAATGAATATCGCTTACTGGTGCATTTTGATTGCAGGCCTGCTACCGGTCCTGACCGTCGGCATTGCCAAGGCTGGTGCAAAGGATTTCAATAACCACGAGCCACGGCAGTGGCTGGACAAACAGGATGGCCGCCGTCGTCGTGCCGATGCGGCGCATCGCAACCATTTTGAGGCGTTCCCGTTCTTTGCGGCAGGCGTGCTGGTTGCGCAGCAGCTCGGCGCACCGCAGGCGTCGATCGATATGCTGGCCATGGCATTTATTGCTGCCCGTCTCGCCTACACCTTTCTTTATCTAACCGACCGTGCGACACTGCGCTCCGCCGCGTGGGCCATCGGTTATCTGGCTGTCATTGCGCTGTTTTTACTGGCGGCATTCAAGGGCGTGTAATTCAATAACGTCTTTCCGCTTTTACCTTACTTCCGTTTTCAACAAGTCATGGAACACGAATCCGCTTTTACCGCTTTGCAGAATGCCATGCAGGGCCTGCGCCAGAACAAGCTGACGATGGCAGAATTCTGCAAAGTCTGGCGTGCACAGCATGCATTACTGGCAGCATTGCCGCCGCAATATGCTACCGTCATGGAAGACCTGCTTGGTCGGCTGGAAGCAGGCAGCCTGTTCACGGAAGAAAGCTGCTCGTTCAGCCAGATCGATCTGCTTGCGACGCTGGACACCTGGCTGACCAAAGCACGCAGCACCCTGGTTGCCGCAGGCTGATTATTGCTGACTGCAGCAACCTAACTGACGCGTCTTAATTATCTACACCGACGGCCATCTGCGGCTGTCCCGATCTTCTGGAACATCATGCAACAAGTCGATTTTGAATTGAATGACGAATTTGTCGAACTGAACCAACTGTTGAAACTCATTGGCATCTGCGACAGTGGCGGTGCCGGCAAGGTGATCGTCGCCAGCGGCAAGGTCAAGGTCGATGGCAAGACCGAGTTGCGCAAGACCTGCAAGATCCGCGCGGGTCAGGTTGTTCAGCTAGGCGATGTACGCGTGAAAGTACGCTCAGCATAACGATGCTGTACTGAATCGGCCTTTCACACTTTCAGCCGCTGGCTATTCAGCCGTTAGCGACTGCCAGCGGTTTCTTCCCAGTTGTTCCAATCATTGCACCCATGTGACTGGCTTCTTTTGAAGTCGTCTTGCGCCTGCCCGACAATGACACCAGCTTGCCTTCGGGTAGCACGTTCAATTCTTGCGATGACATTATTGCTCGCTGATCATCCAGCTTGAACACGGCAACCGTTTGCGTCAGCGTCATGGCCTGTTCGCGCATACTCTCTGCTGCTGCGGCAGCCTGTTCTACCAACGCCGCATTCTGTTGCGTGATGTCGTCCATCTGCAGCAATGCCTGATTGATGTGCTCGATGCCACGTTGCTGCTCTTCGCTGGCATCGGCAATTTCTTCCATGAAGCTGGTCACATCGCGAATCGAACGTACGATCTCAGCCATTGTCTTGCCGGCTTGGTCGACCTGATGGCTGCCGGATGCTACGTTAGCTTCCGATGCCTCGATCAAGCTCTTGATCTCGCGTGCAGCCACAGCGCTGCGTTGTGCCAGATTGCGGACTTCAGCTGCCACCACCGCAAAACCTCTGCCTTGCGGACCGGCACGCGCTGCTTCAACCGCTGCATTCAACGCCAGAATATTGGTCTGGAAGGCGATACTGTCGACGACACCTACGATCTCGCTGATCTGTTTTGACGACTGACGAATCGCTGTCATGGTGGTCACAGCTTGCGTCACCAGTTCGCCGCCCTCTCCCGCAATCTGTGATGCCGATCGCGCGCGCTGGCTGGCTTGCTGCGCACGTGCGGCATTTTGCTGCACCGTTTGCGTCAGTTCCATCATGGCCGAAGAAGTTTGCTCAAGCGAACTTGCCTGCTCTTCGGTCCGCATCGACAGATTGAGATTGCCGCTGGCGATTTCCTGCGAGGCGACCTCGATCGTGTCGCTACCGCGACGCACGCGCCTGACAATGTCCGCAAGCCCACCGCGCATTTCACTGCATGCACCGAGCAACTGCGCGAGCTCATCCTTGCCTGTAATCAGAGACTGCTTACCAAGATCACCCTGTGAGACATGATTGATGACCGTATGCAGGCGTTGCATATCGTGCGAGAACGACCGATAAAAGCCGAGCAGAAAATAGCCAGCGACTAACAACACGGCAACAATCGCCAGAATGATGGCCAAGCTGTTTTGCATATCGCGCGCAACGCGCTGCGCCAGCAATTGATCCAGCACCTCGGCCAATCCGTTGGATGCGGCGTTGATCGCCTGCACACTGTCGCTACCAGCCTGCATGAATTGATCGCCGGACGTCTGATCTACCGAGCTCAATATCTCGTTCTTTGCTCGTCCCAGAAATGCCTTTGCCTGGTCCGTCGCGCCAATCGCAGCGGCCAGCGAGGATTCTTCTATGCCGTTCTTTTTCAGAGCCTCGATCTGTTCGCGCACGGCATCCAGATCCCTGCCGGTCACCAATGCGATCGAACCGAGCAGGCCATCTTCATTGGCTTCCAGCAGGCCGCTGTCGATGTAGGCAGCACCACGCCCTGCCATCTCCATCACACCTTCTGAAATACGCGGCATGTCTTTGGTGACGAGCGTTGCAAGATAGTAGGTACTGACTTCCGGATCGTTGGTCAGATGCGCGCGGTCGGCAATCACGCCTTGCAGTGCATGTAGTTGATGGATGAAATCGGTGTAGTCGAGGTAATGCTTGCGATCCGCAATCGAAAGCTTGCCTTGCAATGCCTGCCAGCTGGCTCGCAGCTTTGTCCATTCGGGCTCCGCATAGAGATCGGGCTCGGACTTTTGCATTTGCTCAAAACCAGTCAGTTGCTGGTCCAGTTCGCCCTGCATCCGCTCCGCGGTCGCCTTGGCGCCGGCATTTCCCATCACCGCCATATGGCGACTGGCACGCAAGGACTGCGCTTGCTGGATGATTGCCTGCAGACTCTGTAGATGCTGGACGCCGATGCGCTCCTGCTGCGCTTGCGCGATCGACTTGCCCAACTCGTTGACGAGTAGGGCTGTCGTGAGACCAAGCGGAATCGCGAATACGGCAAGCAACAGAATAAACTTGGGCAGCAGCTTGAGACGCTGCATCAGGCCAGTAACGGGAGCCAGCAAGAGATTGATCATGATGAGGTGTGCTTCAGAAGGAAATGAAGCATCGATAATTTCCGTATGGAAATTCTGCCTGCCAAATATGACCTGCCCATGACTAAATGCCAAATTGCCCGCCGTATCGCCGCTCGTGGGAAAATGCCGACATGAAACCTGCTGAAAAACTGTTGTTTGTCGATCTGGAAACAACGGGCGCCAATGCCGCCAATGATCGTATTACCGAAATCGGGATCGTCACGGTCGAGCCGGATGGCCATGTCGATCGCTGGTCCAGCTTCGTTAATCCTGGCGTCAGTATTCCTCCCTTTATTCAGCAACTGACCGGCATCAACGATACGATGGTACGCAATGCGCCCTCATTTGCCTCACTCGCCGATGAGGTCAGAACGCGCCTGTCGGGCGGCTTGTTCATTGCGCACAATGCGCGCTTCGACTACGGCTTTCTGCATCATGCCTTTTCGCGCGTCGATCATTGCCTGGATTCGGAAGCGCTGTGTACGGTCAAGCTGTCACGCAAGTTGTACCCGGAAGAGAAAAAACATAATCTGGATATTCTGATTGAACGCCATGCGTTGATTCCATCCGCACGCCATCGCGCACTGGCAGATGCCGATCTACTCTGGCAACTCTGGTGCCGCTTCAACGCCGCGCTGCCGTTTGAACTGTTTAGCGACGCCATCACGGCACTACGGCATGTGCCGAAGATTGCGCCTGCCGAATCGGCTATGATGCCCATCAGCGCATCGTTGGCAAATCAAGGCCGCACGTCCGCATTCTGATTCGAATCTAATTCTGGCTCCCTCAACGTAACGGACTCTCCATGACCCAACTTATCTATGTCGCTGATCCCATGTGTTCATGGTGTTACGGTTTTGGGCCGGAGTTGGCCACGCTGTTACACGGCTTGCCGGATGTCCCTCTGGAATTGATTGTCGGCGGCTTGCGTGCCTACAACACCAAGCCGATGGATGCAGAGTTACGCGCCACGCTGCAAACACACTGGAAGAAGGTCGGCGAGACAACCGGCCTGCCGTTCTCGGATACAGGATTGCAGATCGAGAATTTTGTGTATGACACCGAGCCAGCCTGTCGCGCCATTTCAGCCGTTGGATTGCTCGCGCCGCAAAGTGCGCTGACCGTATTCCAGGCGATACAGCATGCGTTCTACGTCAAGGGACAGGATGTCACCAAAGGTGATGTCCTTGCTGATATCGCCGTGCGTGTGCTGGAACAGGATGGCGTGCAGATCGACAAGGAAAAATTCCTGCAGACCTGGTCATCGGAAGAAGCGCGTAGCGTGACCCGCAATGATTTCGAGCAAAGCAAGCGTTGGGGTGTGACTGGATTCCCCACCCTGATTCTCGAACATCGAGGTGAACTGCATCTGGTGACCGCCGGCTTTACGCGTACCGAGGATTTGATCCAGCGCCTGCAATCGATCATCGATCAATCGGCAGCCACTGCCGCACCCGTCGCTTCAGATCAGGACAGATAACGACCGCTGTGTACATCGATGACAGCGCCGTTGATATGCTGCGCTTCGTTGGAGGCAAGAAAGGCGGCTAGCACCGCTACTTCATAGGGTTGGCCTGAGTGCTTGTTGAGCATTTCCAGAGAAGGAATGCTTTCAGTCACAACTGCACTCTGTGCGAGATCACTTTCCATGTTGCTGTCTGATGAACCGATATGGCGCATGCGTATTGTGTTGCAAGTTCTATTCGCACTCGTACCCACGTTATCGGTAATTTCATGGTGCTCGACGGGTTGGGAATCACCATCTTGAATCCGGATGACACGATTGCAGGTCGGCAGGACATTCGCTAGAAACGTTTCCGGCAACTGCTGTTCCGCCGGGTTCATCAAAATCAATATTGTCGTTGTCTGCCCTTCCCCTTGCCGCAGGCTCAGGAACTGATCGATGGCTATTTCGCTCTGCAAATCACATAAAGTAATCGTCTGATCGCAACCAGCACGTTGCATCTGGTCTTTCCACGACTGATCGATTGTTTGTGATCGTAGCACCAGCAAGGCAATGCGATATTCAAGCCGAGAAAAACGAAAGCAGATCGCTGCCGCGACCGCATCCGTTGCACCCACCACAATCAGATGACGCACGTCAGCGCTCAATCGCCAGGGCAACACCCATGCCGCCGCCAATGCACAGACTGGTCAAACCACGCTTGGCATCACGCCGGATCATTTCATGGATCAAGGTCACCAGCAGACGGCAACCGGAAGCACCGATGGGATGACCAAGTGCAATGGCGCCGCCGTTGACATTGATTTTTTCCGGGTCCCAACCCATGTCTCGATTGATGGCGAGCGCCTGCACGGCAAAGGCCTCATTGATCTCCATCAGGTCGACATCCTCATGCGTCCAGCCTGCTTTTTGCAGACACAATCTGGTCGCGGGGATTGGGCCCAGGCCCATGAAGGCCGGATCAACGCCCGCGGAAGAATAGGCTTTGACTCGAGCCAGCACTGGCAGCCCCAATGCCTTTGCCTTGGTCTCTGACATCAGAATCACTGCGGCCGCACCATCATTGAGTCCGGATGCATTGCCTGCGGTGACAGTGCCATTGTTCGTAAATGCAGGCGACAGCGCGGACAGTGCAGCACGGGTGGTGCCCGGACGAATATATTCATCTCGCGCAAAAATGGACGCATGCCGCCTGTCCTTGATTTCGATCGGGATAATCTCGTCATCAAATCGGCCGGACTGCTGTGCTTCTGCTGCTTTGCGATGTGATTCGCACGCATACTCGTCCTGCTCTTCGCGCGAAATACCGTAACGTTGCGCGATATTTTCTGCCGTCACTCCCATGTGATAGTGATGATAGGCATCAAGCAAACCATCAACTAGCACACTGTCTTTCAATGCGATGTCACCGAGTCGCATGCCATTGCGGCTACCTGGCATCAGATGCGGTGCCATGCTCATATTTTCCTGCCCGCCTGCAATCACGATCTCTGCATCACCGCAAAAGATCGCCTGTGTTGCAAGATGTACGGCTTTCAATCCACTGCCACAAACCTTGTTAACCGTAAATCCCGGCACGATGTCGGGCAGTCCGGCACCCAGTGCAGATTGCCGCGCCGGGTTTTGTCCGCAGCCTGCTGTTAGTACCTGACCGAGGATGACTTCGTTGACGACCTGCGGCGCAATGCCTGATCGCGCCAGTAGCTGGCGAATGGTATGCGCACCCATGTCGGTGGCTGGCGTTCTGGAAAGCTGCCCCCCAAACTTCCCGATGCCTGTTCGACCGGCCGCGATAATCACCACACTTTCCATATACGTCCCCCCTTATCGTTACCTGTCACACCAACATAATGAAAGCTCCATGTTGATGACAGTGGTGAGTCTTGATGAACATTTATAGCAGAAAGGGGAAGCGGCCACCATGCGGCACGCTTCCCCTTACGCTCAAAAATAGCTGACTTAGTTACCGTAGACGGTACGGGTTTTGAACGGCTGATATTGATACAGCCAAGTTTCCGATAAAGTTTGATTTTTATGACGCAGGTACAAACGCAGATCGACCGGCTCATCACCATCGACGGTCAGATCGAACTGCGCGCGCCAGTGGCCCGGCACGCCATTCGGAACCGCCTCGGTGAATACATAAGAAAATTTGCCACGTGTAGCCGACAGCACTGCCTCCGGCAATTCGCCGAAGGCGAGATTTTCCAGCGGCGCGCCTTTGAATTCCACCATGAACTTGCGGACGTTTTGCGGACGATTCTGTCCAGGCTGACCGCCATTACCCATACGCGTTGCCATGCAGCGCGCCAGCGGCGTTAGATACGGTTCGTCCTTCAGCCAGTGCAGGCGATAACGCAGACGATAGCTGCTGCCTGACGTTGCTTTGGCGGCAGGTACCCACATCGCAACAATGTTGTCGTGGATCTCATCATCCGTTGGAATCTCGATCAGTTGCACCGAACCGTCACCCCAACCATCCAGCGGCTCGACCCACAGACTCGGACGGCGCTCGTAATGCACGCCATCCTGATAGTTATTGAAATCACGATCACGCTGCAGCAAACCGAAGCCGCGCGGATTCTTGTCGCCGAATGCCGACGCCGTGGTGCGTCCCGGATTGTTCAATGGACGCCAGATGTGTTCGCCCTGACCATTCCAAATTGCGAGTCCGTCGGAGTCATGCACTTCAGGACGCCAGTCCACGCCCGTTCCTTTAAAGGTTTCGGAGTACCACATCATCGATGTCGCCGGCGCGATGCCCAGTCTTGCCACATCCTTGCGCAGGAAAAGCGCGGTATCGATTTCCATCACGACGCCTTCCTTGCGGTGCATGATGAACTTGTACGCACCGACGATGCTTGGGCTGTCGAGCATCGCGTAGACAATAACGGTGTCGCTGTTATCAGCCGGCGCTTCAAAGTAAAAATGCGTGAAGTTCGGAAATTCTTCCGGGCGATCCGCCTGCGCGACATCAATCGCGATGCCACGTGCTGACAAGCCGTATTGGTATTCGTCACCAATTGCACGGAAATAGGAAGCGCCGAGAAAAGCGACCCAGTCATTGGACTGCCAGTCTTTTTTCTTTTGATCCGCCGTTCTGCTTTCCTGAAAACGAAAGCCTGCGAAACCACTGCCGCGTGGCAGCTTGCGCGCCGGACTCGATTTCGGCATGTCGAAATAGCTTTCGTCGTACTGAATCTCGCGCGCCTGTGCATTCCCGGCCGGACCTTCCACGGTGTACATATGCACTGGCGCCTGGAAGAATCTTCCGAGATGGAAGAACGTCACCGGAAATTGTCCCGGTCCTTTGGCATACAACGCCGAATCGGTATTGAACTTGATCTTGCCGTGCTCTTCGTAATCGATCTTTTCCAGAATATCGGTCGGCGGCTTGGGTTGAGCCCTGTAAGGCTGCGTTGCTGCTACCCGCGCCTGTTCAATCAATTTTTCAAACGAAAATGAATCTGCCTTGCCAAGCTTGATACGGCTTGCGGCCAGCACATCCAGCGGTACACCCAGCGCGGCCAGTGCCGCTACAGCAGAAGTAGAAGAGATAAAGGTACGGCGACTAGTCATGGGATACGAATTTTCTATGAGGAGGGTTCGGAATGGAACAGCGCGATACCTCGCACCGATCTGACGTAGTGCAAATTACTAATGAGAAACGTTCATTGTAATTAAATAAACAACCTTCGTCTGACAGAGGTCGTTCAAATCAGTTCGCATGTCTTTTACCGCGACGCCTTATCAACAGCCCCAGTCATAAGCATCACTTTTCAGTTGCGCCTGTTGCGAGCGTAACTGGTCGAACTCATAGTCGGAATATCGTCTGCGCGATCGCACTTCCAATTCCTTCTTTTTGTTCTTGATGAAAATGCACTTCTGTTGCCTGACTTCTTCAGTCGAGGCACGTGCTGCACTGGCACCGATCGGCAAGTTTGTTCTGGTACCAACACCAATTCCACGCTCATCAATCCCGGCCCGTATGCGAGATCGTGCGCCCTCAATCGTTTGCCTATCGTAGGTGGTATTACCCATGCGGTCATCCCGAACTTCAAACCGATTATTCTGATAATCATCATCCCGGCAGGGAGATTCGGAATAAACCGTTTTTCCTTGGTTGACGCATTTATAGATTATTTGGGCATGCGCTTTTACACAAAGCAGCCATAACAGAATTACCAGGGTGATATTGGAAGAAGTCATCGTCAGTAACGGGTGATGTTGTACTGCGACGATTATATTTTGACTTGGAAAGGCAAATGGCGATTACGGAATCCAAATCGCTGCCAATGGAGGCTAATTCACATTGATCTCCCATATGCATGGGATAAAAACGTATTCAGATTGCAACAGTCAAACTACCGGGAACGCGGATCAATATACAACTTAACGATCAGGATATTGCGCGTATCAAGGATTATCGACTCAATAAGATTCGAATTTTCTTCAAATTCAGTCTTACGTTACTTCGATTGAAATCGGAAACACAATTTATGGACTACTAAATACTTTGCCGCACTTAGGGTCAGCTCTTCGATCAAAGAAAGTCCAAGTGTCTCTACCATT
>Ga0308164_10002327_pt1 | contig 19249 bp, 17 predicted proteins | sample PhyTR2_FD_201031 | JGI IMG/M metagenome (GOLD analysis project Ga0308164, IMG submission 201031) | Phyllosphere microbial communities from UC Gill Tract Community Farm, Albany, California, United States - DLSLT.R2 | ecosystem: Host-associated > Plants > Phyllosphere > Unclassified | place: USA... | reverse complement strand
CCTGCAACCGTGCGGCTTCGGCAGCTTTGTCGGCGTGATCCGCCTTGGCCTTCTCGACCGCTTCGGGCTTGGCGCGCTCGACGAAGCTGGCATTGCCTAGCCGGCCGGACAGCGCGTCGCGCTCCTTCTCTGCCGCCGCGATCGCCTTGGTCAGGCGGGCGCGTTCGGAGTCGAGGTCAATCACGCCTTCTAGCGGCAGGACGAACGTCGCCTCGTCGACGACGACCTGCGCCGCACCGCCGGTGGCTTCGCCGTCGGCATGCGTGACGCGGGCGAGACGCGCGAGTGCCGGCGCTTGGCGTTCGAGCCGCGCGAGCGTCGTTTCATTCGCATCGCGGACGTGGAGCGGCAGGCGCGTGCCCGGGGGCACGTTCAGTTCGTTGCGCGCGGTGCGGATTTCCTGAACCAGACTGATGAGCCAGTCGACTTCCTTGCTCGCCTCGGGATCGAGCGCGCGAGCGTCCGCCATTGGCCATTTCGCGACGATCAGATCGTGATCGCGCGGGTGGGCGGGGTCGGCCATCGCGTGCCACAGTTCCTCGGTGATGAACGGCATGAACGGGTGGAGCAGCACCAGGATCTGGTCGAGCACCCAGCCGGCGACCGCCTTCGATTCGTCGTCGATCTGGCCGCGCTCGTCGCCGACCATCTGCGGCTTGATCAGTTCGAGATACCAGTCGCAGAAGCGGCTCCACGCGAACTGGTAGATCGCGTTGGCGGCGCCGTCGAAGCGGTAGTCGGCGAGCGCGAGGTCGACCGTCTGGACGGTCGCGATCGTCTCGGCGATGATCCACTTGTTGACGGCCAGTTCCGCGCGCGGTGCCTCCAGCGTCGTGCTGGCGACGATGCCGTTGGCCTGCGCGAACCGCGCGGCGTTCCACAGCTTGGTGGCGAAGTTGCGATAGCCCTCGACGCGCTTCTCATCCATCTTGATGTCGCGGCCCTGGCTTTCCATCGCCGCCATGAAGAAGCGCAGCGCGTCGGCGCCGTACTGGTCGATCAGCCCGAGCGGGTTGACGACGTTGCCCTTCGACTTCGACATCTTCGCGCCATCGGCGGCGCGGACCAGGCCGTGGAGGTAGAGCGTACGGAACGGCACGTCCTTCATGAAGTGCAGCCCCTGCATCATCATCCGCGCGTTCCAGAAGAACAGGATGTCAAAGCCGGAAATCAGCACGTCGTTCGGGTAGCGCCCGCCGAGCTGGCCTCCCCGCCCGCTTGCGGGAGGGGATTGAGGGGTGGGCTCGCGCTCACCTTCAGACGCAGCGTTCGAGGTGAGCGCGTGCCCACCCCCGGCCCCTCCCGCTTGCGGGAGGGGGGAAGATTCACCCGTCCAGCCAAGCGTGGCGAAAGGCCAGAGGGCTGACGAGAACCAAGTGTCGAGGACGTCGGTATCTCGCACAAGATAGACGGTGTCGTTCGTCGCGCGAGGAAAGCGATCATCAACAACAATCTTGTACTGATCGCCATACGCAGCCTGCGCCGCCGCGATTGCTTCCTCTTCAGTCAGGGCGACGAAAGACTCATTTTGCCCCGAGATGGTCTCAACTAGCCGTCCGTCCGCATCTACATTGTGATCAATGTAGCTAACCAAACCGTTCGCATCGCGTGCTGGCCCGAACCACGCGGGGATCTGGTGGCCCCACCACAATTGACGCGACACGCACCAGGGCTGGATGTTGTCCATCCAGTTGAAGAACGTCTTCTCCCACGTCTTCGGGACGATATCGATCGCGCCGGTGCGCACCGCCTCGATTGCCGGCTGGGCGAGCGTCTTGGCGTCGACATACCATTGGTCGGTCAGCCACGGCTCAATCACCACGCCCGAGCGGTCGCCATAAGGAGTCTGGATCGTGCGTGGCTCGGCGTCGTGCTCCTCGCCGTCCTTGTCGATATGCGCGATCAGGAAGCCTTCTTCCTTGAGCTGCGCGACGACCATCTTGCGCGCTTCGTCGGTCGGCTTTCCGATAAACTTGTCCGGGATCAGACCGTCGGATACCTGGACGACGCGCGCCTTGGCATCGAGCATGTTGAGCATCGAGCCCGCAGCCATCCCTGCCCGCTTGCCGACCTCGAAATCGTTGAAGTCGTGGCCTGGCGTGATCTTGACCGCGCCCGAGCCGAGTTCGGGATCGGCATGATCGTCGGCGATGATCGGGATCAAACGCCCGGTGATCGGCAGCTTTACCTGCTTGCCGATGAGCATGGTGTAACGCGCGTCCGACGCGTTCACGGCCACGGCCATGTCGGCCAGCATCGTCTCGGGGCGCGTGGTCGCAACCTCGATGAAGCCAGAGCCGTCTGCCAGCGGATAGCGCAGGTGCCAGAAGCTGCCCTTGATCTCGCGCGTCTCGACTTCGAGGTCGCTGATTGCGGTGCCGAGGCCGGGATCCCAGTTCACCAGGCGCTTGTCGCGGTAGAGCAGCCCCTGCTTGTGCAGGTCGACGAACACCTTCAGGACGGCCTTCGAGAAGCCCTCGTCCATCGTGAAGCGCTCGTTCGCCCAGTCCATCGAGCAGCCGAGCCGGCGGAGCTGCTGCGTGATCTCGCCGCCGCTCTCTTCCTTCCACGCCCAGACCTTCGCCACGAACTCCTCGCGCGTCAGGTCGGTACGCTTCTGGGGAGGAACAGCCGCCCCCATCTGCCGCTCGACCACCATCTGCGTCGCGATGCCCGCGTGATCGGTGCCGACCACCCACAACGCATCCTTGCCCTTCAGCCGCGCATGGCGCGTGAGGATATCTTGCAGCGTGTTGTCGAGCGCATGACCGATGTGCAGCGAGCCCGTCACGTTGGGCGGCGGGTTGACGATCGTCCACGGCTCGGCGTTCGGACGGTCGGGACGGAACTGGCCGCTCGCCTCCCAATGCGCGTACCAGCGCGATTCGATGGAGGCCGGGTCGAAGGTTTTGGGAAGCTCGCTCATGCGCAGAGCCTTAGCGAGCGTCCCCGTACTAGACCAGTGTCAGGTGCGCCATGTCAGGTACGGGCGCCGGGTTTGTCGAGCACCTGACGGATCCGCTCGTTCAACTCATTACGCCGGTACGGCTTGCGGATCAGCTCGAACGACCGGCTACCCTCGTCGATCGCCTCGTCCGCGAACCCGGTGGTCAGCAGCACCGCGGTATGCGGATAATCGCGCCGCACCGACTGCGCGAGCGCAACGCCGTTCATCCCGCCGGGCATCAGGATATCGGTGAACAGCAGCTTGAAGTCCGAATCGTTCGCCAGCGTGTCGAGCGCACCGCGTGCGCTGTTCACCAGTACGACCTCGTAGCCGAGATCCTCGAGAATGGTGCGGCCAAGCTCGCCGACCTCGATCTGGTCCTCGACCATCAGCACGCGCTCGGCGCCACCGGTGCGCGGTGCGACCGGGCCTGCGGGCTTGCGCTCGACCGCACCACTAGCGCGCGGGAAATACAGCGAGAATTCCGCACCGCCGCCCGCCCCGTTGCGCACCGTGGCGAGGCCGCCCGACTGGCGCATGAAGCCGTACACCATGGCGAGGCCGAGCCCGGCGCCCTTGCCCATTTCCTTGGTGGTGTAGAATGGTTCGAACAGCTTGTCGGCGATCGTCAGGTCGACACCCGGGCCGTCGTCGCAGATGCTGACCACGACATATTCGCCGGGTTCGAGCTTGGCGACGCTCGCATCCTCGGGCAGCACCGCGTTGCGCGTAGCGATCGTGACCGTCCCCGCGCCGCCGGTCGCATCGCGCGCGTTGGCGGTGATGTTGAGCAGCGCCATCTCGGCCTGGACCGGATCAACGCGGCAATTCCACAGATCATTGGCAAGGTCGCGCCTGAGCGTGATGCCGCTGCCGATGCTGCGCTCCAGGATCGTGCGGAAATCGCCAATCAACTGATTGAGGTTCATCAGCCGATCACGCAATTCCTGTTTGCGTGCAAACGCGAGCAGCTGCTGCGTCAAAGTCGCCGCACGGGTCGCCGAGGTCGAAATCGCATCGACCGCGCGGCGTGCCGACCGATCGTCAGGATCGATCCGCGCGTCGAGAATATCGGCATAGCCCTGGATGACCTGCAACAGATTGTTGAAATCATGCGCGATGCCGCCGGTCAGCTTGCCGACGGCCTCCATCCGCTGTGCTTCATGCAACGCTTCCTCGGCTTCACGCCGCCGGGAAATATCGAGCTGACTGGCGAAGAAATATTTGAGATTGCCGTCTTCGCCGAACACCGGCGACACGAACAGCGCGTTCCAGAAGGTCGAGCCGTTCTTGCGGTAGTTGAGGATCTCGACCGCAACCTCTTCGCGCTTGGCGATGGCGGCGCGCACTTCGGCGACGGCGGCGCGATCGGTTTCGGGACCCTGCAGGAAGCGGCAGTTGCGGCCGAGGATCTCATCCTGCGAATAGCCGCTCATGAACGAGAACGCCTCGTTGCAGAAGATGATTGGATTGTCGTCGCGGTGCGGATCGGTGACCACCATCGGCATCCGCGTCGTCTTCACCGCGGCGAAGAAGATATCACTGCCGGCCTCAGCGGGCGAAAAATCGTTCCGTCCGCCGTGCGATGCGGGGCGGTCGGGCTTCTCAGCGGGCACGATGATCTCGGTTTCGGACATGCGTGCCAAACCCGGCATCGGGCGGCGTTGTTCCGTAGCGTTTGCATCGCCGACAGGGAGACGTTCGATCCTTCCCCGCCAGGGGGCGGTGGCTGACCCTTGCCAGACGGAGGGCAGGGAAACCGCTGCTCCGTGTCCTCCCCCTCCGTCACCTTCGATGACACCTCCCCCTGGCGGGGGAGGATCGTATAGTCCCGCCGTGTCGACGGGACGGCTGGCTGTTAGGGCTGCTGGTTCATGATCTTGGCGATTTCGCGCGCGACCATGTCCTCGACCATGTGCGGCAGGTTCGCGTCGATCCATTCGCGCAACATCGGCCGGAGCATCTCGCGAACCAATCCCTCGAGCGTGCCGTCGCTGTTCGATTCGGGCTTGATTATCATCCGCGTCAACGCCTCGAGCGGCGCGCGCGTTGCAGCGGCGGTCTCGCGCGAAACAATCGACTCGGATGGTGCCTCTGCGGCGGGCTGCTGCACCTGAGGTTGCGGCTTGGACGCTGACACGCGCGGCTCGGGCGCGGCGTCGACCGAGGTCAGCACGGGGGATTTTGGCGTGCGGGGGGTACGGTCGACCATCGGCATCGGATCGCTCAGTTCGAGAACTTCGTCATCGTCCATCTCGTCGTCGAGATAGGCGGCTTCACGATAGGCGGGTGCATGACCGGCGACATCGCGGTCGGCGGGATATTGATCGACCGGTGCCGTCATCGTCCGCGCCGGACGGCGCGATCGGCCGGGCGTGTCGCCCTCTTCGGCGATGATGCGTTTGATCGACGAGAGGATTTCCTCCATCGACGGCTCGCCGTTCACGTCCCCCATCCGGACCATCCCAAACCCCGTAGCCGCGCGCACCCCTATTGGCGGCTCGGCGCATCCTTACCTGTCGTCAAGGCGGGGTTCCTGTCAACTGGCGTATCGAGCAAAGGATCGCGCTGCGGCTGGACATGCGCATCCTGTGCGGGCGATTGCGCGGTGCGCGTGCCGACCGGCACCGGCTCGCCATCGCCGCCAAAGTCCCAGATCTTGTGATGCACGCGCTGATAATTGGCGACCGGATCGTACAGCACGCCGCCATCGAGCCCGAGATCGCGCGCTTCCGCCTGCCCCATCGCGGCGAGCAGCGCAAAGCCGGCGACATACGCATCGCGCCGTGCGGTGACGAGCGTCACCTGGCTGTTGAGCAGTTCCTGCTCGGCGTTGAGGATGTCGAGGATGGTTCGCGTGCCGACGCTGTTCTCCGCGCGCACGCCTTCGAGGCTGAGCTTGTTTGCGTTGACCGCGGTCTCGGAGGACTGGATGACCTGTTCCGAGGAGCGCCAGACGGCGAAGGCAGACCGGGCCTGCGAGATCACATTGCGCTCGGTCGCGGTGACGTTCTCGATCGCGCGGCTCTGGAACGCCTCGGCCTGACGGACCTGCGCGGCGGGGCGACCGCCCTGGAACAGCGGCAGGGTCAGCGACAGTCCGGCCTGGACCGTCTTGTTGACGTTGGGGAACGTGATGACGCTGCCGTCGGCATTCGACGCCGAGCCGAGATAGTTGGTATAGGTGGCACCGCCGACCGCACTGATCTGTGGCAGACGGGTCGCCCGGGCGACACCGACATCATAGCGCGTCGCGTCACGTTCTTTCGCCGCTGCGATAAGGACCGGATTATTCTCGATCGCGACGGTTACGGCGGATGCAGGGCTGTCGGGCAGATGCGGCAAGGTCGGTGGCGTTTCGAGCGTCCCGGCGGGCGTGCCGACGTACCGGATGTAATTCTCACGGCTGGAAATCAACTGCGCCTCAGCCGACTGGAGCTGCGCACGGGCGAGGGCGAGGCGGGCTTCGGACTGTGCGACGTCGGTACGGGTCAGGTCGCCGACCTGGAATCGATCGCGGCTGGCTTGCAGGTTGACGTCGAGGACGCGGACGTTCTGCGTGTTGAGACCGACGATCGCCTCGTCGCGGATCACGTCCATGTACGCGGCGACGACGTTGGTGAAGAGATCCGCCTCGGTGCCGCGCAGCGTCGCGCGACCGGCCTCGACGCGGGTCTTGGCGGCGGCAACCGAATTGCGGACCTGCCCGCCCAGGTACAGCGGCACCGATACGTTGGCGCGCGCCGCGGCCTGACGCGGCAAGGCGGTGAAGCTGTTCGCCGCGGTTACGACGAATTCGGTGTAGTCGCCGGTTGCATTGACCGAGGGGAGCCCCGTTGCACGCGCAATCGGCACGTTCTCGTCGGTCGCGCGCAACGTGGCGCGCTGTCCGGTCAGGATCGGATTGGTGGTATATGCCTTGGCCAGCGCCTCGCGCAGCGTCTCCGCCCCCGCTGGTGCAGCGATGTAGATCAGCGCAACACTCGCAAGCAAGCGGCGGAAACGAGCGGTGCGCGGCATCATAGGGCTCAGAACCTGAAGGGTTTGGGGATGTCGAAACCGGGAAGTGCGACGCATTCGACGTCGACAAAGGCCGCCAGCGCGAACCCGCCATCGGTCTTGCGTCCCGACGCGAGCCGCGTGACGCCGCGTTCGGCGAGCCCCGAGGTGACGCGACCGCCCGAGCGGACCTGCGCGACGAGCGTATCGGGCATCGCCTCGATCGCGCCATCGACAATCAGTACGTCATAAGGGGCGCCGGCGGCGTGGCCGTCCTGCATCGGTGCCTCGACAAGCTCGACATTGTCGACCCCGGCGAGCGCCGAGCGCGCCATCGCCAGCAATGCCGGATCACTCTCGACCGCGACCACCGATCCGACGATCTCGCTGAGCACCGCGGCGGTATAGCCGGTCGCGGCACCGATCAGCAGCACGCGATCGGTCGCGGTCAGATAGGCCTCGGTCAGCAGCCGGCCGGTCGCCATCGGCAGATTAGCATAGCGCCCGCCACCGAGCGCGATCGCGGTGTCGCGGTAGGCGATCGAGCGGACGTCCTCGGGCAGGAACTGCTCGCGCGGCACGCGTGCCATCGCCGCGACCACCCGCTGGTCGTTCACTGCGTTGGTGCGCAGCTGGCTGGCGACCATCGCATGCCGCATGGTGTCGTAGGCCGAAGCGGCAGTCGCGGTATCGAGGCTCATCGTCGTCATAACCCATCCTGTCGCACAACTGTTTTAGTTGCGCAATACACTAGTTGTCGCGCCGATATGTATCGCGCGCCGACGATTGCGCCAAGTCGCAGTTGCGCGCGGCGGGTCGGAGATCGAACGATTTTGCGGTGTAGACGCCCCGCCCGCCCGTGTGACACCGAAGATGTCGCGGGCGGGACGTCGAGGGCGCATGCGGAAGACCACGGCACTACCTCTGCGACGATTCCTAGCAGCGAATGCCGCCGCCGTCGCCCAAAATGGGACGAGGGACGTTTTCGGACCGGCGCAATGCGGTCCGTGGGGTCCTGTCGTGGCGGGTCATGCGACTGGCTCGAGCATCACGCCCGCCCGCGCCGAATGAGGATAATTCGTGTCCAGCTACACGTCGTGGTTGACCGCGCTGACAAAACGACGCATTTGCGCCGTCCGCATCGAGGCCCGATGGCGGAGTGGTGACGTAGAGGACTGCAAATCCTCGCACCCGGGTTCGATTCCCGGTCGGGCCTCCAGCGGTTTTCCGTTTTAAAGCATCGACAGATAGAGCACTTCGCAGCGGCATGCGCGGGCAGTGGTGCCAGCGAACTCGTTGCGTCGAGCGGCGATTGCGCGACCGGAACGGCTCGCTCGAGAAAAGGGAATAGCTCGCGCGAGCCGCGGCTCAACACCCGCGCGGTTTTGGGACGCACGCTCGCCCATTTGACTGCGGCACGCATCGAAAGAGATCAAGACCCTATTGTCGAACGCCGAGTATGCGGAGGCCCGCTGTCGGGATTATCGCCGTTCGGTGCGTCGTTCGGTCAGATCAGTGCATCGAGCAACCCGATCAGCGGGCGATCGGCGGGCGGCATCGGCAACGCATGCATCGCACTCGGTCGCACCCAGCGCAAGGCCGTCGCCTCCAGCGCGCGTGGCACGCCCGTCCATTTCCGCGTGATGTAAAGCAGCAGCACAAGATGGCGATCACCCAGCGGCGCGCTTGCAAACGCTGCGGGGGCAAGACACGCATGCGGCACCGCGATGCCGAGTTCCTCCTCGAGCTCCCTGATCAACGCCGCCTCGGGGGTCTCACCGGGCTCGACCTTGCCTCCGGGAAATTCCCAGAGCCCGGCAAGCGACTTGCCTGGGGGGCGTTGCTGCAACAGCACGCGTCCCTCGAGATCAACCATCGCCGCTGCCACGACCGGTAAAAGGGATGGCGCGGTTGGAATGGCGCGATCGTTGGTCATTCCTTAATTTTCCTCGATTACACTGATCGTTATGAAGTCTGACAAGTCCATGCTGACGATCGCGGGTCGAACGTTGCGACGCGTCCTGCGCAATAGCCGCGGCGCGACCGCGATCGAATATGGGTTGATTCTGGCCTTCGTCGTCATCGCTCTCATTGTCGGCCTGACCAACCTTGCCGATTCGACCATCGGAATGTGGGGCAAGGTCGATACGAAGGTCGCCAACGCCCGCTGATCGCCCGCATTGAGCCTCGTGAATTACCCGACGAAATGCTCCGACCTTAAGTCTTTCTCAACTCACAACTTCTATTTGTCCTCGTGCTGATCCGGCCTGTCCGGTCCAGCCGGGTGACACTGAAGCAATCCAACCATGGAGACCGGAATGAAGACGATCCGCAAGTTTTTCAAGAATTCCAAGGGCGCAACCGCAATCGAGTACGGCCTCATCGCCGCTCTGATCGCCGTCGCTGCCATCGCTGCAATGCAGGGCCTGGGCAACAGCCTGAACAAGACGTTCAACAACGTCGCGACTCAGCTCAACAAGTAAGCGTACCGCGATCACCATCGCGGTCGATCAGGGCGGCTGGACTTCGGTTCAGCCGCCCTTTTTATTTGTTGCGTTTCTGTCGCTGCGCCGTGACGCTTAGAGTCGGCCCATCTTCAGGAACTTGGCCTGCCGGTCTTTCCGCAGATCGGCAGGCGCGAGCGATGCGAGGTCGGTGAGCGCGGATGACAGCGCGTTGCCGAGCGACTCGATCGCCGTCGCGCGGTCGCGGTGTGCGCCACCCAGCGGCTCGCTCACGATGTCGTCGATGACGCCGAACGCCTTCAGGTCCTGCGCGGTGATCCGCATCGCTTCGGCCGCCTCGGGGGCCTTGTCCGCGGTGCGCCACAGGATCGAGGCGCAGCCTTCGGGGCTGATCACCGAATAGATCGCGTGTTCGAACATCAGCACGCGGTTGCCCGCCGCGAGCGCGACCGCGCCGCCGGAGCCGCCCTCGCCGACGATCGCCGCGACGATCGGCACGCCGGCGTTGAGGCAGGCTTCGGTCGAGCGGGCGATCGCCTCGGCCTGTCCGCGTTCTTCGGCCTGGATGCCGGGGAACGCGCCGGAGGTGTCGACCAACGTGATGATCGGCAGGCCGAATCGGTCGGCGAGTTCGACCAGACGGATCGCCTTGCGGTACCCTTCTGGCTTGCCCATGCCGAAATTGTGGCGGAGACGGCTTGCGGTATCGTCGCCCTTCTCGTGGCCGAGCACCATGACTTTCCGCCCGCGGAACGTCGCGAAGCCACCGATGATCGCCTGATCGTCGCCGAACGCGCGGTCGCCCGCGAGCGGCACGAACTCGTCGAACAGCGCGGCGACGTAATCCTTGAAGTGCGGACGCTCGGGATGACGCGCGACCTGCGTCTTCTGCCACGGCGTCAGGCGCGCGAAGGTGTCCTTCAGCAGCTTGTCGGACTTCGCCTGCAGACGGGCGATGTCGGCGGCGAGGTCGACGCTGCCTTCGGCGGCGGTGTCGCGGAGTTCGTCGATCCGGCCCTGGAGTTCGGCGATCGGTTTCTCGAAGTCGAGGAAGCTTGGCATAGGCGGCGGTTACGGCGCGGGCGCGTCCGCGTCAACGAGGTGGCAGGTCTGCTAGCGGGTGGCGGGTGTTGACGAGCTCGACGAGGCGGCTCGAATCGACATGCGTGTAGATCTCGGTGGTCGCGATATCGGCGTGGCCGAGCATCGATTGCAGTGCGCGCAGATCGGCGCCGCCGGCGAGCAAATGCGTGGCGAAGGCGTGGCGAAGGACGTGCGGGCTGATGCGATCGGGCGGGATGCCGGCCTCGGCGGCGAGCGCCTTGACGAGCTGATACAAGCGGATGCGTGAGAGATGACCTTTGCCCGAGGGGAACAGCCACAGGCGGTCGGTCGCGACATGGGTCCGCCACACCGCCACCGCCGCGCGCGCGCGGTCGGAGATCGGGACGAGGCGCTCGCGCCCGCCCTTGCCGCGCAGGATCAGGAACGGGCGATCCGGATGCACGGCGTTGCGCGGCAGGCTGACGAGCTCGGTCGCGCGCAGCCCCGAGCCGTAGAGCAACTCGAACAACGCGGAGAGCCGCAGGTCGTTGGGATCGAGCGGATCGCGCGCGGACCGCTCGGCGATCGCCGCAAACAATCGGTCGATATCGGCATGGCTTAGCACTTTGGGCAAAGTGCGCGCGGTGCCGGGTCGCGGGAGCGCCTTGCCGGGATCGTCCGCCCGGTGGCCTTCGTCGGCCAGGAACGCGAAGAAGCGGCGGAGCGAGGCGGACTTTCGCCCGACGGTCGAGCGGGACAGCGCCGACCAGCCGCCAGCGAGGGTCGCGAGTGCGTCCGCGTCCGCTTCGACCAGCCTGCCGTCGAGCACCTGCGATGCGAGCGTCAAATCGCTGCGATACGCGGCGACGGTGTTGGCCGCCGCGCCCGCTTCCGCCGCCATCATTTCGAGAAACCGGTCGATCAGCGCGCGGTCCGACGCGTGGGTCACGCCCGTGCGATGGCCTCGGCGGCGATCATTCGCGCCTCGCCGTCGAGCCCGACGCCGCGGAGCGCACCGACGATGCGGTACAGCGCTTCGGGTGGGATGTCCTTCCAACTTGCAGCCTGCATGCCGATCGCGGCGAGCACGACGACCGTCCCCGCCTGCCCGTCGCGCGCGGCCCGGTCGAGCGCACGCGTCCAGGCATTGTCCGCACCGATCCGGACGCCGAGCGACTGTGCCGCGCGTTCGATGTCGCCCGAGTTGAGACGCCCTAGGCCGGCCAGCCCCGCGAACAGCATCCTCTGCTTCAACGCCGAATCACCTTCGCCACCCGAATAGGAGGCGAGGTCGGCATAGCTCAGCCGGCGATACGCGTCGGGGTCGCTGAGCATGATCATCGCCCAGGCGTCACCCCCGGCGGGGACGGTCCCGAGCCAGCGCGCCGCGGTGCGATCAAGCCCGGCGGACAGCATGGACGCGACCAGATGATCCGCCTCGTCCTTCGCCAGAGTCGGGTTCATCCGCGCCGCCGCCCGCGCGGTCAGCACGAGGCGCGCATAGGCCGGACGCGTATCCGCCCCGCCCCACAATTGGCGCAGCGCGTTCAGCCGCGCATCGGGACTGCGATCGGCATAGGCGGTCTGGAGATCGTTGGCGGTCGCGGTCGCCGTGCTCTGCGAGTCGTAGTCGGTTGCGGCGGCAGCATAGAGATCGACCAGTGCTGCGCTGGAAAGTACGCCCTGCCCCGCCGCCGACTCCGCAGGCGCCAGCCGCGCACCGAGCGGAACTGAGGGTGACAATGCCTGCCAGTATTTCACCTGCGGACCAGCGCTCGCATAGAGATCGTCGGGCACCGCGACGCCCGTCGCCATCGCCAGACCAAACCGCCATGCGGTCAACTGATCGACGCCGTCCCACTCTATCGTCACCGCCTGACGGCCCTGCGCGCCGGCACCGACGACCTTCTGCGCGAGCAGCATGTCGACGCCGCTCGCGACATTGCGACGCTTGGCGGTCGCGATCAGCGGGGTCGCCTGCGCCGGATTGCCCGACAGCCCCGCACACATCGCCTGCGCCATCGTCCAGCCGCGCGCCGCCGCATAGCGCATCGCACCGGGTACCAGCGGACACAGTCCCGCCGGATCGCCGGTCGCCAGCGATGCGTTCATCGCGACGTCGTACAGCTTCGGCGTATAATTGTCGGTGTCGACGCTCTGCGAGACGGCGCGGGCGGCGACCGATTCGCCCATCCGCAACAACAGCCACGCGCGCTCGGCCGCGAAGTCCGCGCCGTTGGTGCGGCTCGGCGTATCGACACGCGACACCAGCGCCCGCCGCAGCAGGATCGACATCCAGCGCGACGGCAACGGCGCAGTCAGTCGGCGCATGAGCGTCTCGACATACTGGCCATCGACAGCGCCGAACGCATCGGTATCGAGCCCGCCTTCGCTCGCCATAACCGGACCGACCGTCGCGAGCGAGCGACGCGCGGACTCCGGCATCTCGTACTGCGCTAGCACGGCAGGATCGACTGGCGCAGGCGCCGCGACAGGCGGCACTGGGGGTGCGTCGCCCGGCGTCGTCGGCGGCAAAGGCTGGATCATCGCGCCCGGCTGTGCCGGTGCGGCGCTCGGCGGTGGGGTGGTCGGCTGCGATGGCCCCGTCGGACGCGTCGGCTGAGTCCCGGCTGGAGCGGTCGGGCGCGGCGCAGGCGCGGGCGTCGGCTCGCCAAACCCCGGCGGCAGGATCGATTCAGGCCGGTCCTGCCCGATTGCGGGGGCAAGCGCGACCAAGGCGCCGACGGCAACCGCCGCCGTCAGGGACGCCTTAAGAGAGGTTCGCAAGCGTCACGGCCTTTTCGACGCGGCTCTGCGGGCGCTCGGTCGCGCGCCCTGCCAGCAGGAACAGGCCGCCGACCACCACGACAAGAACGACGACGACCGAGACGATGAAACGGGACATACGACGTAACCTTGTAGTGGACGGGGAAGCGGACAAAACAGGCGCCAAGAGCTTTTGCCCTCGCGCGGTGCCGCTGTATAGCGCCCCTCACGATGTTGCAAAGCCACAACCCCTCAGGCGGGCCCGCAGGCGGCCCCGCCCCAGCCCCGATCGATCGACCGATCGTGCTCGTCGGGCTGATGGGCGTCGGCAAGACTACCGTAGGCCGCCGGCTCGCGTTGCGCATGAACCTGCCGTTCGTCGACGCCGACCACGAGATCGAGGCGGCCTCCGGCATGACTGTCGCAGAGATCTTCGCTAAATACGGCGAAGAGTATTTCCGCGATGGCGAGCGCCGGGTGATCGCGCGGCTGATCGACGGCACGCCGAAAATCATCGCGACCGGTGGTGGCGCGTTCATCAACGACGATACACGGGCGCTGATATTGCGCGACGCCATCTCGGTGTGGCTCAGTGCGCACCCCGACATCCTGGTCGAGCGCGTCGGGCGGCGCGATACGCGACCGCTGCTCCGCAACCGCGATCCGGGCAAGGTGCTCGCCGAACTGGCGCGCGTGCGCAACCCGATCTACGCGCAGGCGCACATCCATATCGTCAGCAACAAGACGCCGCACGAAGCGACCGTCGCCGCAATCCTGAGAGCGCTTGGCCGATGAAGACCGTTACCGTTGAGCTGGGTTCGCGGACCTATCCGATCCATATCGAAGCGGGGATTCTCGCACGAGCCGGCGAATTTCTCGCGCCGCTTGCTGGCAAGCGCCGTGTAGCGATCGTCACCGACGAGAATTTGTCGCTGCATCTGGCGACGCTGCAGGCTTCGTTGAGCGCAGCGGGGATCGAGTCCGAGGCGATCGTCCTCGCGCCGGGCGAAGGCAGCAAGAGCTGGGCGACGCTGGAAATGCTCTGCGACCGGCTGCTCGAACTCGGTGTCGAGCGCGGTGATCACGTAGTTGCGCTCGGCGGCGGCGTGATGGGGGACTTGGTCGGGTTCGCCTGCTCGATCCTCAAGCGCGGGTGCAACTTCGTGCAGATTCCGACCAGCCTGCTCGCGCAGGTCGACAGTTCGGTCGGCGGCAAGACCGCGATCAACACGAAGGCCGGCAAGAACCTGATCGGCGCGTTCCATCAGCCGGTGATGGTGCTGATCGATCCGCAGGTGCTCGAAACGCTGCCGATCCGCGAGCTGCGCGCCGGCTATGCCGAGGTGGTGAAATACGGCCTGATCGACGACTTCGCGTTCTTCGAATGGTGCGAGGCGAATGGCGCCGCGTTGCTCGCGGGCGACCTGGCGCTTCGCGAATATGCGATCGCACGCAGCGTTTCCGCGAAGGCGCGGATCGTCGCGGCGGACGAGCACGAGACCAATGGCACGCGCGCGTTGCTCAATCTCGGGCACACGTTCGGGCATGCGCTCGAGGCAGAGACCGGCTTCTCGCAGGCGCTGATCCACGGCGAAGGCGTTGCCGCCGGGTGTTCGCTGGCGTTCGGGTTTTCCGCAGCACAGGGCATCTGTTCGGGCCAGGATGCGGCGCGGGTGGCGGCGCATTGGCGCGATGTCGGTCTTCCCGACGGGCTTGCCGCGGCGAAGATCGCGGCAAGCGGCGCCCGCCTCGTCGATCACATGCGCCACGACAAGAAGATGGCGGCCGGCACGCTTCCCTTCCTGCTCGCGCGCGGGATCGGCCAAACGTATCTCGACAAGTCCGTCGACCTCGCCGAGGTCGCAGCGTTCCTCGACGCGCAGCCCCGCTGATGCCCAACGGTGTCGCCAAGCAGAACCTGCCGACGAAGGTCTGTCCGGCGTGCGAGCGCCCGTTCACGTGGCGCAAGAAATGGGCACGCGACTGGGACAGCGTGATCTACTGTTCCGACGCGTGCCGCAAGAAACGGTAACCCGCGTTCTTCAGCCTGCCCGCGCCGGATTGCCGACGTCGCTGTTGCGCCGGCCATAGGCGAAATACAGTAAAAATCCGGCGACGTTCCAGATCACGAACCGGACCAGCGTCGAGGTCGGCAGGCTCGCCAGCAGATACAGACAGCCGAGCACGGTCACCGTACCGACGACATAGGCCGCTGGGCAGCGGAACAGGCGGGGCAGTTGCGGCGCGGTCCGACGCAGGACCATCAGGCACACCCCGACCGAGATAAACGCGATCAGTGTCCCCGCATTGGCGAGTTCGGCGATCTCGTCGAGCCGGAAGAACCCCGCGACCGCCGCGATCGACAGGCCGGTCAGCAGCGTGATCAGCGTAGGCGATCCGGTCCGCTTGCTGACCTTGGCGAGACCGCGCGGCAGCAGGCCGTCGCGCGCCATCACGAAGAAGATCCGGCTCTGCCCGTACATCATCACCAGGATCACCGACGGCAGCGCGATCACTGCGGCCAGCGCGATGATCTGCGCGGCGAATGGCTGGCTCAACTGGCGCAGCACGAGTGCGAGCGGTTCGGGCGAATTGGCGAGCTGCTTGAACGGCAGCGCGCCGATCGCGCTGACCGCGACCGCCATGTAGATCACCGTGCAGACCAGCATCGAGCCGACGATCCCGATCGTCAGGTCGCGCTTGGGGTTCTTGGTTTCCTCCGCCGAGGTCGCGACCGCATCGAAGCCATAGAAGGCGAAGAACACGATCGCCGCCGCCGCCATCACGCCGCGCTTGTGCCCGCCGATCTCGGTCGAGCCGAAGCCGTAGGGCATGAACGGGTGAAGGTTATCGGCCTTGAACGCGGGCGCCGCGTAGACGACGAAGATTGTCAGCGCGACCAGCTTGATCAGCACCAGCACGATGTTGAGCGTCGCGCTCTGCCGCGTGCCGAGGATCAGCATCCCCATCACCGCGAGCGACACCAGCACCGCGGGCATGTTGACGATCCCGCCGCCATGCGGCCCGACCAGAAGCGCGTGCGGCAGGTGAATCCCCGCCGCCTCGATCCAGCCGACCAGATAACCCGACCAACCGACCGCGACGGTCGAGCACGCCAGCGAATATTCGAGGATCAGGCTCCAGCCCACTACCCAGGCGACACCCTCGCCGAGCGCCGTATAGCTGAAGGTATAGGCGCTGCCTGCGGCGGGGATCAGCGTCGCGAGTTCGGTATAGGCGAGCGCCGCACACGCGCAGATCACGCCGCAGATCACGAAGGCGAGGATCACCCCCGGCCCTGCCCGCTCGGCACCGACGCCGACCAAGGTATAGATCCCGGTGCCGACGATCGCGCCCACTCCGAGCGCGATCAGATGCGGCCAGCTCAGCGTCTTGGCGAGGCTGTGTTCGCGGCTATGGGCAGACGATTCGAACGATTTACGCGGTCCAAACATTGCCCATCCCCTGTGATCTCTAGTCTCGGGCCGTGTCGAACTGCGCGCGCAGATCGGTCAGCGTCGATTGAATATGGCTGGTCAGCAGCGTCAGCATGCGATCGTCGTCGCGCGCAAGCCATGCATCGAGCAGCTGGCGATGCTCCAGATGTGCACGGTCCTCGCGCCCCGCCGGTCGAAGATGTGCGACGACGTAGCGCTCGGCGAGGATCGCCAGCCGCTCGACCATCTGCGTGGTCAGCAGGCGCCGACCCGGCCGGACCAGAGCGGTGTGGAACACGCGGTTGCGGATCGCGACTTCGGCCAGCCGCTCGCTCGCCGCGCTGTCGAGTTCCTCGAACGCGAGGATCGCGGTTGCACGGTCGTTGTCGTTCGCGACGGTCGATGCATAGGCGGCAGCCTGCGGCTCGATGCTGAGGCGCAACGCGAAGATGTCGTCCGCCTCGTCCGCGGACATCGGCTGGACTGAATACCCCCGGTTCGCGTGGCTGGTCAGCAGGCCCTCCTGCTCAAGCCGTGCGAGTGCTTCGCGCAACGGGATCTTGCTGACGCCGAGTTCGGTCGCCAGCGCATCCTGGCGGATCGCGGTGTGGCCGGCGAGCTTACCGGTGACGATCTGCTCGCGGACGATCTCGAACACCTGCTCGGACAGGGTGCGGACGACGATGCTCATGGATGGACGGCTCCGAAAACGGGATTACCGCGCCAGCATAGCCGAAATGTCATGAAACTTGGAAACCGTTCCAGAAACGATCGTCGCGATCGATCCAGATCGTGTTGAACCCGGTCGCGATCGCCGATCCCTCGATCGACGGGATGATCGCGGGGGTATCCCCGAGCGACGTTTCCGCCTCGACGCGGCCGACGAAGCGGCTGCCAATATAGCTTTCGTGGACGAACCGGTCGCCGACCGCCAAGCGGCCCTTGTCCGCCAGATGCGCGAGCCGTGCCGACGTACCGGTGCCGCACGGGCTGCGGTCGATCGCCTTGTCGCCGTAGAACACAGCGTTGCGCCCGTCTGCCCCATCTCCGCGTGGCACGTCCGCCCACAGCACATGGCTGACGCCGCGGATCGTTGGGTCGAGCGGATGGACCGGCTCGAACTGTGCCCGCACCGCCTCGCGAACACGACCGCTGAGCGCGATGATCTCCGCCGCGCCCAGATCGTCGAGCCCGGTATAGCGCCCCTGCGGCTCGACGATCGCGTAGTAATTGCCACCATAGGCGACATCGATGCTCAGCGGACCGATCCCCTCGACGTCGACCGCGATACCGCGTGCCGCGACATACGCCGGCACGTTCGTGATCCGCACCGAAGTCACCTTCGCGCCCTCGGTTTCGTAGGCCACGTCGATCACGCCCGCGGGCACCTCGATCCGCAACCGGCCCGGTACGGCCGGCTGGATCAGCCCGTGTTCGAGCCCGAACGTCACCATCCCGATCGTGCCGTGCCCGCACATCGGCAGGCACCCGCTCGTCTCGATGAACAGGATGCCGATATCGGTATCGTCGCGAGTCGGCGGGTAGAGGAAGCCGCCCGACATCATGTCGTGCCCGCGCGGTTCGAAGCAGAGCCCGGTGCGGATCCAGTCGAACCGGTTCAGAAAATCCTGCCGCCGCTCCGACATCGACGCGCCCTTGAGCAACGGCGCACCGCCCGCCACGAGGCGGACCGGATTGCCGGCGGTGTGGCCGTCGATGCAGAAGAAGGTGTGGCGCATCAGTTCGAGAGAGTCGGGCGCGTCGCCGCCGCCTTCTCGACCATCGCGATCACCTCGGCACGGCGTTCGCCGATCAGCGGATAGCGTGGCGGCAGGACGCGCTCGGAGCCGCGCCCCATGACCTGCTCGGCCAGCTTGATCGACTGCACCAGGTCATGCTCGGCATCGAGATGAAGCAGCGGCATGAACCAGCGATAGATCTCCATAGCCTTGGCGTGATCGCCGCGCGCGAACGCGTTGACCAGCTCGACCGATTCCCGCGGGAATGCATTGGTAAGCCCCGAGACCCAGCCCTGCGCACCCAGATACAGTCCCTCGAGCGCAACGTCGTCGAGCCCGGCGAACAGCACGTAGCGGTCGCCGAACGCGGTCTTCACGTCGGTGAACCGCCGCGTGTCGGGCGCCGATTCCTTGACCGCGACGATGTTCGCGACATCGACCAGCGCGGCGAGCACATCGTTGTCGATCAGCGTGCGATACGCTGGCGGGTTGTTATAGAGCATGATCGGCAGGCCGACCTGCTCGGCCACACCCTTGAAATGCGCGACGAGCTCATGCGGCTTCGGCACATAGACCATCGGCGGCAGCAGCATCAGGCCGTCCGCGCCAGCCTTTTCGGCTGCCTGTGCGTAGCGCACCGCGCGCCGCGTGTCGTATTCCGACACCCCGGTGATGACCGGTACGCGGCCGTCGACCGCCTCGATGATCGCGGTGAGGACTTCGACCTTTTCATCATAGTCGAACGAGTTATTCTCACCGACCGTGCCGAGCGCGATCACCCCGGTCACGCCGTCGCGGATCAGGTCGTCGACGACGCGCTGCGTGTCGGCGAGATCGACGCTCATGTCCTCG
>Ga0308164_10002325_pt1 | contig 19275 bp, 17 predicted proteins | sample PhyTR2_FD_201031 | JGI IMG/M metagenome (GOLD analysis project Ga0308164, IMG submission 201031) | Phyllosphere microbial communities from UC Gill Tract Community Farm, Albany, California, United States - DLSLT.R2 | ecosystem: Host-associated > Plants > Phyllosphere > Unclassified | place: USA... | reverse complement strand
GCCGGGTCGCCTTTTCTTTCGTTAGTTTCTTTTGGCGAAGCAAAAGAAAGTGACCCGCCGCCGGGCGGCTCCCGGCCTCTGCTCCACGCCAGTGGAAAAGAAACATCTCAATCGCCAGTGCGGTATCAAGCAGGCGACCTGAGCAAACGCACAGCGCCCGCCTCGCAGGCAATGCGCGATCAAGCAGGCGTCCACCGCAAGTGCAGGGCGCCCTCTGCAAGCGCACGGCGATATCAAGCAGGCGACCACCGCAAAAGCACAGCGCCCGCCCCGAAGGCAAGGCGCGATCAAGCAGGCGTCTACCGCAAGTTCAGGGCGCCCTCTGCCAGCGCACGGCGATATCGATCAGGCGACCACCGCAAGTACACAAGGCCCGCCTCGCAGGCACAGCGCGATCAGGCAGGCGCACATCGCTAACGCAGGGCGCCCTCTGCGAAGGCTTTGCGGTACCGAGCAGGTGGCCACCGCAAAGGTACACCGCCCGCCCCGCACGCACGGCGAGGTCAAGCGGGCGACCACCGCCAATGCAGGATGCCCTCCGCAAGTGCCCACCGATATCGATCCGACGATCGCCGTGAGCACACAAGCGACCCTCGCAGGCACAGCGCGATCAAGCAGGCGACCATTGCAAACCCCTGGACGCACTCTGCAAGCGCAGCGCGATGTCGAGCAGGCGACCCAAGCAAAAGCCCAAAGCAAAAGCCCAAAGCCCAAACCCAACGTCAAAACCCGCGAAGTAATCAGCCCCTCAATAATCCTTCAAAGCCCCAGCCAGCGACAAGCGCTGCAACCGCCAGGCCGGCAATCCAGCCAGCACCAGCCCAATCAGCAGCAGCACTGAAGCCATCAAGGCCTCCTCACCCCCCAGCCGTGGCTGAAGGCTCACGCCGGTGGCCTGTGCCAGCCACCCGCTGATGCCGAAAGACAGCGCGAATCCACCCAGCAGCCCCGCCAGGATCCCGGCGAGGATCAAGGCAGCGGTAAACCCCCAGGCCACCGCGAACACGAACCGCCTCGGCGCGCCCAGAGCCCGCAGCGTCACGAACTGCGGCATCAGCAACCGGAAAAGGATGAACACACTGGCGATGATCGACAGCAGCACCAGCGCCTGCGTCACCACCGCCAGCAGGCTCATCAGCTGCCGGATGTCGCCCAGCACCGCATACAACTGGATCAATGCTTCGGCCGGAAAAAAGGCCATCGACTCCTTGCCCGTGTAGGCGCGCCGCAGCTTGTAGGCCTCGGCCAGATTCGCAGTGCGCACGACGGCCGCCGGAATCCCCGGCGTGTGAGCCACGTCGAACGGCGGCCCCAGCTGCAGCGACCCGGGCGCGTGCCCCCCCGGCAGGTGATGCGTTTCCCAGACCAGTTCGACCGGCACCATCGCGGCGCGATCCCACGGCGAACCGGTCGGCTGCATGCGGCCGACCACAGTGATCTCCACCCCGTGTGCATCCAGGGCGTCGTCGCCGCCATGGTTCTCGCCGCCATGCTGCACACCATGGGCCGGATGAAACTTTTCCCCCACCTGCAGCCGCGAAGCAGAGCCCACCACCGCCTCGGCACGGCTGGCGAAACCCCGCCCTTCGGCCAGGCCGCCGGACAGGTGTTCGACCAGCGCCGCGGTAACGCCCACCAGGGGCTGCCCGCGATAGCTGTCGCCGAAGGCCAGCGGAGAGACGAAGCTGCCGCGCGTGTTGTTGAGCAGGGCGGCACTGAAGGCGGGCGCCAGCAACTGACTGCTGCCGGGCCGCAGGAACACGGTGGACAGCAGGCTGTCGGTGCGGCTGCCGGGCGCCGCCACGATCAGGTCGAACCGGTCGGCCGCACGCGCGCTGCCGCTGCGCAGGGCCCGCTCCTGCGAGACGATGGCGACCGACAGCGCCACGCCTGCGGCCACCAGCAGCACGAAAGCCAGCGCGCTCCAGCGGTAGCGGGCCAGGGCGGCGCGGATCAGGGGCCAGGGATTCATGGTTGTCGAACCGGGTGCGGCAGGACCATGCGGCCGGCCTTCATCGTCAGGCGCTGATCGGCCAGCGCCGACAGCTTTTCATCGTGGGTCACCGCGATCACGGTCTTGCCGGTGCGGGCGACCGCCAGCAGGGATTCGGCGATACGCCGGCCGTTTTCGGCGTCCAGGCTGGCGGTCGGTTCGTCGGCCAGCAGCACCGGAGGGTCGAGCAGCAGCGCACGCGCCAATGCCACCCGCTGCTGCTCGCCGCGCGACATCCGGGCCACCGGCCCGGAGCGTGGCGGCAGGCCGAAATCGGCCAGCAGGGACAGTGCCCGCTCGCGCAGCGCAGCCGGCATGCGCAGGTGCATGAACTGCGCCGGCAGCAAGGTGTTGGCGAGCGCGTCCAACTCGTCGATCAGGCGAAAATCCTGGAACACCATGCCGCAGTGCGTCAGGCGCCAGGCATCGCGCCGGCTTTCGTCGAGCGCGCTCAGGGTCACGTCGCCAAACAGAACCCGGCCCTGCTGCGGCACGACGATGCCGGCCAGCGCATGCAGCAAGGTGCTCTTGCCGGAGCCCGACGGTCCGACGATGGCGCTCAGCTGGCCCGGCAGGAACCGCGCGCTGATCTGCTCCAGCGCGGCGATGCGGCCGCCGCCGGCGTCGGCGAAGGTGGTGCCGACATCGATGGCCTCCAGGGTGGGAACCGCCGGCGCCTCCACGCTCGGCTTCACAGCCGCTGGAAGGTGGCGTCGGCCAGCCGCACGCGGCTGACGAAACCGGTAGCGGCATCGGTCTGCGGACCGATTTCCAGGACGCCGGTGACCTGGATCACCGCGCCCGGGCTGACCGCCTCCTGCCGCTTCCTCATGCGCACGAAGACGATGGTGTCGATCCACTGGTCCTCGGACTCGCAGAACGGGCAGGTGTCCACCGGCGAGTTCGACAGCACGAAGAAATCGGATTCCACCTTGAGGTGCGGCGCCATGAAGCCCTGGATGGAAACGGGCTTGCCCTTGAGGCGCTTGGCGAGGTCGGAAAAGCTCAGATCGGGCTGGTACAGCTCGAACATCCGCACGCGCGGCACCGACTGGGCCCATGCCCCGAAGGGCGCGAGGGCCGCCGTGCCGAGAAGCCAATGGCGCCGCTGCATGTCGATGTCTCCCTTATTCCATGCCGGTGGCGGTCAGCACCACGCTCAGCGAGGTGGCCATGGCCTTGACCATCGGCTCCTTTTCGACGTCCAGCCACTCGTCCAGCGAATGGCCGCGGCCGTTCTTGCCGATGCCGCTGCGGCCGATGGTGAGGGCCGGAATGCCCAGGTTCATCGGCATGTTGGAGTCGGTCGAGCTCCAGTTGTAGACCGGCGTGTAGCCGCCGGCCTCGATGGCCGCCTTGGCGATCTGCACGATCTCGCTCTTGATGTCGGTATTGCCGGCCGGCCGGTCGCCGATGAGCTTGGCCTCGACGGTGATCTTGGCGTCCTTGGTGGAGCGGGCGAAGTTTTCGCTGTCGGCGGCTTCCTGGACGATCTTGAGCATGCGGTCTTCGACGCGCTTGAGTTCGTCCACCGATTCGGAGCGCATGTCGACTTCCATCCAGCTGCTCACCGGGATGGAGTTGACCGAGGTGCCGCCGCCGATCAGGCCGATGCTGTAGGTGGTCTTGGGCGATGCCGGCACCTGGATGCGCGAGAACTCCACCGCGGCCTGGGCCTGGGCGAACATCGGGTTGACCGCGCCGAAGGCATTGAAGCTGTGGCCGCCCGGGCCGCTGAAGGTGACGCGGTAGCGCTTCGAGCCCACGCCGCCGTTGGTCACCCGGTTGATGTCACCCGACTCGACCGAGAAGAACGACTTGATCTTGTCCTTGTAGCTGCCCTTGGTGAACAGGTAGCGCACGCCGCGCAGGTCGCCCGGGCCTTCTTCGCCGACGGTGGCGACGAACAGGATGTCGTCGCGGGTATTGATGCCGGCGGCCTTCATGGCACGCACGAAGCCCAGCAGGACCGACAGGCTCATGGTGTCGTCGCCGATGCCGGGTGCGTACAGCTTGGTGCCCTGGCGCTTGACCTTGACGTCGGTGCCGGCGGGGAACACGGTGTCCAGGTGGGCGGACACCACGACCACCTTGCCGTCGCTGCGGGTGCCCTTGCGCAGGCCCAGCACGTTGCCTTCGGCATCGATCTGCACGTCGCTCAGGCCGGCGGCCTTGAGCATCTTGGCGAACTCTTCCGCACGGGCCTTTTCAGCGAAGGGCGGTGCGGGGATTTCGGTCAGCTTGATGCCGTCCTCGACGATGCGGCCGTGTTCCTTGTCCAGCGTGGCGGCAGCGGTCTTGAAGGCCGGGCTGGCCAGCACGCGCTGCACTTCGGCGGCGGGTTCGGCGGCTTGGGCATGGGCCGTGCCGGCCATCAGGGCGCAGGCCGCAGCCAGCGAGAGAACGGAAAACGGGACCGACGAAGAGTTCGATTTCATTGAGGTTCTGTTAATGACGTTATCAGGCGTGTAAATATACCAGCGAGATTTCAGGCTGTAGGCCTTGAGACACCGGCTGGATGGCCGGCCTTGTCAGCCGGCCATCCAGCCGGGCAGCAGCTGCACCAGGCCCGCCGCGACGATCGATTGCACCGTCACGTAGTGCCAGAACAGCACGATGTTGTCGAGCGTGGCGCGGGCGCGCGGCTGCAGCACGCCCAGCAGCGAGCGTGCCAGCAGGTAGCAGGCCATGATCACCAGCACTCCCACATGGAAGGCCTGCCATCCGAGCAGTGCGGCGACGGTGGCGCTCCAGGCATCCGCGCGCGGATTCAGTCCGGCCTGCAGGTGGCCGTAGAGATCCATCGCCAGGCTGCCTCCGGCGAACACCAGCGCGGCCATGACCGCGATGCGCAGCCACCCCTGGCCGGCGGAGCGACCGAAGCGCCGCTGCGCAAAGGCCAGCGCCAGCGAGCCGGCCACCATCAGCGCGCCGGACATCAGCGGCCACGCCGTGTCGGGCAGGGCGGCTCCGGGTGGCGGGCAGATCAGCGCCGCCATCGACACGTGCACATGCGCAAACGCGATGGACGCGAAAACGCTCGCGTCGACGCACAGCAGGATGACCACCGCCCACCACGAATGCGAGTGGCGCCCGGTGAGCTGCGTGGGCAGGAAGACGCCGTCCGCCACTTCGGCCCGGGCGTCCGGCGCCACCCGGTCGGATTGCCACAGCCAGCCGACGATGCAGCCGATCGCCACCACGCCGCAGACCAGCGCCGGCACCACCATCGCCACCGTCAGCAGCAGGAAGAACCCGGCGGTGCCGGCGGCGGCGACGAAGGGCAGCCAGCCGTCGGTGGGCAGCAGCAGCAGCTGACGCGGCTCGGCCGATACCGGGCTGGTGACCAGCGTTTCGCGCCCGCCGTACACCGTGCGCGGCAGCCAATAGGCGCCGGCCTCGATGCGCTCGCGCATGTCGGGCCGCTGCCACAGCGGTTCGCGCGAGTCCACTTGCGGAATGCTGCGCACGCCGTATTCGCCGCCGCCGGCCCATTCGAGGGTGGGCGCCTGCCAGGGGTCGGCGTGCGGTCCCTTCTTGCGGGTGACGGTGCGTACCAGGTCGATCAATGCCAGCGCGGCGCCGGCCGCGAAGGCGAACGCGCCGATGGTCGACAGCAAATTGGGCAACTCCCAGCCCAGGTCCGGCGCATAGGTATACACGCGCCGCGGCATGCCCATCAGACCGGCGATATGCATCGGGAAGAAAGCCAGGTTGAAGCCGCCGAACATCAGCCCGAAGGTCCAGCGGCCGAGCCTTTCGGACAGCCGATGGCCGTCCACCAGCGGCGCCCAGTAATACAGCCCGGCGAATACCGGAAAGACCATGCCGCCGATCAGCACGTAGTGCAGGTGGGCGACGATGAAGTAGCTGTCGTGCACCTGCCAGTCGAAGGGCAGCACCGCGACCATGATGCCGGTCAGCCCGCCCAGCACGAAGATGGCGTGGAAGCCCACCAGAAACAGCGTGGGCGTGTTGGCCTGCACCCGGCCGCGCCAGAAGGTGGCGATCCACGCGAAGATCTGCACCGCGCTGGGGATGGCGACCGCGAAGCTGGCGGCCGACACCAGGTGCATGGTGAAACTGCCCAGACCGGCGGTGAACATGTGGTGCACCCACAGCGCGAAGCTGAGCAGGCCGACCCCGCACAGGGCGGCCACCGCCCAGCGGTAGCCCACCAGCGGCGTACGCGCCAGGGCAGGCACCATCATCGACACCATGCCGGCGGCGGGCAAAAAGATGATGTAGACCTCCGGGTGGCCGAAGAACCAGAACAGGTGCTGCCACAGCAGCGGATCGCCGCCGCGGCCCGGAATGAAGAACGGCCAGTCGAGCGCCCGCTCCATCTCCAGCAGCAGGGTGCCGGCGATGATCGCGGGGAAGGCGAAGACGATCATCAGCGCCGTCACCAGCATGGCCCAGGCGAAGATCGGCATGCGCCGCAGCGTCATGCCGGGCGCGCGGGTGAACAGCACGCCGATGATGAGTTCGATGGCCCCGGCGATGGCCGAGATCTCGATGAAGCCGATGCCCAGCAGCCACCAGTCGGCACCCACGCCCGGCGAGTGTTCCTTGCCGGTGAGCGGCGGGTACATGAACCAGCCGCCGTCCGGCGAGGCCCCGAAGAAGATGGTGCCGAAGAACACCAGTCCGCCGATGGCGTAGGCCCAGAACGCATAGGCCGACAACCGCGGAAACGGCATGTCCCGCGCGCCCAGCATGCCGGGCAGCAGGTAGACGGCCAGCGCCTCCACCACCGGAACGGCGAACAGAAACATCATCACCGTGCCGTGCATGGTGAAGATCTGGTTGTAGGTGGCGGCCGAGACCAGCCCGGCCTCCGGCACCGCCAGCTGGGCCCGGATGATCAGCCCCAGCACGCCGGCCAGCACGAAGAACAGCAGCGCCGTGCCGATATAGAACAGGCCCACGTGGGTGTTGTTGACGGCGGCCAGCCGGCGCCAGCCGGCGGGCGGCGGCGCCCAGGCTTTCACCAGGGCATCGCGTTCGCCCTCGGGGCGCGGCAGGCGGCTGAGCGTCGGGCCGTCGTCCGGCAGCGGGATATCGGTCATTTCAGGGAAGTCAGCCAGGCGGCCAGGGCGTCGAGTTCGGGGCCGCTCAGGCGGGCATAGGTCGGCATGCGGGTGCCGGGCTTGACCTCCTGCACATGGGTCAGCCAGCGGCTCATCGCGTCGGCGCCGTTGGGCAGGGTGCCCGCTGCCAGGTGCAGGCGGCTGCCGACGTGGGTGAGGTCGGGGCCGAGGCGGGCGCCTTCGCCGGCACCGCCGGCTTCACGCACCGTGTGGCAGGCGGCGCATTTCTGTTCGTCGAAGACGCGGCGTCCGGCGGCCAGGCGAGGCGTGGCGGCCGGCGCCGACGGACGCGCCTGCGCGGCCAGCCAGGCGTCGAAATCGGCTTGCGGCTCGGCCACCGCGTGCAGCGCCATGCGGGCGTGGGCCTCGCCGCAGAACTCGGCGCACTGGCCGCGGTACACGCCCGGCCTGGACGCCTGCAGCAGCAGGTGGTTGGTGCGGCCGGGCACCATGTCCATCTTGCCGCCCAGTTCCGGAATCCACAGGCTGTGGATCACCTCGGTGCTGGACAGCCCCACGTACACCGGCCGGCCGACCGGCAGGCGCAACTCGTTGGCGGTAACCACTTCGGCACCGGTGGCGGGATCTCGGTAGCGGATCTCCCACCACCACATGCGGCCGATCACCGAGACGATCATGGAACCGGGCGGCGGCGGCGCCTGCCATGGCGGCGTGCGCTGCGTGCTGTAGAAGAAGAGGGCGCCCAGCACCACGATGGGCAGCACCAGCCCGCCGCCGGCGAGCCACCAGAGCGGGCGGATCCTGCCGCCACTACGGCGCAAGGCCAGGGCCAGCACCACCATGGTTCCGGTGAAGAGCAACGCGGCCCCGATGGTCAGCACCCAGCTGACCTCGGCGATGGTGGCGGCGGCCGGGCCGGCGGGCGAAAGCACGAGAGGCATCGACATGTCAGCGCAGCTCCGTCAGCCAGGCGGCCATGTCGCGGGCGTCGGCGGGCGGCACGCCCATGTCGGGCATGGTGGTCGAGGGCACCAGCGCATGCGGCTTCTGCAGCCACTGCGCCAGCGACTCGGGCCGGTTGGCGATGCGCCCGGCGATATAGGCGCGCCGGCCGAAGGACTCCAGGTCGGGGCCGGTGCGGCCGCGCGCTGCGGCGATGCCCGGGATGGCATGGCACGAGCCGCACTGGTACTGCGTGATCAGCCGGGCTCCGCGCTGCGCGTCACCCGGCGCGTTCTGGGCGGGCTCGCGGGGCGAAGGCACGCAGCCCGCAAGAAGCGTGACGCCCAACACCCCCATGGTCATGAAAAACGGTGGAGCGGCGGTACGGGCTGGATGCATGCCCGGCATTTTGAAAGCTCCCAAGCGCGGGCACCGAACCAAATGCAACGAAGCCGCAACGAAGCACCGACAAAATCGCCAGATGCGCAATCGCCGGACTGTCTACATCACCATCTTCGCCACCCTGTCCGCCATGGGCCTGGTCGGACTCGTCGCCGCCTTCGCGGTGGTGCAGGGCGGCCTGTACGACGTGGCTTCGACCAAGCAGCACTGGAAGCCGGTGTACGCCCTGCTGGAGCGGGCCATGGAACAGTCGGTGCGGTTGCGCGCGAGGAACATCGAGCCGCCGCCGCTGGACGACCCCGCCATGGTGTTGAGCGGCGCCGCCTGTTTCAGGGACAAGTGCGTGCAGTGCCACGGTGCTCCCGGCTTGGCGCAGTCCGACCTGGGCCAGAGCATGCAGCCGGTGCCCGGCCCGTTGATCGACGCGGCCCGGCGCTGGCAGCCGGGGGAGCTGTACTGGCTCACCAAAAACGGCATTCGCATGAGCGGCATGCCGGCCTGGGAACTGCACCTGGACGAAAAGGAAATGTGGGCCGTCGTGGCCTTCCTGGAGCACCTGCCCACGCTCAACGCCACCGACTACGCGGATACGGTATGGCGCGCCGGCCAGGCGCAGGCCGGCGGCGCCCTGCCGGCCTGCGGCAGCGCGCGCCGGGAAGCGCCGGCAGTGGCGGCCGGCGACATCGAGCGCGGGCGCAAGGCCCTCTACCAGAAGGCCTGCAACAGCTGTCACGTGATTCCTGGCATCACCGGGCCGGCCAGCCATGTCGGCCCGCCGCTGAACGCTTTCGGCCAGCGCACCCGCATGGCGGGCGTGCTGCCCAATACCGAGGAAAACCTGGCGCGCTGGCTGCTGGAACCCGGCGCGCTCAAGCCCGGGACGGCGATGCCGGCGATGGGCCTGAGCGCCGGCGACGCACGCGACATCGCCGCCTACCTCAACGACCTGCGCTGAGCGCGCCCGGCGGGGTCAGGCCAGCGCGGCTTCGACCGCCAGCGCCACCGCCGCGAGCCGGGCGTCGTCGCCCCGCACCGACGACAGCATCAATCCCACCGGCAGGTCGCCGGCCTGTTGGCAAGGCAGGCTGAACGAGCAGCCGTCCAGGAAATTGAAGGCGAAGGTGTTGCGCAGCAGCAGGCCGTTGACGCGGAAGAACTCGGCATCGGCCGCCAGCGATTCGATGGCGGGCGCGACGAGCGGCACGGTCGGGCACAGCACCGCGTCGAAGCCTTCGATGCGGCTCTCGACCCTGGTGATCCAGTCGCGTCGCCGGTCCTGCATGACGATGTAATCGGCCGCGCCGACAGACATGCCCAGGTCGATGCGCGCAGCCACGCGGGCGTCGAACCGGTCGCGGTGCGCGGCGATGCGGCCGCGGTGCACCGCGGAGGCCTCGACCGGCGAGAAACCGCCGGGTGCGTTGATCTGTGCGATCTCGGCCAACTCGGCCAGCGGGATGTCGACGATGCGCGCGCCGGCCGCCGACAGCAGGCTCACCGCCCGGTCGAAGGCTTGCGCCACGGCCGGCTCCACGTGGTCGAAGACCACGGTGCGCGGCACGGCGAAGCGCATGCCTTCGAGGGGACGGCGGCGCACCGCCAGGGGCGCATCGGCGATGGCCGCGTCTGCCAGCAGGCAGTCGGCGACGCTGCGGCTCATGGCGCAGACGGTGTCCAGCGAGCGCGCCAGTTCCAGCGCCCCGGTGCGCGGCACACGCGACTGCGTGCCCTTGAAACCGACGATGCCGCAAAGCGCGGCCGGAATGCGGATGGAACCACCGGTATCGGAGCCCAGCGCCGCCACCGCCAGCCCGAGCGCCACCGACACCGCCGCGCCGGACGAAGATCCGCCCGGGATGCGCGCCACGGCGCCATCCGCCGGATTGCGCGGCGTGCCGTAGTGCGGATTGATGCCGACGCCCGAAAAGGCGAATTCGGTCATGTTGGTCTTGCCGACGATGGCCGCGCCCTGGGCGCGCAGGCGCTGCACCGCGACGGCATCGGCGGTCGCGGGTGTCTCGCCCTCGCAGACCACCGAGCCGGCCATGGTGGTTTCACCGGCGATGTCGTAGAGGTCCTTGACGGTCACCGGCAGGCCGGCCAGCGCGGGCAGCGTCACACCCGCTTGTTGCGCCGCGTCGGCATGGCGCGCGGCAGCCCAGGCGGCGGCCTGATAGCGGTGGGTGAAAACGTGCTGCGCGGCGGGCAGGGCAGAGGCCTCCAGCACCCGGTCGATCAGCGCTTCGTGCGACAACTCGCCGGCGGCGATGCGCGCCCGCAGCGCGGCGATGGGAGAAGCAATGACGGCACGCATCAGGCCACCACCGGCAGTGTGCGCACCGCATAGCCATGCACGATGCGGCGCTGTAGTTTCGGGTCGTATATCTCGATCTGCATATGGGTCGCGGGGCGGATGCCTTCCCCCCGGGCGTTGGGCAAGGCGCCCAGCGTACCGCAGGTCATGAACATGCCTTCGACCGGTGCATCGGCGCCCGGCATGCCCTGGCGCAGGGCTTCCAGGGGGCGGATCGACGCGAAAGTGCCGCGCTGGTAGTCGATCCACTCGCCGTTTTCGAGGATGCGGGAGCGCAGCTCGAGAGTGTCCTGGTGCGCGGCCACGTCGGTCCATCGCCAGGCGGCGGCGGCCACCGGCTTGGCGCACATCTGCTTGGACACGGCGACCGAATAGCTCTCGACCTGGCGGTCGGTATGGTCCGAGGCCACGCTCAGCCACCACTCGCCCTGCGCGAAGAAGAAGAGCGGCTCGGCCTCGCCGGAGCTGTGGGCGCCCAGCGCCTCGATCTCCGGCGATTGCGTCAGCATCTGGCAGGCCACCCGGTAGTACAGCGGCACGCTCGAAGGGCGGGGCACGCCGAGAGCGGCGAGCTCGTCGATATGGTGCTCGATGGCAGCCAGATCGCGCCCGGTCCAGCCGGCGATCACCACGGCATGCGGCACGACCGGGATCACGACCGTGGAACGGGCGCCGTCCGCCTGGACGGTTTCACAGGCGAAGTTGAGGATTTGCTGCGTCATCTCAGGACTCCAGGGGGCGCTTGGCGGTTTCGCGGGCCACCAGCAGGGCGATCAGCGTCAGGCCCAGCGCGCCTGTCACGTAGAGAGACACCGCCAAGGTGCTGCCCCACGACTTGAACAGGCTGGCGATGATCAGCGGCGCAAAGCCGCCGCCCACGATGCCGGCCAGCGTGTAGGCCAGCGAGGCGCCCGCATAACGCACGCGGCCGGGAAACTGCTCGGTCACGAAAGCCGCTTGCGGGCCGTACATCATGGCGTGGATCAGCAGGCCGACGACCACGGCGGCGCAGATGGCGACCGGGTGCGCGCTGTCCATCAGCACGAAGAATACGAAGGCCCAGACCATGCCCAGCAGCGCGCCGGCGATATATACCGGACGGCGGCCGACGCGGTCGGACAGGCTGCCGAACCAGGGCACGGCCAACGCGTTGCAGGCCGCGCCGATCATGGTGGCGGTGAGCGCCAGCGGACGCGGCAGGTGCAGCACGGTGGTCACGTAGGTCAGCGTGAACACCACGACCAGCGCGTAGAGAACGTCCGAGCCGATCCGCGAGCCGCCGGCCACCAGCAGGCTGCGCCAGTGGTCGGTGAAGACTTCCTTGATCGGCGTCTTGGCGGTGGTTTTCTTTTTTTCCATCTCCAGGAACACCGGGGTTTCGTCCACGCCGCGGCGCAGCCACAGGCCGAACAGCACCAGCGCGACGCTGGAGATCAGTGGCAGTCGCCAGCCCCAGGCCTGGAACTCTTCCGGGCTCAGCAGGGCCGACACGATGGCGATGAAGGCGGTGCCGATGAGCGTGCCGCACGACGGGCCGACCTGGGTGAAGGAGGCGTTGCGGCCGCGTTCGTCCGGCTTGCCGTGTTCCATCGACAGCAGCACCGCGCCGGCCCATTCGCCGCCGAGGGCCACGCCTTGGACGAAGCGCAGCGCCACCAGGGCGATCGGCGCCCAGATGCCCCAGGTCGCATAGGTGGGCAACAGTCCCATCAGGCCGGTGGAAATGCCCATGATGACCAGCGTGGCCACCAGCACGAAGCGGCGGCCGAGCCGGTCGCCGAGGTGGCCGAACACCACGCCGCCGAGCGGGCGGGAGATGTAGCCGACCGCATAGGTCGAGAAGGCCAGGATGGTGCCGGTGAGCGGGTCGAACGAGGGGAATAACACCGCATTGAAAACCAGCGCGGCCATGATGTTGTAGACGGTGAAGTCGTACCACTCCAGGGTGGTGCCGATGGAGCTGGCCATCGCCAGGCGGCCCATCCTGGGCGCGGCCGGCAGGGCCGCCGTGCCTGCACGGGGTGTGGTCGGCAGAACGTGTTCGGTCATGGAAATACCTCGGTTCTAGAAGGAAAAGGACAGGCGCGGATCAGCGCAGTTCGGCGGCGGTCAGCTTCCAGCCGAGGGACATCAGCCAGCCGGTGGATGCCTCGACGCCGAAGGCGGACGCGGCGATGGCGCGCGCACTGCGAGCGGCATCGGCGCTGCTGGTCTCGATCACCAGCATCGGTTGCAGCACGCGGCCCTGGGCCGATTCGCGCGGCAGCGGCGTGCTGAGCGCGGTGTTGGGCACCAGCAGGCAGGCCTGGACGAAGCCGGGCTGCTTTTCAGCCAGCGTCGCGCCGATGCTTTCGGCCTGGGCGACCAGCGAAGCCACTTCCGCGTCGGCCGGCAGGGGCAGCACGACGGCGTGGCTGCCGCTGCCGAAGCCTGTCACGGCGCGCACGGCGCAGACCCGGCGGATCGGTTGGCGCATGCGGTCGAGGCATGCCACCGACCAGGGCGTCTGCTTTTCGAACGCGGCGCGGTAGCCGGCGGATCCGAAGACGTCCAGCGACTCGGTCAGGTACAGGCCCAGGTACTTGCGGCCGCCTTCCAGCGAGGAAAAACGCGCGCCGGACAGGAAGCCCGGAATGCGCACCCGTTCTTCCACGTGTTCCTGGTCGTACCAGCGGTTGAAATCGGCTTCGTCGGCTGCGGCATCGACATCGCAGGCGACGAACAGCATGCCGCGGGTGGCGGTATCGGTATCGGTATCGGAACGGGTATCGGGGGAAGCGGTGATGGATGGCGTCATGGCGGCGGAGTGGCGAGCGGGCCTTCAGGAAATGAAGGCGCGATCTTCCGCCGCGGGTGCGGCCGCTAACAAACGACTTTTTGTGGCCCGCAGCCACAAGAATTTATGGCCGCATTCCGGGGCGCGGACGCACGATTTCGAGGGTTAATCCCCTGGGTCGGCGCTCCAGCTTGGTGCAGTGAGGGAGGCGGTGAACTGGTCCGATGCGCGGCAGGCGAGTTCGGCCACCAGGCGGATCACGTCCGAGTCGGCCGCTTCCAGGTGGCTCACGACGAGACGCTGCGGCGAGATGAGGGCATCGCATTCGATGATGCGCACGTCGCCGCGCTCGACGTATTCGTAGGTCGGCGGCAGCGGCACCAGGGCGTTGCCGAAACCCGCCTTCACCAGCCGCGCCAGGGCCGAGATCGAGCTGACGCAATGCACCTTGCCCAGGGGCATGCCCACCGCGCGGTAGAGGTTCTTCAGCGCCTTGTGCGGCTGCGAACCCGGGCTCATGGTCAGCACCGGCTGTCGCAACAGCTGCTCGACGCTCTGACTCGGCTCGGCGCCCTGCGGACCGACCCAGCCCATGGGCATCGGCAGGCAGGGCGTGCTGACGATGCCGGCACCCGCGATGTGGTCGGTCTGCAGCGCGATGTCGAGCGTGCCTTCGTGCAGGTCTCGGTGCAGGGCGAGGGTGGTCTCGGATGTCAGTTGCACCTCGACCCCCGGATAGGTGGAGCGCAGGTTGGTCAGGAAGCCCAGCAGCCAGGTGTGGACCACCGTCTCGATGGCGCCGATGCGGACCAGCCCCAGCAGATCCCCGCGCGGCCGGCCGAGGGACACGATCTCGCGGCGCAGGTCGAGCAGCCGCTCGCCGTAGTCCATCAGTCGCACGCCGACGGGCGTCAGGCGCAATTCGCGGGCGTCGCGTTCGAAAAGCCGGGCGCCGATGTCGTCTTCGAGGGATGCCACCCGATTGGAGACGGCGGCCTGGGTGATGTGGAGCCGATCGCTTGCCGCGCGGAAGCTGCCCAGCCGGGCGGCCCAGAGAAAGGCTTCGACAAATCGAGTGTTCATGAGGGCGTCGGCGGGGTGTGGAGGCGCCCGGGTTTTAGCAGAAGCGACGGTTGCGACCCGAGCCGGTGCATACGCTGGCGACGCGTGCCGCCACGAGTGCCTCGGAAGCGGCTTCTCGCCGGCAACGGAAAAGGGCCGCTTGCGCGGCCCTTCAGGGGTGGTTCGAACGGCTCAGGAGCCGGTCGGTACGTCTTTCTCGACGTCGGGCTCTTCATGCTTCATCGCAGGCTTCTGCCCGGGTTGGGGTGCATGGATGGAACCGGGCGCGATCTCTTCGCCATGGTTCTTTTTCTCTTGTTGCACTTTTTTGTCGTGCGCGACATTGCGTGGATCAGTCATGACATCTTTATGCGATGCCCAGCCTGTGGGCGGTGTGGGACGCTTTGCTGAACTGGCCGTCGCTCAGGCCTACGCGGCGTGCGCGAACGAATGGTCACCGCTTGTGCGCCGGCTCGGCACGGGTGGGCCGTACGCCGCACAGCGTCCATCGGGAGCGGCGGATTCCTACGTGGTCCGCACCCGACCGGGTTCATCCTTGCCGCATGAACAAACCAAATGCACTCAATCCAGGCGCCTCGTCCACCGCTCAGGCAGTTGCGGAAGCCGAGAACGGCGCACCCGCCGCAGGAACCGTGGCAGCCGGCGAGCAGGCTTACGAAAACTCTCCTCCCGGCGCGATCGGCAACGTGCCCGGCGCCCATCAGGCGGTGGAAACCGCCCGTACGGCCCAGGCGATGATGAGCACGTCCAAATCCGATGCCGAACTGGCCGGCGACGACGCGGGTGGCAAGACCGCATGAAGCGCCATGCCCTCCAGGTGATCTCGGACGACGAAGGCGCTTTTCGCTGGCAACTGCTGGAACCGACCGAAGGAGCGCTGGCCTTTCAGCCGCACAGCCATTCGGAGTGCAGGTTCGACGACTACGAAGCAGCGCTGAATGCGGGCACGTTGGCTTTGGCAGCCGCCGACGAGCAGCCGTACGAGAACGAAGCCGCCGACCCGGACGATTGCGGCGCTGCCGCCGATGTGCCGGCATCCTGAGGACGCGACCGCTGCCAGGCAGGGTCGGCCGCTGGTCGGCTGACTGTTGCGCCGGCGTGTGGCCGCAAATATGCGGGCCAAAGAAAAAGCCCCTGGCCGAATGGCGCAGGGGCTTTGTCTGGTGGTTCGCGAATGGCAGCGAACCGAATGTTGGCGGAGCAGGCGGGATTCGAACCCGCGGAGGGCTATTAACCCTCACACGCTTTCCAGGCGTGCGACTTAAACCACTCATCCACCGCTCCGAGCCCATGATTCTAGCATGGGAAAAACGCGGTTTCTGACGGGCTCAAGCCTTTTTGACGGTACCCACGAGTTCCATCGCGGAGGCGATCAGGCCCGAAACCTCGCTCATGCCGTGGGGCACGATCAGCGTCGTCCGCGAGTCCGAAGCCACCCGCGAAAACGCATCGACCGCGCGCTCGGCGACCTTCAATTGCACCGCCTGCTCGCCGCCCGGCTGCCGGATGGCCGCAGCCACACGCTCGATGGCTTGGGCAGTGGCTTCGGCTACGGCGGTGATCGAGCCCGCCTCGCCTTGCGCCTTGTTGATGATCGACTGCTTTTCACCCTCGGAGCGGGCGATGTAGGCCTCGCGCTCGCCGGTGGCGATGTTGATCTGCTCCTGGCGCCGACCCTCCGACGCAGCGATGAGCGCACGCTTCTCGCGCTCGGCGGTGATCTGCGACTGCATCGCGAGCAGGATTTCCTTGGGCGGCGTCAGGTCCTTGATTTCGTAGCGCAGCACTTTCACGCCCCAATTGAGCGCGGCCTCGTCGATGGCGGCGACCACCTGGGCGTTGATGATGTCGCGCTCCTCGAAAGTCTTGTCGAGTTCGAGCTTGCCGATCACGCTGCGCAGCGAGGTCTGGGCCAGCTGGGTGACCGCCATCAGGTAATTGGACGAGCCGTAGCTGGCGCGCATGGGGTCGGTCACCTGCAAATACAGGATGCCGTCGACCTGCAGCTGGGTGTTGTCGCGGGTAATGCACACCTGGCTGGGAACATCCATCGGGATTTCCTTCAGGCTGTGCTTGTAGGCCACCTTGTCCACGAAGGGCACGAGGAAGTTGAGGCCTGCCGTCATGGTGTCGTGATATTTGCCGAGGCGTTCGCGTACCCAGGCGTTTTGTTGCGGCACGATGCGGATCGACTGGCTGACAAAGACCGCGGCGAGTACCAGCAGGATGATTGCGAATTCCATTGGGTCCTTTGAAGAAATCGAGGGGTTCAGGCGAGAGGCGCGACTACAAGACGGCTGCCGTCCAGGGCGACGATGCGGTACAGGCCCGGGACCGAGGTGACGCCCGTCACGCCGGTGGCATCGCTGGCACCGGCGGCCTGCTGCTGCATGGCGGTCCAGCGCGCACCGCGGTGCATGACATGGGCGGTGCCGTCCGCTTCCCAGGCCTCGACCGTCACCGTCTGGCCGATGTCGAGATTGAGTTCAGGATCGGCCTCGGGCGCGAGCGCCGTGCCTCGGCGCGTCTTGCGTACCCGCCACCAGGCAAGGACCAGTGCGGAGCCGATGATCGCCGCGATCAGGATCTGCGGGGTAGGTGCCGCGCCACCGTAGGCAGCCAGGGCAGCGGCCACGAAAGCCGCGGCGATCAGCAGCAGGTAGACCGTGCCGGTGAGCATCTCGACGATGAGCACCGCCGCCGCCAGCAGCCACCAGAGAGTCGATAGGTCCAGCGTTGTCAACATGTTCTTCGGCATCCTTGGTCTACCGGCTGTCCGGCGCATAGCCCCTGATTCTGGGGGCAAAAAGCGCCTTGTCACGGTCGCGCCTCCGCGATTACTTACACTCGCGCGTCAATTCGGCCGCAAGCCGATCCATCGCCCGTTTTTCCAGCCCCGCAGCCCGGAGCCGCCGCATGAAATTCCGTTTCCCCATCGTCATCATCGACGAGGACTTCCGTTCCGAAAACACCTCCGGCCTGGGCATCCGCGCCCTGGCCCAGGCCATCGAAACCGAGGGTTTCGAGGTGCTCGGCGCCACCAGCTACGGTGACCTGTCGCAGTTCGCCCAGCAGCAAAGCCGCGCCAGCGCCTTCATCCTGTCGATCGACGACGAAGAGTTCACGCCCGGTCCCGACCTCGACCCCGCCGTGCTGAACCTGCGAACCTTCATCACCGAAGTGCGCCGCAAGAACACCGAAGTACCGATCTACATCTACGGCGAAACCAAGACTTCGCGCCATATCCCCAACGACATCCTGCGCGAGCTGCATGGCTTCATCCACATGTTCGAGGACACGCCGGAATTCGTGGCCCGCCACATCATCCGCGAGTCGAAGAGCTACCTCGAAAGCGTCAAGCCGCCTTTCTTCAAGGCGCTGCTCAATTACGCGGAAGACGGCTCCTACAGCTGGCACTGCCCCGGCCACTCGGGGGGCGTCGCATTCCTGAAGAGCCCGGTCGGCCAGATGTTCCACCAGTTCTTCGGCGAGAACATGCTGCGTGCCGACGTCTGCAACGCGGTCGAGGAACTGGGTCAGTTGCTGGACCATACCGGTCCGGTCGCCGAGAGCGAACGCAACGCCGCGCGCATCTTCAACGCCGACCACTGCTTCTTCGTGACCAACGGCACCAGCACCAGCAACAAGATGGTGTGGCACCACACGGTGGCGCCGGGCGACGTGGTGGTGGTCGACCGCAACTGCCACAAGTCCAACCTGCACGCGATCATCATGACGGGTGCGATTCCCGTCTTCCTGAAGCCCACGCGCAACCATTTCGGCATCATCGGACCCATCCCGCGCTCGGAGTTCGAGATCGAGACCATCAAGGCCAAGATCCGCGCCAATCCGCTGTTGAAGCACATCGATGCCGACACCGTCCAGCCGCGCATCCTGACGCTGACGCAGTCCACCTACGACGGCGTGGTCTACAACACCGAGACCATCAAGACAGCGCTCGACGGCTATGTCGACACCCTGCATTTCGACGAAGCGTGGCTGCCGCACGCGGCCTTCCACCCCTTCTACGGCCCGTACCACGCGATGGGCAAGAAGCGCGCACGTCCGACCGAGTCGCTGGTGTTTTCGACGCAGTCCACCCACAAGCTGCTGGCCGGCATCAGCCAGGCGAGCCATGTGCTGGTGCAGGATTCGGTCAACCGCAAGCTCGATCGCCATCTGTTCAACGAGGCGTTCCTGATGCACACCTCGACCAGCCCGCAGTACGCCATCATCGCCAGCTGCGACGTCGCCGCGGCCATGATGGAGCCGCCCGGCGGCACCGCGCTGGTCGAAGAATCGATCCTCGAAGCGCTCGACTTCCGCCGCGCCATGCGCCAGGTCGAGGCCGAATTCGGCGAGAACGACTGGTGGTTCAAGGTGTGGGGCCCGGAGAAGCTGGCCGATGAAGGCATCGGCGAGGCCGACGACTGGATCATCAAGGGCGAGGAGCGCGACGCCAAATGGCACGGCTTCGGCACCCTGGCAGACGGCTTCAACATGCTCGACCCGATCAAGGCGACCATCGTCACTCCCGGCCTCGACATGGACGGCAAGTTCGCCGACACCGGCATTCCGGCCTCCATCGTCACCAAGTTCCTGGCCGAGCACGGCGTGATCGTCGAGAAGACGGGGCTGTACAGCTTCTTCATCATGTTCACCATCGGCATCACCAAGGGCCGCTGGAACACGCTGCTGACCGCGCTGCAGC
>Ga0308164_10002322_pt1 | contig 19284 bp, 20 predicted proteins | sample PhyTR2_FD_201031 | JGI IMG/M metagenome (GOLD analysis project Ga0308164, IMG submission 201031) | Phyllosphere microbial communities from UC Gill Tract Community Farm, Albany, California, United States - DLSLT.R2 | ecosystem: Host-associated > Plants > Phyllosphere > Unclassified | place: USA... | reverse complement strand
AGGGAGATCCATGTCTTCTCGATCAGCTCGCCACTGGCAAGACCTTCCATCAATGCCTGTGCAGTAGCGCTGAAGGTAGGAAACAGCAGATCATTATTCTGCAAACGTGCAGCAATCTCCCAGATTCCCGCAAGCACGATCAGAATCACCACCTTGCGAATCCAGTCCTGTGTCCAGATGCGCGAACGCCATGGCAGATTGCGCTCGACCGGCATATCGGTAAACGGCTGCAGTCGATTTTCATATTCAGCACGCACAGGTGGATACATAATCTTGCTCATGCCACCTTCTCCTGCTCTGGCTGTTCTTCCTCGAACAACATGCGATGGATACGTTGCGCGTTGTTCTGGAATGTCGTACTTCCAATATCGGATGCACTGGCATTGCTGTTGATCTCGGCACGCATGCGGCCCGGATGCGGCGACAGCATGGCGATCCGATTACCGACAATGAGCGCCTCTTCAATCGAGTGTGTGACGAAGATCAAGGTAAAACGTACCTCGTCCCACAACTGCAGCAACTCTTCCTGCATCTTGCGACGTGTCAGCGCATCCAGCGCAGCAAAGGGTTCATCCATCAACAGAACACGCGGTTGCATGGCGAGCGCGCGTGCAATCGCCACACGCTGCTTCATGCCACCGGAAAGCTGATGCGGATGAACATCGGCAAACTTGGCAAGGCCCACCTTGTCGAGATAATGCAAGGCACGTTCCGCGGCTTCCTTTTTCCCGAGCGTGCGCGATGCAAGCAAAGGGAACATCACGTTTTGAAGGACGCTCTTCCAAGGCGGCAGTTGATCGAATTCCTGAAACACCACGATGCGATCGGCACCGGGTGCCGTAACAACGTGGCCATCGAGACGAATCTCGCCTTCCACCGGCGCAATGAAACCGCCGATCGATTTCAGCAGTGTCGATTTGCCGCAACCGGATGGCCCCAGCAAAACGAAACGATCGGCCTCATGCACATCGAAGCTGACACGATGCGTAGCGCGGACGACGCGTTGCGGGGTGCGGTATTCCAGACTGACGCCATCGACTTGCAAGAGTGGTGCCGGATGCGCCTGATTGAACAGGCGCGGCCGGTTGTTGTTTGCCTCACGCGCACTGCGTTCCGCAGAGAAGCCGCTACCCACACGCAGGACAGCATTGCTGCCAAACGCTGCTGCAGCCAATGCATTCTGAAAGTAAGTGCGGCCCTTCATTAGCTACCCGGCTGCGCGTAGGCTTCTTCGAAGAAGTAATCCTTCCACGAAGCGGCCTTGTTCTTCAGCACACCCAGCTTGTGCAATTCGTCTGCATAGACATAGGTGCGATGCGGCGAAATCGTAAAATCGTTTTCGCTGTCTTCCACAATCTTGCGCACGAGGTCTGGCGCGAGTTTGGATTTCTGTACGCGGATAAATGTGTCAGCAGCCTTGTCCTTGTTGGCCTTGATGAACTGCGATGCTTCCAGCAAGGCCGTATAGAAGGCCTTGTAGGTCTTCGGATTTTCATCGTGGAACTTCTGCGTCGTGTAGAGCACGTTGAAAGTCGCCGGCCCACCGAGAATGTCGTACGAGCTGATCACTTTATGCACATCCTTGTTCGCAGCCAGTGCCTGGTAATAGAACGGCGCGCTCGAGAAATGCGCGTTGATCTCGGAGCCACCGGCGATCAATGCAGCCGTCGCATCAGGATGCGGGAGGCTGACCGAGATATTGTCGAAACGTTTGAAATCGTCCTTGCCGAACAGACGAGCGGTTTCGATCTGCAAGGTACGCGACTGAAAGCCCACGCCCGCAGCCGGGACCGCAATGCGATCCTTCGGTCCGAAATCCTTGACGGTTTTTACCGCCGGATTATTGGAGAGCAGATAGTTAGGCAATGAACCGAGCGCGGCAACCGCCTTCACATTCTGTTTGCCCTTGGTACGGTCCCACATCGTCAGCATCGGCGGCACACCTGCCGACACCACATCCAGCGCACCTGCGAGCAAGGCTTCATTCATGGCGGTCGCACCCGAAATGCTGGCCCATTCCACCTTGATGTCGACGCCCTGCTGCTTGCCGTGCTTTTCAATCAATTGCTGATCGCGCACCACATCCAGAATCAGATAGCCGATCCCGAATTGCTGGGCGATGCTGATTTTTCCTTCCGCATTGGACAAGCCGGAATACAGTGCCATGCTCAAGGCAAGGCCGGTCAGAAACAGTTTTTTTGTACGCATGATGATGAATGGTCTCTTCTTGATTGTTTTCCCTGATCGGGAAAGATGGAAACGTGCAGAAAAATTGCGCGGGCCGTTCAGTAAGGCAGATCGCCCTCAATGGTGGTGCGATATAACCTGCGGCGCAGATGATCCGGACAGCCGGCCGCCAGATGCATGAGTGAACGGTTATCCCAGAAAATCATGTCGTGCTCCTGCCAGTGATGGCGATAGACATGTTCTGGCTTGACACTGTGCGCAAACAACTGCGCCAGCAAATCGCGACTTTCATCGGCTGGCAAACCGTCGATGCGGGTCGTGAAATGCTCGCTGACAAACAGCGCCTTGCGGCCTGTTTCAGGATGGATACGCACCACCGGCTGCAACACAGGTTTGACTTGCGCGATCTGCTCTTCGGTCAAATTAGGGCGCCATGGATTGCGACGCTGCAGCTCGGCGTATTGCGCAAGATAGCTGTGCTCTGCCTTCAGTCCGGCGACTGCCGTACGCAAATGCGGTGCCAACGAATCCCACGCAAGGTGCATGTTGGCAAACAGCGTATCGCCGCCCTCTTCCGGCAACTCCTGGGCATGCAACATCGAGCCGAGGCTTGGCGTTTCCACATAAGAGAGATCGGAATGCCAGAAATGACCGGCATCGCCCAAACCAATCGGTTTGCCATCCTGCTTGATATTAGAAATGATCAAAATTTCTGGATAGCCTGCCAGTTGAAACTGATTGAGCACGTGAATCTGCAGCGGACCGAAGCGACGGCTGAATGCGATCTGTTGATCCGGCGTGATGCGCTGGTCGCGAAACACCAGAAGATGGTGATCAAGATGAGCACGATGAATGCGCGCGAACTCTTCCGAGCCGACTTCTTGCGAAAGTTCGAGCCCGATAATCTCTGCACCCAAGGGTGCATCGAAAGGAAGAATCGCCAGGTTTTTCTGCGTTCCCCGTTCTTTTTTCAATGATGGAACTGCCGACATGAGAAAAGGTAATAAGGATGTGAATGAACGCAGTGTATCGAGTTGAATAAGTGACGCGAACGAAGTAATTCGATTATCGATATGCGCAAAATGAGGCATGCTGCCCGGCAATTTTTATTTGCATTTCACGCAGGAACAGTCAAAAACCTGAAGCAAATCGTTGTTAAGCGGAATTTTCGGCAGGGATCAGGGTCCCACTAATGCAGGCAGAAAAAGCATGGCATGAAACGACAGCCCGCTTTTCTGCAAATCTCAAACCTACAATGAAGGGGATCAATATGTCTTCCAAAGCAATTGCAGCCAAATATGCACCGACCGCCGCCACCTTGCGCAGCGACCTGCAACTATTGAAAACCGATATCGATTCGCTGGTTACCCATGCTGTGGATCTGACCGATGCCGAGTTGAGCGATGCTTATGAAAAACTGACTGGCAAGGTTGCCTATGCACGCCAATCCGCACGCGAGTTTGCCGACAAGGCAAGCGACACGATTCATCACGGTGTAGATGTCAGCACAGGCTATGTAAAAGATCGCCCGAAACAGGCATTGGCACTGGCGCTGGGCATCGGCACCCTGGTCGGGATTATCCTTGCACGCTCTAAGTGAGCTACCTCACATAGCGTGTTGCATCAAATGAACTTCCTTCGGGTCTAATGTACTAATTAGCATGTCCTCTTGGTAACAAGAGATGACTAGAACGTTTCTCCGTGAGGAGAAATCAAGGAGGCGTTCGAACGCTTCGCTCCATAAAACTCGAAAGGAAATCAGCATGAAAAAAATTATTTCAATCCTGTGCGTCGTTGCTTTCAGCGCTGGTCTGAGTGCTTGTAACACCATGCAAGGCGTTGGTAAAGACGTAGAACGTGGCGGCGAAAAAGTACAAGACGCAGCGACCAAAAACAAGTAATACCAAGACGCGTTTAAGAAAAGAGCATGATGTATTCATGCTCTTTTTTTTCGTCCCTACCATTCAGCGTGTTTTGAATTTCAGCGCACTGCTTTTTTCTTCAAGATACTGAATTCCCCGTCCGACTCCAGATAGACGCGATCGATTTCGTCGAGCGATGTCACGCCTTCCTTGCGCAGATGCGCCCATAACTCTTCCTCAGTCAAATACTCGCGTCGCATATTGCGCCGAAGCATTTTGCCGTCCTTGACGATACAGAGCGTTGCGCGCGCCGAGAAACGGCGGAATGGCGGCCAGTAGTAACTCAGTCGATCAAACAGCATGTTCCAGAAAACCAGTACACCGATCAGCAACGCGCCATCGGTGATGGTCTTGTATTCACCGGACATCGCATTTTGCGAAGCATCGGCAATGATGACCAGAATCAGAATGTCGGAAATGCCGATCCCACCAACATCGCGTGGAATCACAAAGCGAAAGAGAAGAAACAGCAGCCAGTACATGACTGTGCCACGGATCACAATTTCGGAAACGGGCAGACTCAGTCCGAACAGATCACGCCACGCAATGGATCCAATCAGATCGGTCATGACGACTCGCCTCCACAAAAAACAAGCCGCCCGGGCTTAAAAAGCGCGGGCGGCTCGATGATCACGCAAGATTGCTTACTTGGCGATCGTCAGATTGTTCAGGACAGATTTAACACCTTCGACCTCGCCTGCCAGTTTGGCAGCACGATCGACCTGTGCCTGATTCTTGACTTCACCGTTCAGCGAAACAACGCCTTGGGAAGTATCGACATTGATTGCCAGACCCTTGATGTCAGAGTCTGCCAGCAATGCGGTCTTGACCTTGGTCGTCACCATTGCGTCATCCACAACCGCGCCAGCGGAGCGATTTTCTTCGGTTGGCGTGGCAACGTTACCGGCTGGGTTAACAGGTGCCTCGCTTGCACCAGGAACCGGAACGGTCGCTGGCTCGGATGGTGCCTGAGGTGGCGTTACACCGGTGGTGGCGTCAGCAGCTGGTGGCGCGGCTGGCTCTGCAGCACGGCGTTCGCAACCCGTTGCAAACAAAACAGCAAGTACTGCAGCACCGATTGCGAGTTTGGAAGTTTCTGGCAATGTCTTCATCTATTTATCCTTTCAATAAGCAGGGCCGTCTTTCCGTTTGGAAAAATGCGATCCGCTGTGTTGTTGAAGATCCCCCTTGGCCTGTAAATGCACAAAACCAAATCGGTTATCTTCTTGACTACATAATATTGGGAAGGTTCTTGAGAAGAACATTGATCTGCACCACTATGTGCGGTGCCTAACGCACCGAAATGCGTCGTGCTGAAGATTGCCGTCAGCGCCGCTGTAAGCGACTTTAAACAGCCTCAGGCAGCGTGAGGCTGCATGCGCTGTAACGCCTCCAACACCAGCTCAGGATTGCCCTGCGCCAATTTCTTTGCGTCGGATAAGGTTTGACGAAACCCACGCGCATGCGGCAATCCCGTCATCAACCCCAGCATATGCCGTGTCATGCTGTTGAGACGCAAACCACCACCTTTTTCGCTGCTACCATGCAGTCCAAGCTGTTCCTGCATGTAAGGAATCATCGCTTCCAGCACCTCAGTGCGCGTGCGCGACGGCGTTGCATCGTCGTAGTAACGTGCGTCGAACTCGGCCATCACAAACGGATTGTGATATGCCTCGCGTCCGAGCATGACGCCATCGACATGAAGCAAATGCTCGTCGATCTCTGCAATGGTCTTGATACCGCCGTTCAGGATGATTTCCAGATCAGGGAAATCTTTCTTGAGCTGATACACAACTTCATAACGCAATGGCGGAATCTCGCGGTTTTCCTTGGGACTCAACCCCTTGAGGATGGCATTGCGGCCATGCACGATAAAGGTCTGGCATCCTGCCTCGGCAATCGTGCCGATGAAATCGCGTACAAAATCATAGGACGTCACATCGTCGATACCGATGCGATGCTTGACCGTCACATCGATCTGGACCGCGTCGCGCATGGCCTTGACGCAGTCCGCTACCAGCGGCGCCTCATTCATCAGGCAAGCGCCAAAAGCGCCCTTCTGCACGCGCTCGGACGGGCAGCCGCAGTTCAGATTGATCTCGTCATAACCCCATTGCTCACCAAGCAGCGCACTTTTCGCCAGATCTGCGGGCTCGCTGCCGCCCAGTTGCAGGGCAACGGGATGTTCTTCGTCATTAAAGTTCAGATGGCGCGGCACATCACCATGCAGCAGCGCACCGGTTGTCACCATTTCGGTGTACAGCCAGGTGTGGCGCGTGATTTGACGATGGAATAGACGGCAATGTCGATCCGTCCAGTCCATCATGGGCGCAACGCTGATACGCCGACCATTCGGTTTGCGTGCAGCGTCGTTGCCTTTTTTGAAATCCATCTGATCATCCGTGATGCAAAGAGCCGATATTTTACACGTGCGGGGGAGATTCATCGGAGAGCCTCCGTACTGCATCTGACTTAAAAACCACTTCTCGCTCGGCAAAAACGGCTAAAACTGAATCCGATTCCCTCTCTGACGCGTATCAACGATAAGGCTGCAAAGAATAAGCATCAAATGCAGTGTCGATCTATCTGCGGGGGGGGAGAATTTGTCATGAAAATCGCTGTCGTCGGCTCGGGAATTTCAGGCCTGTCCTGTGCGTATCGTCTCGCACGGTCAGGCTATGAAGTGTCCCTATTTGAAGCCAATGACTATTTCGGCGGTCATACGCATACCGTTGACGTCACACTGGACGGCGTGACGCATGGCGTGGATACCGGCTTTCTCGTGTTCAACCATCGCACTTATCCGCATCTGGTCGCGCTGTTTGAAGAGTTGAATGTCGCGACAGTCGCGACCGACATGTCATTTTCCGTCAAGCTGCCGGTTGGTAACAGAACGCTTGAATGGGCAGGCGGCAATCTGGACGCAGTCTTTGCGCAACGCCGCAATCTCTACAACCCAGGCTTTCTTCGCATGCTGGCAGATATCCTGCGCTTTAACCGGCATGCCACTGCTCTGGCACGCGCCAGTTCAGACACGAGTACCGAATCGCTGGGGACGTATCTGAAACGGTGTGGTTACAGCAGCGAATTTCGCGACTGGTATCTGCTGCCGATGGCGGGCTGCATCTGGTCTTGCCCTACCGAACAGATGCTGGCATTTCCGCTGGCCTCTTTCGTCCGCTTCTGCGACAACCACGGCTTGCTGCAAGTCAACGACCGTCCGCAATGGCATACCGTCAAGGGCGGTGCGCGTCATTATGTCGACAAGATGCTGGAAGCGATTCCGGTCAAACATCTCAATACGCCCGTCACAACCGTCTACCGCTCCACGCTCGGCAGCATGGGCATGATCCGTATCGAAACACCAAAGGGATCGCATCTGGTTGATCACATCGTGCTGGCAACGCACAGCGATCAGTCACTCAAAATCCTGCATGATCCAACTGCAGAAGAAAAAAACGTGCTGTCGGCCATACGCTACCAGCCCAATCGCGCCGTCCTGCATACCGATGCCTCGTGCCTGCCAACCTTGCGCAAGACGTGGTCCGCATGGAATTACGAAAGCGATGCGAACGCAGGCGCAGACAACACATCGTCGCGTGTTTGCGTGCATTATTTGCTGAACCAGTTGCAGCCTGTACCGTTCAAAAAACCGGTGATCGTGTCGCTCAATCCGATCCGTAATCCGGCACCGGAAAGCGTCATTGGTGCGTTCGACTATGCGCATCCCGTATTCGACGCAGCCGCGGTGGCCGCCCAGCGCAAACTGTCATCGCTGCAAGGCAACCAGAACACGTGGTTTGCCGGGGCATGGACAGGTTATGGCTTTCATGAAGATGGTCTGAAGTCCGGACTGTCTGTGGCGCAGGCATTGCTGAGCATCAATAGCAATCCGGTGCTCAAACATGCGGAATTGTGACGGGAGAATCTGGTGACGCGCGCTCAAGCTTCCGTTCAACTCAGTTTCGGGCAGGTCCAACATGCCAGACTGCGTCCCGCACAGCACGCATTCACCTACGGCATCTACTTCATGCGACTGCCATTGCGCGCGATGCAAGCGCAAGCCAGTCTCCCTTCGCTGTTTTCCATCAATCGCTTTAACCTGCTGTCATTCCATGAAAAAGATCATGGCGACGGCCAACAGTCGTTGCTGCCATGGATCGACGCCTTGCTTCAGCGTGAAGGGATCGACGATGCGAATGGCGAAATCTGGCTTCAGGCTTTTCCGCGCGTACTCGGCTATGTCTTCAATCCCGTATCGTTCTGGTTCTGCCATCGACAGGACGGTACATTGCGCGCCATCCTTGCGGAAGTACGCAATACCTTTGGCGAAAAACACTGCTATCTGCTTGATACAGGCGGAACGATGCCTTACGGCGTCGAGCTGAAAGCAAGCAAGATCTTTCATGTTTCCCCTTTCTGCGAAGTCACGGGCCAATACCGCTTTCGCTTCCTGCACACGACAAGGGAGGAAAACGGCAACACCGTGGAGCGCACGGTCGCTCGCGTCGATCACGACGATGCACAAGGTCCGCTGATTTTGACCAGCATCTCCGGCGCTGCACAGCCGCTGACCAACCGCGCTGTTGCACGTGCGTTCTTTCTGTATCCGCTGATGACCCTTGGCGTCATCGTGAGAATTCACTGGCAGGCGCTCAAGCTGTGGCGCAAGCGCGTACCGTTTTTTTCCAAACCCCACCCTCCTTCCAGCGAGTTGAGTAAATGACGAGCGAATCCATCAGCACCAAATCGATCTCTTTCGATACCTGCGACCTCTCTTCCTTTGCACCTGAGCTGCCGGCACAGGCAAAACTGGCGCTGCGTATGTTGCAGAAGCTGGAATACGGTGCGCTCCGGCTTGAACTCCCGAATGGCGAATGCATGCACTTCGGTGATCATTCCCATCCCGTGACACTGACGTTGAAGAACTGGGACATTTTCAGTGCGTCATTACGCGCAGGCGATATCGGATTTGCAGAAACGTATATCGACGGGCACTGGCATACGGATGATCTTCCCGCGCTGATCGAGCTGTTTATTCGCAATCGCGCAGCAGTGGAGTCGGTCATCTACGGTAGCTGGTGGGGCAATCTGTTCAATCGCATTCGTCATGCATTCAATCGCAACTCCCGCACCGGTAGCCGCAAGAATATTCATGCGCACTACGATATCGGCAACGATTTTTATCGGCTTTGGCTTGATCCATCGATGACGTATTCCAGCGCGCTCTACATGGATGGCAATACCGATTTGCAGCAAGCGCAAACGGCAAAGTATCAACGCATCCTCGATGAACTCGCCCTGCCTGCGCTTTCAGCGCCTGAACAGGCAAGCGTGCTCGAGATCGGTTGCGGCTGGGGCGGCTTTGCCGAACTGGCCTGCGCCAGCGGCGCACACGTGACTGGCCTCACCCTGTCGACCGAGCAATTGGCTTTTGCAGCGCAACGCCTGGAGCGTGCAGGATTGGAAGATCGCAGCGAGCTACGCCTGCAGGATTATCGCGACATCGACGGCCAGTTCGATGCCATCGCCTCGATCGAAATGTTCGAAGCCGTCGGTGAAAGCTACTGGCCCGACTACTTCAAATGCATTGCACGCAATCTCAAATCAGATGGTCGCGCCTGCATCCAGACAATCGTGATCGACAACGCGCTGTTCGAGCGTTATCGCAAAGGTACCGATTTCATCCAGCAGTACATCTTCCCGGGCGGGATGCTGCCGTCGCCACAAGCATTTCGCGAACAGGCGGAAAAATGCGGTTTGCGTGTGATCAACGAATTCAACTTCGGCCTCGACTATGCACGCACGCTGGCCGCATGGCGCCAGTCCTTCCGTGCAAAACTGACCGAAGTGCATGCGCAGGGATTCGATGATCGTTTCGTGCGTACCTGGGATTTCTATCTGGCCTATTGCGAAGCAGGCTTTCGTGCCGGTAGCATCGGCGTGGCGCAATTTACGCTGGCAAAGACATGACACGCGCTGTTCACTACAGCAAGCAGTATCTGGTCGCCCATGCGGTCATGATGCGATGTTTGCTGTTGTGTTTGCTGTGCACGACATGGGTCGTGCAAGCACATGCCGACAATCCAGCGCCACCTGCGCACATTCAGCAATCGCTGCCGCAAGCGAAACTATCGGGTGAAGGCAGTTTTCGCTGGTTTGGTTTAAAAATCTATGACGCCAAATTGTGGATCGGCGATAGAGGCTTGAACACGGCCGATTTACACAGCACACCCTTCGCGCTCAATTTGCGTTATGCACGCAGTTTAAAAGGGAAAAAAATTGCAGATGCCAGTAGCGAACAAATACAAAAATTGGGCTTGGGATCGTCTGAACAACGCACAACATGGCAGGTACGAATGGAACAGCTATTTCCCGATGTGGAGGATGGTAGCAACCTGACCGGGCTGTATTTGCCAAATGAAGGCACGCGCTTTTATCTGGATGGTAAGCTGCTTGGCACAATTGCCGACGCAGATTTTGCCAATGCATTCTTTGCGATCTGGTTATCACCATCAACCTCTGCACCGCAGCTGCGTGATGCGCTTCTGCTCAATACACGACCAACCAGATGAATCGCCTTTCTGTAAAATCCATTTTTTTCTATGGCTTGTTTGGCCTCCCACTCTCAGTGGTTGCATTACCCATCTACATCTATGTGCCGCAGTTTTATGCAGAACGCTTTGGGTTATCACTGACGTTGATCGGCGCTGCGCTCTTGGTCACACGTGTATTCGATGCCTTTCTCGATCCTGTGATTGGCATGTGGATCGACCGCAGTCGCAATGAACGTGGTTTTGGATACTTCATTCTGATCGCACTGCCGTTGCTGGCAATTGGATTTTTATCCCTTTTCAATCCACCGGCGCTGGAACAGAGTCCGGCGTTTGCATGGTTTATTGGCACGCTGCTGTTGGTCTACACCGGCTTCAGCCTGGCAACCATCGCGCACCAAAGTTGGGGCGCTGCCTTAACGCAGGCACTGCACGATCGTTCCCGCGTAACCGCCACACGCGAAGCCTGCGGGTTAGTTGGCGTCTTGCTGGCGGCAGGCGTCGCAGGTGCATACGGCCTGAGCTGGCTTGGCGTCGTCTTCATTGCGACGTTGACGATTGGCACAATCGCGCTGCTCAAATGGTCGCCCGCACCAGTTTGTGTGCCAGTACAGCGAGAGCGCTGGACCATGATCCTGATTCCTTTCCACAATCCCCGGTTTCGCTGGCTGTTTGCTGTGCTGTTGGTCAATGGAATTGCTGCCGCCATTCCTGCGACACTTTTTCTGTTTTTTGCCACTGATCGTGTACAGCTGCCACAGTACGCGGGATTGTTCATCATGCTGTACTTTGCCGCAGCAGCCTGCTCCATGCCGCTTTGGGTCGCCGTGGCAAAGCGACGCGGCGAGGCGCAAACCTGGCTGATTGCCATGCTGCTGTGTGCTGCTGTGTTTGTCTGGGCTTATGGCCTGCAAGCCGGTGCAGCATTTTCTTTCGGTCTGATCTCTATTCTTTCGGGCATCACACTGGGGGCCGATCTCGCCCTGCCGCCTGCTTTGCTGGCAGCTGTGATTCAGCGAGGCGGTCATAGCGGCCAGCGCGAAGGGGCCTACTTCGGCGCATGGAGCTGGGCGACCAAACTCAACCTGGCACTAGCTGCGGGCATCTCGCTGCCCTTGCTAGAGAACCTGGGCTACGTGCCGGGCGTTGTCGATACCAATGGAACGCATGCCCTGTCGGTTGCCTATGCACTAGTGCCTTGCCTGTTGAAACTTGTTGCAGCCACCATTTTATGGCGTGCGCCGTTACGCAATATTTGAACGACACTCATCTCTGTTGAACTGGAGGTCACAATGAAATCTCTCAAACTGTTTTGCGCAATGCTACTGCTGACATTGCTGGCAGCATGCGCATCAAAAGTCGAACCTAGCCACTATGCGGCTGAAAAACCAGAACTCGATCTGCAGCAGTATTTCAACGGCACGCTCGATGCATGGGGCATGTTTCAGGATCGTTCGGGCAAAGTCGTCAAACGCTTTACTGTCGTCATGCGCTGCAAGTGGGAAGGCAATATCGGCACACTCGATGAAGACTTCACCTATTCGGATGGCACCAAACAGAAACGTGTGTGGACCTTGCGCAAGGTCGGCGCCAATCGCTACATCGGTACTGCACCAGACGTGATCGGTGAAGCCGTCGGCACCACCGCCGGTAACACCTTGAACTGGCAGTACGTACTGGCCCTGCCGGTTGATGACAAGGTGTACAACGTGCATTTCGACGACTGGATGTACCTGATGGATGACCGCGTAATGCTCAATCGCGCGACCATGAGCAAGTTTGGCTTCAAGCTGGGTGAAGTCACCCTGTCGTTCACCAAACGTCCATGACCGATAACCCGCTTTTGCCCTGTAAATTTTGCCCTGTGACTTTGACTTGTAACAGCGATAGAACCCCATGAACCAGAAAATCACCCAGTGGACTGGCAAGCGCGTCTGGATCATTGGCGCCTCTACCGGCATCGGCGCCGAAACGGCAAGGCTGTTGCTGCAACAGGGTGCACAGGTTGCACTGTCGGCACGCCGCGTTGAATTGCTGCTGGATGTCGCCGCACAGCATCAAGCAGCATTGATCGCACCACTGGATATTGTCGATATCGACAGCGTTCACCAAGCGTGGACCGCCATTGATCAGCAATGGCACGGCGTGGATCTGGTGCTGATCGTTGCCGGTGGTTACAACGAGATGCGCGCAGACAGTTTTGACCTCGATGCCGCCAACCGCATGATCGATCTGAACCTGCGAGGCACGCTCAATTGTCTCGACGCCGTGCTACCGACACTGCTGGCACAGAAGCAAGGTGGCATCGGAATTGTCGCATCGGTTGCCGGCTACAGCGGCTTGCCGAAGGCACTGATTTACGGCCCGACCAAGGCGGCACTGATCAACCTGTGTGAATCGCTGTATCTGGATCTGCGCCCGCGCGGTATCGGCGTCTATATGATCAATCCGGGGTTCGTCGATACGCCGCTGACTGCCGGTAACGACTTTCCCATGCCCGGCTTGATGTCGGCATCCGATGCGGCACGCGCATTGATCGATGGGATCGAAGGCGGCGCCTTCCACATTCATTTTCCGCGCCGCTTTACCAACTGGCTGCGGCTCATGCGTCTGTTACCCTACCGTCTGTACTTCTGGCTGATCCATAAAGGAACTGGTCTATGAATACCCTCCATTCTCCCAATACAGAACCGACGGCACCCGTTCATGAAGCGCACCTGCAGCGCGTTGTACGCTTCTTTGAAACACTGACGCTCGAATCAGCAAGCGAGCAGATCGCCGAAGTGTATGCCGACGATGCCTACTTCAAGGATCCCTTCAATGAAGTACGCGGCCTGCCTGCGGTGACACCCTTGTTCACGCATATGTTCAAGCAGGTAGAGAATCCACGCTTCGTCGTGACCAGCACGGTATTGCAGGGCGACAGCGCGTTCATGACGTGGGATTTTCTGTTTCACATGCGCCGTTACGCGCAAGAAGAGCAATGCATACGCGGCGCAACCCACATCCGGTTTGCGACCGATGGCCGTGTCAATTTTCATCGCGATTACTGGGATGCTGCGGAAGAGTTGTACGAAAAATTGCCTGTCGTCGGCAGTTTCATGCGTTTGTTGAAAAGTATCGCGCGCAAGTAGCCGCCCACCAATAGAGACAATTGGCAGACCCGACTATATAGCCGTCGGATTGCCCTGTTACCGCCTTTCGAACTTGCTTCAAACCGTCTACTATTGACGCAAGCTCTCTTTCGGAAGGACTGCCCGCAATGCCCTCGTCTCTCGATACCAGCCATCTCTGGATGCCGTTCACTGCTAACCGGCAGTTCAAGGCCAAACCGCGGTTGATGACGTCTGCCTCCGGCATGTACTACACCACGGACGACGGTCGCAAGATTCTCGATGGCACCGCCGGACTCTGGTGCGTCAACGCAGGTCATGCACATCCAAAAATTACCGAAGCCGTGCAGCAGCAAGTCGCCCAGATGGAATTTGCACCGACCTTCCAAATGGGACATCCCAAGGCTTTTGAAGCAGCGACTGCGCTTGCCGAGATGGCACCTGCCGGGTTGAATCGGGTCTTCTTTTGTAACGATGGTTCGGAAGGCGTCGATACCGCGCTCAAGATCGCGCTGGCCTACCACCGCATGCGTGGCGATGCCGGACGCAATCGCCTGATCGGCCGGGAACGCGCCTATCATGGCGTCGGCTTTGGCGGCATTGCGGTCGGTGGCATCGCCGGCAATCGCAAGCAGTTCGGGCCGACACTGGCCGCTGCCGATCACTTGCGTCATCCGCTCGACATCGCAAGAAACGCTTTCTCACATGGCATACCAGAGCATGGGGCAGAGATGGCAGATGAACTTGAGCAACGCCTGCTGGCACTGCACGATCCATCCAGTATCGCCGCCGTCATTATCGAACCGCTGCAGGGATCGACCGGTGTGATCGTGCCTCCCAAGGGTTACCTCGAAAAGATTCGTGCCATCTGCGACAAGTACGGCATCTTGCTGATCTTTGATGAAGTCATTACCGGTTTCGGCCGTCTGGGAAAATCATTCGGTGCCGATTACTTCGGCGTGATTCCCGACATGATCGTGTGCGCCAAGGCGCTGACCAATGCCGCCGTGCCGATGGGCGCCGTGATCGTCAAACAATCGATTCACGATACGTTCATGGATGCCGCGCCGGCAGACACAATCGAGTTCGCACACGGCTATACGTACTCCGGCCATCCGGTTGCCGCTGCCGCTGCCATTGCCACGCTGCAGGTCTATCGGGAAGAAGGTCTGTTCGAACGCGCAGCAGAAATCGCCCCCTACTTTGAACAGGCAGCGCACAGCCTCAAAGGTCTGCCGCACGTCAAGGACATCCGCAATCTTGGTCTGGTCTGCGGCATCGAACTGGAAAGCATGCCCGGCAAAACAGGTGCACGCGCCTACGACATCTTCAACAAATGCTTCTGGGATAAAGGCCTGCTGATTCGCGTCACGGCAGATGTGATTGCACTGTCACCGCCACTGATCATCGACAAGGCGCAGATCGATGAATTGTTTGGCGGCATTGGCGATCTGTTGAAGTCGGTGGATTAACGGTCTGAATTTATTGCGCTACCAAGCTCTACGGTTCGTACAGCAACAAACAAAAACGCCGCTCAAAGGAGCGGCGTTTTTTGTGAACGACAGAGCAATCATCAAGCCGTTTCGCGGCTGGCTTTCTTGCGTTCGTGTTCCTTCAGGAAGCGCTTGCGCAGACGGATGCTCTTCGGTGTGACTTCAACCAGCTCGTCGTCGTCGATGAATTCAACCGCATATTCAAGCGACATTTCGATTGGCGGTACCAGACGCACAGCTTCATCGGTACCCGACGAACGGACGTTGGTCAATTGCTTGCCCTTGATCGGATTGACGACCAGATCGTTGTCACGCGAGTGAATGCCGATGACCATGCCTTCATAGACCGGGTCATTGTGGCTGACGAACATACGGCCGCGATCTTGCAGTTTCCAGATTGCGTAGGCAACGGCGGCACCGTCATCCTGCGAAATCAGCACGCCATTGCGACGACCACCCAGTTCGCCTTTGGAAGCATCGACTGGTGCGTACTCGTCAAACACGTGGCTCATCAAGCCGGTACCACGGGTCAGGGTCATGAATTCGCCCTGGAAACCGATCAGGCCACGTGCAGGAATACGGTATTCCAGACGCACACGACCTTTGCCATCCGGTTCCATGTTCGACAGATCGCCACGACGACGACCCAGTTCTTCCATGACACCGCCCTGGTTGGCTTCCTCGACGTCAACCGTCAGGTTTTCATATGGCTCATGGCGCACGCCATCGACCATTTTGAACACCACGCGCGGACGCGAAACAGCCATCTCGAAACCTTCACGACGCATGTTTTCGATCAGGATGGTCAGGTGCAACTCACCACGGCCCGACACTTCGTAGGTCGAGTCATCGTCAGGCGATTGCACGACGCGCAATGCCATGTTCGATTTCAATTCTTTTTCCAGACGATCACGAATCTGACGCGTGGTGACGAACTTGCCTTCACGGCCAGCCAGCGGCGAGCTGTTGACCATGAAGTTCATGGTCAGGGTTGGTTCGTCGATCTTCAGCATCGGCAAGCCTTCCGGGGTGTCCGGTGCGCAGATGGTGCTACCGATACCGATTTCTTCGATACCGTTGATCAGGACGATGTCGCCAGCCAGCGCTTCGTCAACCAGTACGCGATCCAGACCCTTGAAGGTCAGGACCTGATTGATACGTGCCTTGGTTGGCTTGTCATCAGGACCGTTCATCCAGACTACGTCTTGCAGTGCCTTGACGCGACCGCGCAGGATACGGCCAACGCCGATCTTGCCAACGTACGACGAGTATTCGAGCGAGGTGATCTGCAGTTGCAGAGGACCATCCGGGTCATCTTCACGCGCAGGAACGTGTTCCAGGATCGCGTCGAACAGCGGCTCCATGTTGCCTTCGCGAACGGTATCTTCCAGACCTGCATAACCTTTGAAACCCGATGCGTACACGATCGGGAAATCCAGCTGTTCGTCGGTTGCACCGAGTTTGTCGAACAGTTCGAAGGTTGCATTGACTGCTTTTTGCGGGTCAGCATTTTCACGATCGATCTTGTTGACGACGACGATTGGCTTCAAGCCAAGCGCCAGCGCTTTACGCGTGACGAAACGCGTTTGCGGCATTGGACCTTCTTGCGCATCAACCAGCAACAACACGCTATCGACCATCGACAGTACGCGTTCGACTTCACCACCGAAGTCGGCGTGGCCTGGGGTATCAACGATGTTGATGTGCGTGCCCTTGTATTCCACCGCGCAGTTCTTCGACAGAATCGTGATGCCACGTTCTTTTTCGATATCGTTCGAATCCATTACGCGGGTATCGACTTGCTGGTTTTCACGGAAAGTACCGGATTGACGCAGAAGCTGGTCAACCAGAGTGGTTTTGCCGTGATCGACGTGAGCGATGATGGCAATGTTGCGAATAGCGCGTTTTGAATTTGACATGGTGGTATGCGGTTGGTGATGCGGTTTTGCGGATTTTGAAAAGCTTTCGAGTATAGCACAGCAAAGCTGCCTAACACTCGGGAAACCCTTGATATTTCAATGAGTTGCCATCGAATTTGTGACAGATTGGTGACGCAACAGGCTGTGAATTTAGGTAGTGAGCGGTACTTAAACGGGCGCGCAGCCTTTACATTGCAGCAACAAGACGTTCCGGTGCCAGGATGCTGTAAGTCTGCAACAGGCCCGTACCCAGCAACATTTGATCGGTTTGGCGGTAGACGCGCACGCGCCCTTCCTGGTCCGGTAAGACGACCTCTTCCTTGCCCAAGGCAAGTCGCTGACCGTGCAAAAACCGCTTGGCCAGCTCATCGGAAAGATGAATTTCAGGAAATGTGCTTAACAAAGCGTCAACTGGCGCCAGCGCTGCGGCGCGTTGCGTTTCGTCAATCGCGCTCAACTGCTCGATCGTCATTGCATGTTCGATCAGCAATGCGCCAACGACGGTCCGACGCAAGGCATTCAGATGCCCGCCACAGCCAAGTGCCGCTCCGATGTCTTCACCCAGCACACGAATGTAAGTGCCCTTGCTGCAGGACACACGCAGACGCAGGTAAGGTGCGTCATAGGCGATCAGTTCAAGCTGATGGATCGTCACATGACGCGCTTCACGTTCCAGCGTAATACCTGCACGCGCGTATTCGTACAGTGGCTTGCCATCGCGCTTCAAGGCCGAATGCATGGGCGGTACCTGATCGATCTCGCCACGAAAACGCTGCAGTACCTCTTCGATTTGCGCCAGCGTGACATCAACGTCACGTGTTTCCAGCACCGCGCCTTCGGTGTCGCCGGTATTGGTGGTCACACCGAGATGCACAACGGTTTCGTAGGTTTTGTCGGCTTCCAGCAAATCCTGCGCAAACTTGGTGGCCTCACCAAAACACAAAGGCAACAGACCGGTCGCGAACGGATCGAGCGTGCCGGTATGACCTGCCTTGGCTGCATTCAGCAGCCATTTCGCCTTGCCGAGCGCGTCATTGCTGGAAAGACCCGCGGGCTTGTCGAGCAGAAGCACGCCGTGCACCGGCACGCGTTTCTTTTTGGAGTGTTGGGTTGCCATGGAGCCTGATGCAAAAACGAGATAAAAACGAGAGATACAGCAAAATTCAGAAGAGCTGAATACAAACGATGCGCTTAACGCGCATCGATGACAGTCCAATTGAGTGTAAACAGCGGCCGAAAATCAGTCTTCGGCGTCTGCTGCACGGGTGGCGTTTGCCTGATCGATCAGCTTGGACATTTCGATACCGCGTGCAGTCGAGGTGTCATGCACGAAATGCAGTTCAGGAAGCGTATGGATCGACACGCGACGACCGAGCTCTTTACGAATGTAGCCGGCAGCCGCACGCAAGCCCGATACAGTGTTTTGAATATCGTCCTGCTTGTCGCTCAGCATGGTAAAGAACACCTTTGCGTGTGCGTAATCCGGCGTGATCTGCACTTCGGTGATCGTGATCATGCCGACGCGTGGGTCTTTCAATTCAAACGCAATGATTTCGGACAGGTCACGCTGGATCTGATCGGCCACGCGGACGCCACGAACGGGAATGGATTTGCTGTGTTTAGCCATGCTGTTCTCCTCCACTTACGGAGCAATTAGGGAGCAATTTAAGAGCAAAAATAAATTCGCATCGGCGGGCAACATGGCCGGCCGATGCGAACGGAATGAAACGACAGAACGGTTGCGCAGCAAGGCGAAGCGAGAAGCGATCACCTTGACTGCAAGTCCGTCTTACAGGGAGCGAGCGACTTCCTGTACTTCGAAGATCTCGAGCTGATCGCCTTCCTTGATGTCGTTGTAGTTCTTCAGAGTCAGACCGCACTCGAAGCCCGACTTGACTTCCTTGACGTCGTCCTTGAAGCGCTTGAGCGAATCGAGCTCGCCGGTCCAGACCACCACGTTGTCGCGCAACAGGCGTGCCATCGAGCTGCGACGCACCAGGCCTTCGAGCACGTAGCAACCTGCAATCGCGCCGACCTTGCTGACCATGATGACCTGACGAATCTCGACCAGACCCAGAATCTGCTCGCGCTTCTCT
>Ga0308164_10002320_pt1 | contig 19300 bp, 21 predicted proteins | sample PhyTR2_FD_201031 | JGI IMG/M metagenome (GOLD analysis project Ga0308164, IMG submission 201031) | Phyllosphere microbial communities from UC Gill Tract Community Farm, Albany, California, United States - DLSLT.R2 | ecosystem: Host-associated > Plants > Phyllosphere > Unclassified | place: USA... | reverse complement strand
AATCTATTTTTCTACAAGGCGCTTTATTACGTGCTATTTATTGTCTTGCCACTGTTGGTACTGGATGTAAGTTGGTGGCAGTTTCTGATCGGGTTTCTTTTTTTGCATATTACCCAAGGATTGACAATGGGACTTGTCTTCCAGCTGGCTCATGTTGTTGAGGGAACACACTTCCCAATACCCAATGATTGCGGTCAGATGGAAGAAGCCTGGGCAGAGCATCAAATGCGTACAACAGCGAATTTTGCAACGCATAATAAGCTTGCAGCATTTTTCCTTGGTGGATTGAACAGGCAGATTGAACATCACCTGTTTCCTAAAGTCTGTCACATCCACTATGGTGAGATCTCGGTTATTGTGAAGAAGACTGCAATGGAGTTTAATTTGCCTTACATTGAAAATAAGACCTTTTTATCCGCACTGCGTTCTCATTTTGTCATGCTGAAAAAATTTGGTAAAGAGGCAGCTGTTAATTAACCCAATGATCATTGGTAGTTGCTGACAAATGACTCATCCAACATATGCATAATTAAAAAATTTAGTAAATACAACAGTCTCTGACGTAACAAAGTGTAAGTATTAGAATACGATCATTCTAAAGAGAAGTTGTACAATGTAAAAATATTTAAAAAGAAAGAGCCCGATACAGTACCGAATTCTTTTCCTTAATAATATTTTTAATTTTGTCTCTACTTTTGAGTACAGTATAAAATTTTGCGTTGCAGCTTTTTTTATTTTACGAAGCTTAATTTTAAGCTTCAGTTTCAGCTAAAAGAGATTCTCCATCAAATTCGGAACCTATAATCTCATCTTTATTGATCCAATATTCAGAAGTGATGAAAGAGAAAGTGTTTTTTTCTTCATCATTTAATTTCCACAAAATATCTTCTGCCTGCTCAAATCTTGTTTCTGTGGTCATCTTTTCTTCAAATAATCTTTTGATGATATTGCTGTCAGAAAGACCTCTGTTGAATGATTTCAACACAATTTCCTTTGTGATTTCTCCCTTAAAATCACTCGGTTTTTCGATTTCAAAATTCACCAAAGTAGCTTTGCAGTTTAAAAATGTTCCGTTATAAGCCTTATACAGAAGTTGATTGATAGAAAACAGATCAAAATGCAGTTCTATTTCCGGATATTCTTCGCAGACTTTATCAATCAACATATCATTAGAAATCTGTGCAATCTGCCCTTCATTTAAACTTTCTGATAATTTATATGTTAAAACAGTTGCTGCAGCTTCATTCGGCTCAAAATCTGTGATTGCCATAAAAAGCATTTCTCTCAGGTTTTCTGGTTTAATGGTATTTGCATCGGGAAAACTGAACAGTTCAAGGAGTTTACTATAATCTTCATTGCTCCAGTAATTTTCAATTTCTTCAATGGTTTTTGCGCTGTTTACTTTAATGTGGAATTTCATTATAAAATTTTTTGTATTTTTTGTTCAAGTTGTGAGATATGTTGTAAGTGAAGTTGTGATTTCCAAAGAATTGTTTTATCGAGTTACATTTATAAATTTAAAACTCATTTAAAATCATTAAAGTAACACAAATCACAGACCAACCTTAAAACTGATTTAGACTGCCCTCCAAAAGTTTGACACTTTTTAGGGATATTTTATTTATTGGAGCATCAAAATATAGTTTAGCAGTTAAGTTAATTTGCGTTGAGAGAATTACGAAAAATAATCTCTCGACCAACTCTGAGGTACAAGAACTAGGTTAGGAAGGAGTCATCGTTCGTACATCGTGAGCCGTCGGGCGAATGATCAGGGTGATATGGCCTCAGTAAGAATCTTATTTTTTTTTGCAACACAATTCTCTAACGAAAGTGCCAAACCATCAATAACACCGACCCCAACGTACTACACTCAGATCAATTCCTCAAGATCGATGTTTCACGGTTTTCTTTTCTGCAGTAATTGTCTGCCCACTAAACTTGAAATTTTTTTTGTTGTAATTTACATTAGTGCCTGTGGCAGTATTCATGATCTGTTTGTTAATTTATATTTTCTTTTTACCTGTCGTTAAAAATTTATAATTGGGATGACAAAGACCGTGTGTTTTCATTAATTTCTATATATTGCTTTCGCCACGATTTAGATTCATAAAAACTGGAAAGATTCGACAGAAAATAAAAAAAGGAGACTTTCTCAAGCCTCCTCTATAATAACAGTTCTCCTAACCTCTAATTGTCTCTGATAACATGTCCTGTAACAGAAAGAGTATGATTTCCTGTAGAATTGGTATAGGTTCCATTGATCGTAAAATCAATATATTGTCCGAGTGCTCCAAGATTAATAATTTGTAATGTTAAAGTGCTTCCTAAAGAAGGAATTCCATTTGGTGAAGAGCCACTTCCTATGACGTCCAGATAATTGAAAGTATTAAACGTTCCAACTCCGGATATATTGGAAGCTACCATTTGAAAGCCTCCTAGTGCTGAATTTGGAGGATAACAGGTAACCACCATCGCATTTGTAATTGCAGAATATTCTGCCCCGATTGGAGGAAGTAGATTTTTAGGTGATTGGCTATCAATCTGATAAGTAATAAATTCGTTTACCGCAGTACATACCGTAATATTCCCAAGAGGAGTAACAGGGCTCACTCCTGTAAAACTAAGTCCGCCGCTGGTCTGCATGTTGGCAAAGTCAAAACCTTCTAAGATAAACTGTTGATTGGCATTACACGAAACAGTGTTCATCGAAAATGTACCATTGGTAACAATTGCCATACCACCCTGAAAATAATTGGTAGAACCAGCCACAGGTTGTACAACAGCAACTCCATTGGTTACGTTTACTCCAGCGCAGTTTTTTAAGGTTCCGGTAACGGTAAATGACGTTGTGGCAGAAGACGCAATGATAATATCTGGTAAAGTATGAATATTTCCTGCCGTGAAGGGTCCTACATTAGATGTATACAATACCGTTCCGCAAAAATTATATACTTTCAAAACCAGTATTTCATTTGCAGGAACCAACCCTGAAACTGAACCAGTATGATCAGTCATGCCATAGGTTTCGTAAGTCTGTGTGCTTTTTTTTAAGCCAATTTTTAAGTTACTCAATGGTTGTCCTGCAGAGTTCTTTACATTGACTTTCAAGGTGGTAACAGGAAACTGTACATCACAATTCCACCAGGAAAAATGACTTACATTTCCTACATAGGCATTTCCAACTTTAGTTGCAACGCCTTCTTCCTGCCAGATTCCCGTTGTTTCATTGAAGGACCATAAAGGAATTGTTGCAGCAGCTGTAGTCAATTGAGCAGCGTCAATCGCTACGGTCATTTCTGCGGTATGATTAGTGGCAATCTGCAGTTTTTGCCCCGACGAGCCGGTTAACTGTACGTGAAGCATTCCAAAAGTTTCCATGATTCTGGAATTCCCGTTAGCGTTTGTAGCTAGGAATGAACCAGGCATTAATTCGTTAAGATACACATTTGATGGTGCTAAATGAAACATCGCGACGTTTACATTTCCTGTGTAATTAACACCACTTTCATCTTTAAAACTTCCGTCAAATTTCACTTTCGTTCCGTTCGGTAAGGAAACTGTAGATGCCGTTCCGGAACTTATGGTCATTGTATTGGTTGCAGGAATCATCATGATATTGATTCGGTTGTTCCCTGTGGTAGGTACTAACGTTCTTGCCCCATTCACAAATCCTGCTTTGGTCACTTTTACATATGCAAAATTTTCTTTTACATCTGCGTCATTTATTGTGAAAATACCTTTGATGTTGGTCTGTGTTGTCTTTGTTCCAATGGTAATGGTTGCACCAGAGACCGGGCTTCCATCTGTCGACAATACCAGACCGTGAAAATTTCTTTGAGCTGAGTTTCCAAAACTGAAATCGATTGCAGTATTTGGCTGAGCGCCTTCTTCTATATTGCTGTCAGTTTTGCAAGAAACCAACATGAAAATTAAAAATAACAAGGTGTATAGTTTACTCATATATGAATAATTAAAAGTTTTGGCTAATTTAATTAAAAATAGATGATGTAAAATACTTTTAAGAATAATTGGAACAAAATTTCTAAATATAATCACTGAGATTAAAATAGTGAATAAAATGGTATAAGAAATTATTAAATAGTTGGTTGGGTTTCGGTTAATGGAGTTTTATTTTTTTTGTACTGATAACAAATCAATTTTTAAGTGAAAAGCTTTCATTATAGACAGCACCTTCCAATTAAAGTCATCAAATACTAAAAATTATCAGCTTTATAAATAGAGCTTAGTTTAGATCTTCACTAAATCACTGCATATAATGGAAACAGATAAAAATAAGAATCCAAAAAAAGATCATCAACAAAACCACAACCACAACCAAAATACAACGTCCTCCGACACTTTATTGGTTCTCCACAACATCAGCAACACCATTGGCATCGTTCAAAATATCAATCCAGACGGAAGCATCAAACATACTGAACCTAACGCAGAACATTCAGATCAAATCCTCAAAATCAACCAAAAAGAAGATTCTTTCATCCAATTCTATTCAGACTTCTACAACCAGTTAAAAAACCCGGAAGATTTCACCTTCTTCAAAGTCACCGAATACGAAGCCAAGGAAACAGCCCAGGATCTTCAAAACTACATCGACCAAGTATCCGTAAAAGAAATCGACCAGCTCAAAGACTATGCAGTTTCCATCGATGCAGTCCAGGCGCAATTAGACCGTCAGAATAAATTCACCCAACTTCAACAAAGTAAAATTATCCATCAACACATCAATGAACAGCAATACCGCTATCTCTCCGAACAGATCGACTGGAACATCATGAGCAAGCTCAATTTAACAAAAGAAAAACTCGAACAGCTCAACGCCTTAGAACCCTTACTCAAAGGATATAAAACACCCACCTTGATTCCCATTACGTTCAGTCAGGGAACCATTAAAACCACTACGGATGTCAGACTTTCTTTAAGACTCAACGATGTCGGATATCTCGAAGTCCGCATTCATCCCATCAGAAAAGAACCAGACTTCAACACCCAATTCTTCGGTCATGAGTTCACAAAAGAAGACCAAATCAATCTCCTTGAAATCGGAAATATGGGAAGGGTAGTCGACCTGATCAACCCTATAACCAATGAACTGACTCCATCCGTCATCTCCAGAGACCGACTGACCAATGAACTGATCGCCTTAAGAGCCGAACATATCAGAATCCCATTAGTCCTCTGCGGAGTCACCCTCAACGAACAACAAAAGAAAACCCTCAAAGAAGGCAAATCCTTACACATCGAAAACATGCTTTCCAAAAAAGAAACCCTCTTCAATGCCACCGTCCAGTTCAATGCAGACAAAAGATATGTAGAATTCCTATTCAACAGAAAAAACAAAAGCCTGCAACACCATCTCCAACACCACCTCAAAACCCTCCAAAATACCCTTAAAGCAGAAATACCCAATACCTTCAGAGGAAAACCTCTCCACAAATGGCAGATCGAAAAACTCAAAGCAGGGGAGACCGCCTACATCAGCGGACTCACGAACAGCAAAGGCAAAAAATACCAAGGCTACATCAGTTTCGATAAGAACATCGGGAAATTTGAGTTTTCATTTAAGAATCCGAAGAAAGTAAGTGAAGGCAATATAAGTACTGTTGGTAAATCTAAAGGTCACAAAATGTAAACTTTCTAAAAAAGGGTGAAATCAATGTGAAACTTAAAAAAAATAATATATTTGTCATCCAATTAAACTTTATACAATCACGTTATGAAAGAACTTATAGAAAAAATCAACGCTGAATTTGAAGCATTTTCAACTGAAGCAAATCAGCAATCTGAAAAAGGAAATAAAGCTGCCGGAACAAGAGCAAGAAAATCAGCTTTAGAACTGAGCAAACTTTTTAAGGATTTCAGAAAAGTTTCTGTTGAGGAATCAAAGAAGTAATTTTCTTATGATATAACAAAAAGACCTTTCATAGCTTGAAGGGTCTTTTGTTTATGTAATTTACTTGGTTTTAGTTTAATTAAATTCTACATCCTTTTCTTCAATGTAAATATTCAATTTTAGTTCTTCTACAGATATTAGCAATCCTTAAAAAATATATTGTGACATATATTTGTACTTATTATTTTATATAGGCTTTAACCATTTGTTGGAACTTAGGATCATTGATGTAAACATGAAAGCTGTGATCATTCTGTCCATCAAAATTATCATATGTGAAAAAACCATAGTAGTTATTCAAATGATCATAGGCGGTTTTATCATATCCTAAGGTTGTTGGATTAAACTTATTCTCAAGCCCGATGTATTTTTTCAACGTTGGGTCGTCCTTATTTACTGTTATATGGATCTTTTTGAGCTGGAGGCTAAATTTTCTATATACTTTGGTGTCGTTTACCATCCTAAAATCAATCTCACCAACGGCGGGCGCAAGCATAATTGATACAATCCGGTTGTTGTTTTCAGCCAGCGGCGTGTTATTGTCAACAGCGATACTTAGACTCTTGGTTGCTGTTCTAAAATCAGGGTCATACGGTGGATTGCTCAAAGCACTTAGAACTACAGAAGCACCACGGCTATGAGAAATAATAAAAATATCTTTATTATGAATTTCATTGAGTATCTTTCTCAATCCAAATTCTCCAGCCATCTGACTGTAGCCTGTTGCATTGAACCAGATTTTTCCGGAACCAATGGGATCTTTAGAGACTAATCCATCCCAATAGAATTCTATCACCTCATCTTCAGTGCGATGTATTGTAATTTTTGTGCGTAGTAGGTCATAATTTCGTTTTGCTTTTGCAGTGTCATTATTGTAACCATGTACAAAGATGAACACTCTTTTTTTGTTTAGTAAGTTCTGTCGGTATTCAGCAAGCTTTTTAGTTTCGAAATTATTAAGAGCCTCCAAAACATTATTTTTCTTAGCGGTTAGATATAAGGAAGAAGTTCTCTTGTATGGACCAATTTCTGTACTCCAGTTTTCAGGATAGAAATTACCATTCAGGTCAACAAATGCCACAGAAGTATTTGGCGGAATTTGTACATTAGGATTTGCGGTATTTGGAATATTATGAGTAGCACAGGAACATAATATAAGAAAAAAAATAAAATTTAATTTTTTCATGATAATTAGTTTATTGGTTATCAGACGAATGTACGATTTATTTTCTTACATGTTGAGATTGTTTTTTTACACTTAATTCCTAACAGTTTTCTATGTTAAAATATTAAAACTACAAATAGAATGCGCCAAGTAATTTAGATTAAAAAACGGCAATTTTTTTTTAATTCACCATTTCAATTGTTCGACACAAACTTTTATATTCCTTAAATGCATCTCCAAATTCTTGAGTAAACTCATAGTTGCTCAGTTGATATTCTTCATTTACCCCTGTGGAAGTCGATAGATGTATTCTGCCATATTGAACTACAGGTATCTGATAATTATTTTTAAACCTCTTATCGGGTGTGCCATTTTTATTAACCTTTGCCCATGTCTTTCTGATAATTTTAGAATCTCGTGGAACAGAGGATGTTTCGTTAAAGCTGACAGATGTGCTGATCAGATTTAGCTCATCGATTCCAATGATTGCAAAGTTTTGATTATTGGTATACATCAGTACAAAAGTGGGGTAGAAGTAAAAATCTGCACCATTTATATTTTGGAAATACAGTGCCTCATAATTAGATTTTATAATCGGAAGTGATCGTAATCCTATTTTAATTTCTCTTCTGTTTACCAATGTGCTGGCATTAGATCTTGCTGCAACACGATCTTGAAAATGTGCACCGGTAATATCCCAAATACGATGTGATGTACTTAAGTTTTTAAAGGCATTATAAAAACGGTCGTACATTCTTTTTGTAGGATCATCAAATTGCACATCAATATTAATTGCAGAATTGTCAATGACAATTTTCGTTTCGATGATGGCTTCTTTTTGAGCATTAATATCTTGATTGATTGTTTGAACAACCTTTTTATTTATAAAGCCATAAATCAATATATAGCTAGCGATTTTTTTTGTTTTAGAAAAGGATAGGGCTTTTTTTATTTTCTTTAAATCTCTCTCTAATTCAATTTTTTGCCGTTGGGCAACTAAAATAGATTCTTTAATTCCTGACATATCCTGCGAAGTGATTTCGTGTACATCTGCACTGAAAATATTATCAGAAAGATTTTGGTTATAATCAGGTACAGGAGGTGGTTGACTTTGAGGTTGTGGAGATCGTAATGATGAAAATCCTGAAATTTGATATGAGTTTGAAAGACCCAAAACGCTCGTGTTTAATCGTGTTCCCGACGAGCTAAAATTTAAACTTGCTCCTTTAGCTCCAATACTTGTAGATATTCCTCTTTTGCTGAAATTTAAATGTACACCAGGTACGATTTTAATTCTTTTGCTATATGACCAAGCCATGATATAGTTTTTTAGTTATTGTAAGTACAAATCTATATCAACAACAATAAAAAAATCTACGGGAAACCATAATTGCGATGTATTTATTAGCTTCCTATCTCATTCAGCCTATTCACCAATCTTTCCCTTTCCCCACTTCCCGTAGTCGAAAACCTCAGCAAAGCAACTCCATACTTCTCCAAAATCTCATTCTTCATAACATCTCTATGGCTTTGTCGACTTTCCTTTATGTGATACTCATACCCATCAACCTCTATCGCCAAAACAGGGTTTTTACCCAGCTTGTTATAAATCAGAAAATCAAGATGAGTACCATGGTGTTTGGCGTACCGTTCTTCCTCATCAGAAAGGTGGTCAAAATCCAGTAGAAGATTTCTTAAAGGAAAATGAAGAACCACATCGTATTTAGAAAACTCGTCTTGTGATAGAACCTCTTTGATCAGTAGGTACATTAAATTTTCACTGTCAAAAACCGATTTTTTCTTTTGACCTGATAGGAGAGCTCTTCGTTTCTCTTCATAGCCTTTGTACAGATAATCAAAAATAGAGTGGAGCTCATGGTGTTGGGGCAAATTAGTTTCACTGCCATTACATTTTCTTTTGTCCGATGCGGTAACAGCGGTCGATGGCTTGGTTTTCTACGGCGGGATAGCTATCATTTAATTACTGCTACAAAAGTATTAGTATTTCCCGTACCAATATCCAAAGCAACTTGTGTTTGCTGCAAGTCCTTTTGTTCTCTATGTATTTTCGTTTGTTAGATATAGATTCAATGAAAACTTTTACATTACTATTTCACCTAGTTAGTAATGTGATGCGAAGCGGTTTAGAGCTTCGCATTTTTCTTTTTCTTACTTTTGGAAAAAAACTGACATGGAAATAAGACACTCTCACTTTGAAATAGATTTACAAAAACCCTTTCAAAACTGTGAATTAGAAAGAGAAAAATACGCTAATATCTTAAGTGCTTTCATTGAAAAATATAATAAAAACCTTGTATTAGCTATAAATAATCCGTGGGGAACTGGAAAAAGCACATTTATTAAAATGTGGGAACAAAGTTTGAGACTTAAAGGATACAATACTGCATTTTTCAACGCTTGGGAAAATGATTTTAACAATGATCCTCTCACAGCAATAATCGGAGAATTAAGCATGCTGAAGGGAAAAAAGAAGATAGAACTTAAAAGAGTTGTTGATGTAGCTAGCAAATTAAGATCTGAATTAATACCACTACTTATCAAAGGATTTGCAGAAAAGAAGTTTGGTAAGGAATTTACGGATTTTATTGATGCAACTATAAAAGGAAGTGGTAAGGTTATGCAGAAATATGTAGAAGATTATACGGAAAAAAAGGAATCTCTTGCTGAATTTCGAAGTGAATTGGAGAAGGCCATAAATGAAGTTTCTCCGGATAAACCAGTTGTGTTTTTTATTGATGAATTAGATCGTTGCAGACCTAATTATTCGGTGGAAATTTTAGAAAAAGTAAAACATTTTTTCAACGTCAAAAACATTATCTTCGTTTTAGCTATTGATAAACTTCAACTCAGTCATGCGATCTGTGGAGTGTATAATTCTGAGAAAATTAATGCGGAAGAATATTTAAAGAGATTTATTGACATTGAATATACTATTCCTGAACCTAAAACAAATTTGTATATTAATTATTTATCTAAAAAGTTTGATATCAACTCTTTCTTCGCTAAAGAAAATCGAGTAGAAGAATTACGAAATTATAACAATTATACGAAAGAAATTTTTGGTAAAAGTTCTTTGAGAACAATTGAAAAAATGATGGGTATATTGGCTGTTTCATTATTTCTGAATCATGCTCGATATATCCATTTCCCCTTATTATTATTTTTAATCTATTTGAAAATAGAAAAAAATGATGATTACGAAAAATATAATTCAAAAAAAATGAGTGTCCAACAGATGAGAGATAATTTTGTTGGATATTACCATACTTTTCCTACTCCTCTCTTTAGTGCAGTGGAGGCACAATTTGCTATTGCTTATGCAAATTATATCTCATCTGATGCGCTTTTTAAATTTGTTTCTCAGAATGGAAATATTCTATACCACAGTACTATGCAGCCTGATGATGTTAAAATGGTTATTGAAGCTTATAATCGCGATCTGCGCACAGATACAATCAACCTGAGTTTAGAAAAGTATTTAAGTAAAATTAATATCACAGAAGAATTCGATATTTTTTAAAAATTCTGTAATAAAGTTTATTAAGTTATTCAGGATCTATACAAAATGACGTAAGCTGAATCAAAAGTGATATTTTTCTTTAACGACTTTTTTACACTGCCAAAACCATGATAAAGAAGTGTGAAAAAAATTTATAATGAATTTGCTACAAAATAATTGATTATTACCAATTTGTAATAATTAATATTCCAGGTTGCTTCTAATCGCTCGTGTAGTAGTAAAACTCAAAATTCTTTACCGAGCTCATCTCCGAAATAAACTATAGTTAGAAACCTATCACCCAAAACCTCTAAAAATTATGTCGGTGATGTTCCCCAGAATTTCAATAAGTGGTAAATGATAACAGAGAAATGATTGAGAGAAGGTAATCAAAGCCTTATTTCTTGCATGAAAATAAAGACAAAATAAGCCATCTGTTGTAGATGGCTTATTTTGTTATATTTGTTAAAACTAAAACTATGAAAAACGGAAATTGGGTGTTCTGGCTAATCGGATTAGGTTCCCTGGCGTTAATGACTGCTACATTATTCTACAATTATACTTATGCCACTGGCTTAGCATGTGATCAACAAGGTGTTTTTGGCGATATGTTTGGAGCTTCAAATGCTTTTTTTACAGGATTATCTTTTACTGGAGTTATTATTGCGATTTTACTTCAACGTCAAGAATTAAAATTACAAAGAAATGATTTAGAATTAACTAGAGATGAAATGAAACTTACCCGTAATGAATTTGAAACTCAAAACGTAACTTTAACTAAACAGCAGTTTGAAAATACTTTTTTTCAGATGTTATCCTTATTTCATGAGAATATTGAGAAAATTCACAGTTCAAATCGAGGTGATTCTTATAATGGGAAAGATGTTTTTACTGTTTTTAGAAGTGATATAAATGGTAATATCGATACACTTCTCAGAAAGCGTATAGTAGATAAAGATTCTGATACAATGCCATTTCCTGAGCAAATGAAAGCAGAAAAAAGACATATTAAATCTACTGATTTAGTAGGTTCATTTTGGAGTGTCTATCGCATTTATGACAATATTTTAAGTCCATATTTTTCAACACTTAAAATTATATTAAAATTCGTACATGAGTCATATATCGAAGATAAACATTTTTATGCATCTATCATTTCCTCTCAATTATCTCGTGATGAATGTTTAGTTTTATTCATGCACACGCTTTCTTTAACAAAAGATTCCATGGAAAGAAATTTGATCGAGAAATATAACATTGTTGATGATCTAGATATGGATAAACTCCCCAATCCTACAATATTTCTAGATTATTTAGAACAAAAAAAATAGTGTAGTAAGTTAAATCAATTCCATTCCGCATCTATCTCGTACTGTGAGTTCCAAGCCATGTGATCGTAACGAGCCATATCCCAGAAGTGATTGTACTTATCAATTTGCTGATTGATTTGAATTCCGTTAATCTCTATCCACTTGTACATTTCATCTTCTTTTTTTACTTTGTATAATGTTAAAACTGATGTTCTCTAAGAATAAGCGAACAAAACAGCAGATTGTACTGGCATAAAGAAGGATGCAGAGTATGATTTAGAATCCATGCAAAAGATGTACAGAGATATCAACTGATTGAGTATTGAGTGATTAATCTTTTGTATATTCGAAAAAAACTAAAAACCTTAATTTTCAAATGAAACAAAACGATGAAGGGAATATTCCTTTTTATGTAGCTTTAGCTATAATTTTTATTCTCACGGTACTTGGATTGACATATATGTTACAAATCTCAAGCAGTTATGATGATAGGGGGACATTTGGGGATATGTTTGGATTTGCTAATGCATTATTCACAGGACTATCAGTTGTCGGTTTAATTGCTACAATTTTACTTCAAAGAAAAGATATTAATATTCAGAGGGAAGAATTGTCGAAACAAAATGATTCGGCATATATCCAAAATTTTGAAAGTACATTTTTTCAAATGATTGCCTTATATAACAACTACATAGAAAATTTGACAAGAGGTAATTTAAAAGGCCGAACTATTTTACGTGGAATCGCTGATCGGATCAATACTAATATCAAAGATCACTTATCATTCTTCCAGAAAATTGATCTAGAAGATAGCAGACGTTTATTTTTAAAATCTTACAGCTACTACAGCTCAGAAATGGAACATCATATGCGTATTGTCTTAAGTATAATAGAGCTTATTGATACAACCCAGAGAATAGATAAAATGAAGTACATTAGAATCTTAAAAGCTAATCTTTCATTAGATGATTTAACTCTTATTTATTATGGGGTTATCTATAAAGATAATATGCGAATTAAAAATTTAATTGAGAAATATCCTATTTTCGAGGATATTGAAAGTCAAGATATTGATCCGACTATTACACAATATTTTAGTTCTAATGTTTACAGAAAAGATTAAAATTAGATAACTATATATTTTAATGTACCAAAAGCATCAAAAATAAACAGCATCAGCCTCAATGCTGTTTTTGTTTTTGTGACATTATAAATATCTGAAATAGAAATAATATAATATTGGTATGTTTACTATGTTTATAATTGCAAGAAATAAATTAATATATTTTGCTTACAAATTGTCATCAAAATATATACAGTATAACATTTTGTTATATATTTGCAATATGCAACTACAAATTGTCATAACAAAATGATAATTTTAAACATAAAAATACTCCCTGCGTCAACAAGGAGTATATAATGAAAGGAACTATTTAATTTCTACATAGAAAACAAATAAGCCTCCTTTTGGATGGTAAATAGTTTTACCATTCTTTTAATTGATCTGGTATAAACTTTTTTATAAGTTTTTCCATTTTTTTCAAAAGTTTCCATTATCTCGGATTTTTGAATTAAACCAATTACCGAACGACTCAGGCTGGAACCTGAGTCGTTCTGATTACAGACTCAGCATTTCTGCCTACGAATAACTTCGTATATCGTTCTTATGCAAAGATAATAATAAAAACATCTGATTTACAAGCCATTTGCGCATGTTATTTCCTTCAATTGCTATTGTGTATTAAAAAAGATTACCGCACTTTTGCAGTCCCAAAAAAGGGCATATATAGATGTTTTGTTTTCGTACCCATATAAGCACTACTGTTGCTTATATGGGTACGAATGATGAGTCAAAAATTAAATAATATCCTGCTATTAATGTTGAAGAATATATAAATAAGATATATAATTCAATTTATGATATTGTCATTAGAGCCTTACATAGTTAAACAACTATAAACTGTAGCTAAAATCAATGTTCGAGGAAATACAGAAAAAATATGCTGAGGAAAATGAAATAGGAAAGTCTATTAGGAAGAATAAAAAGTATTGTTAAAACTTTGATTTCTTCTGATAGAGAACAAAGCTTAATTAATAAGATTTTCTTATTCTAAAATTAGATGGGTGCTTCTATGGGAGTTTTAGGGTTTTAATAATATAAATCCGGCATAGCCGGATTTATTCTTTTATATGATTCATAAGATCTATAAGAAAACTTGTAATTTCACTATTCATTTCCTGTAATGATTGATAAAGCTCATATATTTCATAATTTTTATTCTTATTAATTAAGCCAAATGATAGTTCTTCATGTTCAATTATCAATAGAATATTAAATTCGATTGTTTTTTTATATTGTACACGATATATAACTTCACATGACTTTTCAATACAATCAAATTTTTTAAAATTAGAATAGTCTGTATTAAAATTATTTTCAGAGTAATTGTTTATTCGTGGAATAATAGCATTGTTAAATCTATCTAAAATCTGATTTTTTGTATAACTCATTTGTTTAAAATATGGAATAAATTTACCCAAAAATTTGAACAAACGAAATTTATATGTAAGAAATCTATACTTTAAAAATACTTTTAATCGTTTATAAAACAATAAAAAATTAGACATAATAGTTAATTTTGATTGTTTAATATAACTTCTCAAGCCTAGCAAATATTAGAAAATCGAAGGTGTTTCTATGATAGTTTTTGGTTTTTAAAGAGAGTCATTTATAAAATCGATTACTAAACCTTAGTTTAACGAAAGATTGATATATACTATAATAATACAAATCATAGCACGAAAATTGATGTTTACAATATAATTAAAAAATAAATTACATTTATATTAATAATTTTTTTTAAATTTCAAAACAATAAAACTATTAGCAAAAAATTTTATCAGTAAGCAAATAGTTTTAGAATAACCGTGAATAATTTGAATGGAATTTAATAAAAAAGAAATCTATAGAATAATAATTTATAGCTTAAATCAAGCAAGAAAATGGTCAATTTGGAAATGGTTGTTATTAAGTAGCATAGGTGCTCTTTCAGGGACATTACAATTTGGTGAAAAGTTTTTTAATCTTGAACCCAAACGTTCGATTTTATATGCCATCATTGTAATTATTTTTTTATATAGTATAAGATTTTTTCTGATATTTTTTAAAGAATCATTAAAATATTATCATGAAGTTTATAAAAACTCAACATATGGTGATGCTATAATTATTTTAAAAGATTGCTTTGCAGAAATTCATTATTACCGAAAAACTGACGGTTTTCAGGAAGATGAGTTTGTGAAATCAATGATGATATTTTGTAATAATTTAAAAACCATCTTTGATAAAATTACAAACTCTAATTGTTCTGTTTCGATAAAAGTTCCAGTAGGTCATGAAAAAGTAATAGAAAATACTGTATTAAGAAATTTGACGAGAGATAATTCTCATAAAACGAGAGATACAGAAGAATATTCAAAAATTAAACATACTATTAATGGAAATACGGCGTTTAACAATACATTTAATAAAGTAATAACAAATAATTCACAAAAATTTTATATTAATAATTCAGTAAATAAAACAGAAGAATATTTGAATACAAGTAAAGAATGCTATAAAAATGGTATATTACCTTATAATAGTGAGCTTGTACATTCAATATCACCACAAAAAACTAAAGATGCATTAAATTTTGATTGTCATGGTTTTTTATGTGTTGACTCAGATGTTGAGGATGCTTTCGATAAGAAATATTGTACATCGATTGTTGAAGGTGTTTGTGATGGTATTTATGATTTAATTCTTGAACTAAATAAAAACAAAAATGGCATTAACGATTAAAGCAAACAACGAAAAACCCTTATTTGAACTAAAAGAGTCAAAAAATGATAAGCTAATATATAAAAGAGTAGTAAAGAAAAATGGGAATAGCAAAAAAGAAATACAAAGAAGGGTTAATAATTTACCTACAGCTACAGTTCATGTAATGTCGGAAGATGATTTTAATCGTCTAAAAAATATAGAACTTGAGCTACGTCAAAAAATGAGATTTACAATTGATGACAAAAAATCATTAAAAGATAGGATTCTTACATTTTTGGAAATCTGATGATCTAAGCTATCAAATCATCATAACTCAGCCTGTCATTAGCATTCAATAAAGCAAGATTAAATCTATCTCCTTCAGTAAATAATTTTGTATTGTATCTAAAAGAAAATTCATCACAGTACTTCTGAAGATGTTTAGGACTTGTTGAATGATAGATACCAAGAATTCCACGTTTAAGTAAACTCCAGAATCCTTCTATACTATTTGTATGATACTTATCTTTTACAAATTGACCATTGTTATGTGGAATCTTTTTGTGATTATAAAGCCTATGTAAAGTTGAATAACCAACCCAACCATCAGTAACCACAATAGAACCTTCTTTAACCATCTTTTTAATAACAGTCGTAAGGGTTTTACCTTTGGTATTAGGAATAATTTCAGTTGTAACAATTCCATTGCTTAAAAGACCGAATACAACAGTTTTTGTTTTAGTACTTCGGCCTTGTGTTTTTTCTTTTCTTCGTTCTTTTGGCTTCTTCATATTCTTACCACCTACGAATGTTTCATCAACTTGAGTAACACCATCAAATTTTTCAATATTTTTAACTCTGAATGAGTGTCTGATTCGACTAAGCATAAACCAAGCGGTTTTCTGAGTTACAGCAATGTCCTTGGATAATTGTACACTACTGATTCCTTTTTTGTGTAACGAAAATATGTAGATAGCTAAAAACCATTTTTTGAAAGCAATATGAGTACCTTCAAACATGGTTCCTATTCTTACTGTGAATCTTTCTCTACAATCTTTACATTTGTACAAACCATTGAAACGACCTGATTGTTTTAGTTGATAATGATTTTCTCTAACACTTCCACAATGTGGGCAAACTGGCTCACCATTCCAACGTATTTCTTCAAGATATTCTCTGCATTTTTGTTCAGTATCTAAGACCTCTATCATTTTTATTAGAGAGTTGAATTCAGTATTCTTAGTTATTGATTTTGAGTACTTTAACATTTTTATTGATATTATAAATTTATAAAAAAATTTCGAGGCTGGACAATGCTGCAAAACTTATTTTTAGATAGTTTTACGGTTTGTAATCAGCTTCTTACGATGCAAAAGTTGGTTTAATTAATCAATAAAAATTTACCAATACTCATTAATGACATGGTTAAAAAATTAGTGATTAAAGGTTCTTTTAGATAGCAACAAAATGAGATTAAGCCTTCTGACTTTAGAATCAAATCAAGGAATTTATTGAAGTGCTTATACTTATTTGAAGTATTCTGCAATTCAGTAGAATGAATGTTTTCAGAACTTTCAAATTCAGTGTAAGATTCATTTTCACTTTCAGAAATTAAATCTCCTTTTTCAAAGGTTCTTTCAATTTTTCTTACATAAGTTTTTGTTGTATTAACTAAATTTTTCATTGTGATAATTTTAAAAATTTGTTAATACAACAATGTTTTTATTCTGAGAGGTTTAAGTTTAAAAAGTTAGAAAAAACGAGTGCTAATTAGCACTCGTTTTCAGTTAGTTACATCATGTTTAAGAATTTATGAAAATCGATTATTGTTATATTAATCTTAACAATTAAAATTTTAAAAACATGTCAAAAACAGAAAAATTTACAAACAAAGAATTAGTTGAAGAATTAAAAAACAGAGGTTTTTTTGTATTTCCTTCACAAATTAAAGAAGGTCAGGAACCTAATTGCATAACAGTTTCAGTAGAAAGACCTGAAAAGGATATTTATATTACTTGGCAAGCAAATTGGGATTCTGAAAAAAGAGGTTCAGGTTCAGATATTGAACCAAAATCAGAAAATTAAAAAGAAAAGCCTCAATGAATTTTCATTGAGGCTTTTCTTAATCAATAGGGTCAAGTTGATACCAATTAAATGCGTCAGCTCTACATGTAATAACGCTAAACTTTTTCTTAGTTTTTTTAGAAGCACTTATTGCTTTGTCTAAAACTATTTGATAGTCTTTTTTAATAGGATGTATCTCAATGAGTTGATTGAAATAATATTCACCGTTAGGTAAATGATACGCTTTATTATCATCACCATTAATTGTTTTATCAAAACCCTCATTTTTCATTTCTTCATGTAGAGTGTCATAATCACTAGAATCTGCCTCATGCAATTCTATTCTCGTAATAAATTTTGCCATAAATAATAGATTAAATTTTGTTAGCTTCAAAAATAATTTAAGATTTATTTAGTACATTACGGGAACCCGTAAAACCGATTTATTTTTTAATTAAATGAACTTGTTACATTAAAATATATAGTTATCTAAAATTAATAAGTAAGAACCTAAATGACTTCACCAGAATACACCGAATACGAACGTCTCACAAAAAACATGGAAGCACACTTCTTAATTCTTACGCCTACTTTTATGGGATATGTTGAAGATGTGCTTTTTGCGGTAGAAGAGCCTGATTTGAGATATTACTGTTTCCACTTCTACAATGATTCTTATCTCTCACATATATTTCAAAGGCTTTCTTACCGTATTGAAAAACTTGTTAAGCGAACGGATGCACAGAAATTTCCGAGCCTTACAAACGGAATAATCAACCTTTTAATTTATTTGAAAGAACCAATAGTGAGGCAGGATGATGAAAAATACAATGCCGAGAATTATTTATGGTGGCGAAATGTTGTAATTGCTAATCCGGTTATTGTGCAAAATTCAAGTTTTAAAAAATATTTGCAGGTTTTATAACTATATTTAATCAAAAATGAACATGAAAGAGTTTTTAAGTGAATATCCGCTATATCGTAACTACCTACTTGTCGAAGATTTTAAACTTGGTAATGAGCATTATTATGACCCATCAGAGTTTAAAGATATTACATTCAAGTATTTTTGTGAATTTGAGGAAGAAGAAACAGTTTTTAATCTATCATTGGACCGTGGTAATCACTTCAATACATATTCTTACGAGAACAGGATTGCAGATTTTTTATTTAAAAACAATAAATTAGATTACACATTTTTAACTGAAGGTTTGTGTCAATCTTGCAGAAAGTATAAGATCGATTTTTTACTACATGTTTATAGTGATAATCCTATATCAGATATTCTTAAAAACGAAAGAAACATAACCTTATCTTCTCAATCTGCTATACCAGGTGTCATATCAAATTTGTTTATAGAAAAAGTAGGAATTAATCCTGAACAAAAATTTATAATTAACCTGAGTTCGGGTTAAGCGAAGCTTAAAAATAATTGACCATCATTTACTTTTTTCAAGTTTAATGATGGTTTTTTTGGGAAAAAGCAATATGCTGAAAGACTTCCTAAAATATTCATCATAAA
>Ga0308164_10002318_pt1 | contig 19305 bp, 19 predicted proteins | sample PhyTR2_FD_201031 | JGI IMG/M metagenome (GOLD analysis project Ga0308164, IMG submission 201031) | Phyllosphere microbial communities from UC Gill Tract Community Farm, Albany, California, United States - DLSLT.R2 | ecosystem: Host-associated > Plants > Phyllosphere > Unclassified | place: USA... | reverse complement strand
CCCGCTTACTTTTTCAACACGAACAGCACCATGAACAGAAGTGCCAGTCTCATTAAACTCCGGAACTTTATAATTTTTGTTAATTATTTCGATTACTTCAGTACCAAGGCGTGCAACGATAACGGGAGTAACCTCTTGCAGCACGGTCGTGTAGCCAGAAGACATGCTTACATTCTGGTTTATTAACGCCTCCGTGCCGTCCGGGAGAACTTTGTAAAACAGCGGCAATTCACCAGCATGTTTATATTCCAGATGCGTGAATTGACCATCATCCCATGCTGCGGTCGGGCGCAAAAGCTGATTTTCCCCACGCCATGTATAGTCAGGATTGATAATGGTTTTCTTCGCACGCGATGCAGCCGTAATCTGATCTTTAGCGACCTGCGCCGCCGCGCTTTGCGCAGCTAACCGATTTGCCTCAGCGATCATTTCCGCCCTTTCCCGTTTCTCATCTTCGGGATAAGTGAATGAAATCGCATAAGTTGGCTGACGCGGTGCAACAGCAAGACGAACATCGAAAATGTATCGGCGCTTATTTGTCACGATAATAATATTCGTGTTTGGCTTTGCGTTTGAAGGCTTCAAGACAATATTGTTTGCCCGAGTTCCAATCTCCCAGGCGTTGCCAAATCCCATGCCAAGCAATGATAAGTCGGTCAGCTTGGTATCAATCGTTTCCCCTTGCTGAAACTCAATCAGCATCGCTTTGCCAATTTCCGCATAAACCGTGTAAATCGCCTTGCGGTTATACACCTCTTCACGAATACGCCCATCTGTCACTGCAACGTTAGCAACAGCCGAAACGGACACAGCGAACAACACTGGAAGCAAGATTGCTTTAATCATTTAACCACCTCTTCATCGCGCCGGTAAGTAAGGGTTCTATAACCTAATGGATTGATAAGGCGTTGTTGGTCAGTCATCAATCCAGATTCGTATTTATAAGCGATTGTCGCAATGAAGTTTTGTACTGGCGAATTGTCGACGTTTTCTCCGCTCGTTGTCACTCGCTCTTTTGTAAAACGAACTTGGGCTAGATTGCCGACAAAAGTAATAGACGAAACTTTCGTTACTACTTTGCCTTTGTCCTTATACACATTCAAAGGAGCGGTAGGAGCCTGAATATCCCGCATATATTCCGAAGCGACATCAGGGGCAGACATAAGCTTTACAACTTCAGAATCTGTACCGATCGTGTACCAATCGTAATTCTCCCGATTGCGCACATATGTTGCAATCCAGTACCTGTCAGTCACTTCGTTGTACTTGTCCTGGGTGTCCTTGATCGAACGGGCCATCGTTACCTCACCTGTTCCGGTGTCATGGGTCAATATAACGGGCTGCGGGTCTTGATGATTAAATAGAGCAACCAGCACTGCAATAACACAAAGCACCGCTAACCCGATGGATGAGCCTGCCACTATCCAAGCGATTTTTCGGGACGTCTTAAGCCCAATGATTTTTGACTCTTCAAAATCCTTTGCTGCTTCTTCAAAGGACTGTGGCGCACGCGAAGCTTTCTTCGCCGACGACTTATCAGTTACGACTTTATCTAATTTCATTTTGGTTATCCCGCTTTTCTAATACTGTTGAATCGATTGGCAATTGCAGCCTTAGCGCGCCCGCCCGCATTCCATGCGGCTTTGCCAGTTGCTCCTATTGACTTTATATCTTTTGCTGTCCCTCTCATACCGCTACGAAGTCCGCTTGCCAAAGTGCCGATACTGCCGGGAAGGGTTGCGTTAATGCCACCCGCGCTCAACGAAGAAGCCAATGCCGCAACTTGTTTAACGAAGAAAAGCAAAATCAAGTTTCCGATTGCGGCCAAAAACACCGTCTTAAATGAAGCAGTATCGAACGTTGTCCCTGTTGGAATCATCTTTTGCGAAAGTCCGACAGATATAGACGCAATTACCGCAATAATCATTGGAATTAAAGCATAGCTAATTGCTGTATTTAGCCATGACGAGAAGTATTGTCTCGTAGCCGGGAATAAAAGGAAAGCAAAAAATAATGGGCCAATCATTGCGATGATTGCTGACCCTACGTTAGCAACAATAATAAACAGCGCCGATGCGACAAGGAAAGGAACGAGTCCCACCATCACGATAAGAGCCTTAAGCGAAACCACCATAGTGACGCCAAATCCCTCAAGTCCGCCAATAGCATCTGCGTTTTTAAATCCCTCAGCAATAATATTCAGATAAGCGAGTGCAAGCTGATCCAGTGTGCTTTCCGTGACCTTTCCGCCGCTGACAATATTTGCTAATGACATCCCCATGTTCGTGACCATTGGCGAGACAACGGCGTTATAATTCGCAGCGTTCAAACCGAACCCGATAATCACGGCCCACGCAGCCATTTTCAGCATGAAGTCAATCGCCGGTTCCGTCTCGGCACCGCGCATGTAATTAACCGTCATCAGTATTACGTAGATTCCAAAACAAGCAGACGCTAAAGGAGCGACGCCATTAGCTATTCCGGATGCCACAGTATCCGCACCAGTGGTAACAATCTTGTTAATTTCACCTATCAGCCAAGTAATCGGCGCGTTCTCATCCATGATTTCTTCCCGTCTTAATGCCATAAACTAAATTGGTGACACAAACAACCGCCAGGTGCAGCGCTTGTGTCACCAAACATAGGCGTCAGTTTCGCGGACGCGAAACTGATTTATTTCAAGTTAGCAACCGGAATTGCCAAATTCCGAGCACATACGATTGCGGCTTGCCGCTGAGCGTGCATCGGATAAGTCTTGTGCCTGCTTTTCCTTCAGGATCGTGAGGAGTTGATTCGTTCCTGCAATAGAATTCTGTTCGCTCAACATACGGTTTTGCAAATCCGCTTTTGCTGCCGGATCATCCGCAGAATCAATAGATGCTTGCAATTGCGAAACCTGCTCCATACGCGAGTTTGCGCGCTTAAAGAAGTCGGCCATGGTTGCATTGTTTACTGCAACGTTGTCATACACGGCATTGATACTTGGGTCACGGCTTGTCGGCAACTTGTTGCGCTCGATTGTGTATGCGCCCGTCGATTTAATATTCGCCATCACGTTCTGCCAATCCGGCGGCAATTGAGACTTCACGGCTGGGTTCGTCAAGAGGCCAGCCATTCCACGCGAACCTGTCGTCGACTGGTACTGTTTTGTAATCATGTTGTATTCCTGCATTAACTGCTTATACGTTGTAACGAGATTGCCGATTGCAGCAGCGTCGATAACAGGAATACCGGCGTGAGCAGAAGAAACCGCGAACACGCAAATGATGCTCAAGAAAAAGCTACGGAGTTTTTTCATTTATGCCACCTTTTGAGATTGAGTAACGGACAAGCGCCCTACGCGGCGCAGTTCTTGAAACAGTGGAACCCATTTGTCAGGATGATTCCCTACCTGTTCTTTTGCAGAATCGAGATAGGTGAAATCGTCCTGAGCCATTGCCAAGACAGGAATGTAATGTGCCACCGCCGACATATCGAGTTTAACAATATTCGCTTGCGATCCCTGTTTCACGAGGAATTTATAATCCTGTTTGCCGATAGCTGCCAGTTTTTGAAACTCCTTTTTATTCATATTGAACCGGCTATAGCCACCGCCATCTTCGTTAGAAAATTCTGCGTCCGGATTTGCCAGATAGATTTTGGTCGGTGTTTGCTGGAGGATATCGGGCAGCAGCGGGCTCTTGATCGCATCTTCGGGCGACTGTGACACCAAAATAATGAACTCATCGCGGCGACGTCCAGTCTTAAGCACATCGAGGATTTGAGCCGCCGTTGTTGGGTATTGCAGTGGAAGCCAAAACTCTTCCACAATCGTTGCCATCAATCCGCCCTGTTTGTTCATCATGCTTTTCAAATGCAGCAGATAAGAAAGGATCGGTTCAGTTGCCGGATGCCCAGGCTTTAAGAAGTCGGTTACGTCGAAGCCGACGCGCTGAAAGTCAGCCCAATCAAACATATTTGTTGGATTGTCCAAGGCATAGGCATATTGGCCGTCCTGTTCGCCGTAGCACCACAGCGCTAAACGCCTCACCAGCGAGTCTTCGCCCCGATCCGGAATCGACTGCAAAAGTACGCCAAACCGCCGACTTTCAAACGGCAGGTCAAACACGTTATCGACTGCGCGTTTGATGTCTCGGATATCTTCGCTTGAGTGGTCTTTAGCGCTCCTACGACCGCATGCCGCAACCAGGTCGTACAGATAGGCGCGGTTCATCGGAGTGTCGGGAAGCTGGAAAGGATTCAGCCCTGTCGGTTCACCAGCGGCGAGCCTGAAATACGTTCCGCCTAGCGATTCAATCATGCCGCGCATCGAGCCGTCTTTGTCGATGCCAAACAGCTTGAGTTGAAAGCGCTCGCAAAAGGCGATCAGCGTGGCTTGCAACGTGGTCTTACCCGCGCCAGTGGCGCCGATGATGATCGTGTGCCCTGGCAGCTTTTCGCCTTTAAAGTCTTTGTCCGGCAACGAGTAATGGAAGTTGAAGTGGTAGACGCCGTTTGCGTTCGTCAACAACGGGATCACCGCATGACCATCACCAATCGGATTGCCATATTGCTTACCGCTGCTGTACGTGTTGATGCTGAACATTCCGGCAAAGTTGCGGGTCGTCTTTGGCATCGGGCGCGGCCGGCGCTTGACGTTGCCTGGAAACATCGAGAAGAACGTTTCAGGAGCCGAGAGGGTGGCGGGCGTGACTTGAGTAGCGCACGAAGCGCTCATCGTCGTGCGCATCGTTGCGCCACGATCTTCAGCTTCCTTTTCCGTTGTTCCATGCACCATCACGGCAAGGTGGAATTCGCCGAAATATATTTCGCCGGATGCAACGCCATTCTTGCCTTCCATAAGGTCAAGATGTTGATCCATGGCCTCATCACCAGCCGAGGTCATTTTGTTCATCACGCCGTCAATCATCTTCAACGACGCAGCAGAGGTCAGGATCGTGAGCGAGCATCCGAGCAGGAACGGGAACGGCAGCGACAGCAGCGGATTGAGCGTGCCTCGCTTGGTCGGCTCAGGAAAATCCTTCAAGTCGTACAGGCTGCTAAACCGGCGACCACGATCAGGAAAGCGCGTCTCAATGAGCTTGTATCCGTGGTGTAGTGCGCTGGACTGGATGACTTGGTGCAGCGGGAGCGAAGTGCAGGGAATCCGCTCCCAAAAACCGTTATAGAGATAGCCCAGGAATTCATACACCTCACTGAACTTGTTCTCTTCGTGAATGTAGCTTTTCAGTACGACCGTTTCATACGGGCGCAACGATTGCTCAATGCGATTTTGAATTTCTTCCAGTTCTTTGATTGCATCTTCTAATTCGTCGTTCAAACCTGCTTTCAGAACGAAGGAAAGGTAGAAGTCGTTTTCAAAAATGGCCTTGGTCGTAAACTGTTCCATATATTGGGCCGACATAGTGCGCAGCCATTCATATGAAAAGTCATATTTCTGAGAAAACTTCGTCTCGTAATGATCGACGTGCGCCCAGATCGCAAGGCGGGAGGCCGTCGATTTAGAAATCGACAGGAATAAATCGTTAAGCGCGTTGTAGTTATTTTCAAGCACGCCGTCACTGATTACCTCAAAAGGCAAACCTTTGCTACGAACGGTAAACATGACGCGACCGTCATCAATCCGAACAATGGTGTCCCGGACATGATAGGTGTACTTCGGAATGAAATCCTCACCCGCGAGTACGTTCTTCAAAATAGCGCTTAACATTTTTTCTCCGTCGTCCGTAAGTCGTGGGTGCCAATGTCAACAAACCGCCAAAGAATTTCGCGGTTCCGCTGAAAGTTTTAAGCAGCATCCATTTCATTTCGATAATGAGGATATCGACGGCTTTATCGTCTGTAGCGGAAATGATTTTCACAAAAATCAAAACCGGCAAAGCGATTAAAGCCATCAGCCATCCGAGCGGGCCGAACAACAGCCCGCACAGCATGCCAAACAACAATGCACCAGAGCTGACAAACAGAATGAACATATAAGGAATCCCCCAAATTACGGGGGAACGTCCCAGGCCGTTGTAGCTGATGTACTCCACCGGCTTTACTTCTTCATCTGTCCGCATGATGTGTTTACTGGAACAGGTTCCAGGCCCAGTTAGCCAGGACAATCGATGCACCAACAAGTGCAACGTAGACGACACCCATACCAAAATCACCCCAGGTCTTTTTGTCGGCCTTAGCCATGACACCGAGGTAGATCAAATAAATAGCGGCGCATACGCCGACGAACGCGAAGAACCCATCACGGATGGTCGTAGCTGTCGAAGTAGCAGTAGTCAGGCCACCCAAACCGCCGCCACCGGCCACGGCAGCACCGGCCACGACCAGCAAAGCAATGAACAAACCGGACGAGCGAACACTTTTTTGTTGGAGCAATTTCATTTAGTTACCTTTTTTTCCAAAGTTTTTAAAAACGTCCCAAGCCTCAAACTCGGTGTTGGCGTGAGCCGCCTCGGCGAGCTGGCCTTGGGCCGTGGTTTCATTTCCAGCAACTTGCGCGACTGGCTTTCTTGCTTCACTAGGAGCTGCACCTTTACGGTTACGTCCTTCTACATTCGCAATCTCACGATCGATTGCCATCAAGTCGGTCTGCAACCGGCTAACGCCTTGCAGACTCGCTTGCATGTCTTTGCTATTCGGCAAAGCAACCATTGCTTCCGAAAGCTTTTTGTTAATTTCGGAACGCTCCGCGTTCAAGATATCGAGGCGCATCACCTGCGCTTCCTTTGGGTTGACCGTTGGCTTCGGCCACGCCATAGCCGAACCGTTCTGGCCCTGCGCTGGAGACTGCGCCGCCGCAAAAGGAACTACGCCAGCAATCATCAGAGACAGAACAAGAAGCTTCATTTGCTGTGCATTTTCACTAGAGCTGCAGCCTGAGCAGGACTGTTGATAGGCGTTTCGGGTGCGCTTCCTGAAACCTGTTTCAACACTGGTTTTTGAGCGCATCCCGCGAGAGCGATTACCAGGACTGACAAGATGATTTGGTATTTCTTCATGGCATTAAGTTTTAGTCTGATTGGTTAGTCAAAAATCGTTCAAGCCGTCGACGCGGTATGCAAACGGTCGTTCAGCATCGAACCTGCCATTTCAAGCCCCTACAGGCTCCGTGGCGCCCTTGGAAGGAACACGGCACAGACGCCAGCCACCGACCTCAATAAAGACGTCTGAGGCCGTTTTGCAGTTCTCCTGAACGAAAGAGATCGCCCCAACAAGGTTGCGCCACACCTTTACGTCGCCCCTCGATGTCGTCATTGGTTGCGTCTGCTCATGTCCATCGAAATTCACAGTCACAGTCCATACGCCTGCACCTTGCTCATGCACTGTCACCGCATACTTGATGCCCATCGATATCGACATAAGGTCGAGGTATTGCTTGGTCAGCCGCGAGTGCTGCTTTGGGAGCGATTCTTGCATTCGTTTAGCAATCTGTAGTTTTGTTTAAGAATACCAGATTTTTTCCACAAAATCCGATTTTGTATTTTAACGTGCGCTGTTGTGATTTTTTTCCGCGTCCTGCATTGCCGCGCTATTGTCATTGGCGTGCCATGCGATCACCAATGGGGTCAAATATTTGGTGAATCGACAAAAACAGGCATACAATGGAAGGTTTATTAAAATTCAATGATAGAAAAGATGCCACGATGCAAGAGTTGAAAAGTAGCATGCCGTATGACCTCATCATTGATGCACGGTCGCCCCGCGAGTACGAGGAAGATCACATTCCGGGCGCTATCAACATGCCGGTGGTGAACAACGAGGAATATGCGGAAGTCGGCACCCTGCACAGGACCGACAAAATGGGGGCGTATCGAATTGGAGTGAGGTATTCGCTTGTGAACATCGCGCGCCATCTTGAGCACGACATATCCACCTATCCAGACAATGCGCGTGTGCTGGTTTACTGCTTTCGCGGCGGCAAACGGAGCAAACTCTGGACCGACGCGTTAGAAACCGTGGGCTACCGAGTTGAAAAACTCAAGGGTGGTTGGAAGTCATATCGTCGCGGCGTCAATGAACAGCTCAAAGAAGTGCCTACCCGCTTTCAGTACAAGGTGTTGAGCGGTCCGACTGGCTGCGGCAAAACACGGCTGCTGTACAGGCTAAACGACGTCGGCGCGCAAGTCCTCGACCTGGAGCAGATCGCCTCGCATCGAGGTTCCATACTTGGAGCGCTGCCGGACGGCACGAAACAACCATCACAAAAGTATTTCGACAGCCTGTTGCTGAAAAAGCTGTCCGAATTCGATCCCACAAAGCCTGTATGGGTTGAGGCTGAGAGCAAGAAGATCGGCAATGTGCAGCTCCCTGACGCATTGCTTGAGACGATGCGAAAAGGCCAGACTTACAGTGTCGTGGCGGATATGGCGCAGAGGGTCATGCTGTGGAGGGAAGACTACAAGCACTTTGAAGATGACCCGATGGCCATGCTAGAGCGCCTGCAGTACCTGATACTCCATGTTGGCAAGGAAGAATATGCAGCGTGGGAAGAAATGGCAAAGCGGGGCGCGATGCCAGAACTGTTCGAGCGATTGATGGTCAAGCACTACGATCCATCTTATAGGCGTTCAGTTTTGCGTAACTATCCGAACATCGACCAATCGCCCGTGATCGAGTTACACGATTTGTCGCCGGAAGGCTTACGGAAGGTCGCGGAGGAGTTGACGACCGCATGAGGATTTCGCGCCCGCGAAACTCATGGTGACACCGCGGCGTGACCTGGCGGCGGCCGCTGACACCATGGTGTGACTACAGGCTGACTTTGCGGATGCCGCTGCTCCGCTCTCTACTTATCGTATTCCACCATTACATTAGCTGGAAAAGATACGTTGTAAACTAGGTCAGTAAGGTGCCGCTTCATCTCCTGCCACCCAGGCGTACCTCCACCTGACCGAATAATCAGTTCGGCTTCATGATGGCAAGTTTTTCCATCAATATTTCCTTTATGTACGTGAAGAGTCCTAGCACGTTCGCCATCTTTGCGAAAGTTGTCAAACACAACAGCGGCCTTACCTGCTTCGACTATACGATCACCGCACACGTCGCAATACAGCATTGGAGCATTGATGTCTCCGATTATTTGAATCTCAATCATTGTGACTTCCTTTTTGGCTACCGGCCAGAACGGTGTGCCCGTGGCACTAGTTTGTCCTATTTATCAGCTACGCGCCGTTTTTCTAGTGCCAATGCCCTCTGAGGCGCACTGCGCGGAACATTCGGCAATTTCTCGTCCAGAAAGAACAGGTTAAACGACGCCTGCCTGTCCAAGTAACAAATTATCTTTACCAAATTGGTCAGTGAGTCACACTTACCTGCCTCGATCCGCTTGTACGTTCTTTCCGGTATCGCACAAGCCTGTGCAAATTCTTTTTGACTTAGCCCGCTTTCTCGTCGCACCTGACGAACCCTGTCAGTGAGGCCGCTCAGAACATCGCCAGGGGAGAACGTACTGTTAATCATCGGTAAGGGCATTTTAACGTTAAAAAGGGCCAAATATGGCCCCTATCTTAGTTCAAGCAGAAGTTTTGGTCAAAGTTATCCACAATCTGTTGTAGAATCCTACAAAACATTTCTTCTGGGACCATATGCCATACGAAAAACCGTGGTTGAGCGTTGATGAGCAGCTTGCGTTGCTGACCCAGCGCGGATTGCGTATCGACAACCACGCTGCCGCTTCAGCGTGTCTGGAACGAATAGGCTATTACAGGCTTAGCGGATATATGTATGCATTTCGTCAGAGAAGTGGAGATTATTGTCCGCTACCGAAACGAGTGAATAATCGAAAAACAGACCGAATTGTTTTAGATGAATTTAGAGCAGGAAGCAGCTTTCAAGATTGCATTGAATTATACGTTTTTGATAAGAAACTACGAAGCGCAATGCTGGATGCCTTAGAGCGTATTGAGATAGCGATCCGCGTGGATATTGCGCATTTGCTCGGCAAAAGAGATACATTCGCATATTTGTCGTTAAATGAATTTCATGACTCGTTCGCACGTCGTCGATCAGGGAAAGATAAATCAGAACATGAAAAATGGCTGGAAAAGCAACAAGGTTTGATAGATCGCTCTAGAGAGGATTTTATTATTCATAATAAAAATAAAACTGGTTTACCACTAGCTATCTGGATTGCATGCGAAGTGTGGGATTTTGGAGCGATGTCCACCATATTCAAATATATGAAGCAAGAGGACCAAGACGAAATTTCTTCCAGATACGGGATTTCTAATGGTCGTATCTTTTCAACATGGTTGGAGACATTTAACTACATTCGCAATGTTTGCGCGCATCACAACCGATTATGGAATCGCAATATTGAAAAAATACCAAAGCTACCTCCAGCTAAAGACGTGCCGTGGGTAACAAGCTTTTTAGATAAAAGCGGCAATGCGAATAGCAGATGTTTCTTGGAATTAATGATGCTTTCCCATGTTTTAAAAAGGATTAACCCAAATTCGTCATGGTCAGCTAGGATCGCAGTTCACTTAAAGAGCTTTCCCAATCTCGACGCTGTAGGGCTTAACCTTGCAGGCATGGGGGCTCCCAAGGGCTGGGAAAAACTTCTCACGCAATAAAAAAACCCCTCAGCAGCTTTCCGTAAAGGATCACCGAGAGGGGTCATGTGTTTCGTATTCTACGGAACTCCTGCACTGTAGTCAAATTTCAGTTGGCTACAGTTTCCTTCCTTAGGATTAAGCGTGTTGGTCGAAATGCAACAAATGTTCGACCATGCCAGTTCCCTAGACGAGTTGGTGACAGATGTAGCGTGCCGGCAGCTGGATATTGTCACCACTGCGCACTGACATCGAGAAATCAGCCGACGCGGATCATCCTAGCGACCCGTGCCGCTCCGATGCAACTCATCTGTCCGGCCATAGCCTCCCGCTCATCAACATCATCGAGCCACAACCGAAGGCGCTCTTTCATCACTTTCGTGAACAGTGGCGGCACCAGGGCAAGCAAAAACATAACCGGGTATGACGCGGGCAACGTCAGCGCGCCGGGTGGCATGCTAAGTTTGTAATACGGCATACGCAGACTAAGGTGATGTTGCCCATGATAGGCATGATTGAGCGTGACGCATGCCTGCATCCAGCATCCATCCTCCCAAGCAAAACCAAAGTCCGCCAAATCAGGTGTTTCCTTTTGCGACAAGCCCCAATGCTGAAGGTATGTAATCGCCTGAACAGAGAAGGCCGCACCGACTACCTGCGCCCCGTAAAACAGAAGACCTTGCCAACCGGCGAAGACAAAGAATGCCGTGGCAATCGAAAGCGGCACCAAGGCGCGCTTTAACGGACGACTAGACCAAAACGGCAGGTTCTTACGCTTGAGCCGCGTTGCCTCAAACTCCCATGCCCAGGCATGAGAGCGAAGGTAGCGCTCCAGCGCGTATGCGTAGAGTGACAAGCCCTGCCGGGCCGAGTCGCCACCGTGATGATGGCCGGTGCGTGCGTGGTGACTCAAGTGTTCTTCCGCGAAGTGGAAATAACCGACCGAGGCATCAAGAAGCATTCCCAAGGTCCGATCAAACCGCCCTCCCGAATGCACCATTTCGTGAGCGACAGCGGTGTTCAAGGAAGTAACGATCCAGAGCGACAGCCCAAGTCCTACATATTCCCACCCTGAAAGATGATGAAACCCCAGGTATGAAATCGTCCAAGGAAGGACAAAAGCCCAAACAGCCACATAGGCACGCGGGATAAAACGCAGGTAGCCTACAAGAGCCGGAGAAGGGGTTACGTTCGGCGCCGACACATCATTACCGACCAAATACCGAAGAACCGGCAGCAGCAGAAAAAAGAAGGCAACCGGTAGCCAATGAACGCCCTTAAACGTCCCAACCACGTACAAAATCTGCGGCAGCAAAACCAGCAGATATCCGGCGTTCTTTATTGTTGTATTACTCGTTACCATCATTCATCCCAACCAGTACCAGGAAATTTGCAAGACGGCCGCTACGTAATTATTCCCTGCGCTTCGGCCTGTCTTACCGCATGTTCAATTTTTTCAACATCAAACTTTTCCTTGATGCTGTTCAACTTCTTGTATACAGCCGCTACCTTGATATCGTGGAGCGCCGCTATTTCGACAGCGACCTTGCCTTTCTTGGCAAGCTGCAAAAGTTCAACATCACCATCGAGCAGGCTGAACTTTCGCATCGCCTCGACTCTCAGCCGTTCGTTCCACCAGTGCAGCAATTCCGTTCCAAGCGCTCCAAACTGGACCCGCTTGCGCAGCAGCAGGGGTTCCCCTATTTCCTCGGGCAAGTCGCACCCAACATACAACAACCCCATGCGCTTGTTCGCGTCCATAGAAGTGTGTGTAGGCACCACTAAACCACTCCGGAAGCCATGTTCAGCGCCTACCTTCATCAACTCAACCTGACCCGCCGACTGGACTCTGATTTTAGACCCAACTATCGGGGCTGTGTTCATCCTTGCATATTCGAAGAACGGATCGTTCATCATCCACATACGTTTGTTGTATATCTTGCAAAGCTCAGGACTGCATCCGATGAAAAAACGGAAACTCTCATCGATTTTGCTGAACTCAGGCGGCAGCAAGGTCGTATATACGAACCACTGCGCGCCGAGCGCTTCCACGATATCCTTTACCAGCACACTTGCTTCGGACTCCGTCGCGCAATAGGCCAGATCGCCTATCAAATCCATAACATCCGGACCATTCATACTTCCCATTGTTCATCCTTTCGTCATGCACAAAGCGCTTTACAAACCTATATTGAGGTTTTCGCATCGGCGGGTGTGTAGACAAGGCTGCACGGAGACAATTCCTCATCGTTATCGGAAGAATAATACCTGATTCCGAAAAACAACGATTTACAGTTGTTCGTCTTGCAAGTCGTCCGGTGGCGAGTACGACGTACCGCAGGAACTGCAAGCTAATATCGACACCGCTTCCCAGGTCGGTTTCTCACGCCAGACAAATACAGTATCAGCAGTGCATTTCAAGCACTCTTTAATTAAAACGTGAAAAGGGTTTGAGCAGTTTTCGCACTTGAAATCATGCATCTCTCCTTCGTCCAACACTTCCAGTTCGTCTTGATATCCATGTCCACAAGTCGGGCAGGAAAATTTTGTCATGCACATCATCAACTCCTACGTGTGAAAGTCCAATCCTGAATTGCAATTTGTACGTCCATACAATCTTTGCAAGTCTCCTTTACAAATAAAACAGCGTCAGCCAGATTCCTCCAAGTTTTCAAATCTCCACGACTTGTAAACACATCAAAGCATCGTTCGGGATTCCCGACATAAATACTTATTTGCCAAAATCCGGGAGTATCTGATTTTATTTGAACGGAATAGTTATTTCTATTCGTCTCGGCTAAAACTAATATTTCCTGCTTATTAAGTCCCATTTTTATAATCTGACAAGTAGTTGCCAACAGCGGCAAGAGGGGCATTTTACCGGAATGTCATACAAAACCTGATTTCGCCAAAAAAATGTCGAAGGCGCGGGTAGGTGTCAAAAGCGAAGCAAAACAAGTGCATGGGGCATTTTTCGCTTGCGCGAAAAACCGGGATGCCCGTTCCAGGGCGCGGTCGCTCTCGCTCCCTTGGTCGCTGCGCGACTGGTCGGCAAGCCGCCCACCCTTCCAGGCCACCACTTGCCTAACCCCGAAACCGAAGCAAAGCAAGGCGCGATGACATAACTACTTAGTTGATGGTGTCACGCTGCAGAACCAGGTACAGCCGGAACGACACCATGAGCTTTGGTGTCAGCGATCGTCGCCAGGCGACGCACCTTTGACACTATAGAATTTCGCGGCCGCGAAATTAGATCGGATCGCATGGTGTCTTGGCCAGGGCGCCGGCGAACTGGATCTGTCACCAATTTCGTAGCGCTCAAGCCATAGGGTCAAGCGCTTGAGGCGCTCTCTTGCAATATTTAGGCAGGTTCGCGCTACCCCTAGTAGCCACTCCATCCTCATCACTTAGCCGTGCAGGGGGTTCCGTCCCTGCGGGCGGAATCCGGCCTTCGCCGGACTCAAATCGCCCCCATTCGTGGTCACGCTGGCCGGGTAGTTCTGCTTTGCAATGAGTGGGCTGTTTGCCGACCAAGGCAAGAAAAAAATGTTCCACCGAACACAGTGAAATAGCTTGCTATGTAAGGCGAATTCGCTTTACAAAAACTTAGCGGGATGAGATAATAGTTACATGGTGGACGACACGATTCACCAGCCAAAAACAGTAGTTCAATCGTCAATGCAGTGAAAAGGAAATTTCAAATGAATACATCAAATGTCTTAATGTGGGTCTACAACCTGCCCCCGGTGAATGGCAGCACCGTTCAGCCTATTCTGTTTGCTGGCAAGCGTGAAGAGGTAGTTGTACTGGTAAAGCGGGCTGAAAGCCTTAGCGACGACGAAGCGCGCAACGTTCGCAATGATGCCTACCTTGCAGCGCTCAAGATCGAAAGCGATGCCCGCAAGGTTTGGGGTGATGAGGTAGTCAATTTGGCTAAGGCAACGGACTTGTAGTATTCTGCCCCGGTCCAAAGCCGGGGCAATTTGACAAGTCATTGAGCGTTACAAACCGTCACTCTCCATCAAAAAACCAAGATACGAGGCAGAAAATGAGTATGAAAATATTAGCCGTGACGAATCAAAAAAGTACCGGCAAAAGCACGCTGTGTTTCCACCTGGGCCACTTGGGCGTTGAGAAGTCATTGCGCGTCCTGCTGGTCAATCTGGATGGTCAAGGCAGTCTTGATCTGGTATTTCCTGCCATCGAGGGAGCCGCGCCCGCTCTGGTCGCCGCCGACCTCTTCAAGCTTGGCGAAAACGGTGAACCCGTCGAAGGCCAGCCGGAATATCTGAGCGAAACCTTGGCTATTTTCCGCGCTGACGACGCGCTGTTCGACCTCGACGCCGCCCCTGACAGTTTCCTCAAAAATTTGCGCGTCAATTTGAAGCAGTACGACGACCAATTCGACCTTTGCATCATCGACACGCCGGGCCGCATCTGTATGCCGCTCAAAGCCGCTATGGTTGCCGCCGACTCCGTATTGTGCCCTCTGACGATGGGCGTTTTTGAAATCGCAGCACTGGCCGATTTGTGGAAGTTCATTCAAGCCATCAAGCAAAAAGGACTCAACACGCAGTTGCGCATCCTTGGCATCCTGCCCAATAAAATCAACACGAAAAGCCGTGAAGAGTTGGAAGGACTGGAAATGCTGCGCGAACAGTTCGGTGACGCGATCATGCCGGAAATGCTTGCCGAGCGCGCTTCGGTCAAGCAAGCGCTAAGCCGTCATCGACCGGTATGGCTTGGCACTAAAGGAGCTGGCCACCGGACAGCGGGCCTTGAATGGAAGTCTGTTTGCACCACTATCTTAGTCAAACTTGGGAGCATCGCAAAATGAACGCACGTACACAACCCGCAGCAACGACCAAAAAACCGACGACTCCTAAGCCGAAGACGAACGCATTTGCAGGCATGGCCGCACTCTTGGGCAAAGGCGCTGACGATCTGATGAAGGACGGCGACAAATTCGCCAATGTTCCCCTCTCAGAAATCACGGTACAAGCCCAGGTACGGGAAGAATTCGCGGACGATGAAAACACCGACGCTGAAATGGACGAGAGCGTCGAAAAGCATGGCGTCTTCACGCCGGTATTGCTGCGCCCAACCCCGAACGGCCCGACTCCTTACCTCTTGTGCGCTGGTGAGCGCCGCTATCGTAGTTCGCAGCGCACGAAGAAAGAAACGATCCCGGCTCTCATCAGGGAAATGACTGATGAGCAATTCGCGGATATGCAGTTTGCCGAAAACGTCCAACGTAAGAATCTGACGTTTTACGAAAACGCCAAGCGAATTCAGCAAGACTTGGACACATTGGGCAGCACTGAGGCAGTGCTAGCCAAGCACAACAAGGGCCGTCCATGGCTTTCTAAAATCCTCTCACTGCTGAATCTGCCCGAGCAGACGGCCCGCCTTGTTTCTGAAAACGTGACGGCTGATACTGAACTCATTAACAAGGTCAAGACGGTCGAGAACATCAATCCGGAAAAAGCAAAGGAGCTGGTCGACGAGCTGGCGCGCACACGCGGCAAGGCAGATTCGCGCAAAACCGCCGACGCTGTATTGGCCGAGGTGAAACCGCCAAGCGCGGAAAAAGCAGCGAAGAAGGCGCAAAAACAAGCAGCCAAATCGGCAGAAGCTGGCAAGCCAGCGGACGGCGGCACCGTGGCAACAACGCCGGACGATTCCGCGAAAACGCCGGGTGAAGTCAAGGATGTAAATTTCGCGCCCGCGAAACAAGGAGAAGCAGACGACGACTACGTGTGGCCGTTTCCTACGTCCAGCACGCCCAACGCGCCAGACGCGGCCCCTAGCACCCCGCCAGCCCTGCCGCCAAAGGAAACTTTGGACCGGGCCTATAGCTTGATTAAGAACGGCTCCAAGCCGCGCATGTTCTTGGAGACGTTGAGCGAAGGTGATCGCGGCGACGTTACTACTTGGCTTGCCTCACTGTACGACGCAGGTAAACAAGCCAAGGACATGACCGCCGCTGTGGTGAAAGGCTTCCGTAACGAGACGTTTGCAACGGAAGGTTGCGGCGCTTATGCCCTGATCGCATTCTTGCAGGGAGCCGATAGCAACGTAAAAAGCTTCGACGTTCTCAACGTTCTTGGCTTGGCAAAAGATTGATTCACGCCTTAGATTTTTAGGGTCATGGTGACACGCCGGCGCGATCGAGCAGCTGAGAGTGTCACCAAAGTGGTGTCAGATCCCGCCCGTCGGCGCGGCGATCGTGACACCATAGTAATATGCGCGCCGTGAATGCGTAGAGGTACATTTAGACGAGCGAAGTTTTAGAGGAAAATCCAGATGGCAACACGAAATAAGCGCCGTATGTCCGCGCACGAATTTGATCCACTGATTCCATTACTCGACATTTCGGAAGACCGCATAGCTGCTGCCCGAGCTGTGCTTGTAGACGACAAAACATTAGAAGTGGCCGCAACCCCTTACGGCTGGACCCGCCAAGCTGTCAACAGCGCAATTGGTATCGTATGGCAGACCCGAGAACGCTTCTTAGAAGCCCAGGCAATCAGCGCAGGCGCGTTGCTTCCCCCAGGTTGGGAACTGGTGACATTGGTAGCGCCGAGCAACCTAGTAGAAAAATTCAAACAAGAGATAACCGCGGCCGCGACTGCGCAGGCCCCTGCAGCTACCAAGGCCGCTGCTACCCCATCGCGCAAGAAAAAGGCTGCTGCAGCACAGTAACGCGGCCACACCGATTCCAACTGGTGACACGCCGTCGCGCCTGGCGCCGCAGGTTTGACACCATACCCCCGGCCCGCTAGGGCCATACCCACCCGACAGTTCCTATAAGCACCCTTTGACTTCGCTTCAATGGTGTCATTCGGCGCGACCAGGTTACGGCCACTGTACCCAAAAAAAAACCCGGCAAGCGCAGAGCGCCACCGGGTCCAAAGTCAATGCAACAAAAAATCAAATGCGTGATTTTGTGTGCGAAAGCATTATATCAGCTTGCCCCAGCCACTTACACAGTTTTGAGTAATCCGCAGTCGCACATCAATATCGCACTAGCGGCGCTGCATGCGCCCAGGCAGGCAGCAACACGCCTCAAAGACGCCCGAAGAATGTCCGAATACCCACAGCAGAAGAACACCCGAAAAAAGTCCGAATAGGTCTGAAGGGAGGCGCTACACCGCACACCCATCGTTTTCCTAGTAAAACCCATATCAAGAAAGCAATTTTCACCCGTACTTTGTCCGAATGGATCAGCTTTTCTGAGCTGCCATGCTACCCGGCACGCATCAAACCACCCGAAAAATGTCCGAATCCGTCCAGTTTCTCGCCAGAATGATTGTACTGAACGTCGGAACAGCTACCCGAAAATTGTCCGAATAGGCTAGTCGTCAGGGCGCACCGCCGACCCGAAAAATGTCCGAATACATAGCTTTGCCCTAAACCAATTTTTGTTGAGGATTCGCGCCGAACTTAAAAACCAGCCCGATCACTTTCCGGCCAGCGCGTTGAGTATCCCAGTCGATGAGCATGTTATTTTTACCGATCAGCTCAGCCACGGCAGGCTCAATGACGCGGGTACGTATGGACTTGAAGTCTTTTTTGTAACTTTCCGGGACGTCCATGGCAACGCAAAATTCTTCTATCGTAGGCTTGTAGCTTCCCTTATCCGCCCACGACCCTAAGACTTCAAACAAACGCCAGGAGTACCCCGAGCGGAGCGCTGATGCTTGCGCAAGCTTGTAGCTCGTAAACTCTTTGCGAAGGTCTAGGAGGTGCGGCACGACCTCATGCCACCAATCCAGCTCGACCCATCCTTCACCCTTGTGATAACGGACAGAGCCACACCACCGGAACTTATATTCCTCGACGCCCTTGCGTGTCTTGCGCTGCATCCGAATGTAACGATTGAATAGCGTTTCCGACGCCGACTGGAGCTGATCGTAAGCGGTATTCATATCGACATTGAAGGTTTCCGAATAGTCGGCAGCCGAGAGCCTAACCTTCCAGCCGCCACGCTCTTCCGCCTGTAGCATGTTCGGCAGTTGATCCGTCTTGGCAATGCAGGCCGCGATAATGCGCTTTTCAGCCAGCGTGAGTCCATGGGCGCTACGGGACAGGGCGTTACTCATGTTCACTTGCAAGGTGGACAGTGGCTGGTCAGGATCGAGCTTGTGCGTATGTTGGATTTTCATGGCTCTCAATCGGTATCGGCTACAGGGTTTCGGACATGCACCGCGCTATTCGCACTTCAAAATACGAATGTCCTATTGTGTCATTCGGACAGTCATAAGTCAACTGTACTCATTGGTGTCTAAACCCGAAGAATGTCCGAATACAGCTACACCAAACACCCACGCTCAGACCCGAAAAATGTCCGATTAGCCCCTTTGGTGACCAAACCCTGAAAATGTCCGAATAGACCGACACCAAAACAGCCCTTTTTACCCGAAAAATGTCCGAACACGGACCGTCAAAAAGGTCTGTTTTCACCCGAAAAATGTCCGAATACCCAGCCCGAAAAATGTCCGATTGGCCCGAAAAATGTCCGAGGAAGCCCGAAAAATGTCCGGTTCTCTGTAAATAAGGAAACAGTCGAAACAAAAACCAAGAAACAAACACCGTCTGACCCCGCTGAAACACTCATACCGCTACGCGGGTAATTCGATTAAAAAATGACTGCACCCTTCGGGCGCACAAAGAGAACTGAACCCCAAACCCAGCTCGCTTCGCTCGGTAACAACCCCAGAAGTAAAAGATGCGGGGCTGGAGCGCCCCG
>Ga0308164_10002317_pt1 | contig 19307 bp, 14 predicted proteins | sample PhyTR2_FD_201031 | JGI IMG/M metagenome (GOLD analysis project Ga0308164, IMG submission 201031) | Phyllosphere microbial communities from UC Gill Tract Community Farm, Albany, California, United States - DLSLT.R2 | ecosystem: Host-associated > Plants > Phyllosphere > Unclassified | place: USA... | reverse complement strand
TTTATCTTGCCGTAGCCCGATAACGCGGTGACCACCACGAAGACCAGATACAGGGTCATCGCCAGCATGTAGTACCAGCCGACCGTATTGGCCGCCCAGTTTTGCGCCGCCAGTAGCCAGGCACCGGCCTGTTGTGGGATGGCGATAACGGTCAAGCCGAACAGCAGAATAACCGTGGCGGCAAAGTAGAAAACGGGCGCATTCATGCGCACCAGGCCGCTGGAAGGGGTAGACGATGCACTCATGAGCGATGCACCCCTGGGATGTGAAATGTGGCTGGGAAAAACAGACTCAGCAAAGGTAAGCCTCCTGTTGTGAGCGGGCAGCGAACCACCGGTTTAACTTGAACGAACGTTCAAGTTAAACATGAATAGGTGGTTTTGGACTAATCGCAGGGCTGAGCGGTATGACGGCTGAGCAAAGGAAATCGTTCAGCGACTGCTCACGGAAATACCGCCCCGGTGTGGAATACAGTCAGTGTATCTGTGGCTGACAGGCCACTTGTGGTGAGCCTCTCCCCAAGTGACCCGTGCAGGTTCTCTACTTCTGCGCCCCATCATCATGCTGCAGATTCGCTTGAGTGATATTCGCCCCCGCCGGCACATTGCGGGTCAGCCACACATTGCCGCCGATGGTCGAGCCCTTGCCGATGGTGATGCGCCCCAGAATCGTCGCCCCGGCGTAGATCACCACGTCATCCTCGACGATCGGATGGCGCGGGTGGCCTTTCTGCAGCTGCCCATCTTCATCGGCCGGGAAGCGCTTGGCGCCCAGGGTCACCGCCTGGTAGATGCGCACGCGCTCGCCGATGATCGCGGTCTCGCCGATCACCACGCCCGTACCGTGGTCGATAAAGAAACTCGGGCCGATCTGCGCGCCTGGGTGGATATCGATGCCGGTAGCCGAATGGGCGATTTCCGCGCTGATGCGTGCCAGCAACGGCAAACCGGCGCGGTACAAATGGTGCGCCAGGCGATGGTGAATCACCGCCAGGATCCCCGGGTAGCACAGCAGCACTTCATCCACACTGCGCGCGGCCGGGTCGCCGTGATAGGCAGCCAGCACGTCGGTGTCCAGCAAGCTGCGCAGGGCTGGAAGCGCCAGAGCGAAATCCTGGATCAGGCGGATGGCGTGGGCGTCGATATCACTGTCATCCTCACCGCCCTGGCGCGCGGCGTAGCGCAGCTCCAGGCGTGCCTGGGCGAGCAAAGCATTGAGGGCCACATCTAGGGTGTGGCCGACGTAAAAATCCTCGCTTTCTTCACGCAGGTCCGCCGGGCCCAGGCGCATGGGGAACAGCGCCCCGCACAGCGACTCAAGAATCTGCGCCACGGCCTGGCGCGAGGGCAACTCGCGCCCCCCATGCTCGCCGCTCAGGCGGCCATTGCGGGAGCGCCACTGATCGCGGGCGCCGCGCAGTTGGCTGACGATGGTCTGCAATTGCCAATGGCTGGAACGCTCACTCACGGTTTTCACTCCTGACAAAATGGCCATCACTTTACGGCAAGCGCACCGACCGACATTAAGAACCAATGGTGCGATGCTCATAACCATCGGACATAAGCGATTGACGGTTGCCCGATGAAAAGTGCCTGCCTATAGTCGGCCCATTACTTCGCCACCGTGTTTAACCATGATCAAACAACAGCTCGACCGTTTTGACCGCCTGGAACTGCTGGGCGGTGCCACCGCGCTGGAAAAACTCGAACGGCTATCGGCGTGGCTGGGCCGGGATATCTACGTCAAACGCGACGACACCACCCCGCTGGCCATGGGCGGCAATAAGCTGCGCAAGCTCGAATACCTGGCCGCCGATGCCATCGCCCAAGGCGCCGACACCCTGGTGACCGCCGGCGCGATCCAGTCCAACCATGTGCGCCAGACCGCCGCCCTCGCCGCCAAGCTCGGCCTGGGTTGCGTCGCCCTGTTGGAAAATCCTACCGGCACCGACGATCCGAACTACCTGGGCAACGGCAACCGCCTGCTGCTGGAGTTGTTCGACGCCAAGGTGGAATTGGTGGAAAACCTCGATCACGTCGACGAGCAGCTCAACGCCCTCGCCGACCGCCTGCGCAGCAACGGCAAGACGCCGTACCTGGTGCCCATCGGTGGCTCCAATGCATTGGGCGCCCTGGGCTACGTGCGCGCCGGGCTGGAGCTGGCCGCGCAGATCGAAGACAGCGGCATCGACTTCGCCGCCGTGGTGCTGGCCTCCGGCAGTGCCGGTACGCACAGCGGTCTGGCGCTGGCCTTGAGTGAGGCACTGCCGCAATTGCCCGTCATCGGCGTCACCGTATCGCGCACCGAAGAGGCACAGTTCCCGAAAGTCCAGGGCCTGGCCGAGCGCACCGCCGAGCTGCTGGGCGTGGGCTTGCCCGAGGCGTTCAAGGTGATCCTGTGGGATGAGTACTTTGCGCCGCGCTACGGCGAGCCGAATGCCGGCACATTGGCCGCGATCAAACTATTGGCCAGCCAGGAAGGTCTGTTGCTCGACCCGGTCTACACCGGCAAAGCCATGGCGGGTTTGCTCGACGGTATCGGGCGTCAGCGCTTTGAGGACGGGCCGATTATCTTCCTGCACACCGGCGGCGCGCCGGCGCTGTTTGCCTATGACGCGGTGTTCAACTGAGTAAACCAGTTAAAAGTGGGAGGGGGCTTGCCCCCGATGGCGGCCTATCAGTCAGAGATGCGCTGGCTGGACTATAGCTATCGGGGGCAAGCCCCCTCCCAAATTAGAAACAGTTTATATTCTAAAAAAGAATATGATTTTGAATTTATATTATTTTCAAGTCTTAAAAACCGGCTTTATAGTCGCGCCGCAGGCGAAGACGCGCTTCGCGCTTTAAGGCAGGATACGCCTACTGCGTCACCTGCTTCGCTCACCATAAAAAACACAGGGGCTCTTCATGTCTATTTCTGCATTCCGTCGCACGTTACTGGTTGGCACGCTGGGTCTGGCACTCGGTGCCGGTTGGTTGGGTCAGGCTGTGGCCGGCGAACAATTGGCCAATATCAAGAAGGCCGGCGAGATCAAAATCGGCCTGGAAGGTACCTATCCACCCTTCAGCTTCCAAGATGAAAGCGGCAAGCTCAGTGGCTTCGAGGTGGAGCTGTCCGAAGCCCTGGCCAAAGAGCTGGGCGTGAAGGTCAAGCTGCAAGCCACGCCATGGGACGGCATCCTCGCCGCGCTGGAATCCAAACGCCTGGACGCGGTGGTCAACCAGGTCACCATCTCTGAAGAGCGCAAGAAAAAGTACGATTTTTCCAAGCCCTACACCGTTTCCGGGATTCAGGCGCTGGTTCTGAAAAAGAATGTGGGCAGCATCAAGACCGCCGATGACCTGGCCGGCAAGAAAGTCGGCGTGGGCCTGGGCACCAACTACGAACAATGGCTCAAGGACAACCAGCCCAAAGCCATCATCAAGACTTATAACGACGACCCGACCAAGTTCCAGGACCTGCGTATCGGCCGCATCGACGCGATCCTGATCGACCGCCTGGCCGCGCTGGAATATGCCAAGAAGGCTAAGGACACCGCCGCTGCCGGCGAAGCATTCTCGCGCCAGGAATCGGGTATTGCCTTGCGCAAGGGCGAGCCTGAACTGCTGGACGCTGTGAACAAGGCCCTCGACAAACTGCGCGCCGACGGCACCTTGAAGAAGCTGTCCGAGAAGTACTTCAACGCTGACGTCACTCAATAATGGAAGCAAGCTTCCAACTCGCACTGGATTCCGCGCCCTTTCTGCTCAAGGGCGCGTACTACACGGTGATCCTCAGCCTGGGCGGCATGTTCTTCGGTTTGCTGCTGGGCTTTGGCCTAGCCTTGATGCGCTTGTCGCGCTTCTTGCCGGTGCGAGGGATTGCTCGGATCTATGTGTCGTTCTTTCGCGGCACGCCGTTGCTGGTGCAGCTGTTTTTGATCTACTACGGCTTGCCACAAGTAGGCATCGAGCTGGACCCGATTCCGGCGGCATTGATCGGCTTCTCGCTGAACATGGCCGCTTACGCCTGTGAAATCCTGCGTGCCGCCATCGGCTCAATCGAGCGCGGCCAGTGGGAAGCAGCGGCCAGTATCGGCATGACCCGCGCGCAGACCCTGCGCCGGGCCATCCTGCCGCAGGCCATGCGCACAGCGCTGCCACCGTTGGGCAACAGTTTTATTTCGCTGGTCAAGGACACGGCGCTGGCCGCCACCATTCAGGTCCCCGAGCTGTTTCGCCAGGCGCAATTGGTGTCGGCGCGCACCTTCGAAATTTTCACCATGTACCTCAGCGCTGCGCTGATCTATTGGATCCTGGCCAGCATCCTGGCGCATTTTCAGAATCGCCTGGAAGACCGGGTCAACCGGCATGACCTGGAGTCTTGAAGCATGATCGTGGTTGAAAAACTGACCAAACAATTCAACGGTCAGGTGGTGCTCGCCGGTATCGACCTGGAGGTCAAGGAAGGCGAAGTCATCGCCATCATCGGCCCCAGCGGTTCCGGCAAAACCACCTTCCTGCGCTGCCTCAACTTTCTCGAAACGCCCACCAGCGGACGCATCAAGGTGGGCGATATCGAGATCGACGGCAGCCGCCCAATCAACCAACAGCAAGGCCTGATACGTCGTCTGCGCCAGCACGTGGGTTTTGTGTTCCAGAGCTTCAACCTGTTCCCGCATCGCACCGCGCTGGAAAACGTCATCGAAGGCCCGACCGTGGTCAAGAAGATGCCACGCGAGGCCGCTGTCGCCCTGGGCCGCAAGCTGCTGGCCCGGGTCGGGTTGGCGGGCAAGGAAGACGCCTACCCACGGCGCCTGTCCGGCGGTCAGCAACAGCGCGTGGCGATTGCCCGTGCGCTGGCCATGGAGCCGGAGGTGATTCTGTTCGACGAACCCACCTCGGCGCTGGACCCGGAGCTGGTCGGCGAAGTACTGGCGACCATCCGCAGCCTGGCCGAAGAGAAGCGCACCATGGTCATCGTCACCCACGAAATGAGCTTTGCCCGGGATGTGGCCAACCGCGTGATCTTCTTCGACAAAGGCGTGATCGTGGAGCAAGGCGAAGCCAAGGCGTTGTTCGCCAACCCCAAGGAAGAACGCACACGGCAGTTCCTGAGCAAGTTTCTCGCTCACTGAGCCTGCCTGTTTGTGGCGAGGGTGCCTGCGCCCTCGCCATACCCCGCGTTCCTACAGCAACGCCCCATCGAGCCGCATAAAACGCCCTGCCTCGCGCCGCCTGAAATCCCCCTCCCAGTCAGACCCTTCTGAATATCCGCAAACCCGCCGTTTAGCCTTTTGCCGCCATTGACGCTCCTTGGCCAACCCTCTTATCTAGGCCTCAGAGGATTGGATCCTATCCCGGCTATTCACTGAATCGTGCCTTTCAGCCCCCCTGCGCACCCGCGCCAAGGGGCCGGAACGATTGCTGCTGGCTGCATCAAGGAGATGACTTATGACGCCCACGCTCACCGCCCCAACGCTGCCCCAGGCCAACCGATATGGCATCAACGCTCGGGCGGCCACCCAGTTGCAGGTTGCCATTGCGCCGTACCTCGGCATGGACGAAGGCGACCTGATCGAATTGTTCTGGAACCGTTGCTTTGCCGCCTCGCGGCGGATCACGGCGTGCAAGGTCGGCACGCCTACGCACCTGCGGGTGCCGGAGAGTTTTGTGCAAGACGGCCTGGCGCAGGTGTATTACCAGGTTATGCAGGTGGGCCACGGCCCGGCGCGCTCGGCCGTGACCCAGGTGCGCGTCAAGACCAACGCCCCAGGCGGCCAGCCCCCGGCGCTGTACAGCGACGAAAACCAGAACCTGGCCCCCGTCGGCCTGCCCGAGACCATTCGCCGCTACGGCGTCAACAGTCGCCAGGTACGCCGTGGTGTGCCGCTGACCATCGAGCCCTACCTGAACATGACCACCGGCGACGCCATCACCCTGTGCTGGGGGGATGTGCGCATGGATCTGCCGAAGATCCAGGCTCGCGGCATCGGCCTGGCCGTGCAGGTTTGGGTGCCGGCCACGGTGATCGCGGAGGCGGGCGACGACTGCCGGCTGGAGGTGACGTACTGCATTCTGGATCGCGTTGGTAACACCTCGCACTGGGCGCCGTCACGCACGGTGCGCATCGCGGCGTCGACGTCGTCACGGCCGTCCCGGGCCGTGACGCCCTATCGCCCCAGACCGCTCGGCTCCCCGTGCGAACCGGGCTGATCGCCTTCTATGCATATTCCTAAAAGTTAGTTTATTTAAATATTTAACAAGCTTAGGGTATATGCACCGGACCACCGGACATCTCTGAATTTTTGTTTTTAATTTCATTGAATGCGAGGTCGGTATGGTCAGAATTACCCCGGTGCGCAACGCCAGGGCATTGCGTGCAGCCAAGGAGCGGCGCTGATGTCTAACTTGGCTCTTACACCCCCAGTCACTCAGCTGGACGTCGCGCCTTTGCTGTTGCCGGCCGTAGTGCTGCGCAACGACGCAGAGGCGCTCGACGCCGCCCATGAGCTGGCCCAGGCCGCGCGCCTGCAAGCCGCCACACGCGACCAGCAACGCAAACTGCCTTGGGCGCAAATCGAACAGTTCACCCGCAGTGGGCTGGGCAGCATTTCTATTCCCCGCGAGTACGGCGGCCCGCAGGTGTCCTTCGCCACCCTGGCCGAGGTGTTCGCGATCATCAGCGCGGCCGACCCCGCGTTGGGGCAGATCCCGCAGAACCACTTCGGCATCCTGCATCTGTTGCAGGGCACTGCCACCGAGCGCCAGAAAGAGCAGCTGTTCCAGAGCGTGCTCGACGGTTGGCGCATCGGCAACGGCGGCCCTGAACGCGGGACTAAAAACACCCTGGAACTCAAGGCGCGCCTCACCGCCCAAGGCGACGGTTATGTAGTCAGCGGCCAGAAGTTCTACTCCACCGGCGCACTGTTTGCCCATTGGGTTGCGATCAAGGCGCTCAACGACGACGGCAAACAAGTCATGGCCTTCGTGCGCCGTGGCACCCAAGGGCTGCGCATCGTGGATGACTGGTCCGGGTTCGGCCAACGCACCACCGCCAGCGGCACCCTGTTGCTCGATCGCGTCCCGGTGGACGCCGACCTGGTGGTGGACAACTGGCGCCTCGGCCAAAGCCCGAACATCCAGGGCGCGGTCTCGCAATTGATCCAGGCCGCCATCGACGCCGGCATTGCCCGCGGTGCGCTGCAAGACACCATCGCCTTCGTGCGTGAGCGCTCGCGCCCATGGATCGACGCCAAGGTCGAACGCGCCAGTGATGACCCGTACGTGATCGCCGATATCGGCAAGCTGACCATCGAACTGCACGCTGCCGAAGCCCTGCTGCGCAAGGCCGGCCAGGTACTCGACCAGGTCAGCGCCGCGCCGATCACTGCGCAGTCGGCGGCGCGCGCGTCGATTGCCGTGGCCGAGGCCAAGGTGCTGACCACCGAAGTGTCGCTGCTGGTCAGCGAAAAGCTCTTCGAACTGGCCGGCAGCCGCGCCACCCTCGCCGAATTCAACCTCGACCGCCACTGGCGCAACGCCCGCGTGCACACCCTGCACGACCCGGTGCGCTGGAAGTATCACGCGGTGGGCGCGTATCGCCTCAACGGCACCTTGCCCGCCCGACACTCCTGGATTTAACCGAGCGGACGTCTGGAGACCTCTATGCCTTTCTCGACCAACGTCGCGGTGATCACCAGCGACGAACATGCCCTTGTAGTGGCCAGCGATCTGGCCGAAGACTTTCGTCGCGACAGCGCCCAGCGCGACCGCGAACGCCGCCTGCCGTGGCCTGAGCTGGATGCGTTCTCGCGCTCCGGGCTGTGGGGTATCAGCGTGCCCAAAGCCTTCGGCGGTGCCGGCGTGTCCAACGTGACCCTGGCCAAGGTCATCGCGCTGATCGCCCAGGCCGATGCCTCCCTGGGCCAGATCCCGCAGAACCATTTCTATGCCCTGGAGGTGCTGCGCGTAAATGGCAGCACCGCCCAGCAGCAGCGCCTGTACGCCGAGGTACTCGCCGGCCAGCGTTTTGGCAATGCACTGGCGGAGCTGGGCACTAAAACCGCCCACGACCGCGTGACGGCCCTGACCCGCGACGGCGATGGTTTTCGCATCAACGGGCGCAAGTTCTACGCCACCGGCGCGCTCTACGCCCAACGTATCCCCACCTCGGTGGTGGACGAACACGGCGTGCAGCAACTGGCCTTTGTGCCCCGCGACAGCCAGGGCCTGAACGTGATCGACGACTGGAGCGGCTTCGGCCAGCGCACCACCGGCAGTGGGTCGGTGATGTTCGATAACGTGTGGGTCGCGGCGCAGGACGTGGTGCCGTTCCAGAGCGCCTTCGAGCGCCCGACCACCGTGGGCCCGCTGGCGCAGATCCTCCATGCCGCCATCGACACCGGCATCGCTCGCGCCGCCTTTGAAGACGCGCTGCACTTTGTGCGCACCAAAACCCGGCCGTGGATCGACGCCACCAGCGACAAAGCCAGCGAAGACCCGCTGACCCTGAAAAGCTTCGGCCACCTGAGCGTGCGTCTGCATGCCACCGAAGCCTTGTTGGAGCGCGCCGGCGAATACCTCGACCGCGCCCAGGCCGACAGCAGCGCCGAACACGTCGCGGCCGCCTCGATTGCGGTGGCCGAAGCGCGCGCTTTGAGCACTGAGATTTCCCTGGCCGCCGGCAGCACTTTGTTCGAGCTGGCCGGCAGCCAGGCGACCCTGGCTGAACACGGCCTGGATCGGCACTGGCGCAACGCACGCGTACACACCCTGCACGACCCGGTGCGCTGGAAGTATCACGCGGTGGGCAATTACTACCTCAACGACGCCAACCCGCCATTGCGGGGGACGATCTGATGAGCAAAAAGAAAATCCTGCTCAATGCCTTCAACATGAACTGCATCGGGCACATCAACCACGGCCTGTGGACCCATCCTCGGGACACCTCGACCCAGTACAAAACCCTGGCCTACTGGACCGATCTCGCGCAGACCCTGGAGCGCGGATTGTTCGATGGTTTGTTCATCGCCGATATCGTCGGCGTGTATGACGTTTACCAGCAATCGGTCGAGGTGCCGCTCAAGGAGTCGATTCAACTGCCGGTCAACGACCCGTTGCTGCTGGTCTCGGCCATGGCCGCGGTCACCCGCCATCTGGGGTTCGGCCTCACCGCTAACCTCACCTACGAGCCGCCGTATCTGTTCGCCCGGCGCATGTCCACCCTCGATCACCTGAGCGAAGGCCGAGTGGGCTGGAACATCGTCACCGGCTACCTGGACAGCGCCGCCAAGGCCATGGGCCTCACCGAGCAAGTCGAGCATGACCGCCGCTACGACCAGGCCGATGAGTATCTGCAGGTGCTCTACAAACTGTGGGAGGGCAGTTGGGAAGACGACGCAGTGCTCAACGACCCGCAGCAACGGGTCTACGCGCAACCGGGCAAGGTGCATAAGGTCGAGCATCGCGGCGAGTTCTATCAGGTGGAGGGTTATCACCTGTGCGAGCCGTCACCGCAACGCACACCGGTGTTGTTTCAGGCCGGCAGTTCCGAGCGCGGCTTGGCCTTCGCCGGGCAACACGCCGAGTGCGTGTTTATCAGCGGGCAGAACAAAGCCGCGACCAAGGTGCAGGTGGACAAAGTGCGCGCCAGCGCGCTCAAAGCCGGGCGCAACCCTGAGGACATCAAGGTGTTCATGGGCATCAATGTGATCGTCGGCGCCACCGAAGCCCTGGCCTGGGAGAAACACGCCGAGTACCTGAGCTACGCCAGCGCGGAAGCGGGTGTGGCGCACTTTTCGGCGTCCACCGGCATCGACTTTTCCCAGTACGAACTGGACGAACCGATCCAGTACGTGAAGAGCAACGCCATTCAATCGGCCACCAAGACCCTGCAAAACAACGATTGGACCCGCCGCAAATTGCTGGACCAGCACGCCCTGGGCGGGCGCTACATCACCCTGGTGGGCTCGCCCCAACAGGTGGCCGATGAGCTGGAGTCGTGGATCAACGAAACCGGGCTGGATGGCTTCAACCTCACGCGCATCGTGACCCCGGAAAGCTACGTGGACTTCATCGACCTGGTGGTGCCGGAGTTGCAGCGGCGCGGGTCGTACAAGACTGAATATGAGCAAGGCACCCTGCGTGAAAAAGTCTTTCACGCCAGCGCCCGCCTACCCGACCAACACACCGGCTCTACGTACCGCTGATCAAAGAGCTGGGAGGGCACCTCCCACCGTACAACTGCCTTGTTTGCCCTGATCCCTGATGACTGGAAACCACTATGAAAAAGACACTGATCAATAACCCAGTCAAAGCACTGGCCCTGGCCTTCGGGCTGTTCAGCTCGACGGTGTTCGCCGCCGACGCACCGCTGAAAGTCGGCACCACCGCAGCCTTTGCGATTCCGCTGGAGGCCGCCGTGGCCGAAGCCGGCAAGCAAGGCTTGAAGGTCGAGCTGGTGGAGTTCACCGACTGGATCGCACCGAATGTCAGCCTGGCGGCGGGCGACATCGATGTGAATTACTTCCAGCACATCCCGTTCCTGGAAAACGCCAAGGCCGCCGCCGGGTTTGACCTGGTGCCGTATGCGCCGGGCATCATCAACAACGTTGGGTTGTATTCGAAAAAATATAAAAGCTTCGCCGACCTACCCCAAGGCGCCAGCGTGGCGATTGCCAACGACCCGATCAACAGCGGTCGCGGCCTGCAATTACCTGCCAAGGCGGGCTTGATCACCCTCAAGCCGGGGGTGGGTTACAAGGCCACCGAAGAAGACATCGTCGCCAACCCGAAACACATCAAGATCCTGCAAGTGGAAGCCGTGCAACTGGTACGCGCCTATGACGACGCGGACCTGGTGCAGGGCTACCCGGCCTATATCCGCTTGTCCAAGACCTTCGATGCCGAGTCGGCGCTGCTGTTCGACGGCCTCGACCATCCCGAATACGTGATCCAGTTTGTGGTTCAGCCCAACAGCAAAACCGACCCACGGGTGATCAAGTTCGTCGACATCTACCAGCACTCGCCGGTGGTGCGCGCCGCGCTGGATAAATCCCTCGGCAAGCTCTACCAAGTCGGTTGGGAGGGCTGAACATGACCGTCGCCCACGCACATTTGCGCGACCTGGGTTTACCGCCCAGGGACGCCGAGCAGACCGAGCTGCATCCGCACCTGAACCGCGCCCATGTGCGCTTTATCAACCTGGGTAAGACCTACGACGGCAGCGTGCATGCGCTGCAAGGCATCGACCTGGCGATCCAGCGTGGTGAAGTGTTCGGCATTATTGGCCGCAGCGGCGCCGGTAAGTCATCGTTGATCCGCACCATCAACCGGCTTGAACAACCCAGCAGCGGGCGCGTGCTGATCGATCAGGTGGACATCGGCGACTTCGACGAAGACCACCTGGTGGCGCTGCGGCGGCGCATCGGCATGATCTTCCAGCACTTCAACCTGATGTCGGCCAAGACCGTATGGCAGAACGTCGAGCTGCCGCTCAAGGTAGCCGGCGTGCCCAAGCTGCAGCGCGAGCAGAAGGTGCGCGAGCTGCTGGAATTGGTGGGGCTCAAGGACAAGCATCAGGCTTACCCGGCGCAGCTCTCCGGCGGGCAGAAACAACGGGTGGGCATCGCCCGCGCGCTGGTGCACGACCCGCAAATCCTGCTGTGCGACGAGGCCACCTCGGCCCTCGACCCTGAAACCACCCAGTCGATCCTTGGCCTGCTGCGCGAGATCAACCGGCGCCTGGGCCTGACTATCGTGCTGATCACCCATGAGATGGCGGTGATCCGCGAAATCTGCGACCGCGTGGTGGTGCTGGAGCATGGGCGCATCGTCGAGCAAGGCCCGGTGTGGCAGGTGTTCGGCGATCCGCAGCATGAGGTCAGCAAAACCCTGCTGGCACCGCTGCAACAAGGTTTGCCGCCGGAGCTGCAAGCGCGCTTGCAGGACCAGCCAGCCTCTGCCGAAGCGGCGGTGGTACTGCGCGTGCAGTTCACCGGCAGCGCCGCCGACGAGCCGGACCTGGCCGCGCTGTTCAGCGCACTGGGCGGGCGCGTGCGTTTGCTGCACGGCGGGGTGGAGCGCATCCAAGGCCACGCCCTGGGGCAATTGCTGCTGGCGGTGAGTGGCTCGGCCCACGGCGCCGACGCCTTGCGCCAACGCGCCGGGCGCTTTGCACAACAGGCGGAGGTGTTGGGTTATGTGGTTTGATCGTTTATTACAGGGCGCCCTCGACACCCTGCTGATGGTCGGCGTGTCATCGTTGATCGCGTTGCTGGTGGGCATCCCGCTGGCGGTGTTCCTGGTCACCAGCGACAAGGGCGGCATCTTCCAGGCGCCGGCGTTGAACCGGGCGCTGGGGGCGTTCGTCAATCTGTTCCGCTCGATTCCATTTTTGATCCTGATGGTGGCGCTGATCCCGTTCACTCGGCTGATCGTCGGCACCACCTACGGCGTGTGGGCTGCGGTGGTGCCGCTGACCATCGCTGCCACGCCGTTCTTTGCCCGGATCGCCGAGGTGAGCCTGCGCGAAGTCGACCACGGCCTGATCGAAGCCGCCCAGGCCATGGGCTGCCGGCGCTGGCACATCATTTGGCATGTGCTGTTACCCGAAGCGTTGCCGGGGATTGTCGGCGGTTTCACCATCACCCTGGTGACCATGATCAACTCCTCGGCCATGGCCGGCGCAATCGGTGCCGGTGGGTTGGGGGACATTGCGTACCGCTACGGTTACCAGCGTTTCGATACGCAGATCATGCTCACGGTGATCGTGCTGCTGGTGGCGTTGGTGGTGCTGATTCAGGTGAGCGGCGATCGCCTGGCGCGGGTGCTGAACAAACGGTGAGGTATAGTCGGGACCTTTCAGTGCCCGGTATCGCTCGCCATGACGCTCAAACCCGACGACCTCGACCAGATCACCTCCACCACCCTCGGCCACTACAACAAGGTGGCCGAGGACTTTCGCGAAGGCACCCGCGACCACGATGTGAGCCAGAACATCGACGCCTTGCTGCGGCATATCCAGGGTGCGCCGCCGTTTACCGTGTTGGATTTTGGCTGCGGGCCTGGCCGCGATCTACAGACGTTTACGCGCCTGGGCCACATCGCCGTAGGGCTCGACGGCTCCGAGCGTTTCGCGCAGATGGCGCGCGAGGACAGCGGCTGCGAAGTGCTGCAACAAGACTTCCTCAAGCTGCAACTACCCGCCGCGCGCTTCGACGGCATCTTCGCCAATGCGGTGCTGTTTCATATCCCCAAACAGGAATTGCCCCGGGTACTCAAACAGCTGCATGCCGCGCTGAAACCGGGGGGCGTGCTGTTCAGCTCCAACCCGCGCGGCGACAACCAGGAAGGCTGGAACGGGCCGCGCTACGGGTCGTATCACGACCTGGAGGCGTGGCAGACGTTGCTGACCAGTGCAGGGTTCGTGGAGCTGGAGCATTACTACCGCCCTGCCGGATTGCCTCGCGAACAACAGCCGTGGCTGGCCAGCGTCTGGCGCAAACCTCACCAATAGCTTGGCATTACATACCAATGTGGGAGGGGGCTTGCCCCCGATGACAGTGGGTCAGTCAGTACATCTGATACTGATACACCACCGGCGCCTCCCCCATCCGCAGTGACAACCAGGAAGGCTGGAACAGGCCGCGCTACGAGTCGTATCACGACCTGGAGGCGTGGCTGGCGAGCGTCTGGTGTAAACCTTATTAGCAACCTGAAAAAATGCGGTTTTTGTGGTGAGCGGGCTTGCCCCGCGCTGGGGCGCGGAGCGGCCCTCTCTACAGACACTGCGGTGTGCCAGGCAAAAGCGGTTGCCAGGTTTTAGGGCCGCTTCGCAGCCCAGCGCAGGGCAAGCCTGCTCACCACAACAAGCCCCCTCCCACATTTACTGCACCTGATACACCACCGGCGCCGCACCCACCGGCAGTGCGGTGACACTGCGCGAGGCATAGCCTTCTCTTCCGGTAGCGGAGAAATTTGCCACCAACCGCGTGCCATCGGCAAAGGTGGTCTGTTGCAGCTGCCTATCCGCCGTCAGCCAGCGAAAATCAGTCATGGCCTGGGTCGCCAGGCGCTGGTGCAACGGACGGAAAAATGCGTCCTGGCGCTGGATCGCCGGCAAGCGCTGCGCCAGGGTGGCGGCGCTCAGGTGATACAGCGGCGGCACGTTGTAGAGCAGTTGGGTCAGTTCGTTCTCGGCCCGTACGTTGCTCAGTTTGAGGCTGTCGAACAACCAGTGATGGGTGGTGATCACCGAGCCATGGAACACCGCCTGATATAACGGCAGGCGCAGGGTCGGATCGAAATACACGCTGCGCAGCGACGCTTTCAATGGCACCGGCTTGAAAAACACCGCCGGTTGTTCGGGCGGGTACCAGTTGCCGACGTAGTACGGCGACTGCTTATCCTGGGTCATCTCACGGTCGCCCCAACCAAGCACCGGTGTCTGCATGCCATGGGCGAACAGGATGCCCTGGGCGGTTACAGCGTTACCGTCCTCGGAGCCTGTGGGTAACTTCAGCACGGTATTGAGCCAGCGCACGGTGTCGATATTACCCGCGGCGTTTTGCGCCTGGGTCATCGGCGCGCCAGGGCGGTAGCTGTCGAACAGCATGCTGGTGGCGTAGGCATCCAGAAACCAGGCATTGAAACCGGCCTTAGCCTGCACGGCCTTCACTCGCGCTTCCAGCAGCGGCCGCATACAGCGCGGGTCGGTGTAGTGGCCGGATTTCTGGAAACCGCTTTTGTATGTGCCGTCTTGCAACACGATGGCGCAGTCGCGATACGCCTTGCGGCCCAGGTGGGCGGTGGTCCAGTCCGGGTTTTCCGTGGCCGACAGTGCGGTTTCGTAGGAGTCGTAAGGGGCCATCAAGTAGCCGGCCTGCACTGCGGCGCGAATCGCTTCGGGGTGCCAGAGGCCGCCCTCCCAGCCTTCGCCCAGGGTCACCAGCAAACGCGGCAGGCCGCTGTTGCGCAGGGTTTGAAGGGTCTTGCCGCCCCAGGTGGCCGGGTCGGCGCTCAACGCCCCGGCGAACGCCACGGCCAGTTCTGCGCGCAGCTCGCCATAACGTGCGGCAAGTCGGGTCATGTCCGGCTCGTCGACTTGCCAGCTCTGCCGCGCCTTTTTATTGATCGCCGCGTTGAGGCTGCGCAGCACCACGCTCTGCTCGTAGGGATTCAACGGGCGGGATTGCGCCAGGATCTGCGTGGCTTCCTTGTCCAACAACGCCTTGAGTGCATGGGCGCGCAGCTGCTTGAGCAACAGCGGCCAGTCACGCACATCGTTCGGCGCCAGCAGGTCATTGCCCCACAGGTAGACGTGGCTGGCGCCCAGCAATTTCTGCGCCTCGGGGGTCTGTTGCAGCTTGTCGTCGAGCGTCTCATAACGGCCCTGCTCGACCAGCCATTGACGATAGCGTTTGGCGCCGGCGAGGGGGTCTGCATCGCCCAGGTACAGGCGCAGGGTCATTGGGGTATTGGGGTCCAGCGCGGTGAATTCATGGGCCAGCGCCAACCCCACACCGGCACCTTCAGCTTGCCATTGCAGACGGTTGTTGTAGGGGTTGGTGAGCAGCCAGTTCAGCGTGAAACCGCCGTGATCCATACCCCACAGCGGCAGACTGAGGTCCTGGGTGGTGTTGAACGCGCCCTGCTCCAGCAGGAACGCTTGCCATACCGCATTGCCGGTGGGCACGTAATGCCCTTCGGCCAACGGCCAGATCAGTCCGTTGCCCATGGCCTCTGCCGGTTGTTGCAGCAATGCCAAATGCCCTGCTTGGCGCGCGGTGATGCTCAGCAGCAACTCGCGCTGCTCAAGACGTGCGCTGAGGCAATAGACGCCGTTGTCCCACTGCCAGCTCGCTTGCTCGGCGCTGCTTTGCAAGTCGCTGACGGCATGCGCGGTGACGCCGCTGGAGGCTTGCACACTGGCCAGACCCGACGGTGTCACCCGCAGCGCCAGGGTGGCGGGGTCCAGTTCGACGCGCCACAGCGTGTTTTCCAATAGGGCGCCGGCAAACGCCATGGGCGACAACAAGCAGAAGACCAGCAGGGTAAGACGCAGACGGTTCATGGTGGGCAACCGTTGAAGAGTGAGACCAAGAGGGTAAAACACTCAACGGTAGACGGGGTAACAAATGCCCTGATGACGATCAAACGTGGGGGGGCGGTGCGACGATTCGGCGTGCACCCGATAGCGATGCGTCAATGATAGCTGGGCTGACTGAACCACTGCTATCGGGGGCAAGCCCCCTCCCACATTTTGAGCCGGTTCTTTCAGTTAATACTGAGGAGGGCGACTGGCATTAGTGCAAGCCCCCTCCCCCATTTCTAAACGGTTTTTTCTTCAGGCTTGGGCTCGCGAATCTTGTACCACGCCACATACAGCGCCGGCAGGAACAGCAGCGTCAGCAAGGTGGCGATGATGATGCCGCCGATCATCGCGTACGCCATCGGCCCCCAGAACACTTCGCGGGCAATCGGGATCATGCCCAGGCTCGCCGCAGCGGCCGTGAGCAGAATCGGCCGACGGCGGTGCTCGGTAGCCTCCACCACGGCATCCCACGGCGTGTAGCCGTCGCGCTCATAGGCGTCGATCTGCGTCACCAGGATCACCGAGTTACGGATGATGATGCCGATCAACGCCAGGATGCCGAGGATCGCCACAAAACCCATGGGCGTGCCGGTGGGAATCAGGGCCAGCACCACGCCGATCAGCCCCAGCGGCGCAACACTGGCCACCAGGAACATCTTCTGCACGCTGTGCAACTGGATCATCAGGAACGTCGCCATCAAAAACAGCATCAGCGGCACCACGCTGGCGATCGGGCCCTGGGCCTTGCCGCTTTCTTCCACGGTACCGCCGGTGGCGACTTTGTAACCCACCGGCAGGCCGGCGCTGAACTTGTCGATCTCCGGCTTGAGCTGCTTGACCAGGTCGGTCGGCTGCATCTCATCGCGCACTGAGGCCTTGATGGTGATGGTCGGCAAGCGGTCGCGACGCCACACCAGCGGCTGTTCCAGCTCATAGCGCACGGTGGCAAACGCCAGCAGCGGGATCGACGTGCCGTTGGGCGTGACGATCTGCAAATTCTGCAGGGTTTCCGGCGTGCCGCGCTCTGCGTCTTCGGCGCGGCCGACCACGTTGATCAGGTAGATATCGTCGTGCACCTGGGTCACCGACGCGCCGCTGACTACGCTGTTCATCAACTGCGCGACATCTTCGGAGGACAGCCCCAGTTGCCGCGCCTTGTCCTGGGCGATGTCGATGCGCAGCACTTTGCCTGGCTCGTTCCAGTCGTAAATGATCTCACCCAAGTGGGTGTTTTTATCCAGCAGGGTCGCCAGTTCGATGGCGTGTTTGCGTACCTGGTCGGTGTCTTTGCCGGACACCCGATACTGAATCGGACGCCCCACCGGCGGGCCCATTTCCAGCGGCTGCACATAACTGCCGATACCGACGAAGTCATCGCGCAGACGCTTCTGCAAGCGTGCGATCAACGCGCCGCGTTCTTCCAGGCCTTTGCTGACGATCACCAACTGTGCGTAGTAAGGGTTTTCCAGTTGCTGGTCGAGGGGCAGGTAGAAACGAATCGCGCCCTGGCCGATGTAAGTGCTCCAACGGGCGATGTCCGGGTCGTCCTTGATGATCGCTTCAAGGCGGTCGACGGCCTTGCGCGTCTCGTTGATCGAGGCGTTCTGCGGCAGGTTGAGGTCCACCAGGATTTCCGGGCGATCCGACGACGGGAAGAACTGGTTCTGCACGAACTGCATGGAGAACACCGACGCCACGAACAGCCCCACGGTGATGCCAATGGCCCACCAGCGGTTGCGCATCGCCCACAGCATGCCGCGATTGAAACCCCGGCCAATGCGCCCAGGCTCGGCGTTGTGCGGCTTCACATTGGCGCTGAGAATATGCACGCCGATCACCGGCGCAAACAACACCGCCACCACCCACGACACCAGCATCGCCACGGCGATCACCGCGAACAGGGTGAAGGTGTATTCCCCTGCCGAGCTGGCATTGAGGCCGATGGGCACAAAGCCGGCCACGGTGACCAGCGTACCGGTGAGCATCGGGAACGCGGTCGAGGTGTAAGCGTACGTGGCCGCCTGGGCCTTGGTTTCGCCTTTTTCCAGGCGCGTGATCATCATCTCCACGGTGATCATCGCGTCGTCCACCAAAAGGCCGAGGGCGATGATCAACGCGCCCAGCGACACGCGCTGCATGGTGATGCCGCTGTATTCCATGAACACGAACACCAGCGCCAGCACCAGCGGAATCGAACACGCCACCACCAGCCCGGCACGCAGACCGAGGCTGATAAAACTCACCACCAGCACGATGATCACCGCCTCGAACAACGCACTGGTAAAGCCGCCCACGGCTTCTTCCACTACTTCGGCCTGGTCGGAAACCTTATGCACGCCGACGCCCACCGGCAGGTCGGCGGTCAGCTCGTCCATGCGCTCATGCAAGGCTTTGCCGAACGACTGGATATTGCCGCCCTTCTGCATGGCGATGGCCAACCCGATGGCGGGCTTGCCGTTGAAACGGAACATCGGCCGCGCCGGGTCGACGTAGCCACGGCTGATCTCGGCGATATCCGCCAGGCGATAGAAACGGTCGTTGAGGCGCAGGTTGACGTCGGCCAGGTCCTTCTCCGAGGCGAACTGCCCCGAGGTGCGCACCGAAATACGCTCCGGTCCGGCTTCGATCACCCCGGCCGGGGTCACGGCGTTCTGGGATTGCAGGCTCTGCACCACTTGGCGCTGGTCGATACCCAGGGCCGCCAGTTTGCGCGTGGAGAAATTCAGGTAAATCACTTCGTCCTGCTGGCCGATCATCTCGACCTTGCCCAGCCCCGGCACTGCCCGGATTTCGGCACGCACCTGTTCCACGTAGTCGCGCAGTTGGCGCATCGACAGGCCGTCGCCGGTAAAGGCGTACACCGACCCGAACACGTCACCGAACTCATCGTTGAACGATGGCCCCTGCAAGCCCTGGGGGAAGGTGCCGCGAATATCGTCGATCTTCTTGCGCACCTGGTACCAGATTTCGGGGATGGCCTTGGCGCTGGTAGTGTCCTTGAGGAACACGAACACCGTGGACTCGCCTGGCCGCGTGTAGCTTTTCACGTAATCCAGAGAGTCGAGTTCTTCGAGTTTTTTCTCAATGCGGTCGGTGACCTGCTTGAGGGTTTCTTCTTGGGTTGCGCCCGGCCAGCGGGTCTGGATCACCATGGTCTTGATGGTGAACGACGGGTCTTCTTCGCGCCCCAGGTTCATGTAGGAGAACACGCCCATCAGCAGCGCGACGAACAT
>Ga0308164_10002316_pt1 | contig 19310 bp, 21 predicted proteins | sample PhyTR2_FD_201031 | JGI IMG/M metagenome (GOLD analysis project Ga0308164, IMG submission 201031) | Phyllosphere microbial communities from UC Gill Tract Community Farm, Albany, California, United States - DLSLT.R2 | ecosystem: Host-associated > Plants > Phyllosphere > Unclassified | place: USA... | reverse complement strand
TCTGGCACGTTGCCAAGCCGTAACGTCAAATAATTAATAGGCTGGCTTACGCCACTGGCTTTGTCAGTGGCGCAAACCAGAAGAATACACACCTGATATTTTCGCCAACATACAGCCGCCGCGCCTCCTAAATCTTTGATGGATCATTTCAACGAAAAATGGGGCCGAGGTACGGTACACCCTGGACGTATTCCCGTAACGCCAGCCTGGGGTATGAAGCATCCAGAAGCTAAGCCGCATCTACACAACCCACCTGGATCACCTCTGGACTGTTGAACTCCAATAGGGGCTAGCAGCGGGACTGGGATTTATTACGGTTTCAACCCACAGATCTGATTAGGTAGGATGATCCAAGGAACATAGCAAAAAACTTAATTCCGTTAAGGAAAAATTACTTAAAAAAGCTGATTTAGTTGTATTTGACCACCTGCTTGCATTCAACTTGACCAATTGCATTCGTATTCCCCACCTGGATAAGCGTCAGATGCTCTTACGACCGTTTGCGAATTTTGATTCTTCGCATTGATTCGCCTTTCAGTTCGATGATGTGGGGCTTGTGAACGATACGGTGTATGCGTCCGGTCAAGTCATCTACCCAGCCCCGAAAAGCCAAGACATGGTGTTCACTTAAATTAAGTGGACACCAGTTCTAGCCTTTTAAGCGGGTATTTCGTGCAATCAACACGCCGTTCCTACTCCAAGTCCTTCAGAGCCCAAGTCATTCAAGAGTGTGCCCAGCCTGGTGCTTCGATTGCCAGCATCGCACTCAGCCATAACCTCGTCCCCGCCATGTGAACGCTGGTGGCCGAATCTGCGCGGTGAGTTATAGCCGTGAACGTTTACACGTCTAAGTTTCGCGAGTAATGCTCCACCGTTCCAAGCTCGCCCGGATAGCGTCACTCACGACTTTTGTATGCTCATTTATTAGTCGGCTGAGTGCCTCGATCCGCTCGACGGTGATCGGCTCGTAGGTACCTTCATTCAAGCGCCGAGCAATTTGATTCAGGTTTCGACCCAGTGCGAGCAACTGGTAATTGGATTCCCCCAATGCATAAATTTCGGACATGCCAAATTGCGGCTCATGAGTTAAGCCAGTTCGGATAGCATCAACAACCCAGCGCCGTATAGAACAGCGCTCGACATGGGAACGCTCTTTCACGGCAGCTTTTTCAGAAGCTGTCAGCAAGAGTTCAAAGCGTTGCTTTGGCTCCTTGGCTGCTTCTGTTTGTCGGTACAACTTGGGGGCTGGCAAAGCATCAGCGCTTTTTAGCTGTTACTCTATGGCCTCTTTAATAGCCGAGCTGGGAGCACGGCCAAGGCTTTCGCAATAAGCCTCCCAGCGGTCTTTGAGTTCAGGCCCTAGCCTGATACTTAGAATCGGTGATTTCTTTCCAACACTCATAACGCGAACCCTACATAGGCCCCAATGGGCCAAGTGGAATACAGAATGTATGACACTTTACCGGCGAACAGCCTATCCTGCACTAGTATTTCGTGACAATGAATTCTTCGTCATGACGAAGAATTAGGAGCCTGTTTTTCGACGGTTGAGCCAAAGTTATATAGTTGGCTTGCCAATACATAGTGTTTTGGTTTTAGCTGATGCGTCACTAGCTTTTGGAAAGAGAAAAACTTCGTCATGACGAAATTTCCTGGACGGTCGGTACTTCAGGTCATAGCACCATAATGAGATAATTGTTTCGCCAAAATACTGTTTTTTGGTTTCTGAAACGAACGCTGAAACCGCCTCGCTGATGCTGCTTGCATTATGGGCGCGGCCCTTAAAAGACGGGGCCTACACCGGGTAAGACTGGCGCATAGTCACCCCAAGGACGGCAACGCCGTGCCGGGTGCGATTCCTAAACAGATCGACAGGCCGGACAGACGGTCCAGCGTTCACCATTTCTAATGGAGAGGTGACTATGGATCTGTTTAAGTGTTTGGCTCGTATGGGCAAACAGCCGCTTCGTATTGCTGCCGCATTTTCATCGTTGATGTGCGCGCAGCAGTGCTTTGCACAAATTCCTGTAACCGTTACCAGCCAGGTAACCGAATCCCCGATGACTATCGCTGAGTTTGCTTCTAACTCCACCCGTTGGAGCCAGCAGGTCCAACAGATGGCTTCTCAGATTGACCAGATGAAGCAGCAGTACGGAGCGATCACTGGCTCGCGAGGGCTCGGAAGAGTGTTCGATGATCCTCAGCTCCGAGAGTATCTGCCTCAAGAATGGCAAGCCGTGTATGACTCAGTGAAACGTGGCGGTTATACAGGCCTAGATGGCCGTGCGGAGACGATCTATGCAGATAACAAGGTGTTCGATGCATGCCAACGTTCCGCTCAGGATGAACAACGTACTGCCTGCCAGGCACAAGCCGTAAAACCATCACAGGACAAGGCTTTCGCATTGGATGCCTATGATCAAGCCAAAGGTAGGCTGCGTCAGCTTGATCAGCTCATGGGGCAAATTGATAAAACCCAAGACCCCAAAGGCATCGCCGAGCTACAGGGGCGCATTGCTGCAGAGCAAGCAATGATTCAAAACGAGCAGACCAAGTTGCAGATGTTCCAAATGGTGGCTCAGGCAGAGGACAAGGTACAGGAGCAGAGGCAGCGTGAATTGAATGCCCAGATTCTTGATAAGCGAGGATTCAAAACTCGCACCATGCTAAACCTGGGGGGAAATTGAAATGGTTTCGTACGCTCACATCCTCCCGATCATCGTTTGCTTCTTTATTCTCACGTCATTGCGTAGATTCTGGTTGTGTATCGGCCGGTTCGGCGCTTTGAAAGAGGTATCGCGGCGTGCCCCAGAAATGATTCAGAGTGATCTGCTCGCCGCCGCTACGGCAGTGATGCCATTCCTCTTGGCGCTTGCTGATTGGCTCCAGATAGTCCCGCCTCGAGCAACAGGCCCGATTTCATCAACGCTCGCAGTTTTGATTTCATTTGCCTGCGCGCTTGCCTCGGCTCTTTTGGTTTCGAAGGCCGAAGCTCGCATTGCTGGTAGTTGGGCTGGCACAAGAGAAAGTGCCCTGCGCACGCTCGCCGCTTTGCAGATTATCGATACCGCTGAACTCGCTTACTCCCTCAAATACGCAGAACAGTTTCGAGCTAAGGCGCGTTGCGCATCGCCCCGGAACCTGAGCGTTGTCGAGCGGGAGGATCAGGAATGATTACTTCTCGTTGGTTGGTTTTGTTTCCCGTACTGCTCACAGGATGCGGAGCGGATGAACCTGTCCGTTCTGTCGATTGGTATAAGGCTCATAACGCGGAAAGGGCGATTCAGATCTCGGAATGTGAGCGTGATCCCGGAAGGCTTGCGTTGACGCCGAATTGCGTCAATGCCAAGCAGGCCGAGAATGAGCTGCGGCTTGCTGAGCGAGGGTTCCGTAAGCGCGAGACTTTAGATTTGAAGGAGCCGTGACCATGGAATCCAATTTCTACGAATGGGTAGGTGGATCTATCGATGTCGTATTGAACGACTACGTCCAGCTCATGGCGCAGACTGTCATTGGCGACTTCTCCGTTTTGCTCGCTTTGAGTGGCGCGCTATTTTTCATGACGATGGGACTATTGTCTGTCGGCGGCTTTATTGAGCAACCTCTACCACATCTCTTCAAAATCGCAATTAAATGGGCGTTCATTGGCGCTCTGGCATTAAACGCCAACACGTACCTTGGATGGGTTGTGGAAGCGATCCGTGGGCTGGAAGTTGGGTTGGCTGATACGTTTTCCCCCAATGGAAAGGGAGCTACTGCGACGTCTGTCTATCAGGTAATCGACAGGGCTATGACTGATGGTTTCAAAATTGCCTCTGATCTCCTTGCCCGCGCAGGGAGGCGAGGCGTAACGGAGATAGGCATGATGTGCTATGACTTGCTCATGGCTGGCACGATGCTCGTCGCAACATTTCTGATCACGCTGCCTGCTGGTGCCATGATCATTGCCGCCAAGGTGCTGATGTCGTTTCTGCTGGGGTGTGGCCCGATCTTCATCGCAATGCTGCTTTTCGGCCAGATGACCGGCAAGTGGTTCGACCAATGGTTTGCACAAGTGATGAACTACATCATGCAGAGCGCAGCGATAACGTCCGTGCTGACGTTAGGTATGAAATTTTTCACAACGATGTTGGCTGACATCCAGCCGACTGCTGGGAATGGCCCCGCTACCGATATGTTGGAGGTCTTGGCGCTTAGTGGGATAGTCCTCTACATGGTCTATCAAGCCAGCGCCTTGGGAAGTCAACTTGCGGGTGGTTTATCGTCCAGCGCGATTACACTAAGGCAGATGGCCCAAGCTGCTATGAATCCCGCAAAGGCGGTTTATAACGCTGTTAACCCCATGACAACACGGCGCGATCTTCAGTCAGGCATGATGACCAGCGCGAGGGCGGCCAATCACTGGGTCGCGGGCAATACTGCTTGGAACCCGGCTTATCGACAGCACGTGATGCAAAACCTTGGACGTAACTGGGGTAAGGCAAGGGGAGGGAAGGTCAGTAGCTAGCAGATTAAAACCGCAGTGCAGTGAATCGCGCTGCGCGCCCTGGCGGGCTTACCCAAAGGGGCTCTGCCCCTCTGGACTTCCCGCCCTCGCCGGTAGCAGGGGCCGCTGGGAAAAGCGCCCAGCAACCCCCGCAGATAGGATTTGGAATTGCATTGCGTCAAGGGTCCGCTTCGCCGTCATCCTCACCCGGTCCCGCTTCGCGGGCTGCGGCCTCCGGTGACGCCCTTGACCCCCCCCTGCCTATCTAGCGCTGAAATTGTCTTGTTTTTAATCATTGAGTACTTGGAGGGCCCATGAATACTCCAGAAATCATCGACGTTTCGGATGCGGAAATGCTTCGTCGTCAAAAAGCAGTTGATTACGCTCGCGCGTCGCTTGCGCTTGAGGGTTTTGTAATCAGCAACGATGAAGAGCAACGTGCCCAGGCCTTCGTGAACGGCAAGCTGACCCTTGCTGAATTTATCTCTGTAGAAATCGCTCAATAGCTGGAGGCTGGGTCAAGGGCATCACCGCAGGCCGCAGCGGAGCGGAGCCCGAAGGGCGAGCACCGAACGGGTGACGATGATGGGCAAAGCCTTTACCCTTGATGCAGGTGTAAGCGACCCAGCCTAGCGACAGGGGGAGGAACAAGGCGAAGCCGCCGGACCTGCCCCTGCCGCCCGTCCGGCAAGGATAGGACGCGGAATGCAACCGAAGGGGTTGCCCAAGCGAAGCGCGGAGTTAACTTTGAGGCAGGTCAGTCATTCCTTGGGAGCAGCATCTGTTCGAGAATCTCCACGGTGCTTCGCAAAAGTGCTGTGGATTGAGGCGCATCACGGATCAATCGTTCTACTCGAGCTGCTATGTGCCTCGAATCGATATCCGTCACGTCGATTGTAATATGCAAAAAAATGCATATTTTTCGCACGCTTTTGTTAATCGTTGCGATCTTTCCCTGTTCAATTCGGACCACTTGGCTGGGGTGAATTTCGAGGGAATCTGCTACCTGTTTTTGTGTATAACCAAGTGTCTTTCGCTTCGACTTAATCGAAGCTCCGAGCGCTCGTGGGTCAAGTAACTGCTTGATTTTTAGTGTCATAATATGCATAATATTTGCACATTTTTTCATTAAAGACCAGGTGCCATGCCAGTGTATGTTGATGCTGAGGCGATCGAGTGGCGCGGCAAGCGTTGGTGTCATCTCGTGGCAGATAGCACTGACGAACTTCACGCCTTCGCCGATCGGCTCGGACTGCGTCGAAGCTGGTTTCAGTGTGAGAATTACCCTCATTACGACGTTACAATGTCGGTTCGTATGAAAGCGCTAATGCTAGGCGCTCTGGATGCCGACCGTGAAACTATCGTGGAATGCTGCAAAAAAATGAGGGCTGAGCTGTTAGCATCTCCTTCAAGGCTTACGCTGCAGATGTCACTTTTTTAGCCATTTGACAACGGATATGTCTCCTATGTTATCGCCGCGCCCTGAGCCACTTTCAATTCCCAATTTCATGCTTAAGTCACGTGAATCTTTGCGGTTTGAGGAGGACGATCGCGGCCTGGAATACGTTAGATACGGTTTTTTTGGTGAAATCGGAGGCTTACTTTCAGCGGTTAAAAAAAGCGTGCGTGACAACCTAGATGAGAACGTCTGCGAACTTGCAGGAGAAGAGTTGGGAGATGCACTGTGGTATTTGTTTATCACAGCCCATCTGCTGGACGTAGATCCTAACGAACTCGGGCATCAGTGTCTGCGGGTGCTTAGAGAGCACTTTAAAGATCAGAATGTGGCGCCCGATACGATCATAACTTTCAGGCATGTTGACTCTTTGATAGAAGTCCATATGACGACTGAGGGAATTGTGAGATCTACTTATCTCGGTGAGCTTGCTAAGTCTGCAGGCACTTTGGCAGATATGACTTATGGTGCACTGCAGAGCCTCACCATCCCACGTCGCGCCGAACTCTTGGGAAAGCTCATGGCATGGCTTGCTCTCAGTTGCGCCAGTTTCAAGCTTTCGTTGGAGGAGGTCGCTCGGGCCAATATTCTAAAGACTGCAAGTCGTTGGCCCAAGAATTATGGGATATACCCTAAGCATTTTGACGACGACATGCCTGTCCATGAGCAGCTCCCCCGCAAGATCAAAATGGATTTTATTGAGCGGGAACAAGGGGACTATAGGTATGTGGTCCAACGGATGTCAGGGGTGTATATCGGCGATCGCCTTACCGACAACAGCCATGAACAGGACGATTATCGTTTTCACGATGTTTTCCATCTCGCCTATGTCGCCCATTTGGGTTGGTCGCCAGTGTTGCGAGGGTTGATGAAACGCAAGCGTAAATCCAGCCCCAAGATCGATGAAAACGAGGATGGTGCGCGTGCAGCCATCATCGAAGAGGGTATCGCTACTTGGATTTTCAATCATGCGAAGCTTCGGAACCATTATGCAGATGTTTCAGAAGGTAGCCTTGACTACGGCCTGCTCAAGCAAATTGCTAGCATGGTGCATGGCTACGAAGTTTCTGATTGTGCGCTGTGGCAATGGGAACGGGCGATACTTGAAGGCTTTTCAGTCTTTCGCCAGCTGCGGGATCACCGATGCGGCACTATTGAGGTGGATATGAACGTCCACACACTTAAATTCCTGCCCTTGGAAGAGAACGATGACTCCGAGTAAGTTCGTGGCAGCCTTGTCTAGCTTCACGCTTAGCAACGTATTCAACCCTTATGCTGATTTATGTCCGGTGTATGACCGGGCGAACGCTGCCGCCTCGCGGCGCAACAGTCTGCGAACGTATTTGGCTGCTGCAAAAAATCTCGGGGTCGACACAATCTGGATGGGGCGCGATTTAGGTTATCGCGGGGGCAGAAGGACGGGCCTTGCGCTTACCGACGAATATCATCTGCCAGAGATGTCTAAGCTTTATCCGGGATGCGTTTCGAAGCAGGTGACACGTGGTCCCGCAATTGCAGAAAGAACCGCTGCAGAAATCTGGTCAATTCTGCGTTTTCTCGAAATCCCACCGTTGCTTTGGAACGTTTTTCCGTTTCACCCACACGAGCCTGGGAATCCGTTCAGTAATCGCAAGTTCACCGCGCGTGAGCTGTCCCAGGTGGACGAGCTGAACAACTCTTTAATAAAATGGTTGGGCATCAAGCGCATCGTAGCCATTGGTCAGGATGCGGGCCAATATGCGGTCCGTTTTGGTGTCCCTATCGAAACGATCCGGCATCCAAGCTACGGGGGGGTCAAGGACTTTAGGGCTGGAATGGCACGGATTTATAAATTAGGGCTCGATACCTCGGATGCCCAGGCTTCGCTCTTTTAAATTTTTAGAGAATTGACGAATACTCGAGTCTCTTTAACACTAGACGCGAGGCTTCCAGGTTCCAATCTGGCGTGGGTTGAGACGCAAGTGAGGGTTCCTACGCCAAAGTTGGATTCCTTTGCCACGAACCAAAGCAGATGGGTTAAACCCACAAGATTACCCAAGGCTCGCGTGCCGTAGTAGTGTGAGCGGTAAACCGCCGTTAGGTGGATCTTTTGATTGATCAATTTGAAAGAAATATGGCTCAGGCACGGATAGCCGGACGGCTTTCTGGCATCTTTCGCTGGATCGTATATCGGCAACTCAATGCCTACCTCGTGAAAGGGCAGCACGTCTTCAACCACGTCCACAACCCCGAGCTCATAGTGCGCTTTGAGTTTTCTCCCGGTATGCGCATTCACCAGCTTTTGTACGAGTATTTCAAGTGGATTGAGCTGTATGGCTTTCTTGCCCGTCCCACTAGTACGCCTAATCATGCGCAGCGCATAGGTGCCCCATGTGCCTTGGGCTTTTCCCTGCACCATCAGGGAGGTGAATTTTTCGTAGAACGCCGGGCGTCCATGTCGCAAATAGACGCCCAAGGGGAATATTGTATCTGCGACAGTGCTGATCGTTATACCAGAAACGTTCTGGCTCAATGCTCGGTCAACTTGGCCGAGAACTGCTTTTGCTTCTACGGTCATCGATAGAGGATCAGAAATCTCAAGGATAAGATTCTGGTCTTCCAAGGATGGCAGGGTTGCTAAATATTGCGCTGCGTCAAGCCACGCGGCCACGAGGCTGGGGCGCTGAAAAAGCTTTGCCATTAGGACACTCCAAAGGCGAATATTGAGTGAGTCAAAATGTAAGACTCACAGATCCAAGCTCGGCCTGCGCCATCACCCCATGGCGCTCCCCAGCTATTGCGAATGAGGAGCCATTGCTTGCTGTCGGGTGTTGCGCCGTAGCCAACGACAACGACTGCGTGGAGCATTCCTGGTACCACCAGATCACTAAATGAAACCATGCCATTCTGGGGGGCATATAATTCGTGAGTGAGTCGGAGTGCCAGTCCGGTGGGAGTATTTTTTCGTAATCGAAGCACAATGTTGTCAAATCGATTTTGCTGCAAACCGATGCTGTTAACGTGAAGAGGCAACCGCCGGGGCAATGGCGGTATAGGCAACGGCGGCTCATCCTCCTGGTATGGGAAACTGGCTTCCAGCGGTTGCCCGATTTTTGCCGCTGCTATCGCTGAATCCCAAGTCATACCGTCATGTGGTTTCCAGTTCTGAAGAGATAACGCGGCAGTTCTGTATAGATACTCTGGGCTTAAGTGATCATTCGCTAGCTGATAGTTCAGGTCCGACAACGCAAAAGCCAGGCATGTAGGTCTAACACCTTGGGAGCGGACAGTAACGTCCGCCTCTGGCAGTCGGATCAGCTCATTCACCATGTGGCAACCGAGTGAGTCCAACGATCCGTTGAGGTCGCGCTAGACCGTTAGAAAGATCCTCAAATTGTGTATGTGATTGGAAAGACTGATGTGCAGGTTCGGTTGGTGCGAATGGCTTTATTTCCTTGAGCTGTATGCAAAGCGGCGTGTCACTAGCTGACTTGGCGCCCGTTATCTCATAGTCCATCGTTGGTGGGCCCCCAAACCGGTTCAGCTCATCATATTCTGCGGCAATGGGAGAAGTGGGCAGAGGGACCAAGCTAAAGCCCTCTGCGGCCAATTCGGAAGAGTTCATATGCCACAGATAGCCAGCGCCTGCGTGGCTCTTGAGGCGCACCACTAAGTGATCCTCCGGCCGCGGCTCCAGAATGAGATTTTTGTCCTGTGGATCGATGAGCCAGACTTCTTTCGTGCTGTCCGGTAGCGCTACTCCAAGCAACGCTTTTTTTATTTCTGCGGGTTTCGTACGGCGTAGATCCTCGCCGGCTGTCGCGTCAATAAAGTTGAGCCGCTGAAGTGTCCATGTCATCGCGTCGTAGCTGATCCCTAACCTCAGCGAAAGCTGATAGGTTCTGAAGGCGTTCAATGGCTCCCGCGTCCAATCTTTGCGCCGCAATAGTTTGATCAGAAGAGATTTTGGTGCGAGCAATTGGAATGCGAAGGCATCGGCCTCCTTTTCCACAAGTTGTGCATTCGCCCCAACCGGTACGATGTCTGAAGAGCTTGAATGCCCTAGAAAGAAGTGTCCAAGCTCATGCGCACAGGTCATATGGATTAGACCAGCTGAGCGATCGGAATTTACCAAAATGCCCGGTCGCGGGAGTCGTAAAAAGGCGCCTAACAGCTTATCGAGTCGGCGCAGCAACACAGGTACACCGGCAGCTGTAGCTACCTGAAACGGATCAATGCGTGAATACCCGTCGTCGTTTACTCGCTTCATGGCGCCAGATGAATGCAATGCATCGCTGGCTCCCTCTGCAACTTTTAAGAATATGTTATTTCTTGCCATTCCTTGACCTATTCCGGCGATTTAAGCCTGGCCGCCTAAGAAATCCGCGAAAAGCTGAACCTCCTCAAGGTCGGCGTCAGTCAATCCGGTCTTATCTCGCGCCAGGAAGGCCAATTGATCTGGCGCTGTCGAACGTGGTGCGCTCCCATAGCGGAGGTAATCCACAGAACGTTGGTAGAGCGGGGCGAGCCGCTTTAGTAGCGGTTCATCAGGCTCTGCTTGGCCGCTCTCGAGCTCATCTAGCAGATCGGCAGGAATTCCTAACACGGTCGATACATCTTGTACCGTTAGCCCAATATATTCTCGGGCGTGAAGCAAGCGCCCGCCTCTGGCTATAACATCCTGGCGACCTGATGCGGCCATTTTTACGCTCCGATGTGTTTTGCTACAGCTTTAACAATTTTCTCTACAAATTCGTCTTTGCTGCGATAACCGCCGTTCTGGATCACATCCTCTGCAGGAATTTTTTTGTCTCCAAGCACATCTTTGAACAGGTCCTTGATCTTCGAAAGAACATCTATAGCGGTAACTGAATCCAAGGGGGCGTATAGGCTGTCACCGCCAAGCGGCAGCTCGGAATTGTCGAGTACGTTTTCATCCCAAAATTGCCTTAACAGCTTTTCTAACGCTGCTTTCTTGTCCATGAATGTGATCCAATTCTATCAAGAGCCTGACATTACCAATTGCACGATGCCATCACAAGGAAATCCGATGCTTCCATACCTAATGCCTAGTCGAATGTGGGTCCATCACACCGTTTCGTCCTTAGGCCGTCACGCTTCGAGACTCGATTGTGAATGACGATTCAGATCAGCGGGGATGCCAAGTGATAGTGAATCCTGGCGCATGTGCCAGCTTCGATCTTGGTGAGATTACGCTGCCGCTTACAAACTACCGCTCTCGGCCATGAGCGGGCTCCCAGCACAGAAGGCCTTCGGCTACACTGGGGTACTCAGAGGAAAGGCTACGGCCGCGGATCAAAAGTGTCTGTACCACGTTGAGTAGATAAGCAGATAACATCGTCTCTCTACTGGGCATTAACGAAGGCATGCATCATGTCCAAGTATAAATTCTGTATCGCGCAGCGGTACGCGATATTTTTAGTACATGGAATGAAGTGCTACATCTGCGGCGTCCCACTCGACTTCACCTCAATGGCAGTAGATCATATTTTGCCCGAGCACCTTTTCAAGACGCCCACACTGTTTGACGCTGCTAGGTCGGCGCTGGGCCTTCCTGAATCGTTCGACCTAAACTCGTTTGAAAATTGGATGCCGGCATGCAGCCCATGTAATGGGAAAAAGTCATCTCTTCAATTTGAGCCTTCCCTCCTTTTTCAGGTTGTTCTGCAAAATCTTGCAAAGAAGGCCGACAAGGCTCGTCGGATCTGCGACGAGGTCATTGGCACTAGACGGCTTTCTCTCGCGCTAGGTACGTTAGAAAAAGCGCAAGAGAGCGGTCTAAGTTTTGATGGAGAGACACGAGAGCGATTGTGGGACCTTCTGCGATTTGCATCACAGCGCCTGCTTGTTCCCAGGGGACAACCATTTCGCTTGACAAAGTCATTTCAATTAGTGATGTCCACAGTAGAGGATGCAACGTCTTGGGGAGCAACACACTGGTCTGTCCCCCCTCGTGGTCCGGGAGAACCAGCGCTGGTTGTGCTGTTTAGAGCGGAACAGGGCGAGTGTGTTGAGTGTGGTTTGATCCATCGGGTCTTTCAGCCGATCAATCAGGAAGGTGGTGGTGATCCGATTTGCGGTCTGTGTCTATCGAAACTGGATTGGATGGACCCTGTAGCCTTGGGGGACCTACCCACTCACATAACCTGGGCATGAACGCAGTGAGGTGCTCTTCATAGCGCGGACACTCTGACATACTGGCTCGCCAGCTGTCCGACGACGCCGATATGGCGCTGAAAATACGCCGTTCAGGCTTGAGCGGTAGCCTTTGCGGGTCGCATTCATGAATCTTTAGGACTGTACGGGCGTGCAGTGCCAACGAGATTAGCGATTCCCCGCTAGCATTATGACGAGTCTTCAGCTCGTGAATCCCTTGAGCCCAACGGCAAAGCTGCTGTTATCTGATGTACAGCATGCTTAACATTTTTGCATTTTTCGTCCTGGCGCTCAATTTGATAGCAATTTGATTCTGAATCTGTCGTGCTCGGTGGGGCTTCTGATAGAGAATCCTGCTCCTGAGGATCAGGGGCATCATCTGCTTGCCTAGCTTTTAAATTGGCTGCTATTGAATGATTGGCTGCTTCAGTGATGATATGCAGATAGATAGCAACCGTTTGACGAGTCACGCCTGCTTCCTTCGCCACTGCGGTAATACGAAGCTGTTCGCCCCGTTCGTAGAGAATGCGGCAGGCAGCACGAATCTTGGATTCCGTTGCCTTTTGTCGCAATGCGTGAGTGCGCTCCGCTGCTAGGCTTTGCCGCGTTTCTAGCGGCAAAGATCTGTCTAGCGCCATCACCCCCCGACAGCCTTTCGTGGTCCCACGGTATTTGTCCCATGTCCAACGGCTGACAGACCTAACGGTAGCTCGGAGTGATGACAAGGGTAGGTTTCCAGTCTTGAATCCCTGACGGCTGAAATTGTTGATGTTTGCGGCATAGGTATCGAGCAACCGACAGAACGACTCGAAATTTCCTTCCTCACGCTGTTGGCCGACCACGCTGTATGCGTAGTAGCGCAACTTCTCAAATAAAATTACGTGCCTGGATTCAGGCAGGTCTTCAAGTCTCGATGCCTTGCTCCAAGACGAAACCTGCGTGTCCACATAATCAGCCAGATCAGCAAGCTCGTAGACGCTGTCATGTAGCTCCGTCGTAAGCCACCAAGGGTGGCCTGGTGTCTTGGCTACTGGTCCGCTGCTGTAGTCCGGGTCTGCCTTGAGAAGCAACGCAAAGGCAGAGTAAACCGCTTTCATATACTGAATCGGTTTGTCTCTGGCCTTCTCTGACGTGCATACGGGGGAGATGGCATAGTACAGATGGGAATGCCCGTTTACGCGGTTACGCACTATCAGATTGGGTTGCGGAAGGCCTAGATCATCCCAGATCAAGGAGTTCGCGTGATCGAGGTCAAAGATCAACCACGACACCATTTCGCGCCGGTTGATCTGCATGTAGGGGAATCGAATCGCATGCTCACGTGGTCGAACCAGCGCGGCGGTTTTGTTATCACTACAACGCGCGAGGTAAGGCGATTCAGTAAGAATTCTGCTGAGGGCGGTCCCCTCTTCAAAGTAGCGGCTTGGGGCCGCTTTAGCCTTGCTTGTTTGTTTTTTGCTTTGTGCGCTATCGGTAACGGATGCGGAGGTCAAAGCATTTGAAAATGCGTCCATGTTCCCGCCATTCGGCGGTAAGATGATTAAAACTGGTTTCTTCGACTTGTGCGAAGTCGAGGTGCCAGCCATAATCAGCTCACCTTCTTATGTAAATCGAGGGGGATTAGAAGCAGGTTTCTACCGTCGAAAGAGAAAACCTGTTCTAACTACTCCAAAAAGCCCGGCTACCACGCCGGGCCTTTTGGTTTCTGATTTTTGGTTACTACACCATGTGGCATGCTGCCTACGTCTTTAGCGGAAAGCCTGATAGTTCTCTAGTGAAAGTAACTTGGCGTAACCCTGACCGAAATCTTTGATTCGCCTGGCTAGGAGTGTCGAGATCCAGTCCTCGCCGCGTGTGGTCATTCCAATATTGCATCTAAGCCTAGGGCGTCGTTGACTTGGATCGTGCGGAAAAATACCCGGCGTCCAACCCTTACCACGGTCGGCTTTAGCTTTCGAGACAAGTCTGAGTCTGTGTACATTGCGACCCTGAAGCCGTCTGGAGACCTATCCAGCAAGTCTGCAACTTGGGCCATGCTCATCAAAGGACCGAATCGGTCCAAAAGATATTCTTCAGCAGTCATGAGGTCTCTGTACTGGTCGTTTGTCATTGTGACCATGTTGGTAGCAGTTGAGCGTATCTTTGAGTAGTTATAGGCAGCCGTCAAATGGGGATGTCGTGATTTTCGACCAGGACGTATTAGTTTGGATTAGTGGAATTACTTATCTGCATATGCCAATTTATATAATCTTGGTCGTGCTTTTTGGTGTTAGGCCCAGGATTTATAGGGTATTGATTGAAATCTATTGGTTTTGCGTATTTGATATAATTTATTTTCACTTATTTTTTCCCTTCAAGCTGTCGAGCCTCCCAACCAGATCTTCCGCACGAAGGTGGGTATAGCGCTTCAACATCTGCATAGACTTATGGCCACTGATGGCAGAAACCTCTTGGTCAGATAGCCCGCCTTCGACAAGCCGACTCACTGCCTCATGGCGCAGGTCGTGAAACCTGAAATCAGGTAGGTCGAGCTTCTTCTTCAGCTGACCCCAAATTTTCGTGAAGGTATACGGCCGACGCTTCCCGTCCTTTCCAGGCTCGCCGAAGAACACCAGATTGCAGTCGATTGGTCGCACCGGGTTATCCATCGCGGCTTTGAATACTTCGGTGGCACGCTTGCTGAGAGGCACAGTGCGCGAGCCGTCGTTCTTTGTGTCTGAGAGACGTATGACGCGCTTTGCCAAATCCACTTGAGGTCGACGTAGGGATGAGATCTCTGACGAGCGCATACCCGTTTCTAAAGCGATGCAAACAATCCAGCCCAGCATAGGATTGCTATGTCGATTCACGGCCGCGAGCAGAAGGCGTTCTTCCTCCGGCGATAGTCTCCGATCACGGCCATCCCCAGGGCTGGGCTTACGGATGTTAAGCACTGGGTTGAAGGTCAGACCCAACCCCCACTCCTGAATCGCTACGGTGTACAGGTGGCTCAATAGGGCCAGTTCGAGTCGCACGGTGTTGTTGCTGATGGTTCCACCACGGCTGGGTTCATTCAGGCGCTTGTCGCGATAGCCTGCGATGATTTCAGCGGATAGGGCAGCCAGTGAATATTTGCCCAGATGCTCGATGAGCTTCTTGGCTTTCGAGGTTTCGCCACGCTGAGTGGTGGGCTTCTTGGTGGGGGTGATGTCGCTCAAGTAGCGCTTGAGGGCCGCCTCCAGCGTCATGCGTTCGGAGCCGCTGCGCTGGATGTAGACACCCCTCACCATTTCGTCTTCGGTACGTCGCGACCAATCCTCCGCATCACGCTTGGTACGGAAGGTTTTAGCCACAGTCGGCCAGCCGGTTTTGCGGATCAAGGCCTTCCAAGTGCCGGAAGGAGTTTTGACTAATGTTGCCATCTGAAAGGACTCCAAAGGTGTACTGGCGCACCAGCACTGTACCGATTTTGTACCTTTGGACCATAGGACTGTATTAGTGGAGAACCACCCAGAAACGCGAAAGCCGCGCAATGCGCGGCTTTGAGTATGGTGGGCCCACACGGACTCGAACCGTGGACCAAAGGATTATGAGTCCTCTGCTCTAACCAACTGAGCTATGGGCCCTCAGTAGGTCGCGGATTATAACGGCGGTTTCGCGGCTGTGCTATCCGAAAAGTCCGAAAGATTCATAAGAAGAAATCGCTCGCGGAATTCTTCGGCGTCGAGGGGCAGGCTGACAATGTAGCCCTGGATCTGTTCGCAGCCTTCGCTGGTCAGAAATTGCTGCTGTTCGCTGTTCTCCACGCCCTCGGCGATCACGGTCAGTTGCAGGCTGCGCCCCAGGGCAATGATGGCGCGGACGATGGCGGCGTCGTGGGTGTCTTCCGGCAGGCCGCGGACGAAGGACTGGTCGATCTTGAGGATGTCCAGTGGCAGGCGTTTGAGGTAGCTCAGTGAGGAGTAGCCGGTGCCGAAGTCGTCGATCGCCAGTTGCACGCCGAGTGTCTTCAATTGGTGCAGCACGGCCAGTGCTTCCTGGGTCTGGCTCATGATGAAGTTTTCGGTGATCTCCAGTTGCAGGCAGCCGGGTTCCAGGCCGTTGTCCGTGAGCAGTTGTTCGATGCGTTCCAGCAGGTTGGTCTGGCGCAGTTGCGCGCCTGCCAGGTTCACCGACAACGGGCCGAACGGCTGACAGGTTTTGCGCCATACGCCCATCTGGCGGCAGGCCTGCTCCAGCACCCAGTCGCCGATCTGCAGGATCATGCCGTTTTCTTCCGCCAGGGGAATGAAGTGTTCGGGCGGCACTTCGCCAAAGGTCGGGTGGTTCCAGCGGATCAGGGCTTCTGCGCCTGCCAGTGTGTGGGTCGTCAGGTTGATTTTGGGCTGGTAGGCCAGCGTCAGTTGATTGCGCTCCAGGGCTCGTCTCAGCTCCTGCTCGAGGGCGATGCGCTCACTGGCCTGCTCACTGAGGTCGCAGGTATAGCTTTCAACGCGGTTGCGGCCTTTTGCCTTGGAGCGGTACATCGCCGCGTCGGCATTTTTGACCAGTGTAGCTACGTCGGTGCCGTCGGTGGGGAACACGCAGCTGCCGATGCTGGGGCTGATGTAGAGCTCATGTTCGCCTGCCTCAAAGGGCGTGTTGAAGCAGGCCAGTAACTTATTGGCGATGGCCTGCGCGTCGCTGGCTTGCAGCAGGCCGGGCAGCAGAACGATGAACTCGTCGCCGCCCAGGCGTGCGACGGTGTCGATGTCGCGCAGGGTCTCCTTGAGGCGGTGTGCGATGCCTTTGAGCAGCAGGTCGCCGACGGGGTGGCCCAGGCTGTCATTGATGTGCTTGAAGCGATCCAGATCGAGGAACAGAACTGCGCCGAGACTGCCGGATTCTTCGCTGTGCAGCAGGGCGGCTTGAAGCCTGCTCTCGAACAGTATTCGGTTGGGCAGGCCGGTAAGCGGGTCATGGTGGGCCTGATAGTCGAGGCGCGCCTGGGCGTGTTTGAGGCTGGAGATGTCGGCGAAGACGGCGACGAAGTGGGTCAGGAGGTCGTCTTTGTTGCGCACGGCACTGATGGTCAGCCAGCTCGGGTAAAGCTCGCCGTTCTTGCGGCGGTTGCTGATTTCGCCCTGCCAGTGGCCCTCGGCTGCCAGTTGATGCCACATTGCGGCATAGAACGCGCTGTCATGTTGGCCAGAGGCAAGCAGGCGAGGGGTCTGGCCGATGGCTTCACTTTCGCTGTAGCCAGTGATTTCCGTGAACGCGCGGTTGACGGCGCTGATGCTCTGGTCGGTATTGGTGATGAGCACACCTTCGGCAGTGCTCTCGAAAACAGTCGCCGCCAGATGCAGTTTCTCCTGCATTTGCCTGCTTTCGGTGATATCGCGTGTGATCGTCAGCAGACAGTCTTCGCCGGCGATGATGAGGGGTTGAGAGGACAGTTCGCACAGTCGAATATCGCCATTGTTGTGACGAATGCGGACCCGCATGTCTTTGACGAAGCCATGCTTTTTCATGCGTTCGATGAGCCTTGAGCGCTCGCTCAGGTCAACCCAGATGCCCAGGTCAAATGTCGAGTGGTCAAGGCAGTACTTTTCGCTGTACCCGGTCTGACGGCAAAACCCTTCGTTGACCTCCAGCAGCATGCCGTCCTGTTGCCGGGTAATCGCCATCCCGTCAGGCGAGGCATGAAAGGCTTTGGCGAACTTCTCTTCGGAAAGCTGCAGTTGTTGGCGGGCCAGTTTGAGCTGGGTGATGTCACGCACTATCACCAGCACGGCAGGTATCGGGCTATGCTCGAACGGTTGGGCGGACATGAGCCCCGAAAAGGTTTCGCCGTTTTTGCGCCGAAAGGGTATCTCCAGATTATGGATATCGTCGGTCTGCAATTGCAGCAAGACTTTTGGGCCGATGCCTGGCACTGCCCACAGATTCAGTTCTGTCGGTGTCTTGCCAATCACTTCATCAAGGGGGAGGCCGGTTCGCTCTACGAACGCCTCGTTGGCGTCCATGATGTGCCCGTCAGCAAGGCTGACGATAAGCATGGCATCCGGACATTGAGCGAAGATCGAGGCGAATTTTCCCTCGGACAGGCACGACGCTTCCCGGTCACTGTTGTTGATTACTCCACGCATATGCGGCTTACGTCCGTGTCTGACTATCGCTGGTGATGGTGTGGCGTAACCTTGTAACTTCAATGATCCAAGGCTTGGTTCGAAGAGCGCTGGTGTCTGGTGTGATACATAGTTGTAGGTCAATTCTTCAGGAGCTGCAATTAGACTGATGTCTGACCTCTTCTTGATTGGGTCAATTGACAACTGAGCCTGCAAACTTTGAATTTTCTTTTGCCCCGCAAACGCAAAACCCCCGGCATGCCGGGGGTTTTGTTGACTCGCTTGTGTGATTACTCGTCGAGGAACGAGCGCAGGTGCTCGCTTCTTGTCGGGTGACGCAGCTTGCGCAGTGCCTTGGCTTCGATCTGACGAATCCGCTCGCGGGTTACGTCAAACTGCTTACCAACCTCTTCAAGCGTGTGATCGGTATTCATGTCGATGCCGAAACGCATGCGCAGAACCTTGGCTTCACGGGCAGTAAGGCCCGACAGCACTTCGCGTGTCGCTTCCTTCAGGCTTTCAACAGTGGCGACATCGATTGGCGACTGCATGGTCGAGTCTTCGATGAAGTCACCCAGGTGCGAATCTTCGTCGTCACCGATCGGGGTTTCCATGGAAATCGGCTCTTTTGCGATCTTCAATACCTTGCGGATTTTATCCTCAGGCATTTCCATGCGTTCGCCCAGCTCTTCCGGGGTCGGTTCGCGACCCATTTCCTGCAACATCTGCCGGGAAATGCGGTTGAGCTTGTTGATGGTCTCGATCATGTGCACCGGGATACGGATGGTGCGGGCCTGGTCGGCGATCGAGCGAGTGATCGCCTGACGGATCCACCAGGTGGCATAAGTCGAGAACTTGTAGCCGCGACGGTATTCGAACTTGTCCACCGCCTTCATCAAACCGATGTTGCCTTCCTGGATCAGATCAAGGAATTGCAGGCCACGGTTGGTGTACTTCTTGGCGATGGAGATCACCAGACGCAAGTTCGCTTCAACCATCTCTTTTTTCGCGCGGCGGGCCTTGGCCTCACCGATCGACATGCGACGGTTGATGTCTTTGATTTCTGCAATCGTCAGGCCGGTTTCGGTCTCAAGCGCGGTCAGTTTCTGCTGGCAACGGATGATAT
>Ga0308164_10002315_pt1 | contig 19317 bp, 16 predicted proteins | sample PhyTR2_FD_201031 | JGI IMG/M metagenome (GOLD analysis project Ga0308164, IMG submission 201031) | Phyllosphere microbial communities from UC Gill Tract Community Farm, Albany, California, United States - DLSLT.R2 | ecosystem: Host-associated > Plants > Phyllosphere > Unclassified | place: USA... | reverse complement strand
CCCCCGCTATAGCCCCGCACCTGCTGCAGCCGGAGACGTGGGTGAGTGGCTGAAACCAGCGGTTTGCTAAACCGCCGTACCGGGTTTACTGGTACCGAGGGTTCGAATCCCTCCGTCTCCGCCATTTCCCGTTCAGGGGTGTGCGCTCAAATTCAAAAAACAAAGCTAAAACAACGGCTTGTCGACGTGTTCATCCGCTGGCGTTCGCGGCAGTTCGATGCGTTTCGACAGCGTGAGTGGGGTTGGGAGTAGGGTCGCTACGGGGCCGACCCTACTGCTCAGAGAAGGCTGAAGGCGTGATCGGACCATGCCTGCATCAGGGTGCCGCGCTTTTCCAAGCCATCACTGCGCCGGTACGCGCGCTCGACGTCTGATCCGACGAGATGGGCGAGAGCAAGCTCGACCAGATCGCGAGGGAAGTCGGTCCGCTCTGCTGCCCAGGTCGAGAAGCTGCTGCGGAAGTCGTGAACCGTGTAATCCTCGAACCGCATCCGCTTCATCAGCTGAAGCATGGTCATGTTGGAGATGGGCTTGCCCGGGCGGAGGCCGGGAAAGAGCAGGCCCTGTTTGGGCTTGAGGCCGTTGACCAGTGCTACCGCCTGCGACGAAAGCGACACGCGGTGATCGCGGGCCATCTTCATACGGTCGGCGGGGATCGACCAGATACCTGCCGACAGATCGAACTCATCCCAGGTGGCAAGGCGCACTTCCGACGTGCGGCACGCCGTGAGGATCGTGAGCTCCAGAGCGCGGGCGGAAAGCTCCGAGCGTGCGCGTAACAGTTTCACGAAGGCGGGCAGGTCGTCATAGGGCATCGCCGGCTGGTGCCGCAGCGGCCCCGACGGCTGCGTGGGCAGCAGGTGCGACAGGTTGTCGACCCAGGCGGCAGGGTTGTCTCCCGCGCGAAGCCCGCGGACCCGGGCGGCACCCAGCACGCGCTCGATCCGGCCGCGAACCCGCTTCGCGGTCTCCGCCTTGATCATCCAGATCGGGCGCAGAGCCGCCCGAACGTCATCGATGCCGATGTCGGCCGCCGGCATGTTCCAGATCTTTGCCGCGTAGGTCCGCAGCGAGCTTTCCCATTGCGCGGCGCTCTTGGGATTGCGCCAGCCGCTCTTGCGATCCTCGATCAGTTCGAGGGCGATTTCGCCGAACGTCACGGGCGGCCGTTCAGGCATGCGCTCCGCAGCCCAAACCGACTTCGGGTCAAGTCCCTGCTGGCGCAGCTGGGCAGCCTCGTTGGCACGTTGGCGTGCATCGGCCAGCGTCACGACGGGGTATTTACCCAAGCCGAGTTCGCGACGCTGCCCGCGATGCGTGTAGAGCAAGGTCCACGACTTGGACCCTGTCGGGCTGACCTGAAGATACAGGTTGTTCCCGTCGGGGTGACGGCCAGACGTCATCGGACGGTTGATGGTGAGCTGGTTGAGGCGCTTGATCTGCTTAGACACGGCGACCTCAAGCCGCCGCGGCGCGGTTGAGGAACTGCTCAAGATCGGAGCGAAGGATAACGGTGCGGGCACCGATCTTCACGCGCTTGAGCATGCCAGCTTTCAACAGTCCGTAGACTGTCGTCCGGCCGAGACCGGAGGCTGCGGCGGCGTCGTTGATTGAATAGGCAACAGGTTCGACCATTTGTCGAAGCTCCAAGTTCGATTTCGGGAGCAGCCCATCTACGGCACGACGAGGTTCTGAGAACACTTCGCGCGACCTGTATCCAGGCTAAGGTTGTTGAAGGTGCCGGCCGCGACCGGCACTTTGCGCGCGGATCAGCTGATCGCCGCGAACGTCCGCCCGACACCAAGCGTCATTTCAACCTCTTCAACGAGGTCGGTGAGGTCTTCGATGATGAGGAGCTTCTCGGCACCGTCCCGGTCCGGCTTTTCCATATCGAGCTCCCACAGGATCTCGAGCTTCCGGCGTACGGCCGGAAACGACGGGGCGGGGAGGTCCATGAGTGCGTCCTGAGCCTCGGCCAGGGCGCGTTCCAGCGCCGCGGCTTCACCGGCGGGTGCGTCATTCAGGCGCTGCTTCAGGTTCAGATAGGTGATTTCGGCCTTGTGCCACGCACGGGCACGGCTAACTGCATTCGCAGCCATTGGTCGTCTCCTCAACAGACGGTTGGTGGTCAGAGCCGGTCGGGGGTTGCACCCCCCGGCTGGCTCGCCTTGATAACTAAGAGTCGCCGAATCTGCGTACAAGCGTCGGCAATAAATTTTGCCGGGTTTGCGATGCCAGTGATCCGGCAAGTTGCGAGGTCCGCTGAGAAGCTGCTTGCCATGCAGCGGTCGTAGCGATCGCAGACATCGTGGGACTGGATGTGGACCAGTCGTTGTGATTCGGGCGAGGTGCCTCGAGACACGTATCGAGGATTAGGTGTTCACTGGATCAGGGATTTCACTCGTCCCTATAGAAAGCAAAAAAACATTCCATAACCGGCTAAGGTATAGGTATATCCTGTATATATATTATTTTATTCATCTGGACCCAGATGAGTGAAAAAGAGATATATATAGATAACCAGGATTAAGACTCTTTTTTTGATTCCTATAGGGGCGAGTTGGTTGGGGGTCAGGCCCCGAGCAGAGAGAACCCCGCTGGCAATGGTCGCTTGGATAAGATTCCCCGTCGAGCCCAATGCCGAACCTGGGCGCCCGTCACTCCATATTCGCGACCGATCGCGCTGAATGACATGCCACTTTTCACGTCTTGGATTGCGCGCAATTGGCAGATAACCGGTACGTTCCCGGTACCTGGTCGAAGCCGGGCGAGTTTAACACAATCGTTGCGCGTGGCTGAGAGCCAGTTCTCAGCAACCTCGTCACGCCAATTTTCGTAGTCTCCAATGTTGCGGGCCACGGTAGCCGCACCAATCCGGAACACGTGAGATACGTAGCTTACGCTGAAACCAGGCATCGCGAGAAATATCCGCAACTCTCGCTCGACCTCAGGCGGCAAGCGCCCCCAGACGGGACGCTTTATCCATTGCAGTGTTCGTGACCTCTCGGGACAAGTGTCAAGCAGGCCGCAGTGGTAAAGCACGATGTTAAACTCCAGTCGTTATCGTTTCAATGCGAACGAACGATTGGTGTTATCCCGCTGTCCATCTATATCCAGGACAAGCTGTATACGTATCCTAGATACAGGCTATTAATTGATAACTTCATGTTTAGCCGCCAAGACAGTGGCTTGGCGACTGCGTTTCAAATGCCGCAAATTTTCGCTCAGGGCGGCCTTGCAGCCGAGAAAACCACATTTGGCTACTGACGTACCAAGAGCGGCCCAGATTGATTCTGTGGGGCTTTAAAATGGCACTCGCCCCGCGGCTGCTCGGTCTTGGTGACGAATGCCGGGATTTGTCACTGAGCATTTGCGTGTGCGGCCTCAACCTCCGTTTGCAGGCGGTGTTGCAATCGCTGCTGCCCGACACAGCATTGCTCAGTGAGCTCTTGGGTGTTGTCACATGCCAAATACCTTCATTCCGGCATCGATAATGCCCTCCACGCCATTGCGCACTTCGCCCCGGCGGGCGGAGTACGGGGCTTCCTCGACGATCAGCACTCCCTTGCCTGCCATGACGTGATCCTTGAGAAGCGGCTGTCGTCCAATGAGATAGGGCCACAAGGTCTCGGTTCGCGTGACCGAATAAGCGAGATCGGCGGAGAACCCGACGAGCTGTTCCTGCCCGAATACGCGGCCTTGATCGGCTGCCTCAACGCGCACCCCGCGGCCACCCTTGAGTACAAGTCGTGCGGGGCCGTGGAAGACGAGGTAGCGCAATTGGAGTGTCAGCCATGCGTTGAGTGACCCCAGACGCCAGTGGCGTGTGATCCGTAGCGGGGAGCGCACCGGCTGTGCGACTGCGGCAAGCGCACGCGGCTGAAGTACGCACGATGCCCCATCACCCAGGTTCAGGATCGTGACCTCGGCCAGTCCGTCGCGAACGGCAGACACAGTGGTGACTTCACCGTCGCCGCGGATGCGGGTCAGGAAAGTGAGGCCGGTGGCGATGCTTGTGAACGGCTTTCGCCAGTCGAGAAAGCATTGCGTTCTCTTGCTGCCAGCATAGCTGCTCGTTTGAAGAAAATCCTGTCGCACAAGCAGTTCCTCGCCTGGCGCCAGTCGAATTGCGACCGACGTAGCGGAGGGGGCCGCTGGGGAGATCGGGACTTCGGCACCACCGGGTACGAGCAGCCGAATCGACGGGCGGCGCGCTACGAGCGGTGCTAGCACGAAATAGCAGAAGAGCCGGATCAGGAGCGGTGTTGCGATGATGACGCCAAGCAAGATTGCGGCACGACGCAGTTTGCCCTTCAGGTCGACGCGATTCGCAAAGCCTCGGGTGCGTTCGATGAAGCTGCCGCCCCATTCGCGCGCACGCTCGTTCAAGAAGGTTTGATATTCGCTGCGTACCTGGGCGATTGCCCGGCCCACGCGGATATTCGCTTCTACGATCCGTTGTTGTGCACTGATCAATCGCTCGGCTTGACCTTTCGCCGCCCTATATCGTGCCGCCGAACGGTTGGCCGTAGTGGCCAATTGCCTGATCGGGTCAGAGTAACGATAGCGATCAATCATGTTGCCTGATCGCCGCGCGATCTCGGCACGTGCGGCCCGGTTGAGTGCGACCGCCTGCCGCATGATCGCTGTATGTCGCCGCAAGGCCTGAGCGAGACTTTCGCCGGGTCGTCGCGCGTCGATCGTGCCGCGAAGGTCGCGAAGCACGACGGCCTGTCTCTCCTCAATCTGCGCTTTGAAACACGCACGCCGATTTTCGATGACGGCTTGCGCTCCGCCCGTGAAGGCCGCCGCGAGATCGCTGTTGCAGCGTTTTGCTGCCTGCTGCCGGGCCGCTTCGGTTTCGGCGATCTGTCGGTCGAGCATGACTGCTGATAGGCGCTGGGCCTCGGTCGTCCGGGCGTTGGCGCGGTCGATCAACGTGCGTGAAGTATTCGCCAGCGAACCATCACCTTGGCGAAGCCGTTTAACGGCGCGGCCAAGGTCACTATGTGATCGCCAAGTCGGCAACAGCAATTGGTGGGCGACAAGTGCGAGCACCAGCAGGATGAAAATGATCGCCTTGCGGCGGACCCAGCCGAGCAAGCCCTTGATAGCAGTCATTCGCATCCCCCGTTAGCCGATCAGAAACGAATGAGGGTTCGCTGGCAACCCAGTGGACGAATGATCTCGGAGGCCAGATCGGCTTTTTGTAAAGCGGTCGGCAGTCTGCTGGCAGGTTTCGTAACGGGCATGCTAGTGGCACAGGCAGGGCATTCGGCGCTTGGGGCAGTGTCCGCCCGCGATCGGCAGATTTCGAACACCGTGCCGGTCCGGAGCAATGGTGTGGCCTCCGAAGGGTAGTACCCTATATTTTTCGACGTCACGGCCTCGGCAAATGACTAACCCTAGTCTAGGCTGCTAAAAATTTTGTCATTTCCCCGCTACTTGGTGCCGTGGGATTTCGCCGACGGTGCGACGCAATCGATCATCAGCTGCTCTAAAACGCGATAATTCGCTGAGCAGGCTTTTTTTGGCATGCCGGATGAAAACTGCGTCTCGGGTACGGGTGAACGCTCGAACATAGTGGACGGGATGTGAGACAGGCTCGTCCGGACGGCACACGACGGCACATGCCATCCAAGCGGCAATACAAGGATCGCAGATTTGGGTTGCGTTTGTGCATCTCAAGCGCAATCGCGATGGCCGAGTTCCCTGCGAGTAGTGGTTTGTGACGGTTTACTTTATTGCCGACATGCATTTCGGTGCCGAGCCGTTGGCTGGGCGGCGAGGATTCACCAACGCGGCCGAGATGGACGAAGCGATTGTCGCCGTTTGGCGATCGGTGGTGTCTGACGGCGACGACGTTTGGATCATTGGCGACGTTGGCGACCCGGATCGGTTGTCAGACCTTCCAGGACGAAAGCGTCTCGTGCTCGGCAATACGGACAAGCCGATTGCGCGATACCGCGAGCACGCTTCAATCCATGAAGTTTCGAAAGTCGCGAGATTGCAGGAGCAGGGCAAAGCACTAATTCTCGTTCACAAGCCGGAAGATGCCGTTACGACGCAAAACGAGTATGTCGTTCACGGTCATATTCATCAGAAGACGTTTGGTAATCCCCGATACCTTTGCGTCTCCGTCGATCAAACGGCCTGGGGGCCGATCGCTCTGCAAGAAGTGCTGCGTCGGCTAGTGGAGTAACCTGTAGTTTCATAAGGGGGTCAGACTGCCCTTCCTAGCTCATATGTTGTTCTGGCAATCGTTACGTCGAATGTTTGCTGCACAATCTCCTCTACAACCGGTAGCGAGACGAGGAACCACTTGTCGGCGGCGACAGGTCTTGGCCCGGTTGAGGTCTCGACCTGCGCTGCTGCCGATGTGGCGTGCCCGTTCCAAGAAATTTGCCATAAGCTGAACCATCGCGCGTCACTGCAGTGAACTTCGGAGCGGCAAGAGAAGCGGCATGTTAGGCTGCGGCTCTGCTTATATTTCAACTGTGCAGTATCCAGGCTGAACGGCAGTAGCCCAGCGTCAGCCGCGATCAGACGCGAGAAGGCCTGCAGCTCCCCGGCAAAGACCCAGCGGTACGTGGCTCCTGAAAAGCGACGAAGCGCATTCGTCAGGCCTGTTTTGTTCTTGTTTAACGGGATTCCTAGGGACAAGGTGGCACAAATATTCCCCGAGGTCTCCGTGTTTCCATCCGTGTCAGAATTTTCACGCCTTCGCACCAGTGCCGGTGTCAGCATCGACACCTTTGCGGAGAGCTCGGGCTTCTCCCGGCGTACCGTCTATCGTTGGGAGCGTGGTGAGGCGGCGCCCCGTAAGGCTGCTGTGCGGATGCTGGATACGCTGATCGCCGACCATCGGCAGGCGGCAGCGGGTGTGGGGAAATTCCGGTTCATCGACTTGTTCGCCGGTATTGGCGGTCTCCGCCGTGGGTTCGATGGCGAAGGCGAATGCGTTTTTACCAGCGAGTGGGATAAGTATTCCCAGAAAACGTATGTCGCGAATTACGAGTGTGATCACGAGGTCGCTGGCGATATCACAAAGGTGCCGGTCGAGGGTATCCCGTCCCACGACCTGTTGCTGGCCGGCTTTCCGTGTCAGCCCTTCTCAATTGCGGGTGTGTCGAAGAAAAACGCACTGAACCGGCCGCATGGGTTTCTCGACGAGACGCAGGGCACGCTGTTTTTCAATGTCGCGAAGATCATCCAGCACCACCGGCCGCGTGCGTTCTTGCTGGAGAATGTAAAAAATCTGGTCAACCACGACAAGGGCCGGACGTTTGAAGTCATCCATCGTACGTTGATCGAGCTGGGCTACCAGATACACTGGAAGGTTTTCAATTCAAAGTCTTTTGTGCCCCAGCAGCGCGAACGCATCTTCATCGTTGGTTTCCGTGATCCAAACGACTTCACCTTTGCCGATCTGGAGCTGCCCGATCCATTCGCCGGGCCGCGGCTTGGCACCATCCTGCATCCCGAGGACGGTACCGAGGAACTGGATGAGCCGTACACCCGCGGCAACATCGCGTCGGTGTCCGAAAAATATACGCTCACGGACAACCTGTGGCGCTACCTGCAGCGATATGCGGCGAAGCACAAGGCGGCCGGCAATGGGTTCGGCTTCGGGCTGGTCGGGCCGGGCGACGTCGCACGCACGCTGTCCGCACGCTACTACAAGGATGGGTCGGAGATCCTTGTCGAACAGAAGGGCAAGAACCCCCGCCGCCTTACCCCGCGCGAATGCGCGCGGCTTATGGGGTTTGATGAACCGGGCGGCCGCAGCTTCATCATTCCAGTGTCCGATACCCAAGCCTATCGGCAGTTCGGCAATGCCGTTGTGGTGCCTGTGGTGAAGGCGGTGGCTGCCCACATGATGCCGTGGCTGGTCGAGAGTACCGGCGCAGAGCCGGAGCAGCCGAAGCGGGTTATGGCTCTTGCCCGGTGATGTAGTCGATGCAGCTACCCGCAGCCGTATGATGGCTGGGATCAAGGGAAAGAATACGAAGCCGGAACTCGTGGTGCGTCGTGGCCTCCATGCCTTGGGCTTCCGGTTCGTGCTCCATGATCGACGCCTTCCCGGCAGGCCTGACGTGGTGCTGCCGCGCTGGCGTGCGGTGATTTTTGTGCACGGATGCTTCTGGCACGGACATGATTGCCCGCTGTTTCGCTGGCCGGGTACGCGCCAAGATTTCTGGCGGCAGAAAATTGGCCGTAATCAGGAACGGGACGCCGAGGTCGAAGCCGCGCTTGACCGTGAAGGCTGGCGCGTGCTGAAAATCTGGGAATGCTCGCTCAAGGGCACCGGGCGAATCGGAATTGATCGCGTGGTGCCCCTCGCGGCCGACTGGCTCCGTTCCGGCGAACGTGCTGGCGAGATCAGGGGAACGGTGCGTGCCAGTGGGTGATCTTCTCGAATGGCTGGACGAATATGGCGGGCCGGGCTTTACCTGGTACGTGAAGCGGCTGTCGGGCAACGATACGTTGGCGAACGGAAGCCATCAGGCCGGTCCCTATATTCCGCGGGAAATCCTGTTCAGGGTATTGCCCGCACTCAACCGGCCAGATGTGAAGAACCCGGATGTAAGGTTCGATCTTTATGTCGATTCCCATGCAGATCACCGGCAGGCCCGCGCTGTCTGGTACAACAACCATTATCACGACACGACGGCGAAGCGTGGCCGCGACGAGGCGCGGGTCACTAACTTCGGAGGCGGAGCATCCGCCGTTCTCGATCCGGAAAGCACCGGCGCACTGACAGTTTTCGCGTTCGCTGCCTTTGACCCGGCGGAGGTACCAGCATGCCACGTCTGGGTGTGTCGGCATGAAACTGAGGAAGACCTTGTCGAGGACCGCGTCGGGCCTGTTGAGCCCGGCAAATGGCTGTTGTGGCCACCGGCGCAGGGCAGCATGTTTCCGACCGATGCCCATCCCGCTGTCCGGACAAGCTGCTGGCTGGGAGACGACGAGATCCCGGAGTCATGGCGACTGAAGTTTCCAACCGGCGCCGATATCATCCGCAAGGCAGTCGAGCTGCGCGATGACAGCAGTTTGGATCCCGATCGGAGGTTGATACGGCGGAGGGAATGCGAGTTCCAGATATTCCGAAGCGTGGAGCAGGCGATCGAGTTGCCGCATATCATAGCGGGCTTCACAAACATTGATGCTTTCATTGCTCGCGCCCAGACCATGCTCCAGCGCCGCAAGGCAAGATCTGGTCATTCCCTAAAGCTGCATGCCCGGGAGATTTTCCTTGAGGAGCGACTGGTAGAGGGTACCCATTTCGCACACCAAGCGATCTCGGAATACGGAAAAACACCTGATTTTCTGTTTCCGTCAATCCAAGCTTATCGCGATCCTGCGTTTCCGCCCGAGCGACTGCGGATGCTGGCGGTCAAGACAACGTGTCGTGATCGATGGCGACAAATTCTTAACGACGCCGATCGTATTCCCGTGAAACACATGCTGACCTTGCAGGAAGGCGTGTCTGAAATGCAGTTTCGCGAAATGGTACGCGCCGGTGTCCGGCTCGTGGTACCTGCCGGCTTGACCGATAAGTTCCCAAGGTCGATCCAGCCTCATCTTCAAACCCTAGAAAGTTTCATCGGAGACGTGCGCTTGTTGTCGATTAATGCCTGACGTGCAGACAAGGATGGCCGACGCGACACCGCACGCCTCGGCACTGATTCAAAGCCTTCGCGATATCGGCTACTCATGCGAGACAGCCCTCGCCGATATCGTGGATAATGCGATTACGGCCAACGCTCGTCGTATCGAGCTCTTTACGGACATCTCCTCGAGTGATCCCGCCATCGGGATACTCGACAATGGCTCCGGCATGACGCTGGACGAGCTTGTCGAGGCGATGCGGCCGGGTTCGCGAAACCCCCTCGAGGAACGTGCGGTCGATGATCTTGGCCGGTTCGGCCTTGGGCTCAAAAGTGCCAGTTTTTCCCAATGCCGGCGCTTGACCGTACTGACACGCAAGTCGGGCGTAAGCGCAGGCGCCACTTGGGATCTTGACCTGGTCGCACGTACCAATCGGTGGGAGATCGTGCTCCACAGCGAGATCGAGGGTCAACCGTGGTCGGAGCGTCTTGAAGGCGATGGTACGCTGGTGATCTGGCGCGATCTTGATCGTCTCGGCGGAGGCATCAATGGCAACGACGCCAACCGGGCTGTTCACATCAACCGAACAATCGCACAGGCCGAACGGCATCTCAGACTGGTTTTTCACCGTTTCATGTCAGACGACAGACCGCCGCTCGAGTTATGGCTGAATGGTCGCCGCCTGGAACCGGTTGATCCGTTCGGGAGAAGTTTTGCCGGTCATCAGGCGGATCGCATAGACAGTTTGGAAATGACTTGCGGTACGGTCGAGTTTCAGTGCTTCACGCTACCCCACCACAAGTCTGTATCACGAGCAGAATGGGAGGATCTTGGAGGGCCTGAGGGGCATCTTCGATCGCAAGGCTTTTACGTCTATCGCGGACGGAGGTTGATCATAACCGGCAGTTGGCTCGGTCTTGCACGCCAGACCGAGCTAACGAAGCTCTGCCGTATCCGGGTTGATATTCCGAATACGATGGATGCCGAGTGGAAGATTGACGTGAAGAAGGCCTCGGCTCAGCTCCCTCCCATGGTCAGGGAGAGAATGAGAAATCTTGTCGAGCGATTGTCACTGACGTCAAAGCGAACCTACCAGCGGCGTGGGCAGAAGCTCGTCGATCACGAGTACATGCCGCTCTGGCATCGCATTCAGCGCGATGGGGCAATCGTCTATCGACCGGATGCAAGCCATCCCGTTCTGGCTGACTTCTCAGCCCGGCTTTCGGCTGACATGCAGAACGAGTTCGCAAATATTGTGGGCGTGCTCGGATCTACAGTGCCAATTGCATCACTTCACGCCGATTTTGCCGGGTCGGCCGAAGAGGTGCAGGTGGATGAGGCTGATGAGGGGGGCCTCCGCCAGCTCGCGCGCGCCATGGTGCGCATGATGCTGGAACAGGGCCGAAGCACTGAAGAAATACTCGACGCGCTTCATCCCGTAGAAATATTTAGAACAAACTGGAGCACCGCAAGCGCCGTGATCCGTCAGATTGCCGAGGAAGGGTATACGCATGAGTGAGACGATCGAGCTCCTCGAAGAAACGGTTTCGCCAATGGTACTTCGAGAGAAGGATCGAACGGCTGCAAGCATTCGTGCAATGATCGATTAAATGCGCGCGCTTCCAATGTTCGGGGACGTTTCCGACGAGCAGGCAGAGCGCCTCGCACGGCTGCTGGAGGAGCGTAACGGGATCCATATGGGTGTGGGCGCGATCGTCGACACGCCTGACTTCAAGCCGTGGCTTCGCGAGGCGCGCGCGCACATCGATCCGCATTACTGGAGCCGCTACAAGAAGTTGCTTCAGTCAAAACGGCTTCCGGCTGACGTGATCACGTCTACCGACACGGTGACTGACAGCATCCTAGACCGGATGGGCAATCCCGAAGAGACGGGCCCTTGGGATCGTAAGGGTATGGTTGTTGGTCATGTCCAAAGCGGCAAGACGCAGAATTATACCGGGCTGATCTGCAAGGCTGCGGATGCGGGGTATCGGCTCATCGTAGTGATTGCCGGCATCCACAACAATCTGCGCAATCAGACCCAGATGCGCATTGATGAGGGGTTCGTCGGGCGCGATACCGGTCGTCTCGAGAAAAAGGAGACCAAGGACCGTCCGCGCGCCATAGGCGTCGGCCGGTTCGATGACCGCAAGCCGCCGGTCAGCCTCACCACTACGCTGAAGGACTTTAACCGGGCAACTGCGACCACCAATACAAGTCAGATCGCGTCCTATGCGGTACCCGTTGTGCTCGTGATCAAGAAGAACCCTGCGACCCTGGCAAATCTTGTCGACTGGCTGAAGGAACACAGCACGACCCATGGCAGCGACATGGTCGACCAGCCCATGCTCCTGATCGACGACGAAGCAGACAATGCTTCGATTGACATCAAGTACGGCAAGGGTGAGGCGTCGAGAATCAACGGGCAGATCCGTGAGCTCCTCGCACTGTTCCGGCGCAGCTGCTATGTTGGCTATACTGCTACCCCGTTCGCCAACATCTTTATCGATCCTGATACCGATGACGAGGTGAAGGGCCAGGACCTGTTCCCAAGGCATTTCATTTTCGGGCTCGATGCGCCGACCAACTACTTTGGGGCACGTAAAGTATTTATTGATGGAATCCCCGACGATGAGGATAAGCGACCCGACCATATTCGCTACATCAGCGACAACGGCGATGTGCTGCCGGTAAAGCACAAGATCGATCATGCCCTGATCGCACTTCCCCCCAGCATGCTTGATGCCCTGCGTTCGTTCCTTGTCGCGCGGGTCATTCGCAACCTGAGGGGACAATCCGGTGAGCACGCCTCGATGCTTGTAAACGCATCGCGCTTCACCGGCATTCAGATGCTGATCCGCAACCGGCTGCATCAACACTTGAAGGACATCGAGGACGCGGTCCGTGTCGACGGCGGACTGATGGACGCAGCCGCGCGCAACGACGAAGTAGGAGCGATCCATCGCTGCTGGGAAGCGGAATACACGGACGCGGGTGTGACTTGGGACGAGGTGCGCGAAGGCCTGCTTCCAGTTGTTGCGTCAGCACAGGTGGTCGCTGTCAACGCTGCGTCGCAGGCCGGACTGGACTATGAGGGCGGCGGTACCGGGCAGACCGTGATCGCCGTCGGCGGCTTCTCTCTTTCCCGAGGGCTGACGCTGGAAGGGCTGACTGTGTCCTACTTCCTTCGCAGTTCGGTGATGTACGATACGCTGATGCAGATGGGCCGCTGGTTTGGCTACCGGCCGAATTACGAGGATCTTTGCCGGATCTGGATGCCGCAGGAAGCGGCGTCTTGGTACGCACATATTGGCGAAGCTACCGAGGAGCTTCAGCTCGAGCTGAAGCGCATGCAGCAGTCTAACGCGACGCCCGAACAATTCGGTCTGGCCGTCCGGAGCCATCCAAGTGCCCTGATGGTCACCGCTCGCAACAAGATCGGTGCAGGGCAGAGACAGGTTATGGTCGGGCTGTCGAACAGTTTTATCGAAACTGTAAAGCTGTCGGCATCGTCGCGGACACTGGAACTAAATCGCGCCGCACGGAACCAGCTGCTGCAGGATCTTGACGCGGGGGGGTATGGGCCGAACACCGCTGAGAAGGTAGCCGGCGGGTATCTCTTGCGTGGGGTGCCTTGGCAGCATGTCGATGCGTTCTTGCGGTCATTTGAAAACGATCGCGAGTCAGTGCTGACCGACCCACGCCCGGTCCGGAACTACATTGCAGAGCGGGCACATGACGAACTCGGCACATGGGACATTCTCATCGCCAGTCTGCGCCCGGGTGGCGAGGGCCAACCGGAGGACATCGGGGGATGGTCAATCATTCCGCCACAGCGCCGTGTCGGTGAGGATGGGCTTCGACGCGGTGTTTTTGCCATCAGCGGTGAGAAAGCCCGTCTCTCTTCCCGTGGCGTGGAAAAGACCGGGCTTGCGCCTGATGTCGCGAAACTCGCCGAAGCAGCCTACGAGCGGGAAGAGCTCAAGAAAAAGGATGATGGGAAAGGGCAGGAGCGTCCGAACTACCCCGATCGCATCTATCGCGCGAAGCGCATCCGGCCTTTGCTGGTGCTGTACAATATCGGACTGAAGACCGTGGACCTTCCAGACGATCTGAAGGCTACCGTGCCGAGCAAACCGGTCGTTGGCTGGGCTGTGAGCTTTCCGATTTCCGCCCGTCCCGACAAGAAGGTCGAATACATCCTCAACCCCGTGGCCCTTCGTGAGCTTTTCGGAGACGACGATGCGGACGAGGACAGCCTCGATGACTGAGGCACGGGACCCTTGGGCCTCGCTTTCGCCTGGCGCCGTCGACGCGCGCCGCGTTGATCCGGACGGCAGACATGACTTTTTCTGGATCATTTCCGGCGATGCCGAACCCGGCCTGCTTATGCGAATTGCCCCCGACGTTGTTGAGCCGAAACCACTGCCGAAGCTTCGAAACCTCGATCTGAGGTTTCAGGATGTGGCGGGCGGGCGGGCGCTGGTGCTGATTCTGAAAGATGCCGACCAGCGCGAACTGTTCTGCAGCCTCTGCCTCGACATCGTGCGGGCCAGCGATCCTGCCGTGGATAACGCGGATGCCCTGAACCGGGCGGTGCGCCGCGCTATGCGCTGGCACCATCTTCTTCGGGGCGGCCGGAACGTCCTTTTGAGCATTGAGGAGCAGCGTGGTCTGCTGGGCGAATTGCAGTTCCTTCGCCGTTTGGTGGGTCTCATCGGTACATATCCGGCTGTGGATGCCTGGAAGGGGCCGTCCGGAAGTTCAAAAGACTTTGAGCTCGATCAGTGCCTCGTTGAGGTCAAGGCCCGCCGCGGAGCAGCAAAGCCTTTCGTTCAGATTTCCTCGGAGGACCAATTGTCCGATGTCGCCGGGTGCAGCCTGCATCTCGTTGTGTCGGCGGTCGACGCGGCGATCAAGCCGGACGGCAAGACATTGACCGATCATGTTCTTGACCTGGAGAAACTATATTCGGGTGCAAACCCCGAAGCGTACAGGCTCTGGGAACAGGCGCTGATCGATTCCGGCTTCGATTTCGACGACGACTATTCGGACCGGCGATGGACGCTTGGCAAAACCACTGAGTTCACGGTCAGTGGTGAGTTTCCACGCATCACCGCTCCGTTGAAGGCAGGCGTGTCGGGAGTTCGGTACAGCATTGCGCTGGATGCCTGCGCACCGTTCCAGATCGAGCCGGGAGTGCTCGACGGGCGGGTTACTGAAGGGTTGGGGAATGGATGAGCTGAATAGTTTTCACCGGGAGTTTCTTGCCGAGGTCCAAGGCGAGGCTGATGCACAGGGAATGATCACGACCGAGGCTTTCCTAGAAAAAATGGGGGAGATCCTCGATGAGTCCGGTGAGCTCTCATCCTTTGCCCAATGCTATCACGAAGGTGTTTTCAAGCGAAAGCCGCTTCAGGTTGATGCCTATGGCTGGGATACGGACGAGGAGGAGGGGGCACTCAGCCTAGTGATCTCGGATTTCCATCGCGATGCTGAAGCGGGCTCCATCGGGAAAACGGACGCGAACCGGCTACTGTCCCGACTGGTGCAATTCGTCATGGCCTCTCTCGACCGTGAATATCGCGACGGCTTGGAGGAAAGCAGCCAAGCTTATGCGCTCGCGGAACTCATTCGCCGCTGTTGGAAAAAGATTACCAAAATCAAACTGATCCTCGTTACCAACCGGATTAACAAATCAAAGACAGACGCAAAACCTGTCGGCAAAATCGGCGAGATCCCTGTCACCTCCAACGTCTGGGACCTTGGCAGAATCCAACGTTTCATCGAAGCGGGGCAGACGCGGGAGGATCTTGTCATCGACTTTGCAGAGGACTTCGGCGAAGCAATTCCGATCCTTCGCGCTTCTTTGGACGGCGCGCCTCTGGAGAGCTACATCGCTGTGATCCCCGGCGCGCAGCTGGCGGAAATCTACGACCGATGGGGTGCACGCCTGCTCGAGGCGAACGTCCGCAGCTTCCTGCAGGCCCGAGGTAAGGTGAACGGAGGCATCCGGGATACAATCAGGAAAGATCCTGCGATGTTCTTCTCGTACAACAATGGTCTTACCACGACCGCGGAAAACGTGGAGGTTGCGAGTATAGGGCAAGGCTTGTTTCTGAAATCCGCGTCCAACTTCCAGATCGTAAACGGCGGTCAAACTACCGCCTCGATCCATGCTGCCCGCAAGATTTCGGCGGATCAGCTTAAAGACGTCTATGTACAGATGAAGCTAACGGTAGTGCCCTCTGAGCACGCTGAAACGGTTGTTCCAAATATATCGCAGTTTGCGAATAGTCAGAACAAGGTGAATGCTGCCGATTTTTTCGCGAACCATCCGTTCCATATTCGCATGGAGGAGTATTCACGGCGCATACTAGCGCCAGTCGGCGATACCGGTTATCGTGAGCACAAATGGTTTTACGAGCGCGCGCGAGGGCAATTTGCAGACGAACGCGGCCGTCGGTCTCCGTCAGAGCGGAAGAGCTTTGATGCCATGTTTCCCAAGACCCAGTTCTTCACCAAGACGGATCTTGCCAAATTTGAAAACTCATACCGCTGTAAACCGCATATCGTAAGCTTTGGCGCACAGAAAAACTTCGCCGATCTCGCGAAAACAATTGGTGATGAGTGGGGCAAGAATGACGGGGCGCCGTTCGACGAGGTGTGGTTCCAGAGGTTGGTCGCCAAGGCGATCATTTTCCGGCACTTGGAGAAGGTCATTCCTGGTCAACCGTGGTACACCGGGGGATATCGCGCAAACATCGTCACCTATGCGATCGCGAAGGTCGTGCATGACGCAGACAGTCGTGAACGCTCGGTCGATCTCGATCAGGTCTGGCGGCTCCAGCGTGTTCAAGCCGATCTCGAGCGCGCCCTTCTTGCTGCCGCTGAAGCTGCCAACGAGGTAATTACAAACCCTCCTGCGGGCGTTAGGAACATGAGCGAATGGGCAAAGAAGCAGGCCTGCTGGGCCGGGCTTGCAAAGCGCACCGTTGCTTACGATGAGGGCTTTAACTCCGTCGTGATAGCACGCGAGGCTTTGCGCACCGTGGACCGTGAGACACGTGTCGCAAAACGAGAGGTGAACGGCATCGAGGCGCAGCGGGAAGTCGTGAACCAAGGCGGTGAATACTGGGCGCAGCTCCTCGCCTTCGGCAAGTCGATCGGCAAGCTGGCGCCAAAAGACGCTGGTATTCTCCAAGCATGCACTTTGCTCCCGAGCCGCATTCCGACCGAGAAGCAGTGCGTTGCTGCCGTCGCAATCGCTGACAAACTTGAGCAGTACTATGAGGTCACTTAAATGTGCCGGAGGCTGTACACCTACGCAGAGCTGGCGCACGTCTATCCGATAAGGTCATCGGTGGGGACTGCAGCGGTGGATCGACCTTGAATGGCTGAATGCAACGCCCCCCTAACAGCATGCCGGGTAGCGAAAATCCCAACCACAGAAGCCGTCTCTCCGAGCTGTCACGCTTCATCCCGCGTTCGGAAATGGGGCGCCGAAACAAAGGTCAGATTTCGGTCCCATCAGCCGGTGTTATTCACGACCGCCGGCTGCGCGTGCCCCCTCCTGATCGCCAGGGCGGGCAGGCTCACGGCGCGTTACCCGCTCACGCAGGCTTCGATTGCCCTACGTGCGGTATCGAGCGTGGTTACGCGGACGCGAGCTAATGGTGAATCACGGAAGGATTCGAGCGTATTGAGATTGCTATTGCGGCCGGTCCGGCTGGCGGACACCCATTCCAACTCCGCCTGATCGATCCGCCCGTCTGCTGTCGCGCGTGTCAGGTACAGGAGAGGCGTTCCCTTGCGCTTTTCAACGGCGAGTTCGGCACCGGAGTTCGCGAGATAGCGTAGCATTTTCGCGCTATGTCCCTTTGGATGCTCACGGATAAAGTGATAGCCTGTTATCAGGGCATGTAGTTCGGCAGTCTGGCGTGCGAGGTCGGAAATCTTATCCATTGAGCTTCTCCTTCGGCTAATTCAGTAAGTCGTAGTCAGCAGGTGCCGAAGCAGTGCGGTGGCCGTCGCTTCCGGAAGCGGCGTGCCGTCATCGAACCAGTCGCGAGCCTGCTTGGGTGTTATGCCCAGAGATTGCGTAAGGGCCGGCAGGGCACCGAGGTTTACGATGCCGGCTATCAACAGGCCACGGGTCGTCTTGGCCGGGTCGGACTCGGCGACGCGCTTTGAGATCCACTCTGGATCGATCTTCGAGATCGTGAAGCTTTTGCGGTTTTGTAGCCAGTCCACGGTATCGAGCGCGTGAAGCGAAACAAACGCGGGCGCGGCACCGCCGCGGTCTTGCAAACTCCGTGTCGCACTAGTTCGGATAAGCTTTCCTGGGCCGCAGTGATTTCGAAGCGTGCGCGTATCAAGGCCGGAGAGCAACGCCAGATCGGTCACGCTCAGCGCAGACATGGTCTCGCCGTTGAAGGCGCCTTCAATAGTCTCCACCAAGTTCAGCCATGCGTAAGCGAGGGTGAATAATTGGTGGACCTCCTCATTTTTCGATTGCGTGCGGTCAATGCCGCCCAATGCGACGTTAGGAAGGGTCGATATGAAATGCTCAACAAAATCGAGCGCATCCTGTCGAGCGTATGTAACGTCAGGCAAGTGAGTTTGATCGAGAGAAAGCTTTCGATCAGCGAGCATCGCGTGCAAGGCGCGAATGCGCTCGGCGATGGCGAACCGATTGAGATCAATCGATGCTATCTCACTATCCGATAGGTTCTCGTCGGCTAGTCCAGTGACTGCAATTCCTAGGAAGTCGTTCCGCAACGCCGCTCCATGCGGTTCGGCCATCGTGAAATAGAGATCATCCGCCTTGAGAAGGAGGCACACTCTCAAGTTGTCTTCCATTCCCTTGATGTCGGGCAAATCCATGGCCTGTCTCCTCAGTGATATGTTCTTATCACTGATAGGCGTCACAGGGTCAATGAAAATGATACAAACATGTCATTTTAAGGATTGCCGCTGTCGATGTCGGAAGCTTGGAGAGGGCGAATGTTGATCGCTGCTGGGCTTGCGAGAATCCGGCAAAGGCCGGAGATTTTATGCGTCGGGGGTGACCAGCGAGCCGAACGTAGTTCGTATGAAATAGCCGTGCGCCTAATCGAGAGCAGGAGGCTGATGGCAGGCTCGAGAAGCGGGCCTTGGCCTAGATCCATAGCCTCCAAGTAATAGGCGACCAGGTAACGATCGGGGGGGGGGCGCTGGCTGCCAAGGGTGCATCGACTGCAAACAGCGACCATCACAACGACGCGCTCTCATTTGCGGGGGGCAAGGGACGCCTCCCCTATCAAGGTATGGAGCGGGCGAAGACTCAAATTTCGAGTGGTGGGATCTTTACGCCAACAATGGTGAGTGATCCTTTTAGAATCGGTAGGGTCGGCAGTAGGGGAAATCGCTCCACAGAGAGGTGGAAACGTGCAAACTCAGTAGGTTGCCAGTCAAGTTAGTCTCCCTCCGTCTCCGCCAATTTGCACTGAAATCTTCAGCCTTTTGAAGCCCCTCCGTGGCGTCTGCTTCGCGTGCCGGGATCGCCGGGTGGCGCAGTTCGGCTTGCGCGGCCGGGGGCGCGTGCATTGTCGGCAGTCGCCGCTTGGGGAAGGCACTTAATCGTCGGTCGCCCGTTGCCTTCATCTACGCCGGGAGATGGATTTTGACGAAAGACCGTATCGTGGCTGTTGGTCTCCTGACCCA
>Ga0308164_10002311_pt1 | contig 19348 bp, 8 predicted proteins | sample PhyTR2_FD_201031 | JGI IMG/M metagenome (GOLD analysis project Ga0308164, IMG submission 201031) | Phyllosphere microbial communities from UC Gill Tract Community Farm, Albany, California, United States - DLSLT.R2 | ecosystem: Host-associated > Plants > Phyllosphere > Unclassified | place: USA... | reverse complement strand
GGAAACCTTGAAAGTGCCTTACACAGGTATGGCCGTTACAATCGACTTGGGTGAATGGAACGACATCCATCCCGACAATAAAAAAGATGTTGGAGAACGGCTGGCACTGATTGCGCAAAAATGGAACTATGGTGTTAAAAACCTGGTCTTTTCCGGACCAATCTACGCTTCTTCACAGGTTAAAGGAAATCAGATCATCATAAGTTTCGATCATACCGGATCAGGACTTAAATCAATAGATGGCGCAGCACTTTCACAATTTGAAATTGCTGGGGCAGATAAAAAATTTGTTTGGGCAGAAGCAGAAATTAAAGGCAATCAGGTAATTGTTCATTCAACTCAGGTTACGCAACCTTTATATGTGCGATACGCCTGGGCAGATAATCCGGTCAATCCCAATTTATACAATAAGGAAAATCTTCCGGCTTCCCCGTTTCGTACAGACCGTTAAACTATATGATCCGGGGTCTCCAGATAAAAGGAGCTGAATTCATCAGTTTGATATGATTTGTATCTAAACCGTTACGCCAGTGGTAAATTGTAAACAAATTTTCTATAATAATCATCAAAACTTCCCGCCTCGAACAGCGGTAAATCCTAGTTTTATACCTTGGCTTTTCTACATACCTGATCATTGATTAATTGGTCAGTCTCCAGAAACGTCTATTCAATTTTCATATTATGAATTGCAGTATACTTCTAACCAAAGTTTTATTATTTAATGTGCTAAAAACAATCTGCTTCACCGCTGCCTTCGTTTTCATAACCTCATCGCTGTCATTTGCACAAGATGCGAATTACCACATCTATCTATGCCTCGGGCAATCCAATATGGAAGGTAATGCTCGTTTCGAAGCAGAAGATACCGTTCGTGTTGATCCACGTTTTCAGCTGCTGCAAGCGGTAAACTGCCCGGATTTAAAAAGAGAAATGAACAAATGGTATACCGCTGTTCCGCCATTAACCAGATGCAACACCGGATTAACACCGGTAGATTATTTCGGCCGCACCATGGTAGCCAACCTTCCGGAAAAGATTAAGGTAGGCGTTGTGGTAGTGGCTGTAGGTGGCTGTAAAATAGAATTGTTTGACAAAGAGAATCAGGAATCATATATCTCTACAGCGCCAGAATGGATGAAAGGAATGCTTAAACAATACGATAATAGCCCTTATGGGCGGCTCATTGAATTGGCAAAGGAAGCACAGAAAAAAGGTGTTATTAAAGGAATTCTGCTTCATCAGGGTGAATCCAATACCGGTGACAGTTTATGGGTAAAGAAGGTTGAAAAAGTTTATGATAACCTGCTCAGCGACCTTCATTTAAAAGCCAATGATGTGCCGCTACTAGCAGGTGAGTTGGTAAATGTAGCACAAAATGGCGTTTGTGCAAGCATGAACACCATTATTGCTAAACTGCCACAAACCATTCCAAATTCCTATGTTATTTCTTCTGAAGGATGTACCGCTGCCCCCGATAAATTACATTTCAACGCAGCCGGATACCGTGAACTTGGTAAACGTTATGCGACGCAAATGCTTACGATCTTAAAACGTACCAATAAAAAATGAAGAGCTTATTTGTGTTTCTTTTGCTGATTTCATCATTTCAGGGTTTTACTCAACGTTATCAAAACCATGTTTTGGAAAAAGATCGCGTAATCATCAAGCTCGATGAAGGCAAGCTTACCATTATTCCCTTATCTGCAAAAGCCGTAAGGGTACTGTTTAGTAAGGCGCTTTTGTCAGAAAAACAAGAATTTGTTTTCTTGAAGAACAATACTAAAACGCCGTTTAAAATTAATGAGACCCCAAAAAGCCTGACAATAGCAACTGTTGGGATGAATGTCGTCTTCGATAAAGCTTCGGGTTACTTACAATATAGTGATCTTTCCAATCGTGTGTTTTTAAGAGAAGTAGCGGGCGGCAAGCGTTTAAGTGAAAGCACTGTATCAGGAGAAAAGTGTTACATCGCTACGCAGCATTTTGATTCCCCAACCAATGAGTCATTATTCGGATTGGGACAATTTCAGGATGGGCAGTATAATTTAAAAAACATTCCACGCCAGCTCATTCAGGTGAACACCCAGATTGCGATACCGTTCTTATATTCAAGTAGAGGTTATGGAATCCTCTGGCATCAATATGGTCTCACGGATTTTAATCCTGCCGACGAAGAGATTCAACTGGCCAGACAATTATCGGGAACAACAGCGCAAAATGAAGTTGAAGTAACAACTACTTCTGGAACGCAAAAAGTATCTCAACAGGAAGCCATTTATACTGGAACGATGCAAGTTCCCGTTTATGGAAAGTACGCCTTTATGCTCAATTTAGGTGCCATGGAAAGCCGGCATTTGCTTTTGATAGATGGAAAGCCGTACATAGACCAGGCCAATCTATGGCTCCCTCCGGCTGCAGGAACCTTAATTGATTTGGATAGCGGCATCCATCAAATAAAAGTAGTCTGCAAAAACAAAAACACACCGAAACTCACGTTTAAACCCGCTGCAAACGAAACCGTTTTCCGTTCTCCCAATGCTAAATCGCTCGATTATGTGGTGTTCGCTGGAAAAAGCGCAGATGAGGTGATTGCCGGCTATCGAAAATTAACAGGCAATGTGCCAATGTTACCCATGTGGGCATTCGGCTTTTGGCAATGCAGAGAACGCTATACTTCAGGAGCACACCTGGTGAATACAGTAGCTGAATTCCGAAAAAGAAATCTTCCTGTGGATGTCATCGTTCAAGACTGGCAATACTGGGGCAAATATGGATGGGGAGTGCCTAAATTTGATGAAAGTAATTACCCTAATCCGAAAGGATTTATTAAAAATCTTCACGATCTCCATGCCCGTTTTTCTATTTCTGTTTGGGAAAATATCGATCAAAAATCTGAAATAGCGAAACCTTATCTTGCTAAAAATCTCTACATACCCAATAGTCCGTGGATTGATATTTTTAATCCTGAAACGCAAAAACTTCATTGGAACGTACTGGATTCAAATCTTTTCAATAAAGGGGTAGATTCCTGGTGGATGGATGCTACCGAACCCGAAAATGATGCCCTTGTTGGTAAGAAAACTTACTTTGGCCCCGGAGACTTTTATCGCCTTGTTTATCCTTTCTTCGTTAGTCAGGCGGTTTATCAGGGGCAACGAAACAGCAACCCTGGCAAAAGGGTGGTTACGCTCACCCGTTCTGCCTTTCCTGGGCAACAGCGATTTGGTACCATCAATTGGTCTGGAGATATTGGCTGGAATTGGGATACCTACAAAAGGCAAATCGTTGCCGGATTGAACTATTCCTTAACAGGGATGCCATATTGGACCACAGATATCGGTGGGTTTTTTAGGCCAGGCAAGAGCCAGTATGCTGATGTTAAATACCATGAAATACTAACGCGTTGGTTTGAATGGGGTGCATTTAACCCGATTTTTAGACTACATGGTTATCAATCGGAAACAGAACCCTGGAAATATGGCCCTTTTGTGGAAGAAAATATGCGAAAAATACTTGATTTACGCTATCGCCTGATGCCGTACATTTATGCTGAAGCCTGGAAGGTTAGTCATGAAGGCGCTACGATGATGCGTCCGCTGGTGATGGATTTTGATAAGGATACCACAGCAATCTCCACCAGGGAAGAATACATGTTCGGCAAATCATTTCTCGTTGCTCCGGTTACTGAGCCTGGCGTAAATACCTGGAAAGTTTATCTTCCTAAAGCCTCAGGATGGTATAATTTCTGGACAGCGGAGTTTCATCATGGCGGAAAATACCTCGCTACTTCATCCCCTTTGGGTAAAATTCCGCTTTTTGTTAAAGCCGGATCTATTATCCCTATGGGCGAAGCCGTGCAATATACCCAGGAAAAAGATAATGATTTACTTGAAATAAGGGTGTATGAAGGACAAGATGCTCGTTTTGAATTATATGAAGACGAAGGCGATAATTATGAATATGAAAAGGGAAAATATAGTATAATCCCCTTCTTCTGGAATGAGCGACGAAGATCCCTGGAAATTGGGGGCCAGATAGGCAATTACCCTGGCAGTTTAACCAAAAGAACATTCAAAGTTGTTTTCATCGGTAAAAATGCTCAGGCTAAACCATATGGAACCGTCAAAACAATCTCTTATCGAGGCCAAAAGTTGATCATCAAATAATTAACGTAAATACTAAACAAATCAATTACTTATATGAAATTCAGCCATCTAATTAAACTCTTTATCCTGGCTTCCTGTTACGCGAATGGTTTACAAGCCCAGAATCCCATCATCAGCAATATTTTTACAGCAGATCCTGCGCCACTGGTGTATAAAAATACGGTTTACCTTTATGCAGGGCACGATACCGCTTCGGTAAAAGATACCAACTATAAAATGCCTAACTGGCATGTGTTTTCTTCGCAGAATATGGTCGATTGGAAAGATCATGGAACTCTGCTTTCGCCCAAAACATTTTCATGGGCCGGAGGTGATGCTTACGCCGCCCAATGTATTTATAGAGATGGCAAGTTCTACTGGTACGTTTCTACCGGGCATCAAAAAAATGCGGAAAGTGGTGGAGGAATGGCCATTGGTGTGGCAGTTTCAGATAGTCCAACCGGCCCATTTAAAGATGCCATTGGAAAAGCGCTCATTACTAATGAGATGACAAAAGATAAAAAGCACGGTTGGGATGATATAGATCCGACGGTATTTATTGATGATGATGGTCAGGCTTATCTTTTTTGGGGCAATGGAAGTTGCAAAAGCGCTAAACTTAAAAAAAATATGACCGAACTTGATGGCCCCATAACCCTATTGGATATCAAGAATTACATTGAGGGCCCTTGGGTGTATAAACGCAAAGGCAACTATTACCTGGTGTATGCCGGAGCAGGTACCAAGCCTGAAATGATTGAGTATTGCATGTCTAAAAGTCCGCAGGGACCTTGGGAATACAAAGGTATTATCCAGGAAAATGTGCCAAATAGTTTTACCACACATCCTGGAATTATTGATTTTAAGGGTAAATCCTATTTCTTTTACCACAATGGCGCTTTACCAACTGGTGGCAGTTACCGCAGATCGATATGTATCGATTACATGCACTATAATCCTGATGGTACCATTCAGAAGATTGTTCAAACTAAACAAGGCGTTGCTGCGGTAGGCAAGCGCTAAACTTTACCAATAAGTTCTGAGCTGATTACATCCGTCATCATTCTCTAAATTATAAACTAACCAGATATGATTAAATTAATTCGACCTTCACATTTTTTGATTCCATTGATTACCGGGTTATCAATGGTGTTTAATTTTACTATACATGCGCAAAATATCGTTACGCCCGGTCCGGCAGAATTCGATGTTTTGAAACCAGGTATCCCGCATGGGAAGATAGATACCATTACCTATCCATCTAAAACGGTCGGGAACGATCGCAAGGCATTGGTTTACACTCCGCCAGGATATTCCAAAAGCAAAAAAATACCGGTTTTGTATTTGCTACATGGCATTGGCGGTGATGAAAAGGAATGGTTAAACGGCGGGAAACCGCAGCATATTCTCGATAATCTTTATGCAGAAGGTAAAATAACCCCAATGTTAGTGGTCATGCCCAATGGCAGGGCCATGAAAGATGACCGGGCAAACGGAAACATCATGGCAAAAGATAAGGTGGAAGCGTTTGCCAATTTTGAGAAAGATTTATTGAACGACCTGATACCATTCATTGAAAAAAAATTCAGTGTTTACAAAGATCGCGAGCACCGGGCTATTGCTGGCTTATCTATGGGTGGAGGCCAATCGTTAAATTTTGGTCTGGGAAACCTGGACAAGTTCGCCTGGGTCGGCGGTTTTTCTTCTGCTCCGAACACCAAATCACCTGCGGAATTGGTTCCAGATCCGAAGAAAGCTAAGGGCATGCTCAAACTGCTTTTTATTTCCTGCGGTGCAAACGATAACCTGGTTAGTTTTAGTAAGCGTACACACGATTATCTCAAGAAGAATGATGTGCCACATATTTATTTTATAGAGCCAGGGGTACATGATTTTAAAGTATGGAAAGATGGTTTATATATGTTTTCTCAACTGATTTTTAAACCCGTAGATACGGCTAGTTTTTCAAAATATCCGGTGGCGGGCGCACCTGCATCAACTAATATTGGTTCAAATCGATATCCCCAGGTTTTAGATGATCACCGGGTAATGTTTAATGTGGTGGCACCTGAGGCGCAAAAAGTGCAGGTAGATTTGGGGCGAAAATACGATATGGTAAAAGATAATCAGGGAAAATGGACCGCTACAACTGATTCTATTGGCGAAGGTTTTCATTATTACTCCATAATTGTTGATGGCCTGCCGGTAGCAGATCCATCAAGCAAAACATATTATGGAATGGGCCGAATGGCCAGCGGCATTGAAATTCCTTTTGCAGGCGGTGGCTACTATGCCTTAAAAGATGTACCACATGGCGATCTTCGGATTAAAAAATATTATTCTAAAATTACCAACTCATGGAGGCAGTTTTATGTCTACACACCACCTGGCTACGATGCCAATATCCAGGAGAAATACCCGGTATTATACATTCTTCATGGTGGAGGCGAAGACGAAACAGGTTGGGCGAATCAAGGTAAAACCGATTTAATATTGGATAACCTCATTGCCGCTCAAAAAGCCAAACCGATGCTTATCGTAATGCCTGATGCCAATGTGGGAGGTTCGGCTTTCGCTGAAAGTGGCTTAAAAACTTTTGAATCTGAACTGAAACAGGTGATTATTCCTTTGGTAGAAAAAACTTACCGCACCAAAACTGATGCAAAAAACAGAGCATTGGCCGGCTTATCAATGGGCGGTATGCATACCCTTTACACTGGAATTAAAAACACGGGAGATTTTGCCTATCTTGGCGTATTTAGCTCGGGGTGGATTGCAGGCCGTCAGCAGGAAGTTGCTGATGCGCAATACGATTTTATGAAAATTAACCGGGAAAAAATCAATGCTAACCTAAAACAATTTTGGATTGCCATGGGCGGTAAAGAAGATATCGCTTATAATAATTGCCAGGTAATGATAGGGAAACTTAAAAACCTGGATATCAAATACACCTACCAGGAATATCCTGGAGGCCATACCTGGCCGGTATGGAGAAACAATCTTTATCAGTTTTCATCCTTGCTGTTTAAATAACAGTCTCAAAATCATTATTTATGATCGTACCAATTAAATCTGCCATCAACAAAAACATAAAAAGACTAATTTGCACAATCTTGCTCCCGGCAGGGTTTTATCAAACACTGCTTGCGCAAGATAAGCTATATGACAATGCCTTTCCGCTTGAACAGGTTACCTTAAAAAATGGCCCTTTTCTTCACGCCCGCGAGCTCAACATGCAAACACTTTTAAGCTATGATGTTGACAGGTTGTTGTATCCTTACAAAAAAGAAGCTGGCTTGCCAACAGTAAAAGACGGTTACAAAAACTGGGAGGGTTTGGATGGGCATGTAGGCGGCCATTACTTATCTGCACTAGCCTTCAATTATGCATCTACCGCTAACCCGGAATGCAAAAAAAGAATAGATCACATGGTTGCGGTGTTAAAAGAATGCCAGAACAAAAATACTAATGAGCGGAGCGATTGGGCATCAGGTTATGCAGGAGGCGTTCCAAATAGTGCCGAAATATGGTCAACTTTAAAAGACGGAAATTTTAAAGCCTATAAAGCGGCTTGGGTGCCTTGGTATAATGTGCATAAAACTTTTGCCGGCTTAAGAGATGCATGGGTTTATGGAAAAAGTGAAGATGCTGAAGAGGTATTCCTTAAATTTTGTGATTGGGCAATAGCAATTACCGCAAAACTTTCAGTGCAGCAGATACAAGAAATGCTTGATACTGAACACGGAGGGATGAATGAAGTGCTGGCGGATGCTTATCAGCTTACCGGAAATCAAAAATATTTAACGGCAGCGGTTCGTTTTTCGCATCAAATGCTGCTTAATCCGATGTCCAGGCATCAGGATAATCTTGATAACAAACATGCCAATACACAAGTTCCCAAAGCGGTTGGTTTTCAGCGCATAGGCGAATTAAATCATGAAGCTGTTTATGAAAATTCTGGACAATTTTTTTGGGAGACAGTAACCGGAACACGAAGTCTTGCGTTTGGTGGTAACAGCCGCAGAGAATTTTTTCCGAGCGCAACAGCAACATCTGATTTCATAGATGATGTGGAAGGACCTGAAACCTGCAACACTTACAACATGCTCAAGCTAACAGAAGGTTTGTTTAGGGAAAAGCCTGATGCAAAATATGCCGATTATTATGAACGGGCGCTCTATAACCATATCCTTTCTACACAGCATCCGGAGCATGGCGGCTATGTATATTTTACACCCGCAAGGCCGAGGCACTATCGGGTGTATTCGGCGCCGAATCAGGGAATGTGGTGTTGTGTAGGTAGCGGTATGGAAAATCACAGCAAATACAATGCTTTTATTTATACTCACCGAAGCGATTCTCTATACCTGAATTTATTCATTGCTTCTGAACTGAATTGGAAAGAAAAGAAAATTAAACTGAAGCAGGAAACCAGTTTTCCTGATGAAGAAAAGAGCCGCCTGGTTATAAGCGATGGCAACGCAACGTTTACGTTGATGCTCAGACATCCTTCATGGCTCAAAAAAAATGAGATGGAAGTTAAAATCAATGGAAAAAAAATAAATTATACCTTAACTGCTTCGGCTTACATCGCCATCAAACGCAGTTGGAAAAAAGGAGATGTGCTCGAATTCAGCTTGCCAATGGAATCAACTGTAGAGCGTTTACCAAACCTGCCGGAATATGTTTCAATCATGCATGGACCAATCATGCTGGGCGCTAAAACAAAAACAGAAAAACTAACGGGTTTGGTTGCGAATGATAGTCGTTGGGGACACATTGCAGGTGGACAGAAACTTCCAATTGATAAAGCACCCATTTTAATTGATCAGGATATTACTAAAATTTCGGGAAAACTAGCGCCAGTTACTGGAAAACCAATGCAGTTTTCTTTCATAAACGAAAAAATTATTAATCAGGAGCCCTTAACACTCGAACCATTCTACCGGATTCATGATTCTAGATACATGATGTATTGGATGGCCTTAACGCCCAACCAATATGTTAGCTACGTTGATTCTGTAAAAAAATCGGAAACCGAAAAGATGCATTTGTCGGCTCGTACACAGGATTTTGTTGCCCCTGGAGAACAACAGCCGGAAGTAGATCACCAGATGAAAAGTGAGTTTTCCAGAAGTGGGTCTTATCTTGATGAATTTTGGCGGGATGCAAACAATGGAGGCTATTTTAGCTATCAGTTGAATACAAATGGCGTGGAAAATTTATTGCTTAACATTCGCTATTATACCGCAGGCAATGCCAATGAGAAATTTGACATCTTAATTGATGATAAAAAATGGCAGACGATCGACATGGCAGCAGTAAAGAACAAACGTGGTTTTTATAACCAGGAATATCCAATTCCTGCTGCGCTACTTAAAGACAAGCACAATATTACCTTGAAATTTGCATCAGTTGATCGAAAAGCCACGGCCCGGGTTTATTACGTGAGGTTGGTAAAACCTCAATAAACATTTCTTTAACATAACCTGAATACTGTGATGAAAGACCAAAAAGTTTGGCTATTCCTTTTACTTTTTTTAAATATTGCTGCGATCGCTTCAAATGCACAGCCGCCCAAAAGTTTACCGCTTAAGCTTTGGTATGATCAACCTGCTGGTAAGACCTGGGAAAATGCGCTGCCCATTGGAAATGGAGTGCTTGGCGCAATGGTTTATGGAAATGTAGCAAAAGAGATTATAAAACTTAATGAACATACGCTTTGGAGTGGTGGGCCTTATCAGAATGATGTTCCCGAAACCATTAATAATCTTCCCGAAATCAGGCAATTGATTTTTGAAGGAAAACATAAAGAAGCAGAGAATTTGGCCAATAAAGTTATGTTTGGGAAAAAATCATCCGGACAGATTTTCCAACCTGCCGGTAACCTCGAACTCAGTTTTACAAATCAGGAAGTTTACCAAAATTATAAGCGTGAGCTTGATCTCGAAAAAGCGATCTGCAAAACAAGTTATAATGTTGATAGCGTAAACTACACCAGAACTGCGTTTGCGGCTTTTGGAAACCGTGTTGTAGTCATGCGCCTTACTTCGGAAAAACCAGGTCAGATTTCATTCTCGGCAGGTTATAGTACTCCCCATAAAAAAGTTGCTATTAGCACTTCCGAAACCAATACATTAGTGATGAATGGTGTTTCGAGCGATCATGAAGGGGTAAAAGGATTGATTAAATACCAATTGATGAGTCAGTTTAAAAATGAGGGAGGCACAATCAGCGCAACGGACAGCACCATCATTGTTAAAGGAGCAAATGCAGTTACGATTTACATATCCATCGCCACCAATTTCAATAATTATCAGGATGTAAGCGGCGATGCTGCTGCTCGTGCCGCTGTGTATTTAAAGCAGGCTGCAGCAAAAACCTATGCAGCAATTTTGAATACCCACAAGGAGATATATCAAAAATATTTCAATCGTGTACAGCTTGATCTTGGCACCACCCCAGCCGCCAATCTGCCAACCGATCAGCGGCTTGCAAATTTTAGAACGGCTAACGATCCTGCCTTTGTATCACTTTATTATCAGTTTGGACGTTATTTGTTGATCAGTTCCTCCCAGCCTGGCGGCCAGCCAGCAAATTTACAAGGCATTTGGAATGATAAGCTCTACCCGGCATGGGATAGTAAATACACCATCAACATCAATGCCCAAATGAATTACTGGCCTGCGGAGCCAACGAATCTCGCTGAACTACATGCGCCATTTTTAAAAATGGTTAAAGAACTTGCAGAAACCGGTGCAGTTACGGCCAGAAATATGTATGGAACAAGGGGATGGGTGGCGCATCATAATACCGATATCTGGAGGAGTACCGGGCCTGTTGATGGTGCATTCTGGGGAATTTGGAACGCTGGTGGCGGTTGGACAAGTCAGCACCTGTGGCAACATTATCTTTATAGTGGCGACAACAACTATCTTAAAACAGCCTATCCGGTGATGAAAGGCGCTGCGATGTTCTATAAAGATTTCCTGGTGGTTCATCCAAAATATAAATGGCTGGTGGTAAATCCAGGAACCTCTCCTGAAAATGCACCAAAAGCGCATGGTGGTTCATCACTCGATGCCGGAACCACAATGGATAACCAGATTGTTTTCGATGTATTTTCATCCGTTATCCAGGCAGCTAAAATCCTGAAAACAGATCAAAAATTTACAGATAGTTTGGTGCGTATGCGGGCACAGTTGCCTCCAATGCATATTGGGAAATACGGGCAGCTGCAGGAATGGTTGGATGATATCGACAGTCCGGACGATAAACACCGCCACATTTCACACCTGTACGGTCTTTTTCCTTCCAATCAAATCTCACCTTACCGTACCCCCTTACTTTTTGCTGCCGCTAAAAATACGCTGCTGCAACGTGGAGATGTATCAACCGGGTGGAGCATGGGTTGGAAAATTAATTGGTGGGCGAGAATGCAGGATGGTAATCATGCCTATCAGATAATCCAAAATCAGTTAACACCACTGGGCATAAATGCCGGAGGTGGCGGAACTTACAATAATCTTTTTGATGCGCATCCGCCATTTCAAATTGATGGAAATTTTGGTTGCACTTCAGGTATAACTGAAATGCTGATGCAAAGTGCTGATGAAGCGTTGCATTTATTACCGGCGCTTCCAGACCAATGGAAGAAGCAAGGATTGGTGAAAGGATTAAGGGCGAGGGGTGGCTTCGAAGTGCAGGAAATGGTTTGGGTAAATGGCAGGCTAAATAAAGTAATTTTGAAATCAGTCATTGGCGGAAACCTGCGGTTGAGGGTTCCAAACCAACTAAAAGGCGACGGGTTTTTATTGAAAAATGCAAAAGGCCGAAATGCCAATCCATTTTATACGGTTGCTGAAACTCCTGAAGCCTTATTATCAGAAAATGCAATTACCAGCCATCCGAAGTTGCAGCAAAGCTACCTTTATGATGTCGCAACTTCAGCTGGTAAAACTTATACACTGTACATCAGAAATTAATCTTGGTAAGAAATAGATTCATATTCTCCAAAATGGAACATGAATAAAGCCAATCTAACGCTCATGTTATTATAGTTTATCAAATTACAAATCAAAATGAATAAAATATTGATCTTTTGCTTACTTGCAATTTCCTGTTTTGGTTTTCAGTTGTTCGCACAAAAAGCGCAAAATCCGGTCATTTATGCCGATGTACCTGATCTTTCAATGATTAGGGTAGGTAAAAACTATTACATGAGCAGTACCACAATGCACATGAGTCCGGGCCTGCCCATCATGAAATCTAATGATTTAATTAATTGGAAAATGCTTGGCTATGCTTATGATACCTTAGCAAATGTAGAGGCATTAAATCTGGTTAATGGTAAAACTGCTTATGGTAAAGGTTCCTGGGCCAGTAGTCTGCGTAATTATAATGGAACTTTTTATGTGAGTACTTTCGCTCAAACTACAGGCAAAACCACGCTATTCAGCACCAAAGATATTGAAAAGGGAAACTGGAAGCGGGTTGATTTTAAACCAAGTTTGCACGATCATTCCTTATTTTTTGATAATGGAAAAGCATACATGATTTATGGTACCGGGAAAATCAAAATTGTGTCACTTAACAAAGACCTTAGTGGTATTGACACGGCGTTTCCTGAACGTGTTCTGATTGAAGACGCTGGTTTGCCCTCCGGTAATACCGGAGGTTTGCCCGCAGAAGGATCACAAATGTTTAAAATAAACGATAAGTATTATTTGTTCAATATTACCTGGCCGAGAGGAGGAATGCGGACGGTTGTTGTTCATCGTGCTAATCAGCTGTTTGGTCCATACGAAGGGAAAGTGGTTCTTCAGGATAAAGGTGTTGCGCAAGGTGGTTTAATTGATACGCCTGATGGTAACTGGTTTGCCTACTTGTTTAGGGATAATGGCGCAGTTGGTCGAATTCCTTACCTGGTGCCAGTAAAATGGGAAGACGGCTGGCCCGTGCTGGGGAATAACGGTAAGGTACCCGATACCCTTAACCTACCTGAAAGTAAAGGTTTAATTCCTTCTATTGCTGCTGATGATGAATTTACACGAAAAAAAGGAGAAAGCGAATTGCCGGTGGTTTGGCAATGGAACCACAATCCAGATGCGACAAATTGGTCGGTAAACAAAAGAAAGGGTTTCCTTCGCTTAACTACAGGCCGTATCGACTCCAGTTTTTTAACAGCTAGAAATACGCTTACCCAAAGAACACTAGGTCCCTTTTCATCAGCTAATATTGCTTTGGATGTTCAACACATGAAAAACGGCGATTATGCAGGGCTGGGCATCTTGCAGAAAAATTTCGGACAAGTTGGTGTTAAGGTTATTGATGGAAAAAAATCGATTGTATTTACCGATTTCACCAAAGAAAAAAATACTACCGTCAGTGTAATTCCTTTAATGCAAGATAAAATATTTTTTAAAGTGGACTGCGACTTTACCAATCGAAAAGACGTGGCTACTTTTTTTTATAGTTTAGATGGAAAGGAATGGAAAAGTATAGGGAATTCAGTCAAAATGAGTTATACCATTCCACATTTTATGGGTTATCGGTTTGCCTTATTCAATTATGCGCAAAATGAGATTGGAGGATTTGCCGATTTTGACTACTTCCACATTTCACAGAGTAAAAAATAGACAGCAGCAAAAGAGAAAAAAAGTTTTTAAGTTGGAATTTGAACAATAATGCTAGCATTTTAATCATTAGTTCAATCTCAAAATAAGTGTTAGGACTATCTTCGAAACCTATAAAAGGTGGTGTAGCTGCGTTTTCAGCACAATACATCATGAAGGATAACCAATATATAAACTTATTTATGAACAAACCATTTGCAAACCTTTTCTTCCATTTCAGGCATCGCCTAAAAGAAACTTCTTCTGCCAGGCTTATGCTTGCAAGTGTACTAACCTGCGGTATGCTAACTTTATTGAGCGCATTTACCAAAAATACTGATAGCCTTAAACAACCCCCGGGCACACCGCTGTTTAGCAACTATATTTACCAGGGTGATGATGATATTTATAAAAAATACCCACTGAAATCTGATGAATTTTATACACCCATTCTTCAGGGTTGTTATCCGGATCCCAGTATCACTAAAAAGGGAGACGACTATTATCTGGTCGTTTCTTCTTTTGCATTTTTTCCCGGAGTACCTATTTTCCATTCCAAAGATTTAGTCAACTGGAAACAATTGGGTCACGTTCTAGACCGCACCTCACAGTTAAAGGTAGAGCGTTCTGGCATGAGTTCCGGTATTTATGCACCTTCCATTTTATACAACAAACTGAATGATACGTTTTATATGATTACCACTCAAATTGCTGGTGGGATGGGTAATATGGTTGTGAAAACGAAAGATCCGGCAAAAGGGTGGAGTGAGCCTTACAAACTTAAATTTGATGGCATTGATCCTTCTTTATTTTTCGATGATAACGGCAAAGCTTATGTGGTGCATAATGATGCCCCGGAAAAAGAATTGTATCAGGGACACCGTGCCATTAAAATCTGGGAGTATGATCTGGCGAATGATCAGATCATACCAGGTACTGATAAAATTATTGTAAACGGTGGAGTAGATTTAAGTAAACGTCCGATTTGGATTGAAGCACCTCACATTTATAAAAAGAATAACAAATACTACCTGATGTGCGCTGAAGGGGGAACTGGTGGAGCACATAGTGAGGTGGTTTTCATCAGCGATAATGTAAAAGGTCCTTACGTACCTTCGGCAAAAAATCCTATCCTTAGTCAGCGCCACCTTCCGGCGAAAAGAACTGATAAAATAGATTGGGCCGGGCATGCAGATTTGGTTGAAGGTCCTAATGGTAATTACTACGGCGTATTTTTAGGAATCAGGCCTAATGAAAAAGACCGCGTAAATACTGGCCGCGAAACTTACCTACTTCCAGTAAACTGGGATGGCGAATTTCCAATCTTCGAAGGTGGTTTGGAACCATTAAAAACAAAATTAAAAATGCCAGCCGGAGTAAAAAACAATACTGGCAAACAAGGCTTTTTTCCAAATGGCAACTTTACTTTTCGCGATCAGTTTTCTGCACCAAAATTAGATTACAGATGGATTGGACTTAGAGGACCCAGGGAAGGTTTTGCATCAACAACAGCAAAAGGATTGCTGATAAAGCCTTACGCTGTAGATGTTAAAGCTGTAGAACCTATTTCTGCATTATTTCAGCGCCAGCAGCATAACAATTTTTCTGCTACAGTAACCATGAATTACAAACCTGATTCAGAAAAAGACCTGGCAGGAATAGTTTGTTTGCAGAAGGAAAGTTATCACTATGTATTTGGTGTAACTAAGAAAGACGATGGCTATTATCTTTTATTACAACGCACAGAAGACAATGCATCGACCATATTGGCCAAAGTTAAAATTGATGTAAATAAACCAATTGACCTAAAGGTTTCGGCAAAAGGTGATGATTACACTTTTAGTTACGCAAGTGGAGATAAAAAATTCATCAATCTGGGTGGAACAGTCTCCGGAGATATTTTGTCGACAAATGTAGCAAAGGGATTTACTGGTGCCTTAATTGGTTTGTATGCAACCTCTGCAAGTAAAGTTGCGCTTTAGTTTGTATTTGCAAAGCATCCTTACGAATGCATAAGCTTTAAATTGCAAACAATTGCACACATAAAATTAATCAAACGATCAAATTTCGGGTAATTCTGCATTAAATAAATTATAATAACGCTCAAAATCGGTCTCTGCAATCGTTTGCAGAGACCTTAAACATCAGTGTCATCATTTTGAACAATTGTACCATCAATCTAAAAATGACCAAGTTACTTTTAGCTAACAAATTACAAACTCTTCTCTAACTAAGTTGAGTACCTAACCAAATAACCTAATGAATAGCAATCTGATTAATACCGGTTTCGTGTGTGATTGATTTTGGTAAGCAATTTTTTGTGCTGCTGATCAATATCAGTAGACGTAGAATTCTTAACTCATGATCATGATGCCTATCGTAATCAGTTACAAACAACTAAACCAGAAGATATCAAATAAAATCAAAATGAGACCAGCAACTTAAATAGGGCAACTGCATTTTGCAGGCACCCAAGTAAAATTCACTAACCAAATACTAACCAATGTACGATGAAGAAATTCAACCTTAACGGCATAGAATATGAGCCTTCTATGCATAACCGAACGAATCAAATTCTACATGCGATAAACAAATCTATATGATGGACAAATACACGAATCAAAGTGGTAATGCCCAAACATTAGATAAAAAAATTAGCGCATTACTATTAAAAATTACATTTATTATCTGCTCTTGTTTGCTGCTGACAAATACATCGGTAGCGCAACAGAAAAGAATGCTGAGAGGTACAGTTGTTGATGAGCAGAACGACCCGCTTGTTGGTGTAACTGTTTCGCTTAAAGGAACCAACTCCAGAGTAAGTACCAATCGCGATGGTAAATTTTCTATCGAAATCCCTACTGATAAAATAACACTCCTGTTCAACTATGTTGGGATGAGTCAGAAAGAGATTACCCTTACCGATAAGAACGACATCGTTGTATCTATGACTAACGACAATAAAGTGCTTAATGAAGTAATTGTTGTTGGTTACGGACAACAGAAAAAGGCCAGCGTAGTAGGTGCCATTACCCAAACTACCGGTAAAGTGCTGGAGCGTACCGGAGGTGTAACCAACTTAGGCATGGCCTTAACAGGAAATCTTCCCGGTGTGGTTACCACAGCCTCTTCAGGTCTGCCAGGTGGAGAAGATCCACAAATTCTTATCCGTGGACAAAGCTCCTGGAATAACAGTTCGCCATTAATTTTAATTGATGGTATTGAACGTTCCATCAGTTCGATAGACATTTCATCTGTAGAAAGTGTTTCGGTACTTAAAGATGCTTCTGCAACTGCGGTTTATGGCGTTAGAGGTGCGAATGGTGTAATCCTGGTGACCACCAAACAAGGGGTAGAAGGCCGGGCACAGGTTCAGGTTAGATCAAACCTTACTGCAAAAGTACCATCAAGATTACCTGAAAAATACGATTCATACGATGCTTTGATGATTAAAAACAGAATTATTGAGCGTGAATCTATCGTTGACCCTAATGCCTGGTCGGGTTATACGCCCATGCAAATGATTGATAAATACCGCAATCCATTGAATCCGGGCGAATGGGACAGATATCCGAATGTAGATTGGGAGGCTGAGCTTTTTAAAGATAAAGCCATGTCTTATAATACATCGGCAAACGTTTCCGGTGGTTCTAAATTCGTTACCTATTTCGCTGGTCTTGATCTTACCCGCGAGGGAGATTTATTTAAAACCTTTCCGAACCAACGCGGATACGAATCAAATTTCGGTTATAACCGAACTAACGTGAGGAGTAACCTCGATTTCAATCTAACGAAAACCACTAAATTTTCAACTAAATTATTCGGATCAAACGGTGTAAGACAGTTGCCTTATGACATTGCAGACGGCGATCAGGCTTTCTGGTCTTCGGCTTATCGTACAGCGCCAGATTCGTTCAGACCGATTTATTCTGATGGTACTTATGGCTTTTTCCCAACCGCCACTCAAGATCAGCCAAACGCGGCCTTCTGGCTTGCTTACTCTGGCGTAGAAAAACGAACCACTACACAGCTGACAACCGATTTTATTCTTCAGCAAAAACTGGATATGCTAACCAAAGGCCTGAGTTTGCGTGGTAGCCTTTCCCTTGATAATACTTTTCTGGAAAGAAGACGCGGAATAAACGATCAGTTTAATTCAGCACAAAGGAAATATGTTAATCCACTTACAGGTATCGTTTCTTTTGAGCAACAAAGAAATACAGGAACGCAGTTCGATTTTACTGATGCGATTCAATGGTCTGTTGCTACAGGAGAGGTAGATAGGGGCGCAACTTACAGGAATATGAACTACCAGTTCCAGGTTAATTACGATCGTACATTTGGTGCTCATTCGGTAACGGCAATGGGTTTACTACAACGTCAGCGTTTAGCCAGAGGCGGTGCATTCCCAACATTCAGAGAAGATTGGGTGTTTCGTACCACCTATAATTACAAATCTAAATACCTGTTTGAGGCCAATGGCGCCTATAATGGTTCCGAGCAGTTCGGTCCAGATTACCGTTTTGCATTCTTCCCATCAGTTTCTGCAGGCTGGGCAATCAGCAATGAGGAGTTTATGAAATCTATTAAGTTTCTTGACTTGTTAAAAGTAAGAGCATCCTGGGGAAGAATTGGTGATGATGCCCTGGGTGGCCCAAGATGGCCTTTCCGCGATTCTTATCAATACGGCAACAATACGCCAATGGGTAGTCCTGCTGTAGCAACGCCCTATACCATTTACCGTATCGCAACCATGGGCAACCCAAATCTTTCTTGGGAAACTGTAGAAAAACAAAATCTAGGAATTGAATACAGCTTTTTCAAAGGCGATATTTCCGGGAACATTGATATTTTCAGAGACAACCGAAAAGACATCATGATCGGTGGAGGTTCGCGAGCAATTCCATCTTATTACGGGTTTGGAGGCAGCGCACCAAGGGCAAATCTTGGTGAGGTAAGCAGCAAAGGTTACGAGATAGAATTGCGCTTAACCCATTCGTTTGGAAAAGGAATCCGGGCATGGGCAAATTTTGCCTTAACACATGCCACCAACTTAACCAAATTTAGAGATGACCCAGAATTAACGCCGGATTACCAAAAACAGGCAGGTTATGCAATCGGCCAAACCCGTTCTTATCTGGATAATGGGTTCATCTCTAGCTGGGATGACTTGTATGGCAGCACGGTAAGGTTATCCAATAACCAAAATAAACTACCGGGCGATTATAATATTATTGATTTTAATGGCGATGGTATAATTGATGACAAAGACAGGGCACCACATGGTTATACGGGTAATCCGCAGAATACCTACAACGCCAGTATCGGTTTCGAGTGGAAACGATTTAATCTTTTCGTACAATTCTATGCTGTAAATAATGTAACCAGAGAAATAGAATTCCCCAATTATCAAGGCAAAAGTAATGTGGTATTTGTGGAGCGTCCATTCTGGTACCTGCAAGATGGAGGGGGCGAAGTTCCGCCACCACGTTGGAGCGTTCTTGATGCATTTGGTGGTAGCGGAACCCGCTATTATTATGATGCATCCTACATCCGCCTAAAAAATGCTGAACTCGGTTACACGCTTTC